>Ga0209809_1000463_pt1 | contig 36862 bp, 29 predicted proteins | sample YNPMSTMetaG_FD_186172 | JGI IMG/M metagenome (GOLD analysis project Ga0209809, IMG submission 186172) | Anoxygenic and chlorotrophic microbial mat microbial communities from Yellowstone National Park, USA - YNP MS-T MetaG (SPAdes) (version 2) ...
GAGGCAGTCAGGAGGGCTGTCCTGGCCCCGGAAGCTGAGACTGTGGGGCAAGGCAGTACCCCCGCAGTCCGTTCGTGACCCGGCAACCGGGCGCCACCTCGGAGCAGCGGCGGTGGCGTTACTGCTATGTTCGGCCGGATTTCCTCCTTCCGGCGCCTGCGAGGCGGAGGCCCCAGAGCCAGGGCAGGTCCGGAAAATGTCCTTTGCTGGCTGGAGGGTCGGTTCGTATGTTGAGGCGGGCGCGCGAATCGATGCGACCGTTTCTCAACATCGCTGTAAATGCGTTCATGGAGATGGCCCGGCAGCCGGTGTTCCTGCTGCTGATGACCGGTTCGGCTCTTTTCGAGATCTTCCTGGCGGTGCCGTACTATTTTGCCTTCGGTGACGAACCCAAGCTGGTCAAGAACAGCACGTTGGCCGTGGCGCTGATCAGCGGTTTGGCCGGGGCAGTGTTGAGCGCGGCTTCGTCCGTGGCGCGGGAGTTGAGGACCGGGACGGCCCTGGCAGTTCTGTCCAAGCCGGTCGGCAAAGGCCGTTTCCTGCTGGCCAAGTACCTGGGATTGGCAGGGGCCCTGGCGGTGCTGACGTATGTGAACGTGGTGGCTGCCTTGGTGGCCGGGCGGATGGCCTTCGATGCGTATGGGCGGACGGATGTGCGTGCGCTGGCGATTTTTGCCGGGGCCGTGGCGGTGGCCTACCTGTATGGGGCGTTTGCCAATTACTTTTTGCGGCGGCCGTTTGTGAGCCACGCCGTGTTTGCCCTGCTGCCGATGGTGACCGTGGCCGCCCTTTTGATTGGGCAGGTCTCGGCTCATGCGCCTACGCTTTATGAACAATCCGAGTACGATTACCGGATGATCCCGGCGGGTCTGTTGATTTTGTTTGCGGTTTGGATTTTGGCAGCCGTGGCGGTGACCTGCTCGACCCGTTTGGACATGATCCCCACGTTGGCGGTCTGTTCAGCGGTGTTCTTGTTGGGACTGGTGGCGGATTACCTGTACAGCCGCATGGGGGGCACGCTGGAAGGTGGGCCGTGGTGGGCAACGGTGCTTTACACCCTCCTGCCGAATTGGCAGCTTTTCTGGCTGGCGGACCTGTTGGAGACGGGTCGCGGCGCCTTTCACTGGGGGTACGTGGCGAAAGCATTCGCCTATACCGTTGGGTTTGTGGGCGCCTTGTTGGCTTTGGCGGTGGTCTTGTTCGAGGACAGGGAGCTGAGTTGAGCGCGCCTTTTGCCGGCGGGCGCGGCCCTGACCGGCGGCGTGGAGACGGCTCGGACCAGTGGGGGCCGGCGCCCGAAACCCGATGCAACGCAGGGCGGGGTGGTCCGGTCCAAAGCAGGGGAACAGGCAGAGTGCCGGTCCCGATCACCGGGTCGAATGCGAAGAAGCTATCAAAAGTACGGTCTGATCAATCTGTTGACTCTGCTGGCGGTGGGGGCAGCGGCATTGGCCGCGGCCCGGTATGTGAATTCGCTGGCGGGGCATGTGGCGGCGCTGCACCTGGGGCTGGGGATGCTCGTTGCCTTTGTCAGTTGGTTCCAGCTCCGGTTGGAAGAGCAGGAGGCGGAAGAGCGGCTCGAACTGGAGGACCTGGTGCGGTCCAAAGGGCAAGCGGCGCTGTTTGAATCGGAGGAATCGGAGTTGTTGCCCGCCCGGCGTGCCCGGGAGCAATTCGAGCGGTATTTCGTTCCGGTTTTTACCCTTCTGTTGTTCGGTCTGCAGGCGGTTGGGGTGTGGTGGATGTGGCGGTGGTTGGACCGCCAGACCTTGCCTCCGGTGGCTCCGCCGTTGGTGGCGATGTCGTTCTTCGGGTTGTTTGCGCTAATCCTGTTCCTGTTGGGCAAATTTGCTTCGACCCTGGCGCGATTGGAGGATCAGCGGCTTTTGCGGCCCAGTGGGGATTCGGTGCTGTTCGGGGCGTACGTGTGCATGCTGGCAGCTGCGGCGGTGGTGGGGGTGGAGGCGGGGTGGCCGCGGGCGGACTACTGGGCTGCTCGGGTCTTGTTGGGGGTGCTGGCCCTGGTGGCGGTGGAGACCCTGCTGAATTTGATTCTGGAGATCTACCGGCCGCGGATCCGGGGGCAGCGGCCTCGGCCGGTGTACGAGAGCCGGTTTGTGGGGCTTTTGGCCAGGCCGGAAGGATTGGTGACCACTGCAGCCGAGGCGCTGGATTATCAGTTCGGTTTCAAGGTTTCGGAGACCTGGTTTTACAAGTTTCTGGAGCGTGCGCTGGGCTGGCTGTTGTTGCTCCAACTGGGGGTTTTGATGGTGTCGACCAGTTTTGTGGTGGTGGAACCGGGCCAGGCTGTGTTGTTGGAGCGTTGGGGTCGGCCGGCGGGGGATCGGGCTCTGCTGGGTCCGGGGTTGCATCTGAAGTGGCCGTGGCCGGTGGAGAGGGTGTACCGGTACCGAACCGATGAGATTCAGAGCTTGATGGTGGGCATTGAACCGGAGGAAGCCAAGCCAGGTGTGATTGACACGCGCACCGTGGCTTGGTCGACGGCACACGGGCAGGAGGACCTCTTCATGGTGGCCCACCGGGAGGGGATGTCCAGGGCGGGCCCTGGCCAGGGGACGGAGCGAACCGCGCCTCCGGTCAGTTTCCTGGTGGTCAACGTGCCCATCCAGTTCCAGATCCATGACGTGCGTCAGTGGGCTTACGGGCACAAAGACGCGACGGGGTTGCTGCGCAACCTGGCCACGCGCGAGATCGTTCGCTACCTGGTCAGTGCCGATCTGGATGAGATTATGAGCACGGGGCGGGGCCGGGCTGCGGAGGAGTTGCGGGCCCGGATTCAACGGGTGGCCGAAGAGAAGCAGTTGGGGGTGCGGATACTGTTTGTGGGTCTGCAGGGCATACATCCTCCGGTGAAGGTGGTACCCGAATTTGCCAAGGTGGTCTCTGCCGTTCACACGCGGCAGGCGCGCATCTTGGATGCCGAGGCGGAGGCGATTCGGACCAATGCCTTGGCTGCGGCACAGGCCTTCGTCCTGACCAATACGGCCCTGGCCGAGCGGGTTCAGTTGGAACAGGTCAGCTTGGCGCGGGCAGCGGCTTTTACCAATCAGGAACCTGCCTATCGTGCGGCCCCCTCGGTTTATCCATTGCGGGCCTATCTTGAGACTTTCGTTCCGGCAGTGGCCGGGGCACGTAAATATGTGCTGTTGACCACCAACACGCAGGATCTGATCCAACTGGATTTGCAGGATCGGGTTCGAAGCGACCTGTTGGACGTGCGCCTGCCCGCGTCGCGCCCGTGAGCTGAGATTTGGCCATGAAACGACCCGTTGTCACTCTTGTGGTTGGGGCAGTGCTGGTCCTGATCTTCGCACTGCTGTTGTTTACGTTTCAGGTGCGGCAGTCCGAGGTGGCGGTGGTGACGACTTTTGGTCAGCCCACCCGCAACATTACCGAGCCGGGCGCCTATCTGAAATGGCCCTGGCCCATCCAGCGGGTGTACAAGTTCGACCGGCGCGTCCAGGTCTTCGAGGACAAGTTCACGGAGGGTCTCACGGCCGACAACAACAACCTGCTTACGGCCGTGTACGTGGGCTGGCGCATCGAGGACGCGCAGGCGTTCTTCCCCAAGTTTGGCGGGGGCTCGATCGCGGCGGCGGAGCGGATGCTCGAGGGGGTCGTGGGCAACGCCAAGGGCGCGGTGGTGGGCCGGTACCATCTTTCGGACTTTCTCAATGCCGATCCGACCTGGCTGAAGTTTGACCAGATCGAACGCGAGATGTTGGAGCTGGTCAACGCCCAGTTGCGCACCAACAACACGGGCATCCGGATCGAGTTTCTCGGCATCAAGAAAATCGGGCTGCCGGAGAGTGTCACCCAGACGGTCTTTGACCGCATGACCTCGGAACGCAAGGTGCTGGTCAGCCGCCTGGAAAACGAGGGCGAAGCCGAAGCCCAAAAGATCCGGGCTGAGGCCAACCGTCAGGCGGCGGAGATCCTTGCGGCTGCCGAGGCACAGGCCACGCGCATTCGTGGCGAAGGCGAGGCCGCCGCAGCGCAGATCCTGCCCGTCTTCGAGCGCAATCCTGCCCTGGCCAATTTCGAGCTGCGTTTGCGGGCGCTGGAGCAGGCGCTCAAGGAAAGGACCACGCTGATCTTTGACGAGCGGACGCCACCCTTCGACCTTTTCCAAGGTTTCCTGACCAATCGAAACGCCCGGTGAGAGCCATGGCCGATCGCCCCGTCCCAGAGAGTCCTGAAGTCCCACCGCCCCGACCGGTAGATGCGGGGTCACAAGCCCTGGAGGAGGCGCTGCACAGCAGTTTTGCCATCGTGCGCTTCCTCATGGTGGTCCTGGTGGTGGTGTTTCTGGCTTCGGGCTTTTACATCGTGGGTCCACAGGAACGGGGCCTGATCTTGCGGCTGGGCCGGCCGGTGGGAGAAGGGGAGGCGGCTCTGTTGGGCCCGGGTCTGCATTGGTCTTTCCCTTATCCCATTGACGAGTTCATCCGCGTCCCGATCACCGAGATCCAGACCTTGCGCAGTACCATCGGCTGGTACGCGGTGACCCCGGAGCAGGAGGCGGCGGGGACCGAACCCCCGGTGGACTCGCGTACCCCTTTGATCCCCGGGGTGGACGGCTACCTGTTGACGGCCGACGGCAACATCATTCATTCCCGTGCCATTTTGCGGTATCGGTTCGAGGATCCGTTGCAGTGCATCTTCGGCTTCAGCGGCGGGACCAACGGCACCTTTGACCTGGCTGGCGTTTCCAACGCGGTGCTGAACACACTCAATCAGGCGCTCGTTCATGCGGCAGCCCGGTTTTCCGTGGACGATATCCTTACGCGCAACGTGCTCGGTTTTCAGGAGGAAGTGCTGCGCCGGTTTACCGCCCTGGCCCAGGAACGCAACCTGGGCATTGCGGTGGAACAGCTTCAGGTGGAGAGCCGCCCCCCCCGGCAGCTGAAACAGGCCTTCGATCAGGTGGTCCAGGCGGCTTTGCGTCGCAGCCAGGTGCTGAACGAAGCACTCAGCTATGCCAACCAAACCACCAACCGCGCCCTCTCCGAGGCAGCCGCATTGGTCAGCCGTGCGCAGGCGGAAAGGACTCGTTACCTGGAAACGTTGGCGGCGGAGGCCCGCCGTTTCGAGGGCCTGTTGGCCCAGTTCGAGCGCAACCCGGACCTTTACATGCAGCAACGCGTGGCTGAAACCATGGCCCGCGTTTTCACCAATGTGCAGGACAAATTTTTCCTGCCCGAACGCGCCGATGGTCGAACCCGCGAACTTCGGCTATTGTTAAATCGTGAACCGCCCAAACTGGAAACTCCATCGGGCCGCTGACCGGGCGTGCCGCTGCGCTGCGGTTCTGCGGTGCCATTGTTGCTGAAGTCGCCATGCAGGTTACCTCGCTCCTCAGTCGACGCGAACCCGTCCACGAGCACGAGCCTCACGAGCACGGGCCCGGTTGCGCTTGTGGCCACGACCACGAACATGCGCCGGTCCGACTCTGGCAGACGCTGATCGGGTTGGTCTTCGTGATCAACGCCTTTTTGGTGGACTGGCTTTTGGACCAGAGCCATGCCATTGCCAGCGCCAGCGGCATGATCGGGGCCATCATCCTTGGTTATCCGATCATGGTTACGGCTGTGCGCGACCTGCGTGCCGGGCGTCTGAGCATCAATGAACTGGTGGCCATTGCCGTGCTGGCCGCGTTCGCCTCGGGCGATTACAAAACCGCCGGGGTTGTCGCCTTCTTCATGCTGCTGGGAGAAATCATCGAAACCCGCACGGCCGAGGGGGCGCGCGCTTCCATCGAGTCTCTCATCAAGCTGACGCCTACCAAGGCGCGCCGTCTTCGGCCCGATCGCACCGAGGAGGAGATCCCGGCCAGTCAACTGGCCGTGGGCGACATCATCCGGATCCGGCCCGGGGACAATGTGCCTGCCGACGGTGTGATCGTCAGCGGCCAAGGTTCCTTCAACCAGGCTACCATTACCGGCGAATCACTGCCGGTGGACAAGAAGCCGGGGGACGAAGTATTCGCCGGGACTCAAAACCTCACGGGTGTGCTGGAAGTGCGCGTGACCCGTGCCGGCACCGACACCACGCTGGGCCGGGTGCGGGAGCTGATTCTGGCGGCCGAGAAGACGAAGCTGCCGATCATGAAGATTGTGGACCAGTACATGGGCTTTTACACGCCCTTGGTCCTGTTGATCGGGGCCTTGGTTTGGGCCTTTACTCGGGATCTGAACCGGGTCATTGCGGTGTTCATCGTGGCCTGTCCGTGTGCCTTTATTCTGGCCACGCCCACGGCGATGGTGGCCGCCCTTTCGGCCGCGGCTCGCCTGGGGATTCTCATCAAGAACGTGGCCGATATCGAGGCAGCGGCGAAGATTAACGCCTTCATTTTCGACAAGACCGGTACGTTGACCACTGGGCAACTGGCCGTCAGTCGGTTGGCGCCGGTATCCGGAGTAAAGCCGGCCGAACTGCTGCGGCTGGCGGCTTCGGCTGAAAAATACAGCAATCACCCTACCGCTAAGGCCCTAGCCCAATTGGCCGAAGAGGTCAAGGTACCGCTCTTGGAGCCCGCTGACTTTGCTGAAACCCCCGGTCGCGGCGTACGGGCCCGCGTGGGGGAGGACCTGATCTTGGTCGGGCGGGCTCAATGGTTGCGGGAGCAGGGGGTCAATGGCGAGCTGTTCCAGTCCGTGGACCTCAACGAGGCTGAAGGGTGGAGCCTGGTCTTTGTGGCGCGGAACGGGCAGTGCATCGGGTGGATCGGTCTGCAGGACCAGGTCCGCCCCGAAGCCAAACCCGCCCTGGCGGAGTTGAAAGAGGCCGGCGTCCGCCGCGTGGCTATGATTTCCGGGGATCGCCAGCCGGTGGCAGAGCGCGTGGCGCGGGAAATCGGCTGCGAGGAGGTGCGTGGCGACTGTCTGCCGCAGGATAAGGTGAATTTTGTGCGCGAGGTGCGGGCCAAGGGCTACCGCGTGGCCGTAGTGGGGGACGGTGTCAATGACGCGCCTGCGCTGGCTGCGGGGGACATGGGCATTGCCATGGGGGCTGCCGGCAGCGAAGTGGCCATCCACAGCGCCACCATCGCGCTGATGAACAACGACCTGCGCCGGCTGCCGTTTTTGGTCAAACTGTCCCGCAGCACCCGTGTGGTCATCAACCAGAACTTCCTGTTCGGCGTGTTCTTCATCATCGCCGGCTTGACCGCGGCCACCTTCGGGTACTTGAACCCCATTGTAGCGGCGATCCTGCACAACGTCGGCTCCCTGATCGTGGTCTTCAACAGTGCCCGGTTGGTGCGCAAGGGCGAGGAGCTGGAACCGTTCCAGGCCGTGGAGACGCCCGCGGCGCCGGGGAGCCCCCCAGGTCCCGCGGCTCAGGTTCCCGCTCCCCAATTGATGCCGCGTCCTGCCTGAGTCGGGCGTACCTCGGGGCTAGGCCGAGCCATTGCGGCGGGGGCCGTGCCCGCCATCCCCAGGCGGGCCTTCCGGTGCACGTGTGTTGCCTGTCATGTCCCGGCCGTGCCCTCCGCCCTCGTTTGCGCCCCGTTGCCCTTTTCCAGGCCAAACGCTTGCAAGCTCGGAGCGCTGGCGAGGGATGTGTTCGTGTCAACCGGGCCCATCTTGGAGCGAAGCACTGTACGAAAGGTCTTTTCGCTCACCCCGATGGTAGATTCGCCAGACTGGTCCACTTTGCGCCTTTCTTGAGCCACTCGAGTGCGAATCAGCGATACGGCAGCTCGAAACCTTCACCGCTTTTCCCGGAACCGGGGCTGCAGGGCAATTCCCTCGAGCTGCACCCGTGTCAGCCCGGGCGGGCGACTTCGCACTTGCCCGAGCCGGACCGCTGCCGGCATGCTCTGGCATGGCAGCAACCCAAAAACGTCAGGGACTGGACGCCCAATTCTATCTTCCGGCGGACGAGTTTTTCGCCGCCAACGCCCACGTGGCGTTGACCTACGACGACGTCACGCTGGCCACGCTTTATTCGGAGATTCTCCCGCGGGATACCCAACTGGAGACCCGGCTGGCAGAGGGATTGGTCCTGAACATTCCCATCATCTCGGCCGACATGGATACCGTGACCGAGTCGCGAATGGCCATTGCCATGGCGCTCAACGGTGGGCTGGGCCTCATCCACTACAACATGCCCGAGCGCCAGCAACTTTCCGAGGTGAGCCGCGTCAAATACCACGTGCCCGGGATGATCCCCGACCCCATCAAAGTGGGCCCAGATCAATACGTGGGTGACGTGGTGAAACTGATTGAGGAGCGTCGCTACGGATTCAGCACCTTCCCCGTGGTCGACCCGGACGGGCGGCTGGTGGGCCTGTTGCCCGGTCATGTGGTCAAACCCCGCTATGCCCAGCGCAAAGTGGCCGAGGTCATGACCCCGCGCGCTCAAGTGCACACCATTCAAAAGAAGGATCTGGGCCGCGATCCCATTGCGCGGGCGGACAAGTTCTTCACGGAACATCCGGGCATCCACAAGCTGCTGGTGGTGGACGAAGAGGACAAGCTGCGCGGGCTGTTCACCATGAATGACGTGGAGCGAATTGCCCAAGAGCGGAAATCCCAGTTCAAACCGGCCCGCGACGCGCAGTACCGGCTCATTTGCGGCGCCGCCGTCAGCGCGGTGCGCAACGCCTTTGGCGAATTGGACCGGGAACGCATCCTCAACCATGTCTCCGCCCTGGTCGAGCGCGGGGTCGACGTGGTGGCCGTGTCGACGGCCCATGGCCACAGTAAGGGCGTGGGGGAGACGGTGCGTCTGTTGCGCGATGCGTTTCCCAAGTTGCCCATCATTGCGGGCAATGTGACCAGCGCCGCAGGGGTCGAGTATCTGGCCCGCTGCGGGGCCAACATCATTAAGGTGGGGCAGGGCCCGGGCTCCATTTGCACCACGCGGCTGGTGGCCGGGGTAGGAATCCCGCAGTTGACCGCTTTGTACGTGTGCAGTCGGGCTGCGGCTTCCCTGGGTGTCACCATTTTGGCCGATGGCGGCATCAACAAATCTGGAGACATCGTCAAGGCACTGACGCTGGCCGATGCCGTGGTTTGTGGTGGGCTGTTTGCAGGGTGCAACGAGGCTCCGGGGGAAATCATCGAGATCAGTGGCAAACTTTACAAGCAGTACCGCGGCATGGGCAGCCTATCCGCGATGAAGGCCGGATCTGCAGCGCGGTACGGACATGAAAACAATCCGAATCAAAAGGTCGCCCCGGAAGGGATCGAAGCCCTCAAAGAAGCGGTAGGGTCGGTGGACCGTGTACTGGCCCAGCTCATTGGCGGGATTCAGGCAGGCATGGGCTACCTGGGAGCTGCCACTCTTGCCGAGCTGAAAAAGAAGGCGCGCTACATCCGGGTCACCGCCGCCGGCATGCGCGAAGCTGCCCCGCACGATGTCATCGAGCTGAAGACCCAGCAGTAGTCCAACTCACGAGATAAACGGCGGACCCGGCTCCGTCCCTGCGGTATCGCGAGTGACGTCAAGCACGCATGAGGGAGGGAAACGGCGCCGTGAGCTGGGGTGTTCGCCCTGCCGAGCGTTGCAACGAAAAGCGGTAGCTCGGGCCCTGGCGCGGGCTGCCCGGGGCGCATCGTCCTGCAGCGGCGGGCGCCTGAATGCGGCCGCGGGGTGAAGCCCTGGCCACTCTCTCGGTGTAAGTCAGATTGCTGAGGCAGGAAAGAGGAGCCGCTTCCTTTGGAGCCACGGGGTGGGAGCTGTTGCTGGTGAGGCGTTTCGTGATAAAGTGATGCTGACGAATAGCGTGGTCCGCGCTGCGTCGAATGAAACAGATGAAGCTGCAATGGCTTAGGCTTTTGCTAGCGGGGGCCTTGGTGGCGCCCGGGATGGCCCAGGCCCAGGGGTGGGCCCGTGAGGCCTTGGGCGGCGTTGCCCTGGGCGCCCTCATTGGCGGTCTGGCCGGAGCTGACTGTGGTCAGGTCTTTTCCGGGAATGGGGCGGCCATCGGGGCGGGGATTGGATTGGCTGCGGGGACCTTGCTCGGGCTGAGCCGCGAACAAGCAGGGGCGGCGGAACGAGGCAGACCGGCCGGTGTCTGCGACTGGACAGGCACGTCCGTGATGAGCTTCGGTTACGGACATGTTGGGGATCGATCCGGGGGCTGGATCGGTTACTCGGCCGCTTACGCGCCTGCGTTCGGTCCGGTGGTCTCGCCGGAGCCGGCGCCACGGCAGCCGGGGGGCTACGTGCTGCCCGCCACGTTGGCCGGAGCGGCTTCCGGAGCCCTGATCGGAGCCGGTACACGTGCTGTGGGGCCGGGGCTGGCCATCGGAGCCGGGGCCGGGCTTTTGGTTGGGACGCTGCTCGAGGAACAGGCCCGCGTGCGAACTACGGTGCAAAGAGGAGCGCCGGCGCCGGCGGCGCCCTGCCCCGCGCAAGTTCTGCAGCAGCCTGTTCCACCCTCGTTGCCTCCGCCCTCGTTGCCGTCTCCGCACGCCCAGATTACTTCGCGGCCCAGTGCGACCTCGACGTACTATTGGACCGCGCCGCCGACCGTCCCGGATGCCCCGCGTGTGCCGGATGCACCCAGATTTTGAACAGGCAAGTTCACGCAACGAGACTCTGCCATGAAAAGTACGATTCTTTCTTCGGCCTTGTTGATGGGAAGCCTTTGGCTGACCGGTTGTGCTTCCAGCGGCGTCAAGAATCCTTCCGGTGTGCCGGTCACGCGATTGAATCCTGATGAGCAGGGATTCGTAGCGGGCACGGGGATCGAGTCCCAGGATTTGGTGGCCGTGGCGGACAAAATGGCCCGAAGCATCCTGGCCATTCCGCAGATCGCCAATGCACCCACGCCGCCCGTGGTGGTCTTGGATCCGGTGGAAAACAAGACGCGATTCCCCATTAACAAGGACATTTTCTTGACACGCATCCGGGCCCAGCTCAATTCCCGTGCCCAGGGGAAGGTCATCTTTCTGGCCCGCGACCGCATGGCCACCTTGGAAAGGGAACGCAATCTGAAACGGGAAGGAGCGGTAACCGCTTCGGCCGATCCCCAGGTCCAGGAGTTCAAGGGAGCCGATTACTTCCTGACCGGAACGCTGGAGGGCCTGTCCACTCGAACGCGGGCCGGCACCAGCGATTACATCCTTTACGCTTTCCAGCTCATCGATGCCCGGACCAGTGCCATTGTCTGGGAAGACATGGCCGAAGTCAAAAAGCAGGGTTTGGAAGACGCTGCCTATCGGTGAGCGGGCAGCGTGGTTCCCACGCCCGCCATTGCGCGCATGAACTGCAAGCCGGGCTTCCATGTCGGTCACCAAGGGCAGCAGGGGTTCCGTCCAAGCGTCCGGGGGATTCGAGCGACAAGGTGGTTGGCGATCCTGCTTTTGGCCAGCTGGGTCACGCTGTCGTGGCTGCTGACGGGCTGTGCTGCCTCCCGCTCACAAGGGCCGCCCTTGACGGGGGACATCTTGGTCGATGGCCCCCGCGCCATTGCCGAGGGACCGGCGCGGGACCGGGTTCTGTGGCAATACCGGACCGCTGCGGCGGCGCTGCGGCAGGGGCGCTTTGACTTGGCCAGGACCTTGTTGGATGAGGCCCTTCTGACGCTGCAGGGCATTCATGGGCCCAATCCGGAGGCTCGCAGGGCACGCAGCCTGTTTCGGCCGGAATCGGTCAAGCCATTCATCGGTGAGCCGTATGAGCGCAGTATGGCCTACATTTATCGGGGAATTTTATACTGGCGGGACGGCGAACTGGACAACGCCCGGGCCTGTTTTCGGAGCGCCCAATTCGAAGACAGTGATGCCGAACAGCGCACCTACGCCGGGGACTGGGTGTTGCCCGACTTCCTCGAGGCCCTGGCCACGGCCAAGCTGGGCGGCGATCCGAGCGACGCCCTCCGTCGTGCACAGACCAATGTGCGGGGTGCCACGCTTCCTCCGCTGGACCCGTCTGTCAACGTCTTGGTTTTCCTGGAATTCGGTCCCGGACCGCTTAAATACGCCGCGGGCGAGCATGGGGAACAACTGCGATTCCGCACGGCGCCCTCCCCGGTGAAATCGGCGCGCCTGCAAGTGGCCGGTCTGACCGTCACCGCCGCTCCGGTGGACGATGTCAACTTTCAAGCCACCACCCGCGGCGGCCGGGTCATGGACCATATTCTGGGGAACAAGGCCGTGTTCAAGGACACCGCGGACACCGTGGGCGACGCAGCCATTCTGGGGGGCGCGGTGCTGGCCGTGGCCGGCCAGGGCCGCAAAAGTGCTGCGGACGAGGCCGGAGCTGCCCTGGTGCTGGCCGGCTTGGCCAGCAAATTACTCGCGGCTGCTACCATGCCCCAGGCCGACACCCGTGCCTGGGACAACCTTCCCCAGTTCCTGAGTTTCGTGCAACTGCGTCTGCCGCCGGGCGACCACACAGCGGTCGTGGAATTTCTCGGCCCCAACGCTCAGCCACTGTCCGATCGCACCAAGACCATCCATTTCCGCGTCCCGGCAGAGGGCCGGGACGTGGTCCTGTTTGTCAGTGACACTTCCACCACTCCACAACACCAATGAAAATCATCGTACTGCCCGCATTGTTCCTGGCCCTTGGTCTGCTGACCGCTTGCCAGACCCGAGACAGGGGACCTTATCTGCCCCAGACGCCCAAGACCCCTGCCTATGAGACCACGGAACGGTTGGTCCTGTTGGACCCTGGGGTGCAACGTTCGGTGACCTGCTCGGGCATTCAGGAGCGGATCCTGCCCGACGGGCGCCTGGAGGTGACGGCACAGATTCGCAACCGCGAAAATCGGCGTATCGAGCTGCAGGTCAACTGCGTGTTCAAGGACATCAACGGCTATAGCACCGGCGATGAGACGCCTTTCCAAACGTTGATCCTGACGGAAAACGCCACTGAACACGTGCGCTTCGTTTCGATGAACGCGCAGGCGCGCAAATTCACCATTCGCGTTCGTCAGGCCCGCTGAGGCCACGACATTCCATGGCGTGAACCCGTGGCCGAACCGCGAGGCCCTTGGCCCAGCGGACGGCTGCATTCCGGACGGCTGCGTTTTGGCCGGAGCAAGGGACTTCGCACTGTAGCAGGGGTGCTCAGTGCGGCCCGGCGCCCGAGTGTGCCTCCGCAAAGAAGCTCGGTTGCCCCGCAGGGCAAACGGGGACAGACATTTCGCCAGCCACGGTTTTGGGCCGCGGTGCGGGGACAAGTCATAAAAGGCAAGCTCGCGCCGGGGGGCCGCATGCGCGCGGGATGCGAACTGCGGCGCATTTCAGTTTTTGGACCCCTTGGCGGGGCGGCTGTGCGGGCACAGCAGGCGCCAGCGCTCGGTACACCAGAGGGTCTCCAAACCCCACAGAGCTTCCTCCTTGGCCCGAGCCCAAGACTGGCCGGTCCGTTGGACTGCACACGCATCCTGCCTCCAAGCTCGTATCTACCGCCCCACGGCCCGGCCCATTCTTGCGCGGTTGCGCACTCCGATCGTTCCTTCGCTGCTGGTGCTCCTGCAGATGGACCACCCCGCTGGGCCACCGTTTCCCCGCCTGCTACGGCCCTCCTGCAGCTCCAGCTCCAAGCGCCCCTGCGTCCACCCGTGGAGATAGCATCCCCTTGGAAGGCCGGGTTACCCCTTCCGGGCCGGTGGTTACGATTCGGTGGAGGGCCCGGTTCCACCCGGGCCAAGGGACGCGGTGGAAGGCGTCCCTCCAGTTTCGTTCATGGAGGGTCCGGTTCCACCCCGGGTCCTGATCGCACACACAGCGGCGGCAAGCCGCCGCAGTCCATGCGCTGCCGCGACTCCGCATGGCGCCTCCGAACTCGCGCAGCGTCTGGAGTGCGCCAGCGTGCTGGCGCTGTCGGACCACCGCACGGCTACCGCAGACCTACTGCCCCAGCCCTATCTTCCAAGCCCGTTCCAAGCTCGACCCTATTGGTTGTTCACCCGACTACATCTACCCTCAGAGGGCCGGCTTCCAGCCCGGCCCGTGGGTGGGTGAACCCGAAAAGGCGGCCTCGGCCTGAAGACCGCAAGGCTCCGTTTGCAGAGCTCCTTCCCCCGCAGCCGCGGAGCTAGCCGGTGACAGGCAGAGAACCGAGAACCCGCCCTCGAGTCGGTAGGTTCCCCTCAAAAGGGCGCAATTGACTTGTTGAACAACCCTCCAGAGTCCCGCGATTTGTGCCGGTCAGAGCCGCCGGAACGTTGAGGTAGAATGGGTTTTTGTTGGCTTTCCTGTCGCGAGCGCTCAAAGAGTGAAATGCGCCGTCCGCATGGGCCTGCTCGCCAAAAAGATTGTGATTCCGGAGCGCGGGAGTAAGCTGCAGCGCGGGGATGACACTTGCCGAACGGGTTCGGGAAGCCGGAGTAGTGGGGGCCGGAGGTGGCGGATTTCTCACCTACGTGAAGTTGTCGGCCCGGGCCGAAGTGGTGATCGCTAATGGCGCCGAATGCGAGCCGCTGCTGCACAAGGACGCGGCTCTCATGGAGTTGCGGGCGGCCGAGTTGGTTCGGGGCCTTTTACTGGCCATGGAGGCCGTGGGCGCCCGCGAGGGTATTATCGGCATCAAGGCCAAGAACCGTGGTGCCGTGGAAGCCGTAGAGGCGGCCCGACGGGGAACTCCGGTTCGCATCCATCTGCTCGGGGATTACTATCCTGCCGGGGATGAATACGATCTGGTCTACGCCGCCACGGGACGGTTGATCCCTCCAGGTGGCATCCCGCTTCAGGTGGGGGTGGTGGTGTGTAACGTGGAAACACTGATTAACGTGGCAGCGGCTGCCGAAGGGCGGCCGGTAACCTGCAAAACCCTGACTGTGGCGGGGGCCGTTCGCTCTCCCGTCACTCTTACGGTGCCACTGGGCACAACCTTTCGGGAGGCACTGGAAGCCGCAGGTGGCCCGACCACATCCGACCCGGTTTTGTGTGTCGGCGGCGTCATGATGGGTGAAACCACGGACGACCTGGGCACGCCTATTCTCAAGACTACCGCCGGCGTGGTGGTGCTGCCGCGAACGCATCCCCTCATCCAACGCAAGCTACGGCCCGCAGCCGCGCAGAACGCCGTGGGCAAGGCCGCTTGTGATCAGTGTCGTTACTGCACCGAATATTGTCCACGCTATCTGCTGGGCTACCCGGTCGAGCCTCATCAGGTCATGCGCAGCCTCGCTTTTACGGCTACCGGGGAGGCCTTTTGGAGCTCCTGGGGGGTGTTGTGTTGCGCGTGTGGGCTTTGCACCTTGTATGCCTGTCCGGAGCAGTTGTATCCGAAGGAGGCCTGTGATCAGGCCAAGGCCCTCATGCGGCGTTCCGGACGGAAGTGGGATCGCCCGGTGACCGTCCGACCCCATCCCATGCGAGACGGGCGTCGCGTGCCCATCCGCAGTTTGGTACGGCGCTTGCAACTGGAGGCTTACGACCAACCGGCGTCTTGGGTCCAGGGCGCGCTGCGGCCCTCGCGCCTGGTGTTGCCGCTGAAGCAGCATGCAGGCGCACCCTGCCAGGCGCTGGTACGTCCGGGCGAGAGGATTCGCGCCGGGCAACCGATCGGGGCGGTTCCGCAGGGGGCGCTGGGTTGTCCGGTGCATGCCCCTGTGGACGGTCGGGTGGTGTCGGTGGGGGCAGACATTGTGGTGGAGCCGATCCCATGAAGGACAAGTCCATTGGGCTGATTGAACTTTCGAGTGTGGCGGCCGGCTTCGCCGTGGCCGATGCCATGCTGAAGGCGGGCGCCGTGCAGCTCTTGTTGTCGCGTTCCATTTGCTCCGGCAAGTACATGGTGTTGATCAGCGGAGACGCGGCCGCGGTCCAAAGCGCGGTGCAGGCTGGTGTAGAGGCGGCCGAGGGCTGCTGCATTGATTCATTTGTGATTCCGAACGTGCATCCGGAGGTGTTGGCGGCCCTCAGCAGGACTCAGATTCCCGAGCCGGTGGGCGCCTTGGGCATTCTGGAGTCATTCAATGTGGCGTCTCTGATTGAGGCCGCCGACGCGGCCGTGAAATCGGCACCGGTGCAGTTGCTGGAACTGCGTCTGGCCATGGCCCTGGGAGGCAAAGCGTTTTGCACCATGACCGGAGATGTTGGCTCCGTGGAGAACGCCCTGGCGGTGGGTCGGCAGGCCCTGAGCGACGCCGGCGTACTGGTCAACGCGGTCTTGCTTTCGCGTCCTCATCCCGACGTGTACCGGGAGATGGTCTGAAGTCGGTGCAGCGGGTGCTTGTGAGGTGCAATGACACAGGCGATCTGCCCCAGGAGACCGGACCTGAGAGAACCGCGGGCCGCTGGGGCGCCCCTTGGTCCAGGGGTCTTTGTGGGCCGCGGCTGTTGCCTGGAGGTTGCGGAACTGCTCAAGATCCTCTCAGGCCGGTCTTCAAACGCGTAGCAGGACGCGAAGTGCTCGCTTGAGTCCCTGCAGCCCCAGCGGTCGCGGCGGGTACCGGAAAGGCAGCTCCCACCGGGCCGATCGCTGCAAGACGCTCCGCATGTGACTGAAAGTGTCGAACCCGGCCTTCCCGTGGTAGCTTCCCACACCGCTCTCGCCCAGCCCGCCAAACGGCAAGGTGGGAATCGCCGCGTGGAGCACCGTGTCGTTGAGACAAACACCTCCGGAACGGACCTGCTCCAGGACCCGTTTTGGGCACTGCCGATCTTGCGTGAACAGGTACAGGGCCAGGGGGACAGGCCGGCGTTGCAGCTCCGCGAAGACCTCTTCGAGCGTTGCAAATTCGATGACAGGAAGAATGGGCCCGAAAATTTCCTCCTGAAGCACCGGGGCGTTGCGGGGAACGTCCACCAGCAAGGTAGGAGCCAGATAAAGATCGTTTCGGTCGTACTCTCCCCCATGAGCAATGCGCCCCTGAGTAAGATAGCCCAGCAACCGATCAAAGTGTGCCACGTTCACGATCCGACCATACTCGGGGTGAGTACGGGGCTGGTCCCCGTAAAGGGTTCGCAGGGCGTCGACCAGATGTTGAAGCAACGTGGGCAGAACGGTTCGATCCACCCAGACAAAGTCGGGCGCCACACAGGTCTGGCCGGCATTGAGGAACTTGCCCCAAACGATGCGGCGAGCCGCACTTTCCAAATGCGCATCGGCACAGACCAGACAAGGGCATTTGCCACCCAATTCCAAGGTCACAGGAATCAGTCGGGGCGCCGCAGCGGCCATGATTTGACGACCCACAGCCGTGTTGCCCGTGTAAAAGAGGGCGTCGAACTGTTGTTGTACCAGGGCTTGAGCCACCTCGGGACCGCCCAGCACGACGTTTACGTGTTCGGGTAAGAAGGTCTGGTGGATCAGCCGCTGGAGTGCTTGCGCTGTGGCCGGAGCCCGTTCCGAGGGCTTGAGCACCACGCAATTGCCCGCGGCCAGCGCGCTGACCAGCGGTGTCAGGGCCAGGCTCACCGGGTAGTTCCATGGGCCCAAGATGAGCACCACGCCCCGGGGTTCGGGTTGGATCCAGGCTCGAGCGGGCCAGGTCAGCCACGGGACGCGCCTCCGCTCGGGTTGGACCCAGCGGTGCAGGTGCCGAAGGGCATGCTGAAGTTCGGCCCGCAGGGGTCCCAGTTCGGTGGCCTGCGCTTGGTAGGGCGACTTGCGCAGATCCGCGTGCAACGCCTCCAGCAACAGCGGCTCGTGTTGCTCTAGTGCGGCGTCCAGGGCGCGGAGGCACTCCTGACGAAAGGAGACATGCCATGTGTGCCCGCTGCTGAAAAATGTGCGCTGTTGCCGAACGATCGCTTCCAACCCCAGTTGCATCCGATTTGCTCCACACTTGGGTACCGGCTAGGATTCGTCAAGTGTATGGCTGTTCGCTGGGTATTGCTCGCGTGGCTCGGGGTTGTGGGGTTGTGGGCGCAGGACAGCCAACGGAGTTCCCTGGCGCTCGGCGTGGAGCTTTTTCACCAAGCCTACCGTAGCTGGGACACCGAACTCTTCATCCGTGCCGAGCATGCACTCCAACAGGTGCAACCCACCGACCGCGAGCAGGAGATTCAGCGGTGGTACTGGCTTGGAGTGGTGCGGTTCCATGCCGCGTTGTGCCGGCAGGGGAAGCAGCCCCCGCCAGAGGGTGACGAGGAGCGTGACCTGTCCTGGGACACGACCTTGGCCGCGCTCGATCGCTTGTTGAGCCGAGACCCCCATCATGCAGAAGGCCATGCTTTGAAGGCAACGGTTCTGGGCCTGCAGGTGGGAAATCAGGTCTGGCGCGCGCTTCGGTACGGTCCCGCCATTCAACGACACCAACGAGCCGCTCTGCAGTGGGGGCCCCAGAATCCCCGTGTCCTGTACCTCCAGGGCGTCGCCTTGTGGAAGACGGCCCAAAGCCGCACGGGCCGAGAGGCTGCAGCCGAGATCCTGCGTCGGGCCGATCGCCAGTTCCAACAGGAAGGCTCAAAGCCACCCGCACCGGACCAGCCCCGCTGGGGCCACGGTGATTGCCTGGCTTTTCTGGGCCAGATCGAGGAATGCCTCGGCAACTGGGTCGCCGCCGAAGAGGCCTATCGGAGGGCCTTGGAATTGCATCCCGGCCACCGTCTGGCCCTGCAGGGTCTGGGACGGCTTCAGCGCAACTTCTGAAAGTACGAGCATGGGCAGAAAACGCGTGTTGGTCATCGGGGCCGGTCTGGGCGGTTTGTCCGCGGCCATCTCATTGCGCCAAGAGGGCTACGAGGTCGAGGTGTTTGAAAAAAACCCTCAGATTGGCGGGAAATTGAATGTTCTGCAGACCCACGGGTTCACCTTCGACCTGGGGCCATCCATTCTCACCATGCCGCACATCTTCGAGCGGCTGTTCGAACGGTCGGGACGACGCATGGCTGATTACATCCCCACCTGCAAGGTGCGTCCGCACTGGCGGAACTTTTTCGAAGACGGTACGGTGGTGGACCTATACCCCGAGCCCGAACGCATGGCAGAGGAAGCACGCAAAGTGGGCGAAGATCCCCGCAACTTGGAGCGTTTTCTCCGTTACGCAAATGGCCTCTACGACCTGATCGACGCGGGCTATTTCCAACAGGGGCTCGATACGCCGGGCGATTTTGCGCGCTTTTATGGCCTGTGGGCATTCTGGAAATTCGATCTGCTCCACTCCATGCACGGAGGGGTGCGCCGCTTTTTGCGCACGCGGTATCTGCAGGACGTCTTTGACTACTTCATCAAATATGTCGGGTCCTCCGCCTATCACGCTCCAGCTTTCTTGAACTGTCTGCCCGCCATTCAGTTCCGACACGATCTCTGGTACGTACCCGGCGGGCTGTACGGAATTGCGCACGGATTGAAGCGGCTCATGGGGGAATTGGGGATACCCGTGCACCTGAACACCGAAGTCACCGAACTGCGGAAACGGGACCGACGGGTAGAGGGCCTCGTGACCCGAGACGGCCAGTTTCATTCAGCCGACATTGTGGTCTGCAACATGGAGGTGATTCCTGCTTATGAGAAACTTCTCGGAGAAGGCCGTGCGTTTCTTCGTTCGCTGCGGCGGTTCGAGCCGGCCTGTTCGGGCCTGGTGCTGGAGTTGGGGCTGAGTCGGCAATATCCGCAATTGGCCCATCACAATTTCTTTTTCTCCGCAGATCAGCGAAAGCATTTCCACACGGTCTTCCGCCGTCGCGAGCTGCCTGAGGACCCCACCATCTATCTGGTGGCAGCCTCGAGGACCGATCCCAGCGTGGCTCCGCCGGGTTGCGACGGCCTCAAGATCCTGCCCCATATTCCGTACCTCGATGAGGAACGGCCGCTGCGTCGCGACGATTATCTGGCGTTCAAGGAACGCGTCTTGGACAAGCTGGAGCGCATGGGATTGACCGACCTCCGCCGTCACGTGATCTTCGAGCATTGTTGGACTCCGCTGGACATTCGTGAGCAGTACTATTCGCACAAGGGCGCCATCTACGGAGTGGTGTCCGACCGGTTCAAGAACCTGGCCTTTAAAGCCCCCAAGCAGAGCTCCAAGTATCCCAACCTTTTCTTCGTGGGGGGCTCGGTCAATCCGGGAGGCGGCATGCCCATGGTGGTGCTCTGTGGCCAAAACGTCGCTCGGAAGGTCGTGGCATGGGACCGGAGCTGATTCTGGCGGGCCTGGCCCTCGGGCTGGCAGCGTGCGCATGGCCCCTGCAACCCCGGCTTCGACGCCGGCGGCCGCCCCGGCAGGAACCGCCCCCTGTGCGGTTGAGCGTGATCATTCCGGCCCGGAACGAAGCCGAGAACCTGCCCCGCTTGATGCGGTCCCTGCAAACACAAACCCGAAAGCCCGAAGAAATCCTCGTCGTCGATGATGGATCCACCGACGGTACAGCCTCCGTGGCGGCGGCCTGGGGAGCCCGTGTGATTCCCTCGGACCCGCTGCCGGAAGGATGGCGGGGCAAACCCTGGGCCTGCTACCAGGGCGCCCGTGCCGCCTCGGGAGAATGGCTGCTCTTCCTCGATGCGGACGTGTGGTTGGAACCTGACGGACTGGCATCCCTGCTCATGCAATATGCGGGCGGGGCCATGTCACTGGTTCCCTGGCATCAGGTGCAACGCCCGTATGAACACCTGTCGTTCTTTTTCAACCTCGTCATGGTGTTGAGCGGGTCCGGAGAAACCTTGTTCGGACAAATGCTGCTAGTGGACCGGGAAAGTTACCAACGAGTCGGCGGGCACGCATCCGTCAAGCAGCACGTCTTGGAAAACCTCTGGTTGACCTTCGAATTGAGGCGGGCCGGTATACCGGTCTCCAGCGGGGTCGGACGTGGCATCCTGGCGATGCGGATGTATCCGAAGGGATACCGCCAGATGGTCGAGGGCTGGAGCAAGGGATTTGCCGGTGGGGCAGCCGGAGTGGCGATGCGGACCCGGATCCTGGTGGGGGCATGGCTCGGGGGGCTCACCACGGCGGTTCTGGGGTTTCTATGGGGCGAGGCCGGAGCCTTATGGACGATGGTCTATCTGGCGTGTGCCGTACAGGTCGCCTGGATGGCGCGGCAGGTGGGCGACTTTCACTGGGCCGCCGCACTGTTCTACCCGGTCTGCTTGTTCTTCTTTTTCGGAATTATGGCGCGGTCGGCTTGGTTTCCTGTCCGCACCGTGTCCTGGAAAGGGCGCAGGCTCCATGGTGTTTGAATGGCCGTCAGGATGGGTCGCGACCCTGAACGTGGTGAGCTGGCCAGTTGTTCAGATCTCGCTGGGGTGGATCTTTACCAAGATGCCGGCCCACTGGTTTGCGCCGCCGGGGCCGTACCGTTGGGAGTCCGGGGGCAAAATTTATGAACGCATCTTTCGGGTGCGCCACTGGAAGGACCGGCTACCCGACGGGGCACAGTGGTTCGAGGGCGGATTTGCCAAGAGCCGCCTGGGCCCGCGCAGGCCCGAACAATTGCAAAGGTTCCTGCTTGAAACCTGGCGCGGGGAGTTGTGTCACTGGAGTGCTCTGGCGTTTGCGCCGGTCTTCGTGCTTTGGAACCCGCCGTGGGCGGCGTTCGTCATGATGCTCTGTGGCCTGTTGCTCAACCTGCCATGCATCGTGGCACTCCGGTACAATCGGGCCCGGCTGCACGCGGTGCTCGGGCGCTGCACTACCAGCGGGTCTTGATCCCGCAGGCCCGCAAAACACACCACCCGCGCAAGGCCTCAAAAAGCGCGACAACCCCCGCGACAGCCAGCACTACCGCCAACCACAAGAATCTTCCGGCTGCTGCCCATGCCCCACCCAAACACGCCAATCCGCACAAGCCCCGTACAAGACGCCCGGTCCAATCGATGTTAGGTCTCAGACTTCCCACGCTGTTCAATATAGCCCGCAGCATTAGCTCTGCCAGCGGGCCATCTCCAAGCCACTCTGCAGCCTTTCTTCTGCTGCCGGAGGGTGGGGAGACATCACGGTCGTTCGACCGCACTGTGGCGCCGAAACCCGATTCCGAGTCGTTTGGGCCGAGCACACGCTCCATATTTACCGGACCAAGGAGCAGTGTGTTGGCCGTTGTCCCTGCTGGACCTGCCTGACTCGGTCGCAGCTCGGCGTCGCGGCCCTCCAACACCGGAGGCCCGAGCTTCTCCGGTGTCGCAGCGCTGCAATGAAACCTGCGAGCCCCGAGTCAACCTCGGAATCGCAAGGGCAGCTTTTGCGGAAGAGATCGCTGAGAACCCCCACTCGGGGTCTTCACCCACCCGGTCGTGTGCCCTCCCGGGGTTTCAAAACCGTTCAAGCCGGGTCTCCTGAGGAGGGGCTAACCCGGCCGAACAGTTCTTGCAAAACCCGTGCTCGGTATCGAAAAATCCGCTCAATATCGGGGCGCACCCACCAACGATGGATGCATGCATCGAAGGGCACTGCATACTGCACGCGATCCCGCACCCATGTCCCTCCGGCCCAAGCCTCGAAAAGGTGTTCGTGGACCCAAAGGCGATAGGGGCCGCGCAACTGCTCATCCACAAACCGGTGCGGCGGTTCCCACACGGAAATCAACGTCCGCCAGCGCACCGGCAGGCCCCGAATGCGAAGCCGATAATCGATCTGGGTGCCCTGCTGCATCCGGAGGGGCGTCGGGGTCACAATTTGGAAATGCAGCCAAGGAGGCGTGAGCTTTTCGAGATTGGTCGCATCGGCAAAAAAGGGAAACAGGTCGGAGGGGGACCAGGGCAGCCACTGCTCAGTTTCGAAGAGTCGTACTCGCATGGACCTGGCAAGTTGGAATCAGGCGGGCGGGGCCACGACTCCTCCACAGCTCAAACGTGCACGTTCATGGAAGAGAATGGAACGTTGTGCGCCCGGCAAATGAGGTTGGCAGCGATCCGACCAGATTCGTAGATCGTAGGCAAGCCGCTGCCGGGGTGGGTACCGCCGCCCACCAGGTAACAATGATCAAGCTCTTCAAAACGGTTGTGAGGCCGTAGGAAGAGCATCTGGCTCAGTTTATGGGACAGATTGAACGTGGCCCCGTACTGGATGCCCATTTGAGCCCAGGTCTGGGGAGTGAAGACCACGATCTCACGCACATGGTCGCGCAGCCGGTGCATCCCGGCACGTTGCTCCAGCAGATCGAGGATGCGGTCTTGATAGGATTCCGATTCCCGAGCCCAGTCAATGTCAGCCGTCAGGTTGGGTACAGGGACCAACACGTAGACGGCCGAATGCCCGGCAGGCGCCAGCGTGGGATCCGTTACGCTCGCATTGCGCACGTAAAACGAAGGATCACGGGGCAGTGTCTTGCGCCGGAAAATTTCCTCCAAGTTGCTCCGATAATCCCGGGCGAAAAAAATCGTGTGATGCGGAAGGTCATAGATCCGGTCCAACCCCAGGTAGAGCATGAACGTGGAACAAGAATACTCCAGCCGGTCGACCCGCTCGGGCGCATATTTTCGCAACACACCCGCGGGCACCAGGTGCTTCATCGCATAGCCAAAATCGGCATTGAGAACGGTCTCGTCCGAAAAAATCCGCTCACCACTTTCGAGTTCCACCCCAACCACCCGACGACCCTCAAGAAGCAACTGGCGCACCGGGGATTGGAGCCGAAGGTCAACCCCGAATTCACGGCAAACCTGGGCCATGGCTTCACTGATTTCGCTGAGGCCGCCCATCACGTGCCACACCCCAAAGCCGTGCTCGATGTAGGAGAGAATGGCAAAAAATCCGGGACATTCCCAAGCCGACATGCCCAGATACTTGGATTGGAACGTAAAGGCCAAACGCAACAGGTCGTCTTCAAAGTAATCTCCCAACACTTCGATCAGGGACCGGCCCAGGGACAAATGGGGCAGGGCACGGAGCAGGTCCGGAGAGACCAACCGAAGCCAGGAAGAGTAGTCCTTCTGCAAACACGGATACATCAGGCGAAAGCGCTGGGCTTCCCGGGCCCGGAACCGATCGTAGCCAGCGGTGCTTCCGGGGAACGCCTGCTCCAATGCCTTTCGCATGGCCGCGGTGTCCGTGGTAACTTCCAGCCGTTTGTCGTAAAACTGGAGCCGGTACATCGGCTCCAGCTTCACGAATTTCAAGTAGTCCTCGGCGCGGCGCCCGGCTTCTCGGAAGACTTCGTCCAGGATGAATTTCATCATGAGGAACGTGGGCCCCACATCGAACCTGTACCCGTTCCGGATCAGGGCCGCGTTGCGCCCTCCCACGCGACGGTTCTTTTCCAGGACGGTCACGCGAAAGCCGCGGGCGGCCAACAGCATGGCTGCAGTGAGTCCGCCCGGACCGGCTCCCACCACCGTTACGTGTATTGTCTCCCGTGGAGCACCCTTGATTCCCATGTCGCGACCTGGCGAAGGTGTGCAGGGAACATAGCAAGGAGGGCAACAGAGGCAAACGCGGAAAGCGATCGTTCGCGGTTTTGAGCCTCGCCCTATGGGCTCGGCGCCCTGTTGTGGAGCAGTGGGGAACGACCGCTCAAAGCACCTGTTGACCCTCTGATCTCCCAGGCCAGCCTCACAGGGGCGGCCGCATCGCGGACGTGGATCCCTTGAACCCAGCCGGTCTTGGAGGTTGTGAACAGAAGATCCAGTTTGGTGCAAGTGGTTCCGGCGTCAGGTCTACTCCAGCGGCCTCTCACCTCCCACGCCACTCGTTTGCTGATCCGAGTGCGCAGCCGCGAGCACAGGCGCCTGTCAGAATGCCTAGGAACCTAGGCCCGAAGTTCCGTGATCAATCTTTGCCAGCCCTTCCCGATGCCATGCCTCAGGGTTGTTGCCACAGCCGTCGGACTGCTGCGGCACCGAGCCAGAAAGGTTTCCCCGAGGCACGCTTTTCATGGCCTGGAGCGGCCGCGGGGCTGACGGGGAAGTCCCAGGCGCTGGATGGAACACCGGCAGCGCGAAGACCCTAATTGTGATGCCGTAAAGACGTGGTGGGGGCACGCACAGAACTTCCTGCGAGAGACCAGAGCAAGTTCGAGGCCGTACTTTGCGGGCTTTTACGACCAGGGCCGGGGCCACCGCCGACCCGATCCATTTTGCTCCCTTGCCCCAAAGCGGTGCATGCATGCTGAGAGCGGGGCCTGAGTTGCAGCTTCTGGGTACTGGGGTCTCGGTTCGGGACCTGGCGCGTCCTGTGGCGGTGAAGGCTGTCGGCTCTGATTCGGTCGATTGTCGCAGCGCGGTGGAGCAGCTTCGTGTTTCCAAGAGGCGGTTGGGCTTGGAAGTCCTGGCCTGGGACAAAGGCGGGGCTGGCCCCAGTCTGCCGTTGGCGTGGGCTCGCGCGTGCGCGTGTTCAAAGGGCCGGCCTTCCCAGGAAAACAAGAATGGTGGCTGGAGACGGAATCGAACCGCCGACACAAGGATTTTCAGTCCTCTGCTCTACCAACTGAGCTATCCAGCCACCTCGTGTAGCCGTCTATATTGAACGCCGGAGGGCCTTGGGGCGCAAGTGGGAATTGCGCATCGCGTCGAGTCGGGCGAAGGCCTGGAAGCCGTTGGCAGCGTGGGGAAAACGCAGGCCAGGTGCGGCTTGGTAGCCGTCGAGTCGGCGGCGAAACGGCGTTCTTCGATGTGCGCCCCCAAAAGTGCGGAAGCGTCAGGGCAACCCGGTGGGGAAACTGCGGCCGAGATGGGCCCCCGGGACCCTGACGGTCGGTTCGGTTCGCACGCGCAGGCGTGAAGTTCGGAGCTGAAGAGGCCGAGTCTCGATCGCGGGCAACGGAATCGAAATCACGAAGCTGGGCTTCTGTTGGTGCGTCGCCTCCAAGGGATCGTGGTTCGTTGGGGTTTTCAGCCACTCATGATCAAGCGGTGCGTCGTGATCGGATTGGCTGCGCTAGAAAGTGCGGTACGCTGTCGGAGCCGACGGCAGGCAACACGTTCTCCCCAAAACGCGCCAGCACTTCGCGGACTTGCCGGCCCTTTGGTTTGCCCCAGGGACGTGGTACCAGCGCAACTCGTTCAGTAGCCGGGTCCTTTTTCGGAGTGGCCGGCTGCGGAAAGTGGTGGACTGGCTTTTGGGCGTTTGGGTCCAGTGCAGCCGCCAAGGGCTGGAGGGTGATGGGATAGCGGCCCGGAGTGGGTGCGGCCGGGGTTGGCGCTGGATCAGCCCGGTTGATTCCTTCGAGCTGAATCATCAAAGAGGCTCAAAACCGATTTCAGTTTCCAGATTGCCCTTCTCAAAGTTGAACGCAGCGCGTACGGTTTTTGGGCAGTTACAACCCTGAAAGGCCTCGGTGGGGACCAGCCAGGGAGGTGCGGTATTGGGGTTGGGGAGGGTGGTGCGGGGCGGGCCTCGGGACGGCGCGCGGACAGGCCTTTTGCGGGAGCGGGTGTCCTTGGGGCGGAGTGCGAAGGTGGTTGTTGTTTCGCTTTCCAACCGCGGTTGGCGCCTTCTGGTGTGCAGGTTGGCACCGGCGGTGCTCTCACGAAAGGAGACACGCATGAGGACGTGCTGGCCATGCTGCATCGACTGCGCCCCCTGCTGAACTGGGCCGCTGTGTTGGTGGGATTTGGGGAGGTGGGAATTCAGCCAACGCCGAATCCGTGGTGCTTGCTTGGGATCCCAGCCCAGATGAATGGGTCGTCGGGTGCGCGATCCATTACGGTGTCCAAAGCGGGGTCTATGTGAACCGGACGGAGGTGGGCAATGTGACGAATGCCCTGATTGACGGGCTTCTGCCTGGGACTCAGTACTTTTTTGTCGCAACGGCCTACACGGCGGACGGTCTGGAAAGCGAGCCCTCCAACGAAGTCAGCTACACAGTACCCAGTCCCCCGCCCGACCCCACCAATGAACCCCCTGTGGTGGCTGCGGGGTCGGATCCGGTGGTTCGGCTGCCCGGGGTGGCGGTGTTGGCGGGGGAGGCCAGTGACGACGGCCTGCCGGGCCCGTTGGTGGTCTGGTGGGAAATGGTGACGGGGCCCGGAGCGGTCGAGTTGAGTGCGACCAATGCGTTGGTGGTGGAGGCGCGTTTTAGTGAGCCCGGGCTGTATGTGTTTCGGCTGGTGGCCAGCGACGGGCAGTTGATGGCGGCGGACGAGCTGCAGGTGGTGGTCGAACCACCCTTGCCGGTAAATCAGGCTCCGGTGGTGGCTGCGGGACCGGATCAGGTGGTTCGCCTGCCTGGGGTGGCGGTGTTGGCGGGGGAGGCCAGTGACGACGGCCTGCCGGGCCCGTTGGTGGTCTGGTGGGAAATGGTGACGGGGCCCGGAGCGGTCGAGTTGAGTGCGACCAATGCGTTGGTGGTGGAGGCGCGTTTCAGTGAGCCCGGGCTGTATGTGTTTCGGCTGGTGGCCAGCGACGGGCAGTTGATGGCGGCGGACGAGCTGCAGGTGGTGGTCGAACCACCCTTGCCGGTAAATCAAGCTCCGGTGGTGCGGGCAGGCCCGAATCAGACGATTGAACTGACCGATGTAGCCGAGATTTGGGGCGTGGTGAGTGACGACGGGCTGCCGTGGGGGCAACAGGCCATTGCCCTGCGATGGGAGGTTGTCAGCGGCCCAGGCTGGGTGGAGTTTAGTGAGCCTGCGTCGTTACGGACGCAAGTTCGGTTCCATGAGCCTGGCCAATACATCCTGCGTTTGGTGGCTTCCGATGGTGAACTGGAGGGAAGCTACGCAGTCACGGTGACGGTGGTTCCTCCACCCTCGCCGGACCAGTACGGGTTGGTTTGGGAGGCTGAATCGGGGACGGCACAGGGAATGATCCTGCGTCAGACCGGGCTGCCCGATTCCCCGACCAACGCAGCAGCGTATTTGCAGGCGGGCAGCATGGGCGGGCCCCAAATGACGCAGATGGTTCAAGTTCCGGAATCGGGCACGTACGTGGTTTGGGTTCGAGCCGCTAGCGTGGACGGCGCAAGCGCGCGGCTGTTCCTGTCGGTGGACGGCGGCACGGAGGTAGAGGGCCAGCTTCAGCCCACAGATGCCCAGGCTTGGCAATGGATGTCCGTGCGGGTGGTGCCAGCGGGAGGGTTTTACGCCCCGCCGGGAGGAACGATCCCCCCTGTGACGCTGTCGATGGCAGCAGGTTTGCGGACTGTGTCCTTGCGGCTGGTAGACAGTCGGTTGTGGGTGGACAAGCTGCTGATCACGCAGTCGCTGGAGTTTGAGCCCTTGCCACCAGGGATGGCTGCGGCAGAGCCGGTGCAGTTCAGGGGCATAGGACGCCGGCCGGACCGGATGCGCTTGGTTTGGTCGAGCGTGCCAGGGGCGGTCTATCGGCTGCTCTACAAGGATCGCTGGGACGACACGGAATGGAAGGTAGCTTCCCCCGACCTCATGGCCACCGGCACGGAAATCGTCTGGAAAGACGAAGCAGCGGCGACGGCGCCGAGCCGGTTTTATCGGTTGCAGCGACTCTATTGAGGGCAGCAGCAGGCACACCTGCCGGCCGGGGTGAGGAGGCGACGGGGCGACTCGACTCCTCAGGCCGGTTCCAACTCGCACACGTCCAACTTCACGGCGGCTGCTTGGCCGATGAAGTCGAGCCGCAGCAGCACGATGTTGGGACCGTACCGTTCCTCCACCCAGCCTTCCAAGCCGCGCAGCGGCCCGCTCTTGATGATGACCCGCGTGCCTTTGCCGATTTTGGGCGCCAGCCGGATCTCGCAGCCGGCCTGGAGGGCGAATAGGATCTCGTTCAACTGGTGCTCGAACTTTTCCTGGTCGAAGACCTCCAGCAGGTTGGCCACGTAATCACTGGCCAACACCGAACGCCGTTGGTCGTGGGTGGGACGGAGGAAGAGGTAGCCCGGGAAAAGGGGTTTTTCGAAGACCACGACCTTGCCGCGGTAACGATGGGCAGAAGGGACCAGCGGCAGCGTGGCCTCCACGCCTTCGCGGTCACAGAACTGTTTGAGTTTTTTTTCGCAACGGGGCCGGGTGTGAGCCACCATCCACGGTTTCGGTTCCACTGTTTGAGTGTGGGGCCCGTTGCAGTCAGGGGTCAAGATTGCGGCGGCGCAGGTTTCAGACCTGCAGCACGCAGCGATGCAGCGCGGTATGGATGGCGCCCTGCGGTTGCAGCTGGCTGCGGTAGAGGATGACGTGATCCACGGTCCAGGGCTGTTGCGGCAGGGTGGGCAGATGGGTCAGATGACGGGTGAGTCCCTGCCGGGCTGCGGGACTGAAGTCCCGAATGCGGGCCAGGGTGAGGTGGGCCACGAAGGGGCGATCTTCGGATTGGCCCCAGGCTGCGGTTTCCTGTTGGATCCGCTGCTGGAGCGCATGGAGCGAGGTAGTCTGACCGGAAAGCCCGGCCCACAACACACGGGGGCGGTCCGGGGAGGGGAAACAGCCGAGGCCATGGAAGGTGAGGCTGAAAGGGGCGGTGCGGGTGCAGGCCCGTTGGAAGGCTTCCGTGAGCGGGGGCACTTGGTCGCACGCCACGTCGCCGAGGAATCGCAGGGTCAGGTGCAGTTGAGCCGCGGGCGTCCAGCGCAGACCCTCGGGCAGGTGACGTTGGGCGGATTGTTGCCAGTGCTGCAGGGCAAGCCGGAGCGGCTCCGGCACGGGCAGGGCGATGAACAGCCGCCACACTGCCCCGGACTCGCCGGTCCCCGATGTGCAGGAAGCCCAGGAAGTCATGGCGGCAGGCCGGCTACTCCAGCGATGGCTGGAGGCGGTGGGGGTCAACCTCCACCCCAAGCCCGGGCCCGTGGGGAACCAGGGCTTCTCCGTTTTCGATTCGGATGGGTTCTTTCAGGATGCTGCCGCGCAGGAACTGCGGCCCGTTGAGGGCGGCGGGCCGATCCAGCCCGTGGGCCGCGTAGAGATGCAGACAGGCGGCCAGAGACAGATCGGGGTCGGTCAGACCGCTACCCAGCCACATTAGGCCGGCATTTTCCAGCAGTCGGATTTGTTTGCGAGCCTCGGTCAACCCGCCGCACCGGGCCACTTTCATGGCCACGCCATCCAGCAACTCTAACCGGATGAACTCCTCAAGCTCCACGGACGAGACGATGCCCTCGTCCATGAGAATGGGCAGTGCGCGCTGCTGCCGCAGACGGCGGTAGCCGGTCAGTCGTGCTGCGGGCAGGGGTTGTTCCAACACGGCCACGCCCACGTCGGCCAGCCGGGGGGCCACCGCCAGGGCAGTCTCCTCGTCGTAGCCACCGTTGGCATCGGCCCAGAGAAACCCCTCCGGCACCAGCCGCTTGACCAGCCGGCAGAGGTCCAAGTCGAAGCTGGGGTCGGGCGCAACCTTTACATTGAAATGGCGGTAGCCGAGCTTCCAGCCCTCGGCCAGCACCTGCTCAGCTTCTGCCAGGGATCGGACGTTGATGGTCCAGCTCAGCGTCAGCCGCGGGCGCATCGGTAGCCCCCACTGCGCCGCGGCCCCGCGCCCGGTTAACCGTCCCACCAAATCGAACAAGGCCAGGTCCACTCCGGCCTTGCAGATGGGTTGGCCGGTGGAAAACGACGGTGCAATGATGCGGTTCATGGCCGCATGAATCGCTTCCAGATCGAACGGATCCAGCCCGACCAGTTCGGGGGCCAGATAACGCTCCAGGGTGGTCTGCACCGTCTCGAGGGTTTCGTAGCTCCAGCGATGCAGGGGAATGCTCTGGCCCCAACCCACCGCGCCGTTGTCGGCGGTAATCTTGATCACTACCGAAGGCCGCCCGCCCCGTCGACCCTTCGGACCCTCGAGGAACTTGAACCATCCTCGGGTGGCATACACAACGGGGAAAACCTCCACGGCGGCGATGCGGACATTCATGGCACCCAGGTCGCTTCGCTGTTGAGGGGCTGCGCAGGCCACGCCTGGCATTTTTGACTGCTCGCGGACTCGGTCTTCATGGCCCCTCTAAATAGCGGCGTGGCAGCCCAAGGTCAAACGGGCCTTGTCCTCCCGGCCATCCGCAGCCAGAGGACAGGCGGATGGGGGGCATCACGGCGCGTCCAGTCATGGCTGGATGGAGGGCAGGGTCGCTGCGGTGATGAACGAAGAATGTCTTGCCAACCGTCTGTCGGGCCAATTCTGGGTGGAAGGTGAGATGCCGGCCAGTGCCTGAAAACTTGCTCGGGTCCGCAGTGTGTCTCACCTTGGGGCCACTTGCATGACGAGTCGTGAACGTTTTCTGGCCGCCTGCCATGGCAGGCCCGTGGATCGTCCGCCGGTTTGGTTGATGCGTCAGGCGGGCCGTGCCCTGCCCGAATACCGCGCGTTGAAAGAGCGGTACAGCTTCCTGGAGTTGGTGCGGACGCCCGAGCTGGCTGTGGAGGTGACCTTGCAGCCGATGCGGCGCTTCGGGTTCGATGCCGCCATTCTGTTCAGCGACATCCTGGTGGCCAACGAAGGGTTGGGACAGGGCTACCGGTTTCGCGAGGAGGGCGGAATGGTTCTGGACTTTGCTGTGGAAGAGCCGGCCGATGTGGAGCGACTCGACCCGGGCCGCGTCCGGGAGCGTTTGCAATACGTCGGCTCAGCGGTGCGTTGGCTGCGCCGTGAGTTGGGGGATCAGACGGCCCTGCTCGGCTTTGCCGGAGCCCCTTGGACGTTGGCCAACTTTGCGCTCGAAGGCGGCAGCGCGGATTCGTGGCTACGTGCCAAGCGGCTCTGGTTCGAAGACCGACGGTGGTTTGCAGCCTTGATGGATCGGATGGCCGCCGCCGTCGGGGAAGTACTGGACCTGCAGATTGAAGCCGGTGTCGACGCCGTACAAATCTTTGACAGCCTGGCCGGCGAATTGCCCCCGGGGACCTACCAGGAAGCAGCGCTGCCCTGGCTGCAGCAGGTGGTCGAACGGGTCCGCGGCCGGGTCCCGGTCATTCTGTTCGCCCGGGGATTTCATGGCGACTGGGCAGTGTTGCATCGCTTGGGCGCACAGGTGATTGGTCTGGATTGGCAGGTGGATCTCCCGGAGGTGGCCGCTCGATTGCCGGGCACGCTGGCCGTGCAAGGCAACCTCGACCCGTTTTTGTTGACCCTCTGCCCGGAAACGGTCCGCGCCGAGACTCAAAAGCTTCTGAATGCCATGGCCGGCCGGCCTGGCTACATTTTCAACCTCGGCCACGGCGTTCCCCCGCAGGCGCGGCTGGAATGTATCCAAGCCTTGGTGGAAACCGTTCGGTCATTTGCAGCAGCCGCCGGCTCCGATAGATTCTCCTCATGACGATGCTGCAAGTGGACCTGGATCTGGTGCGCAAATACAACGTGCCCGGTCCTCGTTACACCTCGTTTCCGCCGGCCAACCATTTCCGGGAGGGAGTCCCCTGGACGGAGGTGGAGCAGCGCATTCGGCAGAACAACCAGACCGAACGCGATCTTTCGCTCTACTTCCACATCCCGTTTTGCGAAACGCTGTGTTGGTTTTGTGGCTGTACCACCGTCATCACCCTCAACCACGACAAGGGCCGACAATACGTAGAGACCCTGGGGCGCGAGGTGGCGCGCATGGCCACGCTGTTGAACCCGCGCCGGCAGGTCGTCCAGCTCCACTGGGGCGGCGGATCGCCCACGTTTCTGCGCCCGGACGAAATTCGTCGCTTGGGCCAAATCATCCATCAACACTTCCGTCTGGCCCCGGACGTCGAGGCAGGGGTCGAAGTTGATCCCCGTCGGCTGACCCGGGATCATCTGGTGGCGCTGCGCGAGGTGGGATTCAACCGCGCCTCCATGGGGGTGCAGGATTTCGATCCGCGCGTGCAACAGGCGGTCCATCGAATTCAGCCGCGCGAACTGACCGAACAGGTGCTGGGCTGGATGCGGGAACTGGGCTTTCAGTCCATCAACCTCGACCTCATCTATGGCCTGCCCCATCAAACGGTCGAATCGTTCAACCGCACGCTGGATATCGTCCTGGAACTGAAGCCAGACCGGTTGGCGGTTTTCAGTTATGCCCACGTCCCTTGGATCAAGCCGGCCCAGCGGATCTTGGAAAAGCAGCGTCTGCTCCCGACCCCTGAAACCAAGCTGCAACTCCTGAAGCTGGTCATCGAGCGGCTGACACGTGACGGCGGTTACGTCTACATCGGCATGGACCATTTTGCTCTGCCCCAGGACGAACTGGCCGTGGCCCAGCGCGAACACAAACTGCAGCGGAATTTTCAGGGGTACAGCACGCGCGCCGGTGCGGACATCTACGCCTTTGGCATGTCGAGCATTTCCCAGACGCCGGACACCTATTGGCAGAACCAGAAGGAACTGCCCGCCTATGAACGGGCTGTGCAGGCTGGGGAGGTGCCGCTGCATCGGGCTTATTTCCTCACCGAGGAAGACCAACGCCGGCGCGAGACCATCATGCGCGTCATGTGCGACCTGTCGCTGGACTTTGCCGCCATGTCGGTTCGACTCGGTGTGGATTTCGAGAAACATTTTGCTGCCGAACTTGCGGCCCTGGCTCCTTTGGAGGCCGATGGGCTGGTGCGTCGCCGGCCGGGAGGACTGGAGGTGACCGACACTGGACGGTTGTTCATCCGCAACATCGCCATGTGCTTCGACAACACGCTCCCTCCGCCGGAACAACGGCGGCATTCGCGCACGATCTGAACGCCCGCAAACCCCACGGGCGCCGAGCCCGACTGCCTTTCTTTCCTCAGTTGGCGCTGACCCGGTAGAACTCCTGGCCCCCTGTCGCGGGCACGGAAACCCGCCAGAGCTCGGGAGCCGCCAGCGGGGTGAAGACCGCATGGGTGGCTTCCGTCCACGGCCCCGGAAGCTGAGCAGCCCGCCACAACCGGTAGATTGTGCCGGCGCGTGCGTGAGTGACACGGAACGTGGCCTCGAAGCGGTCCGCACGCCGCACCGCGGGGCCTTCGAACCGCAGGACCAACGGCGGCAAGACTTGGGCTTGAACCTCCCGAACCGGTCCCCAAGGCAGCCAGCGGCCCGGCAATTGGGCACGAACCCGAAGCAGATACCCGCCTACCTGCGCAGGACGAAACACAAACGCGTTCGAATCGCCGGTGTTTTGCAAATCCGCCGGCTGAATCCATTCGGCCCCGCTGACGGTTATATCGTCCAGGAGCCACCCCACGTCCGCGCTGGTCTGGTAGTAGTACGTGCCCCCGAGATAATCATAGACAAAACGCAGTTGCACCGCCTGCCCCGCAAAGTTGCTCAAAGCCAAAGTGATCGTGCGAAACGCCGAATCTCCACTGGTGCCCGTGCCTGCCTGGGACCAAAGATTCGACCAGCTTCGTCCGCCATCGGCCGAAATTTGCGCCCGCGCGATCTGGTTGGTGGTAGCCCAACCCAGCCGCGAAGCAAAACGCAGTTGCGCGTTGCTCCGTGCCCAAAATACCGGATTCAACTGCAAGATCTGGGCCGTCGGCGGCGTGGGATGCGCCAGATGAAAGGCATAGTTGCCGGAAGCCACACGGCCGGTCACCCGCGGATCGTACCCCGGCGAAAGGCTCAGACTGACCTGCCGCAAATCGCCCTCGGCCCCCTCTTGGAAGGGACCGGGCAACAGCCGACTGGTTTCCCATTGGTAGTTGGTGGCAGCCCCCACGGCTGCGCAGAGATATAGGTTGTCGTTGGTCACTGCCGCCTGTTCCGGACCCATCGGCACGGGCGGCACGTAGGCGGGCACAAAATCCACTTTCACATTGGCCTGGGTTACAACCGTGGCCGTGGTTTCGTAACTCAGGCCCGGCGCGGCGAATCGGACCCGGTACACCCCGTTGGTGGTCACCGGCACGGCAAATCCTCCGGATACGGGCGTGCGAGCATACCACGAACTGCCGTCGACCGTTACAAGCACGCCACCGATGCCTTCTCCCAGATCGTAAAACCCGTTGCCGTTGAGGTCGTAATATACCACGCCCGTCACCAGCGGGGATGCAGCTTGCCGTGTGGCGAAAGCCTGGGCCACCACTTGAGGCCCCACGCCGGTGTTGGTGATGCCCACCACACCGATGCCAACCTCGCGAAATGCCGCATGATGAATGTTCAGCCGGTGGCCCGGCGGGTCCTGCATGCCGCCGGGACCCTCTCCCCAATCGACCTCGAATCCCGCATAGCCGTGGAACACCGACTTGGCGTAGGCAAAAACATTCTCTCCGTAGGTGAGCCAGGGGTAGCCTGTGCGGCTGATGCGCACACCGGGGTCGGAACCGTCTGTGCCGATGTGCCCCTGGAATCCGTTGGTGGCCATGTCCCAGGCGTGCACCCGGGCAGCCGTTAACAGCTGGGCGTTCATGGCCAGCGGCGGAGCGGGCGGAAGGGAGCCTAGGTCGGTCTGCAGCTTGTTCAGGTCCACCGTGAAAAAGTTGTAGGCGTTGAGGACGTCCGGATCAGTGGTGGTAGCTAATCGCACCGCCTCGGCGAGTGGGTTGGCGCGGGCCCGGTTGATGTACTCGAGATGGATCTGTTCCTCGTCCGTGGGATCACCCGAGGGCCATTGCGTGAGGCCCGGGGGAGGTTCCGGCGGCCCTAACAAGGGACCGCGCAGATCGGCCGTTTGAATGGGGGGCGCCGGTGGGGGTGCCTGCGGTTCCAAGGGTTGGGCCCGACCGGAAGGTTGAGGTCTCCAGACCGCCGCCAAAAGGAAGGCCCCGAGCAGAATCGAGCGCGTGCGGGGCAAGCGGCGAAGCAGCGCCGGTCTGTTCCCTGGCGGCCATCCCGAACGCAGCAACGCTAGCGCATGGTTAAGGTGACTTGCCCTTCGAGCCGCCTGGGAGCGGACCGGAGCAGACCGGGCAGGGCGAATCCAGCGCATCGGGGCAACCAGCATGGGGTACTCCTTCAACCCGCGCAGCTCCACTTCCCAGGCTTCTTGAGATTTCATCATCTCGTCCCAGGTGACTTCGGCAGCGCGGTAGGCGGCCGTACGGCCCAGGATGGCGGTCAGGTTGCTGCGCACGCTGGGCGCCACCGTCGGGTTGGAAGCATCCCCTTCGACAATGCAGCGGTGGAACGTTGCGATGTTGAGCACTGCACCGTCCGTGTAGAGGTTTCCCAGTTCGCCCCCGTTGAACAGGTCATCATCCGCCCGAACGAAGACCCGCCCAAAATAGTGCGTGTCGGCATAGCCTTTGAAGCCGTACACGCGGCACATGATGTCATCGATGCCGCTGCCGACTTGTTTGGAGAGAAAACTGACCAGCAGATCGCCCGGGAACTGAAACACACAGGCGAAGTGATCCCAACAATCCCCCAGAAAATCGCGTTTGCGACCGCCCCGGCCCCAGGCCCGCAGCGGGGCGGCGTCGAGGAACCAGGTGGCGACGTCCAGGGCATGGATGTTCTGTTCCACGATGACGTCCCCGCTCAACTTCCGATCCACGCCCCAAGCGCGCAGGCGGATCTCGGGGTTGGCGGGGTCGCTGCGGAGCAGCCGGTCCATGTGTTGCCAAGTGGGGCCGCACAGATAGCTGGCTTCGCCGTTGATGAGCGGCCCGATCATGCCCTGCTGCACACGACGGACCGCTTCCTGATAGGACGGATGCGCCCGGGTCTGAAAGTCCACCAGAAAACAGAGTTTCTTCTGGGTGGCGCGGCGCCCGGCCTCCTGAATGCGGAGGCAGCCGGGCACATCCACAGCCACGGGCTTGGCCAGGAACACGTGTTTGCCCGCTTCGACCGCATCGGCCGCTTGCGCGGGATGAAAATAGGGAGGGGTTTCAATGACCACGGCGTCGACTGGCTGTTCCAGCAGCCGCAAATACCCCTTCAGCCCGGTGAACCGCGCGTTTTCGGACACCCCGAATCTTTGGCCGGCTTGCGCCACGCGTTCCGCAAAATAATCCGCGACGGCAGTGATTCGGTAGCCGCCGTGTTTGTGAAAGAGATCGCCAATCCACATCCCGCGGCCGCCGCAGCCGATCAGGCCGAGGCGCACTGCGTTGTTGGCGGCTGTCCCGCGCACCCAGGCCGGCTGGACCAGGGTCCACCCTGCCACAGCGGCGCCGGCGGCCAGGAAGCGCCGCCGGCTGAGCGAAGGACCGTGGGCTGCGGGTGGGTGACGGGAGGGACCATTGAGGGGGCTAGGGGTCTCGAACCGTTTCATGGCGGTGGCGCTGGTTTTGGGATTCATGGTCTTGCCTGTGACGCGCCGGCGGC
>Ga0209809_1000473_pt1 | contig 36613 bp, 44 predicted proteins | sample YNPMSTMetaG_FD_186172 | JGI IMG/M metagenome (GOLD analysis project Ga0209809, IMG submission 186172) | Anoxygenic and chlorotrophic microbial mat microbial communities from Yellowstone National Park, USA - YNP MS-T MetaG (SPAdes) (version 2) ...
ACCCTCAAGGATATACTCTTTGAGGTTCTCCACCCACTGCGGGTCTATCTTTTCCCTCACATACAGTTCCTTTGGAAGAGGCTTGACTTCAGATAAGGGCAGTTCTTTCTCTTGACAGCTAAAGCCAGGTCCTGCTAAAATAGTCCTAACTTGTTCCGTCATCTCTTACCTCCTTTATGGGGTTTCTCCCGCCCCTCCTCCCCTTTTTTAGCCAGTCGGAGATGGTTTGCCGTGGAACGCCAAGAAGGCGTGCTACCTCCATCTGAGTTTTGCCTTGACTGGACAGTTCCATTGCTTTTCTCCTGAGTTCTTCCTTTTCCTCCTTTAGGTGTTTCCAGAGGTATTCATAGACCACCCTCTTTGTAATACCCGCCTTTTGGCTTATGGCTTGAATAACCTTTGCCCTGTTTCTGTAGAAATCCTCTCCGTAGAAGTTCTTGTAAGCAGAGTAGTAAAACTCCACAAGGGCTTTCTTTCTTCTTTTGAAGAGTTCCTCCCGCAGGTAAAAGAGTTCCGCCAGATCCCACACTCCCTTAAAGAACAAAGCATTTACTTTCTTTACTCCACGATCAAGTAGCGCCCGCCAAAGGCTTTCGTGAAAGACCACAAAGTCTCCCTCAACAGTAGCCACGCAAACAAGCAAAGGCACCTCTTGGAGGTTTCCAAAAACAGGAACAAGACTGTAATCCTCAAAGAAGGGCTTTAGTGATAGGGCTTCCACTTCTTTTTCTTCAAGGTCTTGACTTTTACCTACCAGTGCATTATTATTAAGAATTAGTCCCTTTTGTTCCATTTTTCCACCCCGTGTTAGCCCTACTGAGGGAGACCGCCCCTCCCTCAGTCTGTTCATCAAGCATTTTCACAATCTCTTTCAACTTCTTCCTCCTCTCCTTCAAATACTCCAAATACTCCTCATAAACCGTAGGTAGTTCTGAATAGCCCAAATACTCCGCAACCCTTCTCACCAGCGGACGAGATATGTTCCTCCCATGAAGAATAAAAAGCAAATACGTCGGATTTACTCCTATCTCCATGGCAAGCCTGCTAAAACTAAGCCCTCTTTCTTTACACCTTTCCTTCACTAACTCCTTTATAAGTCCCTTGTGCATTTTCATAAGGTATTATTATATCTCATTTTTGTGTCTTACCTTACATTTTGGATTGTAAGATAAGACAAATGGGCGGGCAAAACTTAGCCCAGCCTTTCCTTTATCAGCTTTATGTAGTTTGGGTTTAGTTCAATAAGCAAGGCGTTTCTTCCAAGCTTGACCGCAACCTCACCTACAGTTCCAGAACCTGCAAAAGGGTCTAAAACTGTGCCGCCTTTAGGACAGCCAAGCTTTATACAAACTTCCACCAGTTTTCTCGGAAAAACCGCAAAGTGTTCTCCCTTGTAAGGTTCTGTGGCAATCTCCCATACATCTCCAATGTTTTTGCCCTCTGGATGGCTTTTTACCGTCCAAAGCACGACTACTCTATCCAAAATTAACCTATCGTAGGCATCATCAAACCCTAAAATCTCCTTTAGTTTGTGCCAGTCTTCAGGGCGAGGAATGCTTCCGCCCTTGCCCCAGTGGGAAAAATCCTTTCTTAGCCAGTGCCCAACTGTGTGAGGACATCCCATGAGTTCTCCCAGTTGTTTTAGAGATAGCCCATTTTCTTTTAGTTTCTCCCTGAGATAGTCCGCTATAAGTCCCTGAGGGAAAAGCCACTTTCTTTTGATTATGAGTTTTTCTCCAGAAACCGCCAGCCTGCCTGAGGGAGAAGAGGTTAGAAGTTTAGCCTTCTCATACTTTCTGCTTTTGTTTTGAAAAACTCCAGCCTTCCCTTCGCTACCAAAAGACGGTTCCACCAAAAGAGGTTTAGGAAGGGAAATCTCTCCACAACCCTTGCACTCAAACCTACCCTTGTTTGCATACACCAAATGCACATCCCAATACCCAAGCACTTGCCCACATCGGACACATCTAAATCTTGCCCGCCACTGTTGAAAAGAAAAAGAAAACCACTCTGCGGTTCCGTCTTCCCACAAAACCTTCACTAAATTGCCCTGCATTTCTAAAACCCTGCCCAAACGCCTGAAGCTAAAACTCAAGCTATCTTCTACAGTTAGCCCAAGCAAATCCATTGCGGGATAAGAAAGCTGCGGTTTTTCTCCCACCTCCTCAAGGTTGAAGTAATACACCTCTTTTCCAACGTTTTTCACAAAAAAGAGAACCGCCTCATATGTGTTATTAAGCCTGTTCCTTGCAGAGGTAGGCATCGCATTGGGTTTGTGCCAGACGATTTTATTCTTCAAAACATAGCCTGCCCTTCTCATCTCCCACGCCACCAACTCTGGAATAAGCAAAAACTCCTCGTTCTCATACTTATACCCTATGTTCAAAAACACCGTCCCAGTAGTCTTAAGCTTGTCCCAAAGAAGCCTAAAAACATTGGCTATCTCCTTTGCATACTCCTCAGGGCTGCCTTCCTGTCCTATCTGCCTTGCAACTCCATAATCTCTCTGCCTCCAATACGGAGGCGAAGTTATAACACAATCAATGCTGTCATCTTCCAACCGCCTATACACCTCCCTCACATCTCCCTGAAGAACCCAAACTCCCATATCAATATCTTAGCATCTCTCCGCCCTTGACTTTTAACAAAATTTGCTATAATTTAATCTTATGCAAAGAAGCGTGCCGATTTTTGTGGAGGTGGAGAGGCTGCCAAGGAGTGGAGTGTTTAAGAAACTTTTGCGGGAGGCATTAAGCGGTGGATTACCGCCTCTTAGCCTTGATGAGTTAAAGGAGTTGCGTCAAAAGTATAGAGGACGCAAGAGGGTGTATTTAACTCAGAGGGACGGGGATCTGCAGGAGTTTTTCGCCAGAACCCCTCTTTCTATGCAGTATGCGGTGTATTTGTATGTAAATAGCAGGCTGGTGGAGGGTGGGCGATGAGGAGGTTTGCGGTGTATGTGTATTTGTTTCCACCTTTTGATGGTCTGTATAGGAAGCATTTTATTGCCAACGGGCTAATTGCAGAATGCCTGCGGGAGATAAAAGAAAGCGGTGAAACCATGAAGCCCATTTCAAGGAAAGAGTTTGAAGAAATCAAACAAAGCGGAGGAGGGGGCACAATAACCCGTATCTTACTCCCACTTGACCTGCAGCAGTGGTATATAAACACCCCAGAAACCCTCAAAAAAGCCCTCTGGCTAAAACTCCACCACAAACTCAAGGATAAACTCCAAACTTTTTGCCACCAAACTACATAGCACCACCATCTCCCACATCCCACCTTAACCTCCAAGAGGACTTGACAGAGAGAAAATTTTGCTGTAAATTTTCTGTAGAGGAGGTGGAAAGTATGGCAAAGTATTTAGGTTCTGTAATGTTTGAGAGGGCACAGGTGCATATTTTCGCCCGTGAGGAGAGGGTAGTGTTGAATGTGGTGTGGGATTATGCGGAGGCAGATTTTTGCCCGCACACTGGCTATGAAACTAATCTAACGCTTTTTGTGGACAGGCTGGAGGAACTGCCTGCGAAACTGAAAGAGTTGGAAAGGGACTATGGGAAAGTCTGCTATGGCTATGCTGAGAAGCCCGCTATTTTTCCCTATCTCAAAGAACTAACCACAGAGATACTAACTTAAGGAGGGAATGCTATGGAAAAGCTTCTCAAAGAAATCAGGGAGATAATCAAGGAAAACAGGTCCCATCTGGAGGCCCTGCCTGCCAAGGATAGGACTGCGTGGGTAATGCTTAGCATTGCTAACAACCCTGCCTTTAGGGGAACCGTCCCAAAAAGTGAGGAGTTTTTGACCGAGAAGGACGCTACTTTGGGCTACATATACACGGTAAGCATATGGATAAAAAAGTTTTTAAAGGAGGAGGGGTTATGAAGGAGATTGTGGATAAGCTGGAGAGGTTAGAGAAAGAAGTGAAGGGCAGGCGGTTTGCCTGTCAGAGAACCTGCGGTATAGAATGCTGCACCATGCTGGGCGTGGTGGTTTCTCCTTTTTCTTCTATTGGCTTTATCAAAGAGTATTTCAGATGGATGCAGACACTGGGAAAAGTAGCCGTCTTTGGAGTGGGACCTGTGCTGGGAGAGGAAAGCCTTCTTCCGCTGTTATGGAAGAAAGAAGGTTTCCCTTGCATTTTCATGAGGGTAGACGGAAAGCCCACATGCAGAATATGGGAAGATGCCCCCATTTCATGCATTACCTATCCCGCAGGGCTTTATATGAAGGTGGAAGGTAAGATTAAGGTAATACTAAGCCCAGATCCCGTTTGCCCGAAAGAAGCTTTTCTGGAGGGAGAACCTCTAAAAAACTGGCCAAGAGGGCGGAAGAAAAGTTCCAAAAACAGGCAGAATTTGTTAACCTTTATGTGAAAAGAATTACCCCAATAGTGCCCGAGTATCTAAAAAAGCAGGAGAAGATCTACACGCAGACGGAAACCTAACTCCCAAAAACCTGGTGGAAGAATACGAAAAACACATCAATAAAGGAATGAAAAGCTAATTGTAAGGTAAGACACAAGGACCTTTGAAAGCCAAGATAAAATATTTAGCATGAGTGAAAGCTGGCTAACACCTTCAGATATAGCAGAGAAGCTTTCAAGCCATATAAGTTCAGGCTTTCTCCTTCCTGTCAAGGTCAGAGGAACCGTTATTTTGGACAGACAGAGAGGGTATTACAGGCTTTCTGACGGCAAGGCTGGTATTACTCTGAATACGGAGAACTCTTTGGCACTGCCTTTGGGCGTTGAGGTAGAAATTGATGGCGTGCTGATTGCAAACCTCTTTTGCAAAGAAGATGTCTCTATGGTTTATCCTGCCATTAATGTAAATTCCTATAAGGTTTTAGACGAGGACAAGGAAAGGGAGTTTCAAAAGAGGTTGGCTGAAGTAGAAGCCCTTTTGAAAGGGAGAAATCATTACGGCTTTTGGGAAACCTTTAGCAGGCTGTTGATGGAGAAAAAGGCTGTAAAGGTTGGGCTAATTCATGGCAACTCTGCCCAAGTTTGGCAGGACTTTATGAGTGCTTTTAGAGGTGCTGCGGGAGAGTATGCGGACAGGATAGAGTTTGTGAGGTTTGAAAGTTCCCTTGCTGATGGAGAACTGGCGAAGAGTATAGAAGAGACCGCTAAATCTGGAGTGCATGCGGTGTTTTTGTTAAGAGGAGGAGGACCTCAAGAGGAACTGGCACGGATTGGCGGGCTTGAAAGCCTGTTGGCGGTAATCCGTTTGGACATTCCCTTTTATACCGCTATAGGACACTCCTTTGATAGAATGGTGTCGTTGATGGAAAAGGTGTCGGATGGAAATTTTGCCACGCCATCCATAGCAGGGCAGGAACTGGGCAGACTTGTGCGGATTATGTCTGAACTTGAAGGCTTAGAAGACAAAACAAAGAATACACAGATAGAACTAAGACTAACACAGCAGCAGTTAGAACAACAACTCAAGGAACTACTCAGCCTCAGGGAACAACTTAACCTCAAAGAACAGCAACTCCAAGAATACTTTACCCTCAAAGAACAACTCAAACAGCAGCCTCCAGAACCGCCCAAAGCCATTCCCACTTGGGTATGGGTTCTTTTAGGTGCCTTAGGACTTATAATTCTTTTGCTTCTACTTTTGAAGTGAAAAAACTCGCTATAATAAACCACAATGAGAGAAGACCTGGAATACGGTGGCAAAAAAGAACGGTTTAGACTAAAGCTGGAAGACCTGTGCTACGCATGGGCACTCTTGGAAGAGGAGGAAAAGGGCAATCTGGGTGAAGTTATCCGTGTTCGTAAAGTAGGTAGAGTGCTAAAAAGAGAAAGGTATGCAGTCCTATACACAAGATGGCTAATCTCCCATCTCCTTTCAGGTATTGTCTCTCCCAGAAGATACAGATACTACACCGCCCTAATCCTCGTGAAAAAACTTAAACTCCTAAGCTGTAAAAAACTCTTCCTAATCCTTGAGAAAAACAGCAACAGACTAAACAAATCCAACATCCCACGCCTAATAGAACTCGCAAAAAAATACTTGGACAAAGAACTCCTTAAACGGATTGAAACAGAAACAATTAAATTGGTAGAAGAAATCCTCAAAGCAAAACAAAAATAACCCCCTAACCTAACACACCCTCCCCCTACCATTCTACCTTTATGCTATCACAATTTGTGTCTATTATGCTATTATACTATCATGCTATTATGCCGTTATACTACCTCCACAGCCAACCATCTCCCTATTCCCATATCACCATTCCATACTATCTAACCGTGCCTTCCCCCATTTACCCCCTTGTCTATTTTTTGTGTTGGTGCTATTATGCTGTTAAGCTGGTATGCTATTACACTGTTCTAACCTTCTACTATCAAGTTGTCCCTATATTACCACTTTATGCTATTGTCTTGTTATGCTATTTTACTTCCCTAATTTTATGCTATAATACTTCATTATGGAGAGGAAGAGTAAGGTTTTAGTGTATCTACCGCGGAAGTTATATGTGCAACTTCATGAGAGACTGCTAACCAACCATGTTTCCTATTTAGTTTCCCGCCTTTTAGAGGAGTTTTTGCGGGCGACCGATGTGAGGATATCTTGGACTGAGATGGAAAACAAGGCAGAACAGCGGGAGTATTTGGAAAGAAAGCTAAAGGAATTTCTCTCTCGTAATGGGCTATCTGCTGAACCTCCCAAACCGCCCATGCAGGAAGTCCCAAAGCGGGTTGAACTGCCCACTGAACCACCAAAGACTGCTGTGCAATCTCCGACGCCCCCTAAAGAGGACTATACACCACTAAAACCTGAACCCGTGAAAGAAAGCCCACCGACTTCTTCAGATTATGAGGGCTTGAACCAGGAACTTTTGAGAAAAATTGAAAGTCTTTGGTGAAAAATGGTAAGATCTTTCTATGCTTTTGTTGAAGTATAGACAGCTTATTGAACCGCCAGACCTTAAACCCTTTATGGGCTATGTTTTAAAGGTTCAAGGCCCTATTGTTTCTTCCACCTCTGCGGCGCAGGAGTATGCGGACCGTTTTCACAAAGCCTTTCAGGGCTTTCCCATAAACCTCCCCATACGGCTTATTTTCCTTTCAAGGGAGAACGAAAGGGTTTTTGAGGCAAGGGCTAAGAACTTTTTGATGGATAGACAGATGCAGTTTTTGAATGAGAGGATCTCTTCAAGGAAGGTCTCCCTTTACTTTGTGGTGGAAGGAAATGTTGAGAACTTAAAGCTGGTTATGGATGCACTCAGTTCGGCGGGGGTGGAGGTGGAGGTCTCTCGAACCGCCCTTATGGAGGATTTAGCTTACTTTTTTGGAGGCAGTTCCCAAGACCCGTTCCAGTATGCCATTGAGGAGAGGGATTACGGTGTCAAAGTGGGAGACAGCTTTGCTGCTATTTATTCCATGACTAAGGTCCCCACAAGGGTGTGGGCTTTCCAGCTTTATAGCCTTCTTTCTCTGGGCAGGGACTTTATCTGTGTGGTGGGTTTTAAGAAAATGTCTCCTGAGGCTGCCCAGATGGAATTTGGCAAAAGGCTAAAGCTTTTTGAGTATCAAGCCAGAGAGGGAGGGGACATAGCAAGAGGAGAGGTGGTTATGGAACTATTGGAGGAGGTAAAGGACATAAATCTTGGAAGGGAACTGGTGGTAGCCTTCTCCAGTTTTGTTGCGGTTTTTGGAGAGGAGAAGGAAATTCTGAAGGAGAAGAAAAAGATTGAGTTTGCGGTGCGTCAGAATGAACTTCCCTATGAGTGTGAGAACACCACACACATAGAACACTTTTCCATGCTGTTTAGGTATAATGAGAAGGAACTTAGGTCTTTGGGGCTTGTGAGGTTTATGCCTCAGTCAAGGTTTTATTTGATGTGTATGCCAAGAGGCTATCCAAGAGGCAAGCAAGAGGGGGTGATATTCTACAACGAGATAGGAGAAGCCTTCCTTTTGGACATAAGAGTTCCTCCACCCAACGGTCTTGTGGTAGGACAGATGGGTTCAGGAAAAAGCGTGTTTTTACAGTATTTTGCCACCTTTCAGGATTATGTGGTGTTTGTGGAAAAGATCCAAGAGGGAGAAGGTTCATACACGGTCTTTACCAAGATGCTTGAGGGAGGGTATTATCCTATCTCCCTTGACAGGCCTGTGTCTATTAACCCCTTTGGGAACACAATAAAGCTGGTAGATCCCATAGGCTTTCTTGAGGATATGGGATACAGGTTTGAGGACTTTACAGAGAACGACCTTAACACCTTAGAAAACGTGCTAAACACTTACTATTTAGGCAAAAAAGGCGCCATTAAAGTAGGAGAGGTCCTTGATAGGCTTAAGGAAGTTCCTCACACGGAGTATTTGCAAAACAAACTTGAGGACTTTGTGGATAGGGAGTGGGAGATACGCTACGACATAGACAGGGATAAACTCCTGTTTTTAAAGACGATCCTGACTATGGCGTATAAACTGGGTAAGGGAGAAGACATAGACCCATCCATTGCGGAAGAGGTGATACTCAAAACCTACGAGAAGCTGGCAGGAGATGGAGTGCTTGTGGATAGGGAAGTTCTTATGAGTGATTTTTACAGGACCGCAAAGGATTTAGGGTTTGAGGAGTTTGCCCAAAGATTGAGGTCCTACACAATGGATGGCACTTATGGGACCTTCTTTGACAGGCCCTCAAGCATAGATTTCAAGTCCCACGTGTTTTTTGAACTGCGGACTACAGACAGGGAACTTCTGCCGATAGTTTTGCTTTCTATTTTGACTTGGATGGTTAAGTGGTTTTCAAGACCTGAGATGCAGGATAGGGCTAAGGGTATAGTCCTGGATGAAGCCTGGGCTATTTTGGAAGACCCGTCGCTGGTCAAGTTTGTGGAAGAAGCCTTTAGAACCTACAGAAAGAAGGGAATATTTATCATGATAGCGTCCCAGTTTGCAAGCGACGTCTCTGTTGGTGTTGGTGAGATAGTGAAAAAGTCCTGTCCCTATCAGATATTCCTGTATTCTCAGGATGTGGAGGAAGTAGCGAGGCTTTTTGACTTTACCGACGCAGAAAGGGAACTCTACAAACAGGTAAGGCCTCCCAGAGACTACAACTACAAATACTCCCTCCTTTACATGAGAACCCCCTATCAAACCAAAGCAGGTAAAGAACAGGGGCTTTTCTTCTTAATTCCCTCAAGGGAGTTCTACTGGACTGCCACCACCCACCCACAAGACAGGGTCAAAAGAGAACAATACAAGAACTTCTACAAAAGCCTCGCCAAAGCCATTGAAGTTCTTGCCCAAGAGGACATGGCTAAAAACACCTAACAGCAGCACTTACTTTCTTTCTTCCACACAATCACCATCATCTTCTTCTCTCTCTCCCTCACCCCCCTCATCATCACCGACTTTATCGTATCCCACCCAATGGATGTAAACTTTTCAACAAGCTTGTCTGTGTCCGTAAGGTCTTTAATATCATTAAGAGTGGGCACTCCATACTTACCCACTCCAAAGCAGGGACTTAAATAGGGCGACCAAATCTGATACTTCATCTCATCAGGGTTCATACTCAAGGGCACAGGAATTAAAGGAAAAGTCTTGGAAAACAGATGATGAAAACGTGCCAGTGCCAATAGCCTTGCAATATACGGGTCATCATGCCTTACCACTCCAATTCTGGGATAGCCATGTCCCCAGTGGCCTACACAGATAAACTCTGTATCAAGCACGCTTACTCCCTTTGCAGTAAGTTCCTTCGGAAGCAAATTCTTCTCTATTAGTTTTTGCGTAAGATATGGACAAGCTAAAGTGCCCAAAATCGGAGAAAAAGAGTTAATAAGTTCATGTATAGCATTAGCTATGGCTGGTGCAGTAATATTGTCCACACTCATAAGGTCTATAAGCCACAAGGGAGAAAAGGGTTCTGTTATAACCACAGGCACCCACTTTCTAAGTTCGTTCAGCTTATTTAAAACATCCTGTGCCTTTGAAAAATCCAGAGAACCACCAGACCCAGAACCAGTAGAGGGAATAAACTCCTTAACCTTCTGAACCACAGGTGCAAGGGCACTCTTTACACTTTCCTTTGCCTTGTTCTCTACTTCCTTTACCTTGCCCATAAGTTGTTGATAAGCCTTCATCCCCTCTGAAACAAGAGGAATGTTGAGAAGTTGGTTAAATATAAAGTCCAGCCCTATGCAGGGACAAAGATGGATTGTGAGGAGAACCTTTACCACCCACTCCTGAAGAGGCTTAGGAAGAGAATACCACCTTGCGTGATACTTCATATAATCCTGACCTATCACCCCAGATGGGGTATTCTGAACCTGCACTGTGGGCAGAACTATGGGAATTGCATTGCATATCGCCTGCAAAGGTGCCTGAACCAAAGAACCCACAATGGGGATCATAGAGGTCAAAAACTCACACTCCTTGTTTGCCTCCAAAAAGCCCACAGGAAACCAGTAGCTTGCCTTTATAGCTGGTCTTGGAGGCAATCCACAAAAACATATACTGATAGAACAGGAAAAACAATCCATAGGTAGAAGGTTTAACTCTAAAGCAGGTGATACCTCTGAAAGCATGGATGCGATCGGAAGACTTAGCACCCCTCCCAGAAAAGCCCTCCTTGTGATCCTCGCATAGCTGTAATCCTCCTCCACCTCAAGCTTAAGTTCCTTGCTTGCAGATATAACCTTCTTACTGTCCGTGTATAGAACAAAATCTTCTCCATTCTTTACCTTTTCCCAAAAGACCAACTCTGGAACGGGACAAGGAACCCCTCTTAGGTCAATCTCTCCAGCACTCTTTTTGCACCCCATAGCTACCACCACACAACCAAAGCGGTGTCATCAAGAGGAGAAAAGGCCTGATAAGCCCTTTCTTTGTCTGAAAACAGGTCCTTAAAAAGCCACCCATCGAGACAGTTCTCACAGTTTATTAACATCTGCTTTAAACTCTCCTGCGTCCAAAAAACCCTTAGCACACCCAGACCGAAAAGCTTGTATAGAACCTCTTGAGGCGTTTTTCTTTTCCTGTATGCATATGCAAACTCACCGTAATCTCTGATGGGCTTTATTATAAAGTAAAAAGGGATGTTGTAGATGGATACCCTAAAGGGACTTCCCTCCCTTACCTCAAGCTTTGCCTTTGTTTCCACATTTAAATAGTCAAGGAGTGCGGAAAGGTCTGTATGCTTATAAACGCTTTCCCCTAAAGCCCTCTTTGTTCTACACAAATAGACATCCATGAGATAAAATTATAACACGATGGCGGATTTTGTTAGCATCCATCCAGAGGAATGGACTGGACTTGTGCAAGGACTTTACTTTTCTGCCATGGTTTCAAAGACTTTACCCCTCTTTCTACCTGTCGTTATCTTTGTCCTTGGGTTATCCCTTTTTATTTGGCTATACAGGCTTGAGAGAGATGGAGAACTGACAAACTTTCTTTTGTGGCTTATAGTCTCCAGCGTTCTTTTAATTTCCGCTTTTAGAACCACCACTGTAAAGGTAGAACTCAATCCCATAGTTGTTGTTAATAGGGATGCAATTTTAAACCTGAAAGTGAAGAACGATAAAAAAGGGGGAGAAGGTGCTACGCAAAAAGGGGACACGGGGGGCTGGGCTATCCCAGTTGATGTTAGCGGTGCATCCGCCCTTCTTTCCATACCTGACAAGATAGCAGGGTTGTTTTTTAACTTTTTGGACACTGGTTTCTTACGGGCAGTTTCAGGGAACGCAAAAACGGTTCCATTGGAATACAACGCTTGCATGGACCCAAGGTATATAACAGCTACCGTACACACGCTTGTTCTATCTGAAGTGTTTAGTTTGCATGGAGATAGCGACCAAGACATCTCTGACTTTAAAGATAAAGTAGTTTCTTTTAAAGCATGTTATACACACCTGTTTGACAATAAATTGACTGTGGAGAAAGCCGCTAATTCACTTGGGTTTGCTTATAGTGGTCGTGTGGCGGTGTTTAAATTTAGCGGAGAGGACTTTTTGAAAACAATAGGAAAAGGAGTGGTGCTTGGAGGGGCTGTGGGGAGTGTTCTACCTTTTATAGGCACAGGGACAGGTGCTCTAATAGGAGGGGTCATCGCAGTTATATCATTTCTTTCTTCTCAAATTAGCGTTGGAGGCGATACAAGTTGTGGTAAGTTCCTTGACGCATACAAACAATTAGCACAGCAGTTTGCGAACCAATGCGATAAAAACTACTTGGATGGGAGGATGGGAAAGGCTAAGGAGGATTTTGTAAAGACCGTGCTTGCCTGTGTGCAAAACCCCGAGACAGACAAATTCTGTTCCGATCTAAGGGAAAAAACCTTGTCCGCTATAGAGAGGGCGGAAAACTTAGCTAATACACAGACAAACCTTGGAACAGGTCCTAAGAAGGATGCTTTAGCGAGGGGTATTTCAGATGCGAAGGCATGGTGGTATTCTTTGACTTACATGGATTTTCCCTTGAAGATGAAGCTGTTGGCAAAGGGTCAAGGAATAGTCCTTGCTATTCTATCTGCGGTTTTTCCTTTTGTTGTTATTCTCTCTATTATCCCTATAGGTAGGCACTTTATAAACTGGCCGCTTCTTTTGAAGGTAATGGTTGGATATTTTGTGGTGAAGTTGTGGATTCCTTTGCTGTATTTCATTATCAACTTAGCGTCGAACACTTTTGGAATTTTAGCAACGGGAGGTTGAAGATGGGAACCTTTTTCTTGGGAGACAAGCTATACATTACCTCTTCTGATTATGCTTTGATGGTGGAGTATCTTGAGGAAGGGGTGGAGATTTCCATCAACGGCAATGGGAAGCTTGGAAGAGAGAGGGTATCTGGAAGCGACCTAATTAGGTTTGCGGGGGCGTGCTTTTCGGCGGGGTATGGAATAGATGGGTTTGAGAAGGAAGTTATAGGCAGGCTTTATGTGGAGGATGATAGAGTGCGGGTGATGGTGCAGGGGGCTATGAACGACAGGGTGTTTGTCAAAATTAGGCCTGAACACTTTTTGGAGATAGCCCATATATGCATTGCGAGGCATTACCCTCTTAATGGGAACCTGTCTGTGGCGGACTACTCTTTGACTTACAATCTCAGTCCCTCTGGAGTTTTGCTGTTTATCAGGGGCAAAGAAGGCCAAGGTGAGATATTTGTGGAGAGGGAGAAGGCAAGCTTGCTTGTGGGTCTTATAGAGGCAAGCTTTATCGGAAGGTCTTTGGGCGGTGCACGGCTTATATCGGAGAAGGAGGAAAAAAGCTTGTATGTGGAGGAGATGGTGGAACCTAAAGAGTCTCCCGAGAGGCTAATTGTGGATTATGTGGTCTATGGCAATGAAAAGAGGTCGGTAGAAAAGCCTTTGCATGAGTGGATGGTAAGCCTGAAGGAGTTTGCCAAGGATAGCGGGAAAAGTCCCTCTGGAGTTTTGAGGGCCTTTTTGAGAAGGCATGGGATAAACTACGACAGGAAGATTTTGCTGATTTTGAAGGAGAAAAAGAGGGAGGTCAGTCTTAGGCTTCCCGTTCATTTTGCTAAGGGGATTGCTTTGGTTCTGGAGAGATGGATATATGCTGGCTGTTAAGCTGATTTTAGGCACGGTTATATTTTGGGTAGGGCTTTTTCTTCTTCTGAGGGATACCTATAAGAAGAACCTCGAGAAGGCCAAGCAAGATCCCCATCCCAAATACGGCGTGAGGTTTTTTTACTTTGTGTATTTTGTTGGGCTATTTTTGGGCTTTCTGTTTTTCGTAGCAGGTTTTTTCATTTCACCTTACCTTGGTTTGTTGATTTTTGGGCTTTTGGCGGTTTTTAGCACTCTTTACTTTCTGTATCGTTTTAGCCTGTGGGTGTATAGGAAGGTGCCCGCTTGGAGGTCTCCCTATTATGTCAAGCCCATTGAACCATCGGTGAAGCTTTTTTATGAACCGCCCATTGAGGTATCCTTTGGAGAACTCAATAAGCATGTTCATGTTTTGGCACCATCGGGTTCTGGCAAAACCAAGTCTGTGCTTGCACCGCTTGTGGCACAGCTTCTTGACAAGGGAATAGGAGTTCTGTGTATAGACCCAAAGGGAGACAATGAAGTTATCTCGGCGTTTCTAAAGATAATGCAAAAGGAGGGCAGGCTTTCAGACTTTCAGTATTTTGACCCCGTCAAGCCTTTGATATCCTCTTCTTACAACCCTTTTTACTATGCGATAAAGCATGGCAAGTATCATGATATAGCGGTAAAAATTATTGCCACTTTGCCCAAGGCTGGCGGGACTGCAACTTTTTATGAGAAGATCCAGTCTGAATTCACAAGGGCATTAACGTCGCTTCTTTCAATACTCCCTCAGACTGGGAAGATGGTGAATTTCATAGACCTTTATGCGGTGGTGGCCTATCTGCCCAGGTCCATAGAGTATCTTTTGGACACCTACAACATTGCGGGAAAAGCAAAGAATGAACTTTATGAACTTTGGATAAAGACCATAGCAGACGAGGCACAACGCAGCAAGGAATACAGAAATTATTTGCGAAACCTTGAACAGCACTTAGCCCTTTATGCTTTTACTTTCCATCCAAAGCTTCTCAACGCTTATGACCCAGAGATCCGTATAAGCGAGGGGTTTAGAAAGGGAAAGCTTATGTATTTTGCCTTGAGGGCTTTGGACTTTCCCTCTGGAGAGACGCTGGATATAGGGAAGATGGTGTTTTTGGATTTGATGGGGCATGCGGCTTGGAAATACAACAGCGGGGTGAAATTCAATGTGCCCGACATGGTGTTTGTGGATGAGGCGCCGCAGGTTTTTGTGCCAGAAGCGGAAAAACTCTTTGACATGGCACGGGGCGCAGGCATAGGCGTGGTTCTTATCCATCAGTCTATATTTCAGTTTGAGAAGATCCAAAAGGGTCTATTTCAGAATATCTTCAGCAACTGCAATGTTAAGCTAATTCTTGGTGCGGGGGATGATGAGACGGCCAAGTTCTATGCAAACTATCTTGGAGAGGAGAAAACCTACGGCAGAAGCAGGTCTATAGGCGGACAGAACCCAATTCTTTCTCCCGCATCTGTGCTTTTCCCTCACTGGGGAGAGGTGGTTCAAGAGAGGTATGACTACAGGGTTCGCCCTGAAGAGTTAAAGACCATGAAACCAGGCAGTGCATACCTGATTACCCCCAAGCACTTTGGCACAAAGGGAAAGCTTTACTACTTTGCGGACGAGAACCCCATAAAGCCTGAATACCTTCTTCCGAAAAAACACTATGCAGATTATAGCGACGAAGAGAAGGGCTTGGTTTTGCTTTCAAAGTTCAGAAAAGAGTTTGGCATGGAACCCAACGCAGAACAAAACGCCAAAAGGGTGGTGGAAATAAGACAAGCGGTGGCTTTAGAAAACCTTGAAGACCAGCCCGCCTTCTTTGACTCAACCAAGGAGTTTGAAGACCTTACAGTCCTTTTTGCCGCCGATCAGGTCAATCCAGATGTTCTTCCTGCAATAGGCCCTGAACAAGGACAGAAAGTTTCTTCTTAAAGTCCTCCTCTAAAAACTTGTTTTCCCTCTCATACTCCATAACCAACTCCATAACCTTCGCCACAATCTTGTCCCTCTTTGCCAAAAGCTTTGCATCCGCCTTCCCAAGATACACATTCTTTACCCTGCCTCCCTCCCGCCTGGTAGCATACAAATACGGACCATGAGGACAACTCCTGCACTTTTCTTTGCCACAATACACATACTTAACATAAAAATCAAGCCCATACTCCCTTAAAATTTCCCTTAACACCTTCCTACTCATATTATTCATTTTAACCTCTATCTATTCACTCGGTTGAACAATTTTTCTGTTATAATAGATGGTATGAGGGTATTAGGGATTGATATAGGATTTGGTCAAGTGAAGGTAGTGTCGGAAGGTTTTAGTTTGAAGTTTCCCAGCCAGATAGCCCAGTTTCTGGAGGGGGAACTCTCAGATGTGCCTGTGGTGGAACATAATGGTATGTGGTATGTGGTGGGGGAAGAGGCAACGGTTTTTAGGCACAAGCTAAGCCTCAGCACGGTGGAGCTGCTTATCAAGTATAGTCCAGTTCTTCTCAAGCGGGCGATAATGGAAGTAGGAGAGGGTGGAGAGTATTTTGTGGTATCTGGGCTTCCTCCGAGGTTTAGGCATATGGGAGAGGAGTTTAGCAAAGCTTTGCAGACTGTGGAGGGTGTGAGGAAGGTGCTGGTGGTTCCTCAGGGTGCTGGGATTTTGGAGGATGTGGGGGATTATGTGCGGTCTCAGGGAGGTGCTTTGGTTTTGGATATAGGCTTTAACACGGTGGATTTTCTGTCTGTGCGGGTGAAGGGTGATGATGTTGTGAAGGAAAGAGGAGGAACTATAGAAGGGCTTGGTGTAAAAAGTGCGGTGGAGATATTCAGGAGTTTGCTTCCTGCGGAGGCGGGGTTTCTCAGGAATGAACCCTATGTTTTCTTGGTTCCCTACTTTACCAGGGGTAGGCTAACGCTGGTAGGAAAGGAGATTTTCTTGCAGGAGGAGAGGGAAAAGGCAAGCAAGCTATGGACAGAACAGATATATCTGCGTCTTCAAGAGGAAATTGGCGAACTTATCAAAAGCAAGCCCGTCTTTGTGGTAGCAGGAGGCGGGGCATACTTTCTGGATAGGTCCCTCTTTGAAAGGGGAGTTTATGTTCCAGTGAAGCCAGACTTTTCCAACGCAAGGGGCTACTACAAACTGGGGCTGGGTGTTCTCAACAAAGGGGGTTAGTTTTTCTCTTTTCCTTCCTTCCTTTTTCACAGAAGCTTCGCATTCCATCCAGGTCACCCAAAGTGTATAAAACTGCACTTATTTTGTGCAGCCGTCCCCTGACCTGGAAGGGAGGGACTACCCTTGCCAGCCACTTTTGCCCAATCCCCTGAAATCAAAACACCCTTCAAGGGAGAGTGGTCTCTACACCACTCAAGGCAAGTAGTGGCACGCAAAACCGCAAGGGCTACGGAAAGAACTCGCCAGCTTTTTTGTCCCACATGAGTGGGACCCCTCATCGGTTTCGTCTCACGATTAACCGCTTGTTGGGTAGCTGACTCGCTCTTCCCGCTGCCTATTAAAAACTTAAGCAAAAGCTTTAACTCCCTCTTCAGTCTTCTCAACCTGCTTTTTAGCTTATTTCTCTTGTATTCGTTTTTCTCCCCTTCTATCTCCTTCTTAAGCTTAGCAATCCTATCCTCAACCCTTGCCACTGAATAAGACAAAAACTCCTTATCTTCTAAAAGCTTTTCATAGTTCTTGGGTATGCGTTCCTTAAACCCAAGCCCACGCCTTGCTATCACATAAGCCCCCGCTACATCCTTGTCTATTCTGTATATGGGTGCATACTTTAGCTTGCCAATAACTGAGGTGTATGCAGGATTGACCTTTATCACCTGAACTCCTTTTCTTCTGCCCACAATCTCAATCTTTTCCAGCAGTCCCTTGTATATCCACTTCTGTCCTTTCTGTCTTAACTTAGGCATTCCATCTCCTCTTCTACCTTTTGGGATCTTCTCTAAATTCTCCACCACTATCGCCTTCCCTTCTCTCTTGGCAATCTCCACTACCTGATGTGCAATCTGCCAACTCAAATACTCCCTTTTGTCTGTGTTCCCGTCCAATAACCCGTTTAAGCTTATCCTCTCATACTTTTCCAAGTTCCCATCCCTTGATGTCCAAGCCAAAGCCAAGTGAAAAGGATATGCGTTTATGTCTATGCCTATAACTCCATTTTCCTTTGTTATGGTTATTTCTGGGAACTTCTCCTCCTTGCTTATCTGTGCGTAGATTTTCCCATTCTTTAGCCTAAGCCTTACCGTGTAAGCAAACCAGTTGCCCGTCCTCTCAGCTTGAGTTAAATCCCACACAAAGTCTATCCACCTGTCTTTTTCTCTCTTAGCAGACCTAACCACCTTAGCCCATACATACTCACCGTTTTCTAAGTTAATTCTCAGATGCCATTGGTTATCTAAATTCACAAGTCTGAGGTTTAGATTGCCCTCCTTTGATTTGTCTCCTCTTGCATACAAGATGCCGTATCTTCTTTCCTCCCATTCTTGTCTCAGTTTCTCTCTCCTTTTACCTGTTAAGTGTTTCTTCTTTAGCTTTTCAAACACAACCCTTGAACCAAACACAAGCTTTTTGGGATTTTGTCCTCTTTCTATGCAAGAGTCCAAAGTTTGCTGCGCCAAAAATATAGCATCGTCTGAATACCGTGTGTTTATCCCATACTTTTGGGAAAGCATCCTCTTCAGTTCTTTCCTTTCCATTCCTTCCAACAGCCTTTTATAGGCAAACCTTACCATTGAGGAAAACCTTCGCATCAGGCTTAACACCTTTTCCTTATCCTCGTCTTTATCAAATGCCAATAAACACTCTACCGTTATGAAATTGCGATCATTCTTCCTGTTTGTTGGCATTTTTAGCACCTCTCTGTCCGTAGATTCTGGCTGCAAATGATGAGACTATGGCTACCAAATCCTCCATCAACTCCTGAACCCTTTCTTTTTCTCCTTCCCTCCCATTGATTACAACTAACTCCACACCAAAACCATCAAAAAGTTCCTTGAGGTAATGAAAACCAAACCTTGCCAATCTGTCAGGATATTCTATAACCACTCTTTCTACCTCTCCCCTTTTCACCATATTCAGGAGTTTTTGTAGTCCTCTTCTATTCTCATTCACGCCACTTGCTATCTCCTTGATAACCTCATACTTCCATCCTCTTGATTTAGCGTATTCCTCAAGCCTTTGAACTTGATTTTCCAAATAAGGCTGTTGCTTTCTTGTGCTGACCCTTGCGTATAGAATAGTTTTCCCAACTCTCTCCTGCTTATCTTCCAAAATGCCCAATAATCTCTCTATATCTTCCACTCTATACCTTCTTACTCCACCGGGCGTCCTCACAGGCTTTATCAACCCTTTCTTCTCATAGTTTATCAGCGTTATCCTACTCAGTCCGTATATCTCCTTACACTCTTTTACACTCAAAAGCTTCGTAGCCATTCTACGCTATAAATATACACTTTTGAACAGAAATTAGCAACTGTTTCGCACCTCCTATCCACACCTTCTTTGGCACTGCCTCCTCCCTTTTGCCCCCGCAAGGGGGCTTTTAACATCCATTGGAAGCTTTTCTATAGCGGTCTCTAACTTAGCCATGTTTTTGGGATGTGATACTTGGTCTTTGAACTTTAGCATCTCTTCTTTTACGACATCAACGATAAAGCGGCCCTCATCTACTGAGAAAGGACTTTCCTCCACCTTTTGTAGGACAAGGATGTATTCTTCATTGATTTTACCGATGGCTGGGCTGTTGGACTTTTTGCTTTTGTCTATCTCCCTAAAAAGCGTCTTTACGGGTTTGAAACCTATCTTTGAACCCATGCGGGCTAAGAACTTGTGGGTTTCAATCAATTCGTGTTCTACCCTTGAGTTCCCTATCACTATCACACAGAACTTACCCTTTTTCAAAGCCCTGTTCATTTCAATCATGCAGCGAAGCATATCTGCAAGATAGCAAGAAAGCAGCCTAAACCTATTACCTGAAAAACGGGAATGCTTCCCTATCTCGTTCTTCCTGAAGGTGCTAAAGTCCATATCAAGCCAAAGCATGCTATCTTTATGCATCCTGTGGTAATCCAAGGCATTCACATAGGGAGGAGAGGTGATAATCAAATCTACACTGCCGCTTTGAACTCCCAACCTTCTCGCATCCCCACATATCACTCCTATTTGAGGGACGTTTTTCACCGCTTCAGCCATAGCAAGCATCTCCCTTTGCATGGATAAAACCTTCTTCCTAAAAACCCTCTCAATATCTCTGTCTTTACCACCCCATATTGAAGCGGAAAGGGCGACCCTTCCAAAATCATACAGCTTTTGTTTGCCCTCTTCTTTCAGTTCCCACAAAGCCTTGAGGATGCCTTCCATTCCTGAAACAGACGAAATCTTATCGTTGAAGTCCCTAAACTCCTCCTCATTTATCAGTGTGGTTTTCACCTTAGATATTAACACCGCAAGTGGGTTTAGGTCATTTCCTATGGCGTTTCTGTTGTGTAGAAGGGCCTCCACCAGCGTTGTTCCACATCCACACATAGGGTCTAAAACCGTCTCCCCCTCCTCCGTAAAAAGCTTTATAAAAGTTGATGGTATCTGTGGGATGAACCTTGCGGGGTAGGGATGGAAGGTGTGAGTGAAATACTGTGTTTTGCATCCCTGAAAACTCCAGTCTGTTTTGCCCAAAATTTCTATACCCACTTTCTATAATCATACACATGGAGGCTGAAAAAATGAAGGTAGACTTGATTAACCCAACCATCCTCAAGGAATTAGCCCAAAAGTTCCCTGAAAGTGCCCAAAGGGCACGGAGAAGGTTTAAAAACTTTGACAGGTGGCTGGCGGGAGAGGACTATCCCACATACAGGCAGCTTGTCCAGCTATCCAAAATCTTTGATGTGCCCTTTGGAGATTTCTTTTTGGAAAAACTTCCACAGATAAGCCTTCCCTTTGATGGCGGGACTAAGAACTTTCAGGATGCGGTTATGCATGCAAAGAAGGTGCAAAACTGGGCAAGGGAGATCCTGCTTGAGTTTGGGCATGAAAGCTTGGACTTTGCAGGTAAATATAGGGGCGGGCTTGATGAGGATAAGATGGTGGAGGAACTCAAAAGCTTCTTTAGTGAAGCAAAGACTTTGGATGAGATGGTGGAGAGGGCAGAAAAGAAGGGAGTTTTTGTTTTGAGAAGTGGGTATATCAAAAATGTTCGCAGGGTTTTAAGCGTTGAGGAGTTTAAAGGTTTTGTGCTTTTTGATGATATTGCACCTGTGGTGTTTATCAACAACAAAGACACTGTGCAGGGAAAAGCCTTTACCCTCGTTCATGCCATCGTGCATATTCTGATGGGAGAAAGTGCGGTCTTTGATTGGGAAAGCAAAGATAAAGCCTGCTTTAAAGCGGCCGCCAAGTTCTTAGAAAACATCCAGTTAGAGGAAAAGGAAACCGCCCAGCCAAGCATCATCAATTACTGGAGTAGAAGATTTCTGACACTTCTGAAAGAAGCAGTGGAGAACAACACCCTCCTATACACAGACCTCTTTGACATAACAAAGCTAAGCTTCAAAAAACTTCTTCCTTTGCTTGAGGGCAAGCCTCACCACTAAATGCCCTCATCCACTCCCTTTCAAAAAACCTGTCTTACCTTACAAGCAAAAATGTCGGACAAGACTTGACAGATAGTAAATTTTGTTATAAAATATTTTATAAAGGAGGTGGTGTCATGGAGGAAAGGGACATACACAGGATGGCTATGGAGATAAGTTTAGGTTTTCCCGAGTGGGTGAGGGAGGAGGTGTATTCTGCTGCGGTGGAGGGGATATTGAAGGCGATAAAGCGTTTTAACCCGTCTTATGGAGTGAGGTTAAGCACTTATGCGTATGAGTATGGAAAGGGATATGCTTACAAGGAGTGGAAGAAGTGGAAGAAGGGAGGCTTGTCTTTGGATTATGAGTATAAGGATGAGGACGGTGAGAGGGCAAGTTTTGAGGAACTGCTTAAAGCAGATGAGGATGTGGAGGAGAAGGCAAACTTAGGTATTTTGCTGGAGGAGGTGGCAAAGACGGAGGAAGAGAGGGAGATAGTGCGGCTACTTGCGGAGGGCTACACCTTTAAGGAGATAGCGAGAAAGCTTGGAAGGTCCAGGACTTACATATGGCAAAAGGTAAAGAGTATCAGAAAGCGGGTAGAAAAGGAAGAACTTTTAGCAGCAGTATAAAATGAAGGAGGTGGGACATGAAAAAGCTTAACGACCTTTTGCCAGAACTTGGGAGAATACTTGCCCATGACCTTGAACGCTTTGAGATTACTCGGACGGGCATCTTAATAGATTATGCCAGGGTTTTTGACAAGCTTTTGGATGTCCTAATGGCACCCTATCCTGCAGAAGAGAAAGCGGTAAAGGTCATAGAGGAGTTTATCGCCAGCAGGCAAAAGCCCTACGGAGAGTGGAGGTCTCCTGATTGGCTGGCTTATAGCCTCAAGCAGATAGTAGAGGGGGCAAGAAAGCCCAAAGCCAAAAAGCCTTTGGCTGAGGATGAATTACCCTTCTAATGGAGTTGGGCATGAAAAACATTAACGACCTTCTATCAGAACTTGGACGCATTTTTGCTTACGACCTTGAAAGGTTTAGAGACCTTTGGCTTACCCAGTTTGATGCTTTTGTGGACTACACAATGGTATTTGAAAAACTAATCTACATAGTGGGTATGGGAAACCCAGAGGTAGAAAAGAAGGCGGCGGGAATTTTAGAAGAGTTCATAACCAGTAGGCTAAAATCCTATGAAGAATGGAAAAGTTCTGCTTGGCTTGCTTAACGACGAGTTTAAGGAGGGTTTGTGATGGAACACAAGAGGCTTAAAGACGTTTTGCCGAAACTTGCCCAGATAATGGCTAAGGACTTTAGCGATTTTGGTGGTAAGTGGGAAGAGGTGCTAAAAACTTACGCTGATATTCTCAGATGGCTTAATGGGATCTCACGACGGGGGGCGGAGGAGGTAGAAAAGGCTGCTATAGAAATCATAGAGAGATACATTGAGAAACGGGAAAGGGGGTTTAAAGGAAATTATTTTGTCCCTGCTTACATATGCCTTGCGTATGAACTTGGCGAGATGCAAGAGAAAATATATAAGATAATGGAAGAGTGGGACAGGGAGATTTGTGAACTGATGGAAAAGTGGGACAGGGAAGATTATGATTCCGACGGAGGAGAATATGATGAAACTGGTCATTTATAACAAAAACACAGGAGAGATATTAGAAGAGTATAACAATGCCATTCCTATTGGAGACGGCCCAGACATTATCATCGCTGACAGTCCCGAAGGATGTTTTGTCTTATTTTCAAAGGACTTAATAAAAAACGAAACCTTTTTTAAAGGCCCTATTAGACTTCTTTTATATGCCATGAGTTTGGCTGATGATGATACTTTTGAAGTTGCCATAGTTCCTGAAAGGGCAATAAAAGAACTTGGCATAACAAAAGGGGCATTTTACAAATGGCTTAGGGTTTTGATGTCTAAAGGGTATCTAACAAAACTCGCCACTAATGTCTACAGACTAAACCTTACAAAGGGCGAAAAAGGCAGAGGGGGGTAAGACGTGCCGATAAAGAGAAAACTTTCAATCGTTGATCCAAAGACAGGACAAGTTGTAGAAGCAGACGCCGTAGTCTATTATGGCAAAGCTAAAAAAGACAAGAACTTTATTAAACTCCTTCACACCTTCATTAAGGATGCCGTAAGAGACAGAGAACTCAGGCCTGCCCTTGACCTTCTGGCTTATATCATGTCCGAAAAGCTGGAAAGGGACAGCCTGAAGTTTTACATGACAGCCGAAGAAGTTGTCAGAAACCTTGGCATATCACGGGACACATATTACCGATGGCTAAAGATCCTGATGAAAAAGGGCTATCTTGTCCGAATTGACACTAACTACTACACCCTAAATCCGTAAAGGCATTTCACAGTCTCATCGGCATGATTATGCAAAGATAAGGGTCTTTCTCTTGGTTTGCACTTTCAAGGAGAACAGGGCTGTCTGGGTCTATTGCTTTTAAGCGGACCCTCTCAAAGTCAAACTCCTCAAGGGCTTCTAAAAGATACTTTCCGTTAAAGCCTATCTCCATAGGTTCAAAGTTAAAGCTTTCCAACACACCCACCTCATCTTTCCCTTCTCCAAACTCAGGGTCTGAAATTTCCAGCATCAAAACATCGTTTGAAAGGGTAAGCTTCACAGGAAATGCACTGGCAGAAGCTATTGAAGAAAGCCTCTTTAGGGCATTCTCAAACTCAGCTTTGTCAAGTAGCACGTTTATCGTATAGTCAGTGGGAATAACCGCCATGTAGTCGGGATACTCTCCCTCCAAAAGTCTAACAGATAAAGACCAATTTTCTCCCTTCACATGGGCAAAGCTTTCATCTTTACCCACCCCCACCTCTCCGATAGCGTCCTCCAAAAGCTTTTCTAAAACCTTCAGGCTGTTGCGGGAAAAAAGAAGGTTTTCATCAAGAGAAACTTCATCATGCATATACAGGGCAAGCCTGTAGCCGTCAGAACCCACAAAGTGAAGCCTTCCTTCTTTGTTTGCCACATACATACCATGAAGGGTATGCATCATCTCATCTCTGGAGATGGCGTAATATACCTTTGATATACCTTTTAGTAGCAGATTGTTTGGAATAGAGTTTTTGCACTGAAGTTGAGGAAACTCTGGAAACTCAGAAGGGTCTGCACAGACCATCCTAAACTGACTTTTCCCTCCTCTGACAAACAGCTTATCCTCTTTTAACTCCATATAAACCTCCAACGAAGACAACTCTTCCACTATGGAAGTCAGCTTGCCAGCATGAACAGAGGCGGTCCCATCTTCCTCCACCCTTGCGGGCAACTCCATAACCAAAAAGCTTTCCAAATTCGTGGTATAAATGCTTAGTTTATCCTCTTTAGCGGAAAGCTTAAGGTTGTTTAGAATAGGCATGTCAATCCTCTTTTGTGTGGCAAGCCTTGCCTTCTTAAGCACCTCCTCCAACTCTTTTCTATTCACAAACACCCTCATGGTATTTATTATAGCTAACATATCAAGTTGCACAGCTTTCGCATTCCTCTATATCCGTCATGGATTTACTCCTGCAGTAGTATATGGTCTTCAGTCCAAGTTCCCACGCTAAGGCGTAAAGCCTTGAGAGAGTGGGACCGTCTATCTTTTCAGGGTCAATAAATAGGTTCAAGCTTTGGGCTTGGTCGAGCCACTTTTGACGCTCCGCCGCCGCACGGATGACCCACTCTTGGTCTATGTTATAGGCAGATTTGTAGTGCCAAAAGTATTGAACCACCTCGGGTGGAACTTGTGGCAAAATGCCCGACATGTTCTCCTCTTTGTAGAACTTGGCAAAGATTGGGTCTATTGAGGGAGTAGCACCGAGTAGCAAAGAAGTAGAACCAGTGGGCATAGGGGCTAATAAATAGGCATTTCTCATCCCATTCCCTTTAACCTCCTCTGCCAATCTTAGCCAATCAAAGTTGTTTCCGTTTTCCTGAGAAAGCCTTTGGTTCTCCTCGGGCGTCCTTCCAAAGAATATGCCCTTACTCCAGTCTGAGCCATCAAAAAGCGGATACTTGCCCCTTTCTTTTGCAAGTTCCATTGAACCCTTTATGGCGAAGTAGGCTATCCTTTCAAATAGACTGTTTGCAAACCTCAGGTGCTGATCTGACTCCCAAGGAATTCCGTTTTTCACAAGGCAGTAGTGGTAATTGCTAACACCGATGCCTATTGCCCTGTAGCGTTTGTTGGTGTGCTGTGCCTCCTTTATGGCATAAAAGTTCATCTGTAGCACATTGTCCAGCATTCGCACAAGGATGGGAACTACTTCTGCTAAGTCCTCTTTTGTCCAAACCTTGCCAAGGTTTATGGAACCCAGATTACACACCACCACATCTCCAGACTTTTTCACATGGGTTATAGTGCCGTCCTCTGACAGCGTTTCTGAGATATGGGCTGGGACACTTTGATTTTGCACTATCTCGTGGCAAAGATTTGAGGAATAGACCATCCCGCAGTGCTTGTTAGGGTTTAACCTGTTGGCGGTGTCCCTGAAGAAGATGTAGGGCTCTCCCGTTTCAAAAACCACTGTCAGTAATCTCTTCCACAGTTCAAAGGCAGGAATTTCCCTCTTTGCATAATCTGGAAGTTCCCTTTCCAGCTTTAGATAAATCTCTTCAAACTCCTCTCCGTCCAAGTCTTCCAAGTTTTTGCCGTTGCGGACGTTCTTGCAATAATACGGGTCAAAAAGCGTCCATTTGCGGTTTTCCTTTAGCCTTTTCATAAAAAGGTCTGGAATGGAGATGGCAGGATGTATATCGTGGGCTTTCTTTCTCTCATCGCCCACGTTGGTTTTGACCTCCAAAAAGTCCAAAACATCCTTGTGCCATATATCCAAGGTGATTGACGCACTCCCCTTCCTCATCCCAAGCTGGTCTACATACACCATCACATCGTTGAGAATTTTCACCACAGGCAAAACTCCACTGCTTGCACCCTTGAACTTTCTTATGGGGGCACCCGTTGCCCTTATCTTTCCAAGGTATATACCAAGCCCGCCCGCAAACTTGGAGATCATCCCAGCCTTTTTCACGTTGTCAAAGATGTCATAAAGGTCATCATCCACCGTTAAAACAAAGCAAGAAGATAGCTGAGTGTAAGGACGCCTTGCGTTCATCAATGTAGGCGTAGCCAAAGATATGAGATGGAGGGACTGCAGGTCGTAGAAGGTCTTTGCCCATTTCAGTCTCTCTTCTTTCTTTTCTGGGATCGCCAAGGTCATGGAAATTAACATATACATCTCCTGCGGAAGTTCTATCACCCTCCCCTCTTCGTCCCTAACCAAATACCTGTCAAAAAGCACCTTTATGCCCGTGTATGTAAAGAGAAGGTCTCTGTCTGGTTTTATGTAGCGGGCAAGCTGGTCAATCTCTTCCTTTGTGTAGTTTTCAAGCAAATATTCTCCGTATATGCCTCTTTCAGTGCACTCTTTTATGAGTTCATAAAAGCTTTCAGGGCTGTAAGGTTTGTATTTGCCATTGATCTTATCCTTGACTTTATAGCCTCTGAGATGTCCCACATCCTTGTAAAGGTCGTAAAGCAAAAGCCTTGCGGCAACATAAGTCCAATCAGGGTTTTCTGCGGAGACCTTCTCCGCAGCTGTTCTGGTAAGCAATTGCTGGATTTCCTTAGTGGTGATGCCATCCCTGAACTGTATTTGTGCGTCCATTTCCAGTTCCAGTGGGTCCACCCTCAAACCCTTGCAGGCAAAGTCTATAACGGTTCTTATTTTGCTAATATCAAGGGTCTCTAAAGTGCCCGCCCGTTTGACTACCTTCATGGGATACCCTCCTTATAAGGGATTTTAATAAGGTTTTAGTTTCTTACCCTACATTTCATGTTGTAAGACAAGACTTGACAGACAGCAAAATTTAGAGTAAAATAATAAGTAAGGAGGTGCTTGAAATGGAGGCAAAGCTTAGCAGTCAGTCTCTGAACGATGCTTTAGCGATGGTGGATAAGGTAATCGGCGGTGAAGTTCCTTTACCACAGTTGGCTTTGATAAAAGTTTCTTGCTTTATTGGGTATGCCCAGTTTCAGGCTACGAATCTGGAGACTTACCTAACAATTCAAGTTCCAGTAGAACAGACGCTGGAGGCGGGGGCGGTATGTGTGTTTGCAGAAAGGCTTTTTAAGCTTGCAAAGGCAGGAAGTGGAGAGGTTAAGCTTTTTACAAAAAATGGGAGTCTTGTGGTTCAATCGGGTAATGTAAAGGGCGAGACCTTTTTGATGCCTGTAGGAGAGTTTCCAACCTTTCCTATTCCTACCTATCAATCCACGCTTCCGACTAAGCTTTTGCTTTCTGCTATAGAGAAGGTAGAGTTTGCGGTAGCTAAGCACAAGGATGCTATGGGTTATAAATACCTGCTTGTGGATGGAGAGGGAGACAGTGTCAACTTTGTAGCCTCAGATGTTTATAGGTTTGCTATATTTAGGGCGGAGGTTCCTTTTGCCGACAGGATAAAGCTTCCTTATAGCAGTTTGGAAGCACTGAAAGAACTGTTAGAGAAGGAAGAAAAAGAAACAGTAAGAGTGGGAAGAAATGAGGAGTTTGTGTTTCTTGCAGGCACAGATTGGGAACTGGCTTTTAGAGTGAGATACTGGGAACATCCCGATTACAAGGCAGTTATTCCCAAGGACTTCCAAACAAAAGCAGTGTTGGACATAGAAGAGTTGGACAGGGCTTTGAAAGAATTCCTCAAAGCAGAGGAAGTTGTCTTCCATATAGACAAAGGGCTGAAGCTAATGGCCAAAGGAGTTGAAAAGACGGAGATAACCGCAAAAGTGGAGGGACAAGCCCTAAACGTGGCGTTCAATCCCAAACTCGTCAAAGAATTCACTCAATCAAACAAAGGAACTCTGGAGATACTCTTAGTAGATAATAAACATCCTGCAGTGTTCAAACTTGGTGAGGACGTCCTCTATCTGTTGATGCCCAAAAGGGTATAGAGGTTTCATAGGCGGAAACAGTTTCCAATCGGCTGTCTTACCTTACATTTTGAGTTGCAATACAAGACTTGACAGATAGTAAATTTTGGTGTAAAATAACAGGTAAGGAGGTGGTAGGTATGAGGACAAAGCTTAGCAAACAGGCTTTAAACAAGGCTTTAGAGGTTCTAAACAAGGTGGTGGACAAAAGGAGTGCTTTACCTGGGCTGGCTTTGGTGAAGGTGGCAAGTGGCAATGGATATAGCCAGCTTCAGGGGACGGATTTGGAGGAGTATTTAACTGTGCGGGTGCCGTCAAGCACAGAAGAGGCGGGAGAGGTATGCGTGGCTATGAGGGATTTTGCCAAACTTGTTAAAGGGAAGGAAAAGGAGGTGTCGCTTTGGACGGAGGGAGACAAGCTTGTGGTTGAGGTAGGGAGTATGAAAAGCAGGCTTTCGTTGGGTTCTGTGGAGAGGTTTCCAGATTTTCCAGAGGGAGTTTATCAATCAGTCTTTCCTACCAAAATGTTGCTTTCTGCTGTCCAGAAGGTGGGTTTTGCGATGCCAAATAAGGACAACGATATGGATTATCTAAGGCGTGTGCTTATGGATGGAGAAGGGTCTTGTGTTAATTTTGTGGCATCAGACGGGTATAGGTTGGCTTTTCTAAGGGTGGAGGTTCCTTTTGATATGAGGGTGGAGTTTCCACAGGGCGGGCTAAAGGTTCTTATGGAACTTTTGAAGAGGGAAAAGGCGGATATGCTAAAGCTGGGCAAAGACGAAAAGTTTGTGTTCATTGCGGGCACAGATTGGGAGATAGCTTTTAGGGTTTTGGAACGGGAATATCCCGATTATAAGGCGGTGGTTCCCAATGAGTTTAAAACGAGGGCTTTAGTGGATATAAAGGACTTGAACAGGGCTTTGGAGAACTTTTCCCATTTAGAGACTGTCCTTTTCCACATCGGAGAAGGACTACATCTGCGGGCAAGCTGGTCTGAATATGGAGAGGAAAATGAAATAGAAGCCCAAGTGCCTGCAAAAGTAGAGGGAGAAGGCCTTAACGTGGCCTTCAATCCAAAGTTTATAAAGCCCTTTACTGAGATAAACGAGGGCACTGTGGAGATGCTGTTTGTGGGAGATGAAGAGTATCCCGTGATGCTAAAGCTAAGTGAGGATTACTTCTACTTGGTAATGCCAAGAAGGTTGAGGTAATTGTCAGAAAGTGGAGGGAGGGGCGGTTATATAAACACTATGGAGGTGATGGAAATGCTTAACAAGGAAGAACTGAAGATGTCTCTAAAACTCTACAAAGACAGCTTAGGACCTGAAAGGTATAAGGTCAAGCAATCTGCAAGGGTGCCCGTAGAGGTAGGTCAAATTAGGAACCTCTTTTGGTCGCCCAATGAATACATCCTTGTCTATCACATTGAGGATGAAGGACTTGTCCATGCGGTGCCTCTAACGGTGTGGGTCAGTCTCACAACCTGTTCCATAAAGATACATCTACCCGAGTATGTGAAAGGCTTTCCAAAGCTTTATGCACCCTTGCCCTTCCATGTTTACATAAGAAAAGAAATCTTGGAAGAAGAGGGCGTGCCCGTCTACAAAGTCCGCCCAGACACTATAGAGAAGGTTCTAAGAGATGTAGATAGATCTCCCACCTGGTCTGCCTGGAGGCCTATAAGGGAGTTCCTCAAACTGGCCTGGAAAAGATACGAAGACATAACACTAAGTTCTCTATTCTACACATATGACTTGAGGGAAGGGAGATATGACGCAAATCATAATCAAACCTCTTGACAAAGTCTATGACTTAGTCTATAATTAAAACTATGAAAACTTTAAAAGGAGGTGAAGCAATGGCAGCAAAAGAGATGCAAGCATGGAAGGAAAAGCTTGAGAAAGCCCGTGCCCTGTTATCAAAGGCGTGGGATTTTGCTTACAGGTATAGGGCGGAGTTAGACAAGGAGGTTCAAGGGAAGGATTGCAAGCTTGTGGTTTATCAAGAGAAGGATGGGTCTATGTATATGGCGTTGACTAAAGAAGCATATGAGAAGGCGGTAGAGTTATCAGAGAGTGAAGACAAGAGGACAAGGGAGACTGCAAGGGCAGTTCTGAATTACGTAAAGAAGTTTTCGGAGGCCTTTGAAGCGTGGAAGGTGAGAAAAATTCTACAAGAGGCAAGATACCTTTCCAGCAGCACGAGGATTGAAGATGGGAAAATAAAGACAAGCATTGAAGGTGTGGTATATGAATTGGAGGAAACGAGGGTGAAGGAGTTGGCACGGATGGGCGGCAATATCCACAAAGACATTCAAAAGTATTACGAGGAAGTTCTTAAGAACGTAGAAAAGCAAAGGAAGTGGGAGTTGAAGGAAAAGTTGTGGGAGGAGATAGAGAAAAACTGGGTAAGAAGGGCACTGCTTGGAAACATCTTGTGGCTTGCGGGTGTGGGCAGAGGAGAGGGTCGTGGTGGGTTCTACTATGGCATAGAAATGGGTATTCTACCTGCGGAGGTGAGAGAGAAAATAAAGGACTATGTCGTCTATCTGAAAGACACGAGGGGCATACAGGATATAGATTCTTACACAGCCCCTGGTCTGGTAAGGCCAACCCTTCTTCCTGCGGGATGGTATGTCCCTGAGAAAAACAAAGAGGTCGTGGAAAATATACTGAGAGAACTGGCAGAGAAGCAGGCGGACAATAAAGACAGAGAAATAGTAGAAGAATATAAGGAGGTGTTAAGATGATACTCAGGCGGTCGTGGGTAGTTAAGCAGCTGTTAGAGGATGAGGAAAGAATTGTAAAATACGGTAGGATTAGTTTTGGAAGATATGTAGGAAGGTATTACAGTAAATGGCTGGAGGAATTCAGGAATTTCTTTGAGGAGCTTGCCAATCTTGAGGGAAAAGAGAGGATAAAGTATTTAAAGAGCGTGAAAAGGGATATTAACCACAGGTTATTTGAAACAGGATACTTTATGCATATCTACTATCCTTGAAGCTTTTATCCCACCCCACCTTTGCTGGGCGGGTGGCGGTGGGTTTTATTTAAGCCCAGCAAAAAAACTAAGAGGAGGTAAGTGTTATGGCTTTTTGGAAATTATTGTTTAGGCGGGTAGACAGTAAGGCTTGCTATGGAGAAGTGGATTGGGGAGAGTCTTACTGGTTATGGGAAAACGATTGCTACAAGGGTGGAGAGGTTATAAGGATCTACGCACCCTCCGACCAGATTGAGAGCCTTATGAACAGGTTAGAGGGCATCAATCCACGGATCCTTTTGAAGATTAAAGCTGTATACCTCCGTCATATAAAGAGTAGGTTTAGAGGGGACCGTTGGGTAAAAGGCTATCTTGAGGGAGACAGGGAATTCTTAGAAAGGCTGATCGTTAAGGCGTATTGGAGATGGATAGATAAGGCGTGGGGGCAGTCCGACGGAGATCTCGTCATTAACAAGGAGTTCTTAGATAAGCTAAGATGGGTACAGGACGTTGAAGAGGCTTACGAGTCTAACGAGAAGGAGGCTAAAACATGAAAAAACAACGCCTAAACTACAAAACACTCGCAGAAATAGAAAAAGCCCTCTCCTCCCTCCCCCACCCCCTGCGGGTGGAAAGGGAGGGGAAGGGGCTTGTAAAAATCTTTGATGCAGAAGGTGATTTCATACAATTGCCATCTTATAGTCAGCTACCAACGCTGTTAAAATTCATCAAACGCAACTGCCCGCACAAATAAGCCCGTGCGGGCTACTCTACATTTCTAAACCTCCACATCAGAACACCATCTACATTTTCAGACCCGTATTTGTCAAACTGCGGATCAAAAAAGGTTATGAAGCGTGCCCTGTGGTAGCCCAAAACCTCTCCATACTTGTCGTAGATGGAAAGATACCTGATATTGTTTGAGACAATGTATGCCCACACATCAAGCCATGTCCAGTTGGCTGTGGGATAAAACTCCCTCATGGGTGTAATGTAGATGTTGTTTTTGATGCGGATGCGTCGGGAGGAGGATTCTTCTTTTCGTAGACCTAAGAAAACACAATCAAAGCCCTCTTTTGCAAGCTTAGGCACAACCTTTTCAAAGAACTCCTTCCCCCAGATGTTGTAAGCATTCCTTTTCTCCTTCTCGTATCTGTCCGATGTAAAAACCATCACATTGGAAGAAAAAGCCCTTGCTATCTCAAGGATCTCCTCGTGCAGTTCTTTTGGAATGAAATACCTGCCGTAGTCCCAGTGAACCACGAAAACGTCCTTTTGAATAGAAGAGACAAGATGCAAAACGCAAAGGCTGTCTTTACCTCCAGAAAAGGCAACATATGGCTTTTGGCAAGTTTGCAGCGCCTTATGGATAATACTTTTGGCTTCCTCTACTTTCTTTTTGTGTTCCTCAAGCTGGGAATAGTTCAAAAAAGTCTTTCTCCACCTTTCATTCATCTTTGAGTTCCACTTTTGTGAATGGCACTGCACACTCCTCTACATTGCAAAAATCCCAATATGGAGGCCTCCACGCCAAAAGGGCAACATCTTCGTAGCTTTTCAAAAAAACGAACAGGAATTGGTCTCATAGCCCTGCCATCCGCTACTATACTCCAGCCCTCTTCTATCTCCTCTATCACAAACTTTCTTACCGCACCCCACCCCACACGCCAGTTGTCCCCAAGTCCTATGAGGTCTTTTAGAAGGTCCTTCAGAATTTCCAAGTCCGCCCTTGCATAGAAAATCACGGTTCTGGTGGGCACATACAGGTGTTGAATCATGAAATCACGAAACAACCCTGAGCCACGATAGATTTTCCTCTTTCCACCAGCCCATCGGTCCTCAAACCTCTTATACATCACCTCCAGCTTGTATTGAGTGCTTTCCAAAATAGACACGCTCTCCACTCAGCTTCCCATAGATGGGTGGAAGAAAAGAGGAAATCATTCCTTCATCAACTCTCTCACCCTCTTCACCCTCTCCTCATCCGCCAACAACTCCTTCATCATCTCCATCAAATCCCAAGCATCCGCATACGAAAAGAAATGCACAAGCCTTCCCTTGTCATCCCTCATCGTAGCACCAGCTTTCTGATGCACCTTGCCTATCCACCAGCCACAGGCCCTAAAAAATTCCTTTATCTTCTCCCGCTTAAACTCATCCACACCTCTTTTAACTCTCTTCTCCATCGTGCTCATACCTATTATTTTAGTTAAAATTTTCAGAAACGCAAGGTTAACTAACTATGCACAAAAATCCAAACACTTAGTTAACCATATGGCTTGCTTTTCTGGAGAAAATGGCTAAAATAATTTTCTGAAAGGAGGCATGTTATGGAGAAACGGTTAGAAGAGGTGTTAAAGGAAGGTGGAGAGTATGAGACTTTTGGGTTTTTGATAGGGCGTTTTGGAGACGCATGGATGGTGAGGGCTTTTTCTCCAGAAGGGAAAGTTTACTACTATTACACTTGGATGGAAAGTGATGAGAAGGATATTTTTGTTGAGGTTCTTGACAAGACAAAGAAGGGAAAAGATGGTTATCCTACGCCATCTAAGATGGAAGCGTTGATATTAGGGGCTATAGCACAAGGCTATAGGCTTGATTTGGACCTGTGGTCTGCTTGGCGGTATAAATTGGATGAGTTGATAGGTGGGAAGACTCAGAAGGAATGGTATGAGGAATTTCTTGGACTTTTTGAAGCGATGCAGGGTAGGTCGGTTGTGTGGCATACCTACGATGAAATCCATCAAGCTCTTTACTCCTTCAATATTCCCAGAAATGATTGGCCAGATTATTGGGCTTTGCTTATATGGGAAAGGGAAGAGTTAATGCGTCGTTTTGACTTTTTTGTTTCTGAAATCTGGGAAATGATATGGAGCCTAATTGAAAAGGTGGCACTAAAGCTGGAAAAACAGCAGGGGAAGATAATGTTCTCCCTCCAAGATATTGTGGAATTCTTAGGAGAACGAAAGCCAGTGAAGAACATTCAAAATTTGCTTGGGTCTATGATGGTTAGGTTGGACAAAGAGCAAAAAGAATGGTTTTCGTTCATTATATGGCAAAAACTCCTTGAGGCGGCAAAGGAAGACAAAGAACTCACCTTCTACGACATTGATGTATACCTCGGATACGAAGACGAGGAAGAGGGATAGAGGTTTTCTCCTGTCAGGAAATTCTAAAGTGGGCAGTTAATAAACATTAGAGAGGTGTTAGCTATGGACTTGCAAGTAAGGGATTTTATTCTACTACAGAGAGAAAGACATAGCTAAACCCGAAAAACCAAAAGCACCTCAGGATGCCATGCCAAGCACCTACAAGGTTAACTATGTTCCCTTGCTTATACTCAAACTTAGTTAACCCTCTTGACTTTTCAGGGAATTTAAGTTAGAATTTTTACCTGAAAGGAGGTGGTGGCATGAAGGGAAAGAGGAAGAAGATTGAGAGGCTTACGAGGCTTGATGGCAATGAGATTGTTTGGTTTGGGACTTGCTATATTCCGTGGGATTTGAAGGTTTTGAAGAGAGACAGGACATACTTTGTTTGTCGGGTTGAGGGTGATGTTCTCTTGGTTAAGGAAAGTCTGAAAAGCAAAAACAGGTTTTTCCATGTTAGTGATGGGCATGCTGTTATCCGGCTTAGCAATGGCTTTATATATTTGGCGAAGCTTGAAGCTAACGAGACGGTGTTTTTCACTAAGAGTTTATCCACATTGTTGGATGGTGCTATTGCCATTGAGGTATGGACAGGGAAGGAGTGGGAGTTGATTCCAGTTCCAAAAGATAAGAAGGAGAAGCGGGAAGAAGAAGAGAAAGAGGAAGTAATTTCCTGAAGGAGAAAGATGATGTAGTGGATTACTAAGGAGGAGGTTCATAAACTCCTCCCTTCCCTGCAATCACATAAAACCCTTGAAAATCAAGCGTTTGCTTAAACTACCCAAAGAAAACCCTTTATTTTCAAAAGTCTAAATTCTTGGAACCCGAAGTTAGAGAATTTTTGAGGGAAATAAAAAGTAGCATTAAAATGTTGACAAGGATGTGGCTAATGGATTTGTATCTTGAGGAACTCTCAAAAGTGCGGGACCCAAAGACCGTTGAGAAGAAGAGGTATTTGCTGATGCATTTAGAGGAACTGAGGGACTTTTCCAAGAGGGAACTTTTTGACTTTTACGAGAAACTCCGACAAAAACTTTCCCACAGAAGTGCGATGGATGTGATAATGGAGGTGAGGCTTTTTTATGGGTGGCTGAAAGAGAGAGGCTATAGCTATGAGTTTTCAGAAAAAGCTTTAGAAGAACTCAAAAAGAAGAAGGAGTTTGACGGGCACGCCCGCAAATACTACACTGAGGAGGAGGTGGAAGTTATCCTTTCTGCCATAAGAGGAACCCTTGAGGGAACCAAGCCAAAACCTCCTGTCTACTACCTTCTTTCTGTATTTTTGCTTTGTTCTGGGCTGAGGCTATCTGAGGCACTGTCTGTGAAAAAAGAAGACATCTTTAAAAGGGAGATGTTAAGCAGTCAAGGAGAGAAGAGGGTCTTTTACCTTGTGCGGGTAAAAGGGAAGTTTTCAAAGGAAAGAGAAACCCCCCTTGTGTTTTTCAAAGAGGAGTATAAAAAGCTTTTTGAGAAAAGACTTTCGGAACTTTCCTCTGGTGAAAAGTTTTTCAGATATGCCCTTGCCTTTCCCAAGTCTGTGAAAGTCCTTGAACTCAAAAAGGGAACTGTGCTAAACTTCTTCCACGACCTTGAAAAAGAACTCAAATCTCTTGGCTATAATATCCCAGTTAACGCCCACAGGTTCCGATACACATACGCAGTCTGGCTTGCCAGAAAAGGTCTTCCCATTAACTTCCTAAAAGAATTCTTAGGACACTCCTCCAGCAAAACCACCCTTGAAATCTACGCCCAAGCCCAAAAAGAAAAATCCTTAGAAGTTCTGTCCCAGCTATCCTAACATTAGGTTAACTAAGTTTGCGGATTTCCCTTCTGACTTGGTTAACTTCCTATTGACATTTTGGCAATTTTGACTAAAATAATATCCTGAAGGAGGTGGTAGCCATGAAGAGAGGAAGGTTAGAGATTTCCGTCTATTGGAAGGATGAGATAGGGCAGTGGTGGAAGCCCTATTTTTACAGGAAATTTGTGCTTGAGGCGGAGGTAGAATTGAAGGAGGGTTTGGTAAGGGTTTATAGGCTTGGGAACGAATGTTATTTGGGCATAGTTTTTGTGGATGGGAAGGTGAGGGATGGGCTAACGGCTGTGAGGGAGAGGAAGAGGAATGACCGTGTGCCAGTTGGTTATGTGGATGAGGTAGGGAATTTTGCGGTGGCGGAGTGGGACAAGGAGAAGCTTTTAGGAAAGATAGCAAGGCTTGGAAGGTATGTAAAGGATTTTAGGGATAGGAGTATGATGCCAGTAAAGGAGGACAATATTGACCCACTGCCCGCAGACATCTATTGGAACCTCTTAGACCTTGGGAGGGATACTTCTCAAGAGGAGTTAATTCCTTTTGTGGAATTCAGAACGAAGATTGGTGTGGTGCATTTCTATTTGCTAAAGAGGGTGGGAAGGGACAAC
>Ga0209809_1000479_pt1 | contig 36512 bp, 30 predicted proteins | sample YNPMSTMetaG_FD_186172 | JGI IMG/M metagenome (GOLD analysis project Ga0209809, IMG submission 186172) | Anoxygenic and chlorotrophic microbial mat microbial communities from Yellowstone National Park, USA - YNP MS-T MetaG (SPAdes) (version 2) ...
AATGTTCCTAAAGCGCGCGGTGCTCGCTGGCAGCCTGCTCGCCGGCAGCACGTTTATTGCCGCCTGTGGAGGTGGTGAACCCCCGACCCCCACACCTGCACCCAGCGGAGAGCCTGTGACGCTGGAGATCGGCTCCAAGGGTGATGCACTGGAGTACGATAAGGACACCCTAGAAGTGCCCGTCGGCTCCAAAGTGACGCTGGTGATGAAGAACAATGCCTCGCCCGGCTCTGGGGTGTACCACAACTGGGTGTTGGTGCGGCCAGGCACCATAGATGCAGTAGCTGCCGATGGCATCGCGGCTGGCGAAGCAAACAATTACCTCAAACCAAACGACAACCGCGTGCTCGCTTATACCGCGCTGGCCAAGGAAGGCGAAACCGTCTCGGTGACGTTTGATGCGCCGCCGCGCGGAACTTATGACTTTGTCTGCACCTTCCCCGGCCATGCGACGCTGATGCGCGGTAAGTTCATCGTCAGATAAGCCTAAACGCGCATCTATTCGATTAAGACACAAGGCCGGCGCGCATGCGCCGGCCTTGTGTCCCGAAGTGAAGAGAAGAAGCGCTCGCCCGACATGACCAGCATAGCAGGGCGTCGCTTTGTCTGCTGGACGATTGACCGACGATTCCCCGACGATTGGTATACGGGGTACATTCCCTCATCTGCATAAAAGCGCTTATTGATAATCTCAACCGCTGAGGCGCAGAGGACATAAGAGCGGGTGCGTTTACCGAACGCGGATTAGGAGCGTCGCTGGATGCTGCGCTTGCTATTTGCCCGCGTTCTCCTGCGTCTCTGCGTGAGATCATCCCGGCTTGTGGACGCGCCCCCTGGCGCATGCTCACCGGCGTTTATTGCTAAAATCCCCTCACCTGAATGGCGTTGACCGTTTGCCCGCGTAGCGCTGATGTGCGGCGCGCCACATTTGCTATCCTTCGTCGGTCGTAACAGATACGGAGAACGGGACGTGGCCGGTATGTCTGCGGGCTTGCTAGGCCGGTTGATGTCGCTGGCAATAAGCCTGGCGCTTGCCGGTTGCGCGCGCGCCGCAACGGAGACACCAGCGCCCGCCCTCCCCCTCGCCCTTGAGCACTATCGCCTGATCGCCGATGATGCCACCGAGATGTTGCTGCGCTCGTTGGCAAGGGCGTATAGCCGGCAGGTGAACCCTTACGCTCACTTCACCATTGAGGTTGCTTCCCCTGCGCTGTTCGCTGAGCGCATGCGCACCGGCCAAGTGGTGTTGGGGGCGACGTCGCTGCTGCCGCCCGCGCCGGCCGGCCTGCGCTGGTGGTTAGCGGACTTGGCGCTCGATGGCGTGGTGATCATCGTCCACCCAACCAACCCCATTGCGAGCCTGACGCTGCGCGACCTACAGGACATCTTCGCCGGCGTGCGCAACCGCTGGGCCGACTACGGTCAGGAAGCGCTCGGCGATATTGAGGTCGCCATGCGCGAGGAAGGAAACGGCGCGCGCGTGCTCTTTGACCAGACGGTCATGGGCGCGCAACGGCTAACCTTCGACGCGCTCATCATGCCCTCCAGCGAGACGATGATGAACTTCGTGGCACTGCGCACAGGCGCAATTGGCTACGCACCGCTGGCCAGCCTGATCGCAACCGACGCCTCGCCCCAAACAAAGGTGCGGGCGCTGGCTGTTGAAGGGGTCACGCCCGAAGCATCGCAGTTTCTCAGCGGCGATTATCCACTCACCCGCTCGCTATACCTCATCGCCTTCTCCGAACCACAAGGTGAGCTGCGCAACTTCGTCGTCTGGGCGCTCGGCCCAGAGGGCCGAGCAGTGGCTCAATCACTGGGGTATGGGGTTCTGATAGATGAATCACGACGCCCTTGACCGGTTACTCTCTCAGCCCGAAGTTCAAGCGGTGCGCGCCCTGGCGCGCGTGCCGACCATCCTGGTAGGTGGCGCGGTGCGCGACGCACTGCTTGGCCGCCCGGCAGTCCATGACCTGGACTTTGCCGTGCAGGGGAACGCCCTCAGCTTAGGGCGTGCGGTGGCCAACGCGATCAAAGGAGATTTCTACGTGCTGGACGCCACGCGCGGCACGGCGCGCGTGCTGCTGCCCACACGACCCGACCGACCTGCCCTGATCATGGACTTCGCTGCCTGCCGCGGGCCAGACTGGCGCAGCGACGCCCTGGCTCGCGACTTCACCATTAACACACTCGCCGTCTCGCTTGAGCAGGGCACACTGTTGGATGAAACGGGCGGGTTGGCCGACCTGCAAGCCGGCGTGATTCGCGCGGTCACCCCACAGGCCATTGAAGATGACCCGGTGCGCGCCTTGCGAGCCGTTCGCTTGGCCTGCGCGCTGGACATGCGCATCGCGCCAGACACCGCCGACTTGGTGCGTGCAGGAAGCGCGCTGTTGAGCCGCCCCAGCGTCGAACGACTCCGCGATGAGTTAATGGCTATCCTGGCCCTAGACAACGCTGCGCGGGCGACGCAAATGTTGGATTCGTTCGGCCTGCTAAGCCCCCTGCTGCCGGAGATAGAGCCGCTGCGCACTTGTCCGCTGGCCCGCGATCCCCAAACGAGCATTCTGCAGCACACCTGGCGGGTGATGGCAGCGCTGGATGACCTGTTGGACGACATGCGCGTGGTCCTGGCAAGGGGGGACTATGCGCTGCCGCACGCCGAGAAGCTCGCCAAGCACTTTGCCAGGCCGCTTGCGGATGGCCGGCCGCGTGCAGCGACCTGTCGTCTGGCCGCGCTGTTGCATGACTGCGGCAAGCCGGCTGTCCGCACGGTGGACGCAGAAGGACACGTTTACTTCTCTGGCTACGAGTTCGCCGGCGCAGCCTGGGCAGGACAACGGGCGCGCGCACTGCGGCTCAGCAATGCGGAGGTGCTGCGCACCGAGACGATTATCCGTCACCATACGGCTGTGCCCCGCATGGCCTACGAGTTCTATCCGCCGGCGCCGCGCGCGATATACCGCTTCTTCAACGCAGCCGGCGACTGCGCGCCTGAATTAGTCGCGCTCGCCCTTGCTGATTGCCTGGATGAACGCTCCCCAGACGAATGCGCGCTCGTCGCCGAGATCGTGCGCCTGTTGCTAGATGAATACTACGCCCGCTACGAGTCATCGGTCACTCCACCGACCTTAATCAACGGGTTTGACCTGCTGGCGATTGGTGCGCATCAGGGTCGGCTGCTGGGCGACGTGCTGGAGGCAGTGCGCGAGGCGCAGATGACCGGCCAGATCGCCACCCGCGAAGAGGCGTTGGCCCTGGCTCAGCGGCTGATCAACCAACACCGGCGCGAGCCTCTGCTATAGAATCCGCAGCGTGCCGGAAGCGCTGTATCGCAAATGGCGGCCCAAAACCTTCGATGAAGTGGTGGGCCAGGAACACATCACAACGACCCTCAGAAACCAGATCGCCACGGGTCGAATCGGCCACGCCTACTTGTTCGTTGGGGCGCGCGGCTGCGGCAAGACCACCAGCGCGCGCATCTTTGCCAAAGAAGTGAACCTGGCTGGCCTAGACCCAGACAAAGCGCGCCAGATCGCCGATGCGATCAGCGAAGGTCGCGCCCTGGACGTTATCGAGATTGACGCCGCCTCGCATACCAGCGTAGATGACATCCGCGAAATCCGCGACCGGGTGAACTTTCAGCCCAGCATGCTGCGCTACAAGGTGTACATCATTGACGAAGTGCACATGCTCTCTACAGCGGCCTTTAACGCGCTGCTGAAGACGCTCGAAGAACCACCGCCACACGTAATCTTCATCCTGGCCACCACGGATCCGCAAAAGATACCGGGCACGGTGCTCTCGCGCTGCCAGCGCTTTTACTTTCGGCGCGTGCCTATCGAGCAGATCGTCAGACGGCTGCGCCAGCTCTGCGAGGCCGAGGGCATCGAGGCTGACGATCAGGCCCTGCGCCTCATCGCGCGGCACGCCACTGGCTCGTTGCGCGATGCGGTGAGCCTGCTCGACCAGCTTGCTTCGTCCAGCTCAATGCGCATCACAGCTGCCGATGTGCGTGAGGCGCTGGGCGCAACCGATTCGGCCATCGTGCGTGACCTGGTGAGTGGCCTGGCAAACCGCGCCCTAGCCGCCGGCCTGGATGCCATCCAGCGTGCGCTCGACCAGGGCGCTGATCCGCGCCAGGTCGCGCGCCAAGTCATAGACCATCTGCGCGCGCTGATGCAGGTCAAGATGACCAGCCAAAAAGAGGGTGCGGAGGGTTGGCAGGAGGCTGAGCGGATCGAGCTGGCTGCCCAGGCCGAGCAAATCACCATCGGCCAATTGGCCCGCGCAATCCGCGCGTTCAGCGCGGCGGCCAACGAGATGCGCACGACAACCGATGCGCAACTGGCCCTGGAGATGGCTTATCTCGATTGCGTGCTCAATGAGGAACGGCGACCGGCAGAAGTGCCGGCAGCCGCGCCACAACCGGCGGCAAGCAGCACAGCCAGCAGCAGACGAATGGCCGGCCCTCTACCGATCGCGGGCGGACGGAGCGGCGCTGCTCACCCAGAGCCATCGGCGACGGGCGGGCTGACCTACGAGGTGCTCAAGGCGCAGTGGCAAGAGGTGATCCGCGAGGTTAACGCGATCAATAAGCCGGCTGCTGCCTTATTGCGGTCGTGCAAGCCACAGGCTGTCTCAGGCAGTCTGATCCACCTGCTCGCCGAGCACGATATTCCCCTGACGCGCCTACAAGACCCCAAAAACAGAAACAGCGTAATTGACGTGCTTAACCGTATGTTCAACGGGCAGTATGATATTCACGTCTCGCTACAGCGCGACTCGTCCGTGGCCAGCCTGGAGGAAGACCCGGTTGTAAAAGCAGCTCAGCGGATGGGAGGAACACTACGACAGCCGTAGCGAGGCAGGAGCAGACAGATGGCGAAAGGCAGACGAAGCGACTTTGTGCCCAGGAGCGCACAGCCCACGAGTGGCCTCCAGCCCGGTATGCTGGAGAAGATCAAGAAGATCCAGGAAGATATGGCAGCGACGCAGGCTGCGCTGGAGAACGAATTAATCAACGTCACAGCAGCCGGCGGAGCAATCACCATTGTCATCAGCGGCCATCAGCGGGTTCAGAGCATCAAGATTGACCCATCCTTGATTGATCCGAACGATGTGTCTATGCTAGAGGATGCGCTGGTGGCTGCCATCAACGAGGCGATCCTGGCTTCGCAGGAACACTCGGCGCGGCGCATGCAAGAGGTCACGGGTGATTTCAGCATCCCTGGCCTGTTTTAGCCGTCGGGTCGAATGGCTGTCCCTAGCAGCCTGCCCCCTTCGCTTGGCCGGCTGATCGAAGCGCTGACGCAACTGCCTGGCATCGGGCCGAAAACGGCCTCGCGGCTGGCGTTTTATCTGTGGCGCGCACCAGCAGAGACCGCTTTGACGCTGGCCGAGGCTCTGCGCGACCTGAAGGCGAACACGCGGCTGTGCTCGGTATGCTTTAACATCACCGAAAACGACCCCTGCCTGATCTGCGCCGATTCAACGCGCGAGCACGACCTCATCTGTGTGGTCGAGGAGCCAATGGATGTGGCGGCCATCGAGCGAGCGCGCACCTACCGCGGGGTCTATCACGTCCTTCATGGCGTGCTCTCGCCGATCAATGGGATCGGGCCTGATGACCTGCGGATAGACGCACTGGTGGAGCGCGTGCGTCGTGCGGCAGAGCGAGGACAACCGATCCGAGAGGTCATCCTGGCGACCAATCCCACAGTGGAAGGGGAGATGACCGCTGCGTTCATCCAGCGCAAGCTGGCCGGCTTGGACGTGAATATTACTCGGCTGGCTCGCGGCTTACCGGCGGGTGGGGACTTGGAGTATGCCGATGAAGTGACGTTGAGCCGCGCATTGGAAGGTCGCCAGCGCGTGTAGTTCACACCGCAGCGATATAGGGCAAGTTACGGTACAGCTCGTCGGCGTCTATCCCGTAGCCACACACGTATTCATCGGGGATGTTGAAACCAACATAGTCAATCGGCACCTGCACCTCGCGGCGGCTTGGCTTATTGAGCAGCGCGCATACTTTAAGCGAGGCCGGCTCGCGCGTGCGCAGCAATTGCAAGAGGTGATCGAAGGTGTAGCCGCTGTCCACGATATCTTCCACCAAAAGCACATTGCGGCCGACGATGTCCTCGCGCAGGTCCATCAAGATGCGCGGCGAGCGGTTCGACTCGCGAGCGCCAACCCCGTATGAGGTAACTGCCATAAAGTCCAGATAGCACGGGATGGTGATATGGCGCATCAGGTCGGCCAGGAAGACCACCCCGCCGCGCAAGATGCACACCAGCAACAGGTCCTTGCCGGCATAATCGCGCGAGATTCGAGCACCTAGCTCGGCCACGCGGGCTTGAATCTGCGCCTCGGTGAAGAGTATCCGCTTGAGCTTGGCAGTGAGTTCGGTCATCACTGTGGCTTACCGGGCACGACGTGGTATTTGCGGGCGCGTGCTTCATAGGTCTCGGCGGCGCCAACGAGGATGATCGGGTCTTCATAAGACGCCGGCTGCCCGTTGATGATACGCTGGGTGCGCGTGGCCGGTTCGCCACTGACCATGCACACGGCAACGAGTTTATCCACCCGCTCGGCGATCGCCAGCAGGGTCGGCATCGGCCCAAACGGCTCGCCGCGAAAGTCCAGGTCTAAACCCGCGCAAATCACCCGCTTGCCGGCATCTGCCAACCGGTTGACGACGCGCGGCAAGTCGTGATCGAAGAACTGGGCTTCGTCAATGGCGACGACGGCGGTGTCTGCCTCGGTCAGCCGCAGGATGTCTTGGGCACAGGTTACAGGGGTGGCTTCGATGCCCATCCCGTTGTGAGACCTGACCTGATCACACGCATAGCGGTCGTCAATGGCCGGCTTGAAGACTTGTACCTTTTGCTTGGCGATGAGGGCGCGGCGCACGCGCCGGATCAACTCTTCGGTCTTGCCGCTGAACATACAGCCGCAAATGACCTCAACGCTCCCCGATGGCAGGTCCATGTCAGAGAAATTCTAGCCCGCCGCTTGGGGGAATGCCAGATGCGCGTGCATTCACATCTGGGGGCAGAACCTTGGGTGGGCGACGGCGTGCTGTCGCCCACCCTCTGAATGAACTTTCACCAGTTGGTGAACGCACCCATCTAAACTCCTGGCAGACTGCTGCTTAGAAGGCGTGCTGAGTTGCCCCCATTGGTGAATGCACCCATGTATCGGGTGCATTCACCAATAGGGGCAATACAGTGTGCCTTCCAGGCAGCGACCAAGGATGCTGTACTTTCAAATTCTTCGCGTTCTCCGCGTCTCCGCGTGAGATCGGCCTTGCCCCAAACTGTGAATGCACCCCATGTATCCGGTGTTCAACTATGGGCCTATAATACGCGCAATGGCATTCACCGTAAACGACTTCCGCGATCTGCTCGAGATCCTTCGGACGATGCCCGAATGGAAGGAGGCGCTGCGCCGCGAGCTGCTGGGTGAGGAAATCCTTGAACTGCCTCGTCTGGTTCGTGAGCTGATTAAAGCCGTCGAGGAGATGAGCAAGCGCCTCTACCGTGTTGAGCAGGATGTTGAGGTGCTCAAGGCGGACGTTGAGGTGCTCAAGGCGGACGTTGGGGTGCTCAAGGCGGACGTCGAGGTGCTCAAGGCAGACGTGGGCGTGCTTAAGACCGACGTAGCGACGCTTAAAGGGGATTCGCTCGAGCGCAAGTACCGCGAGCGACCCTTTGTCTACTTCCGACGTATCGTGCGCAAGTCCAAGGTGTTGACTGACAGCGAGATCGAAGAGCTCCTGAGCCAGGCTCAGGCCAACGGTGCGCTGAGCGAGGCCGACGTAGACGAGATTAGCCGCCTGGATGTGATCGTGCGTGGCCGGCGTATCACCGATGACAGCGTTGCTTATCTTGCTGTTGAGGTGTCCGCCAAAATAGACGACTACGACGTTGAGCGCGCTGTTCGGCGAGCGAAATTGCTGGCGAAGATTCCAGGCGTTGTCGCTATACCTGTAGTGGCCGGCGAGCAACTCGCCCCGGAGGGCAGGAGAGCACTGAAGCAAACCGCAGCCTGGGCCGTCGTTGACGGTTCGGCGATAGAGAGCACCTCGCCTGCAATATAGACGGGCAGCAATGCGAGCGAGCAGCGCATTAGCCCCGCGTCTTCACTTCTACTAACACTTAGCCAGGAGAGCAATCGTGTGGCAAGAGTTTCGCGCATTCATCGCTCGTGGAAACGTGATTGACCTAGCCGTGGGCGTGGTGATGGGCGCAGCATTTAATGCAATCATCAACTCGCTCGTCAATGACATTGTAATGCCGCCCATTGGCTTGTTGCTGGCCGGCGTGAACTTCAGCGACTTATTCTTCGCGCTCGACGGTAAATCCTACGCCAGCTTACAAGCGGCACAGCAGGCCGGCGCGCCGGTCTGGGCTTGGGGGCGCTTCGTCCAGACTGTGCTTAATTTTCTGATCGTTGCCGTGGCGATGTTCTTCCTGGTCAAGGGTGTCAGTCGCATTTATCGCAGGCCAACACCACTTGCATCGCCCAGCGAGCCAAGCGCAGAAGTCAAACTGCTTACCGAGATCCGCGACTTGCTGAAGGCGCAGCGATAGGCCGGCGCACGCTGGCCAGCGCGCGAACCTGGGCTGCCGTATCGCCGGCTGTGACAATGGACTCCCCAACCAGCACCGCGTGCGCACCCATCGCAGCGGCGCGGGCCACATCTTCAGGGCTAAAAAAACCGCTCTCAGAAACGAGAACCCGCGTGCCATCCTCGGGCAGCAATCGTGCGCAGCGCGCCGTGGCGGTCATGTCCGTGACGAAGGTGCGCAAATTGCGATTGTTCACCCCTATCACGCGCGCATCGGCAGCCAGGGCGCGCTCGGTCTCTTGCTCATCATGAACTTCAACCAGCGGTGTCAGCGCCAGCTCGTAAGCCAGCGCGATGAGGTCGCGCAACAGCGCGTCGTCCAGCGCTGCCACGATCAACAGCACGGCGTCCGCGCCTGCCAAACGCGCCTCGTAAACCTGATAAGGATCAATGATGAAATCCTTGCGCAGCAGCGGCAGCCCCACGCGCTGACGCACCTGCGTCAAGTGCGCCAGCGCCCCTTTAAAGAATCGCTCATCGGTGAGCACGCTGATGGCTGTTGCGCCGTTCTGCGCATAGATCTGGGCCAATGCCGAAGGATCAAACGGCCCAGGCAGCAGATCGCCCTTGGAAGGCGAGGCGCGCTTGACCTCGGCGATCAGGGCCACCAAGCCATCGGCGCGCCGCAGCGCGCCCGCAAAGTCGTGCGCCGGCTGAGACAACGCCTCTGCTTCGCGGCGCAACTGATGAAGCGGCGCAGCTTGCTTGCGCTTGGGCAGTTCCTCCTGTCGTTTGTAGTCTAGGATGGTATCTAGGATCGAGGAGGAGTGGCTCATCGTCAGGTAGACAATGGTAACATCTTCGCGTTATTCGGTGAGCGGCGCTGGACAGCATGTCACGGTTGAATTGCCGAACTGCCGCTATGTCGGCGTGATCTCGGACACGCACATTCCGCATCGCTTGCCGGCCATGCCGAGCAGGGTGTATGAGCTGCTTCGCGGCAGCGATGCGATCTTGCACGCGGGCGACTTGGAGACAGTGGACATCCTGCCGGCTCTACAGGCCATCGCGCCCACGTTCGCCGTGCGCGGCAACTTGCACTGGCAATTCAGCACCGGCATACACGATCAGGACCTGCCGCTGTGCATCACGCTGCGCAGTGGCCCACACGTCATCTGGCTGACGCACGGGCACATCAGCTTGGCTCGCTCAATGATGGACAAGCTGGCCAGCCTGGGCGCACAGCGCAGCGCGACGGGCATCAACCAGAAGCTCATCGCGCGCCTGGCTCGCCTGAAACCCGCAGAGGCCACCATCGTCGTCTTCGGCCATTCACACCTGAGCTGCGCCGTGCAGATGAACGGCACGCTGTTCTTCAATCCTGGTGCTGTGGCCGCCTCGGCAAGCGAGCGCGCCCGGGAAACGCCTCGCATCGGTCGGCTAATCCTGCATCCTGCCGGGCGCGTTGAGCACGAATGGTTCGTTCTTTAACTAATCGCCATGATCCCGCTCAGATTAGAGCTAAAGAACTTCATGGCTTATAGCGAGCCGGAGCCACTAGACTTCAGCAACTTGCACGTTGTCGCGCTGGTGGGCGAGAACGGCGCCGGCAAGAGCACGCTGCTGGATGCGATCACGTGGGCGCTCTGGGGCCAAGCCCGCGCCAAGCGCGATGATGAACTCATCCGCCAGGGCGCCAGCGAGATGCGCGTCGCGTTCACCTTTCAGGAAGGCCAGCATATATATCAGGTCATTCGCACGCGCCGCTTGGGCAGGGCAGCGAAGGGCCGGCAGGCTGGCTCAAATGGGTCACTGGAGTTCTTCGTTAAGACCGACAACAACAGTTGGAACCAGCTCACCGAGCCGCGCATGGCCGAAACTCAGGAGAAGATCATCCGCACGCTCAATCTGAGTTATGAGACGTTCATCAACTCCGCTTATTTGAAGCAAGGGCGTGCCGATGAATTCACGCTCAAACCACCCGCCCAGCGCAAGGCCGTCTTAAGCGAGATTTTGAACCTGGACATCTGGGCAGCCTATGAAGAACAAGCAAAGGCGCAGATTAACGCGCTGGAGGCCGAGCAAAGCCGCTTTCGGATGGAGCTGGCGCGGGTCGAAGCAGAGATGGCTCGCCTGCCCGAGTACGAGAACCAACTGCGCGAGGCCCAGGTTGCTGCCGAAGAGGCAGAGCGCGCCTTGCAGGCCGCCGAGGCCAAGATGACCGAGATCGAGCGCACGCGCGAGCGCGCCCGCGCGCTGCGCGCTCAGCTATCGCAGGCGGAAGACCGGCTGCGCGCCGCACGCAGCGATCTGGACGCGCTCAACACCAAGCGCAAACAACATCAAACAGCGCTGAACCAGTACCAGCAAGCTTTACAGCAGCGCGAAGAAATCGAGCGAGGCTACGCCGAGCTGGAAGAGGCGCGCCAGCTCAACGAATCCTTAAACGATAAGCTGGCGAGCCTGACGGCGCTGAACGAGCGCAAATACAAGGCCGAAGCCGCCATTGCCGATGCACGACGCGCCATGCAGAGCGAACTGGACATCGCGCGCCAGCGCATGGATGACCTAGAGCGCTTGGCGGCCGATCAAGGGTTGCTCCCTAAACAACAGGAGATCGCCGCTCAGATCGCCCAGCTTGAGCAGGCGCAGGCCGAGCGAGACGTGCTCCAGCAGACCGTGAGCGGCCTGCGTGAACAGCAGGCGGCGCTGCGCGCACACAACGAGACGCTACACCGCGAGATGTTGGAGCTAAAGGCGCGCATCGAAGCGCTCAGCAAAATTGGCGCCATCTGCCCGACCTGTGGGCGAGAACTCTCAGAAGCTGACCGCGTCCGCCTATTGGCCGAATGGCACGCCCAGGGCAGCGAGCGCGGCAACGCTTACCGCGCCAACGAGGCACAAGCCAAACAGCTCGGCGAACAGCGCGAACAGACCGAAGCCCGCATCGCTGCGATCAATCAATCGCTGCGCCAATTGCCGGCCATGCAACGCGAGTACACCGCGCTGAGCGAGCGCATCGCGCGCGCGCAAGAGGCCTCCGCGCAACTGCCCGAAGCACGTGCGCTGGTTGAGACCCTACAAGCGCGCCTGGAAGGTCAGGACTATGCACACGAAGCGCGGGCCGCTCTTGCCGAGGTGACGGCGGAGTTGGCCGCGCTTGGCTACGATGCGGAGGCCCACCGCCGGCTGCGCGAGGACATCCAGACGCGCCTGTTGCCGTTCGCAGCCCGCAAGGCACAACTCGATCGCGCTGCGCTTGCAATTGAGAGCGAGCAGCTCGCCATTCAGGCGCTGGAAGGTCAAATCGCAGCGCTGGCACAACGCATCGAAGCAGAGACCAAGGCCACAGAAGACCTGCGCGCTCAATTGGCGGTATGCGAACAGGACCTGCGGCGCGAGCCAGCAGTAGCCCAAGCGCTGGCCCAAGCCCGCGAAGCGCACTTTCGCGCCCAACGCAGGGTCGGCGAGGCTAACCAGCGCGTACAGTCGGTCCTGGCTTTGCAACACACGCGCACCCAACTGGAAGCGGATCTGGCAGCTACGAAGGAGCGCCAAGCGCTCTTTGAAGAGCTGCGCACGGCGTTCAGCAAGAATGGCGTGCCGGCTATGATTATCGAGAGTGTCCTACCGGAGCTGGAGGCCGCAGCCAACGCCCTGCTGGCCCGCATGACGAACGGCCGTATGAACGTGCGCTTTGAGACGCAACGCCTGACCCAAAAGGGCGAGACGAGTGAGACGCTGGAGATACGCATCAGCGATGAGCTGGGCGAGCGGCCCTATGAACTCTTCAGCGGGGGAGAGGCCTTTCGGGTGAACTTCGCCATCCGCATCGCCCTCAGCCGGCTGCTGGCACACCGGGCCAACGCGCGCCTGCAGGCGCTGTTCATAGACGAGGGGTTCGGCACGCAGGACGCTCAGGGCCGCGAGCGCCTGATTGAGGCGATTAGAAGCATTCAAGACGACTTTGAGCGCATCTTCGTCATCACCCACATTGATGAGCTGAGAGACGCCTTCCCAAATCGCATAGAAGTGCTCAAGACGCCTCGCGGCAGCGTGGTGCGCGTAATCTGAATAAAGCTGGTCGAAGGCAACGTCTGCCCGCGGCGCTGCCCCTCGTCCAGAGATCATGAATGCCCCATTCGCTTACAAGCGATACAATCCGCGCCATGCACACGCCCACCGCGAAGAATGTCTTCATTAGGGACTTGCCGCAGCACGTCGGGCAGATTGTTACCCTGCGCGGATGGCTTTACAACCGAACTGCCAAGGGCAAACTGGTCTTCTTGCAGATGCGCGATGGCACCGGCATCTGTCAGTGTGTGGTGTTTCGATCCACGGTGGGCGACGAGCTGTTTGCCATCGCAGACAAGCTGCCGCTGGAGAGCAGCTTTATCGTGACCGGCGAGGTGCGGGCCGACGCACGCGCGCCCGGTGTGCCCGGCGGCTATGAGCTGGACGTACAGGCGCTACAAGTTGTGCAACGGGCTGAGGATTACCCAATTGGTCCAAAGGAGCACGGCGTCGAGTTCCTTATGGACCATCGCCACCTGTGGATTCGCTCATCGCGACAGTGGGCAATCCTCCGCGTGCGCGCCACGGTGATGCGCGCCATACGCGCCTGGCTGGATAGTCACGGCTTTATCGAGGTCACCACGCCCATCCTCACCCCCAGTGCTGCCGAGGGTACGACGACGCTCTTTGAGGTGGACTACTTTGGCGAGAGGGCTTATCTGGCCCAGACCGGTCAGCTCTACAACGAAGCCAACATCTTCGCCTTCAACCGAGTATATTGCTTTGGCCCTACCTTTCGCGCAGAGAAGAGCAAGACGCGCCGCCACCTAACCGAGTTCTGGATGGTGGAGCCGGAGATCGCCTTTTGTGACCTCGATCAACTGCTGGAGATCGAGGAACAGTTTGTCAGTTACATCGTGCAGACCTGTCTGCGCGAGAACGCGGACGAGCTGAAGCTATTGGGGCGCGACGTGAGCCGGCTACAAAATGTCGTGCCGCCCTTCCCGCGCGTGACTTACGATGAGGCCATCGCCCAACTCCAGTCTTTGCAGGCGCGCCTGAAAGCCGGCGAGGAGGTGATGGCCTTTGACGGCGCGCCGCTGCAGGGCATCGAGGACCCTGACCTGCTCCAGATAAGCTGGGGGATGGATTTTGGCAGCCCACACGAAACGGCGCTTACCCAGCTCTACGACCGGCCCGTTTTCATCATCGGCTTCCCGTCAGCGATCAAAGCCTTTTACATGGAGCCTTACCCCGACCGCCCAGAGATATGCAAGAGCGCCGACCTGCTTGCCCCGGAAGGCTATGGCGAGATCATCGGCGGCAGCGAGCGGATCAGCGATATGGCGTTGCTAGAAGCGCGCATCCGCGACCACGGCCTGCCGGCATCCGCCTATCGCTGGTATATAGAGCTGCGCAAGTACGGCAGCGTGCCGCATAGCGGCTTCGGGTTGGGCGTCGAGCGCACCGTGGCGTGGATCTGCGGCATCGAGCACGTGCGTGAGGCGTCGCCCTTCCCCCGCCTGCTCAACCGGCTCTACCCTTAAACGCACAAGGGTTAACGCTGAATCCAGTCCATCGCCTTGTCGGCCAGGCGGTCCAGGGCGCGCACGCTCATCTCGATGTGTTCGATCTTGGTGTCCTCAATTGGATTATGCGAAATGCCGCGTAGGCTTTGCACAAACATCATCACTGTGGGCACGCCGGCGCGGGCCACCTCCGCTGCGTCGTGCAGTGGGCCGCTCGGCAGCTTATGGGCCTTGCCGGCCACTTCTACGCAGCTCTCGTAGCACATCTTCACCAACTGTTTGTCGAACAGGATCGGCTCGATCTGCCAGATTCGGCTCCACTGCACGTCGCACTTCTCCTCTTTGGCGAAGCGCTTGCTGGCCTTCACTGCCTCTGAATACATGCGGGCCAGCTTGCTGGCGCTCAGGTGGCGCTGGTCGAGGGTGATGTCGCACTCGCCGACGACCGCGGTGACGATACCGGGCTTGGTGATACAACTGCCCACCGTGCATACGCCGCCGTGCTTATTGGCGATTGGGCGGATTTCCAGGGCCAACTTTGCCGCGGCAGCCAGCGCGTCGCGCCGCTTATCCATGGGCGTGCTCCCACTATGAGCGGCCTGTCCGATGAACTTAATGGCATGTCGCTCCACGCCGAACGTGCCCAGCACTGCGCCGAGCGGCAGCTTCATGCTCTCCAGCACTGGCCCTTGCTCGATGTGCAGTTCCAGGTATGCCGCGGCGTTCTTCAGCTCCTTGCGGCTCTTGGTCATCTGGTCAATCTCCACGCCACATCGGCGCAGCGCATCTTCCAGCCGGATGCCGTCTTTATCTGTGCGGTTTCGCTCTTGGTTTGGGTTCAGGTTGCCGCTGCAGGCGCTGCTGCCCAGCAAACTGCGCCCAAAGCGCGCGCCTTCCTCGTCAGCCCAGTCCACCAGGCGCACGGTCACCGGTGGTTGGCCGTGGTATTGATCGTTGATGCGACGCAGCACCTCCAGGCCGGCCAGCACGTTCAAGCAGCCATCCAGCCAGCCGCCGTTTGGCACAGAATCCATGTGCCCGCCGATCAGCAGGGCGCGCTTGCTTTTGCCGGGCAGGGTATACCAGGTGTTGCCGGCTTCGTCGTTGTGGATTTCGAGGGGCAGGCCAGATGCTTTCTCGCGCAGCCAGGCGCGCGCTTGAAGCCACATGTCGGTCCATGCTACGCGCATCGCGCCACCGGTGTTCGGATCGCTGGTTAGGCTACGCAGTTCCTTGAGTTCCTCAACGGTTCGCTTTGGGTCCAGGGTGCTCATGCGAGGGATTCTAAGCCTGGCTGACAATGCCGCAAGTTATTCATGGCCAGGGACGGAACCCTGGTAGGCGAAGCCCCCTTCACCTGCTTTTAGCGCGAGTTCGGATTAGGCCGCCTGGGCAGACAGATTGCACCTTCACAAGGCGCGATAACTTCGCGCGCATTCATTGTCAATGCGCCTATTCATGATAGCGAAGAATGAATCGTTGGCAGGTCACCAAGGCTGCCCCAGCAGATGCTTCGCTGTGCTAAGCATGACACGCTGGCGCAGCGAGCGAGCAGCCTGTGATGTGAATGCACCCACACGAGGGGCGTTCGCGCAGATGCACCGCACGAGGTCCAAACGGGCCAAATCCTCTCATCATCCTTAAACATTCGAGAGTATTCTCTTAACCAATGAACGTCATCCACGGTTTCGAGCAGCTTCGCGAAACGCTTGTCCCTGAGATCAACAGCAAGGCTATCCTCTACCGCCATGTGAAGACCGGCGCGCAGTTGCTCTCGCTCATCAACGACGACGAGAACAAAGTCTTCGGCATCGCCTTCGTCACGCCCCCCAGCGACTCTACCGGCCTGCCGCACATTCTGGAGCACAGCGTGCTGTGCGGGTCGCGCAAATATCCGGTCAAAGAGCCGTTCATCGAGCTGGCCAAGGGATCACTGAACACCTTCCTGAATGCGATGACCTATCCGGATCGCACGATTTACCCGGTGGCCAGCCAGAATGTGAAAGACCTTTACAACTTGATTGATGTTTATCTGGACGCGGTGTTTTACCCGCGCATTACGCGCTGGACGCTGATGCAGGAAGGATGGCACTATGAGCTGGAAGCGCCGGACCAGCCTTTGCGCTACAAAGGGGTGGTCTTTAACGAGATGAAAGGGGCGTATTCCTCGCCCGACCAGGTCCTGGGGCGCACCATTCAACACACGCTCTTTCCGGACACGGTTTACGGCTTCGACTCCGGCGGCGACCCCGAAGCGATCCCCAATCTGACCTATGAACAGTTCAAGCAGTTCCACGAGACCTACTATCACCCATCCAACGCGCGGATCGTGTTTTACGGAAATGATGATCCTGAAGAGCGGCTGCGCTATCTGGATAGTTGGTTGAGCGCCTTTGACCGACGGGAGATTCACGTGGATATCCCGCTCCAGCCGCGCTGGGACGCCCCGCGCCGGATTATTGAGTCCTACGACGCCAGCGAAGAGGAGAAACCGCGCGGCATGGTCTCGATCAACTGGCTGCTCACCGATGAGGACGATCCTGAGCTGAACCTGGCCTTGCACATCCTCGCGCACATATTGGTGGGCACGCCGGCCTCGCCGCTGCGCAAGGCGCTCATTGATAGCGGTCTGGGCGAGAACCTGACCGGCAGCGGCTTTGATGATGAGCTTCGCCAGTCCATCTTCTCGGTGGGCTTGAAGGGCATGAATCCTGACGATGCCGACAAGCTAGAGCAATTGGTGTTCGATACATTGCGCGAACTGGCCGAGCGCGGTATTGACCCCGACCAGATCGAGGCTTCGGTCAACACGCTCGAGTTCCGCCTGCGCGAGAACAACTTCGGCAGCTTCCCGCGCGGCATTGTCTTTATGACTGAGGCGCTGCGGACGTGGATTTATGGCGGCGACCCAATCGCAGCGTTAAGCTTTGAGCAACCACTGGCAGCCATCAAAGCGCGCCTGGCCAACAATGAGCCGCTCTTCAGCAACCTGATCCGGCGCTATTTGATTGACAACCCTCACCGCACCACGGTGATCCTCAAGCCCGACCCGCACCTGCGCGAGAGGCTAGAGGAGAAGGAGCGCGCTCGCCTCGAGCAGGCTCGCGCCCAGATGAGCCAGGATGACCTGCTGCGAATCGCAGAAGAGACGAAGACGCTGGAAGCCATGCAGCTCGCTCCTGACCCGCCGGAGGCGTTAGCGACCATCCCCACGCTCAAGCTGGAAGACCTGGATAAACAGAACAAGCCGATCCCGATCGAGGTCCAGGCCCTGGCCGGCGGCGATGCGACGCTGCTCTATCACGACCTGTTCACCAGCGGCGTGGTGTATCTGGACTTGGCGTTCGACATGCGCGCAATCCCGCCCGAAGACGTGCCGTATGTTGCGCTGATGGGGCGCGCGCTGCTGCAAATGGGCACGGAGAAAGAGGATTTCGTCAAGCTGCTCCAGCGCATCGGGCGCAAAACCGGCGGCATCTCAGCCAGCCCGTTCAGCACGCTAACCCGCGAGCAGCGCGACCTGGTGCGGCGCTTCTTCTTGCGCGCGAAGAGCACCACGGCGCAGTTTGAGGACTTGCTAGACATCCTGCGCGATGTGTTGGGCACTGCCCGGCTGGACAACCGCGAGCGCTTTAGGCAAATCGTTCTGGAGAACAAAGCCAGCCTAGAGAGCAGCCTGGTTCCCGGCGGTCACGCCTTCGTCAACACGCGCCTGCGCGCTGCCTTTAGCCCATCCGAGTGGGCTGCCGAGCAGATGAGCGGCATCAGCCAGCTTTACTTTCTGCGTGCGTTGGCCGAGCGCGTAGAGCGCGATTGGCCCAGCGTGCTGGAACGCCTGGTCGCCATCCGCGACCGCCTGGTCAGCCGGCAAGGCCTGGTGGTCAACGTCACCGTGGACGCAGCGCGATGGGCGCAGCTTCAACCCAAGCTTGAGGCCTTCGTTTGCGAGCTGCCTGTGCGCAGCACGACGCCCGCGGACTGGCCGACCGGCGCAACGAACGGCCACGAAGGGTTGGCCATCCCAGCCCAGGTGAATTACGTCGGCAAGGGTGCAGACGTGTACGCGCTCGGCCATCAACTCAGCGGGGCATGGTTGCCCGTCCAGAATTACTTGCGCACCAGCTACTTATGGGAGCGCGTGCGCATGCAAGGCGGGGCCTACGGCAGCTTCTGTGGTCTCGACCTTCGCACCGGCGCATTCACCTTTGTCTCCTATCGCGATCCCAATCTGCTGGACACGCTGCGGGTCTACGACGACGCAGCCGCTTTCTTGCGCCAGCATCCGCCCAGCCAAGACGAAGTCACCCGCACCATCATCGGCGTGATCGGCGAGATGGACGACTATATGTTGCCCGACGCCAAAGGGTTTGTCTCGATGGTGCGCTACCTGGCCGGCGATACGGACGAGGCACGCCAGAAACTGCGCGACGAGGTGCTCAGCACGACGCCTCAAGACTTTGTGCGGTTCGCCGAAGTCCTAGACGACGTGCGGGCGCGGGGGCGGGTGGTGGTGATGGGCGCGCCGGAAGCGCTTGCCCAGGCCAACGCAACCCTGGGCGACGGTTGGCTGCGCGTTGAGAAGGTCATGTGAAACGATGAAATTCGGCTCGCGTGGAGAGGGCTGGGTGATTGCCCAGTTCACGCTGCTTCCCCTGCTATTCATCCTCACGTTTGCGCTGCCGCGTGGCCCGTTATGGCCGCCGTTCCTGGCTTGGGGTGCGCGAGTGGCCGGCTTGGCCCTGGCGGCGGGAAGCGGCGGTCTGTTCGTCGGCGGGGTCATCGCGCTAGGGCGCAACCTGACGCCATTTCCTAAACCGATTGACGACGGCTATCTGGTGCGCAGCGGCGTTTATACCCTGGTGCGCCACCCTATCTATAGCGGGATCACGCTAGGGATGTTTGCGCTCGGCCTCTTCCTCAACAGCTTGCCAGGCTTGGCAGCCGCGTTGGTGGCTTTTCTCTTCTTTGACGCCAAGGCGAGGCACGAGGAACGCTGGCTGCGCACGCACTACCCGGACTACACTGCCTACAGCCGGCGCACCCGCAAACTCATCCCGTTCATCTACTAGAACTCATCCCTTCCTTCATCCATCCTGTGTTGGGCGTATTCACGAATAGGGGCAAGCGTTCAGCATGTCATGCTGAGCGCGAAGCATCTCAGCTCGCGGCCAACCGAAGGGTGGCCGAGGCAGCAGGCTGGCGTTAGCATGATAGCCCCTTTCTTCCCCGCATCCTGGGAAACAGCAACTAGGCTGGTGTGAGTGATGTTGAGCAGCTCCCCGGCCAGCCCCTCCCCGTAAACGGGGAGGGAGTGTCCCCCCGATTCCTGGGAGCCGCTATTTCCCCTGGGCCAAATGATGGCCACGCCATCAACAGGTGTTCCTGGGAAACAGCGACTGCGCCGCTGTTTCCCCAGGCCAAATGATGGCCGCGCCATCATGAGCTGTTGCGGGGGAAAGAAAGGGGGCTGTCATGCTGAGCGAAGCGAAGCATCTGAAATCCCGCTTGACTAAAGTCCTGCGAAGCCACTAACCCTACGTTATCGCCCAGCAACCCTGCAGCCCACTCATCGAGCGCGAGTTTAGATTCTTCGCTTCGCTCAGAATGACAAGGCAAAGCAGGGTACTGGCAGCCTGCAGCGCTTTAGTCGGTCGCGCGCAGGGGCGGTTCGCGAACTGCCCCTGTTTCGCTTTCGCTCAGAATGACAGGGCGGGGCAGGATGCTGGTGTCCCTTTTGTGCGCTTCATGCTGGTTACGCCGAGCATATGCGCCCTAAACTCCGAACTCACGTTTTGTCAGATATCCAGATTTTGCACGTCTCGCGCGTGGCGCGTGATGAAGGCGCGACGCGGCGGCACGGCGTTGCCCATCAGCATGTCGAAAGTGCGGTCGGCCTCGGCAGCATCCTCTACCGTCACGCGCAGCATGGTGCGCCGTTGCGGGTCCATGGTGGTTTCCCAGAGCTGCTCTGGGTTCATCTCACCCAGCCCTTTGTAGCGCTGGGTGACGACCTCGGTTGGCTTGCTAACGTCCAGCCCGCGGGCGCGCAGCTCGGCGTAAATCTTGTCGCGCTCCTCATCGCTGTAGGCGTAGCGCACCTCCTTATTGCCTTTCTTGACCTCGATGCGGTACAGAGGCGGCTGAGCGATGTACACGTGTCCGTGCTCGACCAGGGGCTGCATATAACGGAAGAAGAACGTCAGCAGCAGCGTGCGGATGTGGCTGCCGTCCACGTCGGCATCTGTCATCAGCACGATGCGGTCGTAGCGCCGGTTGTCCAGGTTGAACTGGTCGCCCACGCCGGTGCCGATGGCGCTGATCAGCGCCTTGATCGCCTCGGACTGGAGCACCTTGTCTAGCCGGGCGCGCTCGGTGTTCATGATCTTGCCGAAGAGCGGCAGGATGGCCTGGAAGTGGCGGTCGCGGCCCTGCTTGGCCGAGCCGCCGGCGCTATCGCCCTCCACGACGAACAGTTCGCACTTCAGCGGGTCGCGCTCCGAGCAGTCGGCCAGCTTGCCGGGCAGCGTGCCGCTCTCCAGGGCGCTCTTGCGCTTCACCAGCTCAGCCGCTGCCTTGGCTGCCTCCCTGGCCCGCTGCGAGATCAGGCATTTCTCGATAATCGCCTTTGCCTCGCGCGGGTTTTGCTCCAGGAACTCGGCGAGCGCCTCGCGCACGACCTGCTCGACGGCGGTCTTGGCGTCGGTGTTCATCAGCTTCACCTTGGTCTGGCTCTCGAACTGTGGTTCGGGGTGCTTGATGCTGACGATGGCCGTCAACCCTTCGAGCGTGTCGCGGCTGTCTAGGTTGGCGTCTTTCTCTTTCAGGATATTGGCTTTGCGCGCGTAGTCGTTCAGGCTGCGGGTGAGCGCGCTGCGGAAGCCGGTCTGGTGCGTGCCGCCGTCGGGCGTGTTGATCGTGTTGGCGAAGTAGAACTCGCTGGGGGCCGTGGCGTCGGTGTATTGCATGGCGAACTCGACCCCGATGTTGCCCACTTTGCGCTCGGCAGCGACCACCGGATGGAGCGCTTCTTTATTGCGATTCAGGTAGCGGACGAAGGCGCTGATGCCATCCTCGAAGTAGAAGGTCATCTCGCGGTCTTCCCGCTCATCGCGGAAGACGATCGTCACCCCGCGCGTGATAAACGCCATCTCGCGGAAGCGCTGGGCCAGGAGGTCGAACTTATAGGAGTTGTCCTCGGTGAAGATGGTCTCGTCGCGCAGGAAGGTCACCTTGGTGCCGGTCTCTTTGGGGTTGGTCTTGCCGATCACCTCCACGGGGCTGGTCGGGCGGCCTTCTTTGTAGGACTGGCGAAAGATCTGGCCATCGCGCTTTACCTCGGCGATCAGCCACTTGGATAGCGCATTGACGGCCTTGACGCCGACGCCGTGCAAGCCGCCGGACACGGTATATGCGCCAGTGCCGAACTTGCCACCGGCGTGGAGGTTGGTCATCACGACTTCCAGCGTGCTCACCCGCTCGCCGGCCTTATTGCGAAACGTCGGATGTGGCTCGGTCGGGATGCCGCGTCCGTTGTCCTCGACGGTAACGCTCTCATCCTTGTGGATGGTGATCTCGATGCGGTCGCAGTAGCCGGCCAGCACCTCGTCCACGCTGTTGTCCACCACTTCATAGACCAGGTGGTGCATGGCCTTGCTGTCGGTGCCGCCGACATACATGCCGGGGCGCTTGCGGATGGCTTCCAGGCCCTCTAAAACCTGGATTTGTCCTGCGCCGTATTCCTGTTTTACGGTGGTCTCTGCCATAGCGTCGGCTTACTAGAACAGATATTCTACCAGGCGCATCTGCGCGCCCGAAGACGGCGTATTTACAGTCAGCGCTGGGTGGGCGAGGGCACTGCCGTCGCCCACCCTCCAGTAGGAGATGAACGCTCACCGGTTGGCGGCCCAACAGCAGTTGCCCCTGTTGATGAATGCCCCCTATGCGATCTTTGATACACTCTCGCCCGTAGCATGAATGGTTCAACGCCGATCAAGGCCAGAAACGTGCTCGGTGGCGAGCTAAAGACCTGTAGCCTTGCGCCGCTGACTGGTTGGTATCGCGACGGTTGCTGTAACACCGGGCCTGGCGATGTGGGGTCACACCTGGTCTGTGCGCAGGTCACCCAGGAGTTCCTGCTGTTCTCGCGCAGCCGGGGCAACGACTTGATTACCCCGCGCCCGGAGTATCGCTTCCCCGGCCTGAAGCCTGGCGACCGGTGGTGTCTGTGCGTGATGCGCTGGCTAGAGGCTTACGAGGCCGGCTGCGCCCCACCGGTTGACTTGGAAGCCACCCACATCGCTGCGCTGGAGTTCGTGGACCTGGAGGTGCTCAAAGCGTACGCCCTCCCGCGTCCAGACGCGGCGTGATTCAGGTGATTGGCCGGCGCGGATCGTTACCCCATTCCTTCCATGAGCCGTCGTAGAGCGCGCTATTGAAGAAGCCGGCAGCGCGCAGCGCCAACAAGCCGAGCGCCGCGCTCACGCCGGCGTTACAGTAGGTCACGCACTCCGCCGTTTGCTCGTTGATGCCGAGCGCGGCCAACTTCGCCCGCAACTGCGCCGGGCTGATCAGTGTGCCATCGGGGTTCACCAGCGAGGCGCGCGGCAGGTTCACCGCGCCGGGGATGTGGCCGTATCGCGCAGCGCGCGACCATTCGCCGTTGAACTCTTGGGGGGTGCGCACGTCTATCAGCCGCGTGGACGTGTCCAGGCGCGCCATCACCTGATCGGCGGTGCGCATCCAGGCCGGCTGTGGCCTGGGTGTGAAGACCGTCGTCGCAATCCGCGGCAATTTGTCAGTGACTGGCCGGCCCTCAGCAACCCACTTGTTCCAACCGCCGTCCAGCACAGCAACGCGCGTGTGGCCGTAATAATTCAGCGCCCACCACAGACGCGCCGCGAACATGCTTCCCGCGTCGTCGTAAGCGACGACAAACGTCTGATTGCTGATGCCACAGCGCACCATCACCTCGGCGAAGCGCACCGGCGGCGCGATGCGCGCATGGCGCGGATCGTCCGGATCGGTGATCTCATGTACCCAGTCCACGAACACCGCGCCGGGGATATGGCTGATCAGGTAATCCTCGCGATGGCTGAAATAGTGCGGCGGCGGCACATTCGGCGGCAACACGTGGCCGCGAATGTCCACGACGCGCAGATCGGCAGCGCCGAGATGCTCGTGCAGCCAGGCCGTTGTGACGAGCGGGCCGGCGGACATGAGGGTATTATCTAGCGCTGCGCCGTGAATATGCGCATCTCGTAATTGCGCAGGCGCAACGTCAAGATATACAGTTGGAGCAAAGCGATGAAGATAGCTATTCTCGGAGGCACAGGCAAAGAGGGGTCTGGGCTGGCGCTGCGCTGGGCGAACGCCGGCCACGAGGTCATCATCGGCTCGCGCGACCCGGAGAAGGCCCGGCGCGTTGCCGAAGAGCTGAATCTGGCGCTCGGCAGCGAGCGCGTGCGCGGCACAGATAACCTGAGCGCTGCCCAGGAGGCTGAGGTCGTCGTGCTCAGCGTGCCCTATGCAGCGCACAAGGACACGCTCAACAGCGTGAAGGCAGCGTTGGCCGGCAAAATCCTGATTGATGTAACGGTGCCGGTGAACCCCGCTGATTACACGCGGGTGATGTTGCCGCCGGGCGGCTCGGCCTCAAAAGAAGCACAAGCGCTGCTGGGCGATCAAGTCAAGGTGGTGACCGCTTTCCAGAACATCTCGGCCACGCACCTCAAAAAGCTCGACGCGCCGATCCACTGCGATGTGCTGGTGTGCGGCGACGATGATTCGGCCAAACAGGTGGGCATGCAGTTGGTCGCCGATGCTGGGATGAAAGCCTGGGACGCCGGCCCGCTGGACAATGCCGTTGTTGTTGAGGGCCTGACCGCCATCCTGCTCGGCATCAACAAGCGGCATAAGGTCAAAGGCGCCGGCATCCGGATCGAGACATAGCAGGCAAAGCAACATCCCCCGCGTGCGGGGGACTAGGGGGAGCGTCTCCCGCACGTCTTCCACGTGTGTCCTCATCCTCCTTCGGCCTGCGGGAGGATAGCGTTTGAATGCTTCTCGTAGCCTCTAAGAAGAAATGCAAAAGTCGCTGGGGATAGCTCTGCCCCTGTTGGTGAACGCGCCCAGAGGGATGGGCTTCCCTTGTATGCAGGGGAAGCAGAACCGGCACTTCATTGGGCTTTCTATGATTGGAAATCTTTCTATCGCACCAATCCCGCAATCTTCCCCAAACTGAGGCGTGCCTATCCTATAATGCTCGCGTAGCTATGCTCACCTTCGACCCCCAGGGCCTGATCCCCGCCATCGTCCAGGACGCACTCAGCGGCCGCATCCTCATGCTGGGCTGGATGAACGAGGAGGCGCTGCGGCGCACGCTCAGCAGTGGCGAGGTGTGGTTCTGGTCGCGCAGCCGGCAGACGCTCTGGCACAAGGGCGAGACCAGCGGCAACGTGCTGCGCGTGCATGAGCTGCGCGCCGATTGCGACGCAGACTGTCTGCTGATCCGCGCCGAACCAGCCGGCCCAACCTGCCACACCGGGCGCGAGAGCTGCTTTTGGCAAGACATCGAGGGCAACGCGCTCCTGCCGCCGGCAGGGAGCTTCCTCGATGAGCTGGCGGAGGTGATCGCCTCGCGCCGGCTGGCCTCGCCCCAGGAAAGCTATACCGCCCGCCTGTTCAACGCCGGCCAATTGCGGATCGCGCAAAAGGTGGGCGAGGAAGGCCTGGAGCTGGCGTTGGCCGGCGCTGCCCAGGACGATGAGCGGGTGATCGAGGAGAGCGCTGACCTGCTCTTTCATCTGCTCGTGCTGTTGAACGAGCGCGGCATCCCGTTGCGCGAGGTGTTGGCGCGGCTGGCCGCGCGCCACGCTGCGGCTACGCAGCCGGCTCAATCTCCAGCGTAAAGCGCATCGTCGTCCTTGGCTTGTTGCCAAAGGGTGCGCTTTGCCTCGCCGCTCATCTCGCTGAGCGATAGGCCGCGCGCCTGCGCGAGCTGCTCCAGCCGGCGGAAGCGGCGGGCGAACTTCTGGTTCGCCACCCGCGCGGCAGCCTCGATGTCTATGCCATAGCCATCGGCCCAATCGGCGATGGTGAAGATCAAGTCGCCGAACTCCTCTGCGCGATGGCCGGGGTCGCGTGCGTTGATCACTTCCTCCAGCTCCTCGCGCACTTTGGCCAGCCGCTCGTCATGGCTGTTCCAGCGAAACCCGGCTTGCTCTGCGCGCCGCGCCATTTTTTGCGCCTGGGCCAGGGCCGGCAGCGCATTGGGGATGCCGTCGAGCGCCGAGCGAGCCTGCCGGCCCTTCTCTCGCTGCTTAATGGCGTTCCAGTTGGCCACCACCTGTTCGGCTGTGTTGGCGACAACGTCGCCGAAGACGTGCGGGTGGCGGCGGCGCAGCTTGGCGATCAGGTCGGCGATCACGTCGCCCATGCGAAAAGTCTCGGACTCCGTGGCGATCTGCGCCTGCATCACCACGTTCAACAGGAGGTCGCCCAGCTCCTCGCGCAGGGCATCCAGGTCGTCTGCGTCAATCGCAGCCAGCACTTCGTAAGCTTCTTCCAGCAGCGTGCTGCGCAGCGATTCGTGCGTCTGTTCGCGATCCCATGGGCAACCCTCCGGCGCGCGCAGATGGGCGACGGTTTCCTGAAGTGCCTCGAAGCTGCCGGCGCGCGGCAGCGGCGGCAGGTAGAGCGAGGTGAGATGGTCAAACTCGTCGCTGTGGTCAAGCGCTGCCAGGGTCGTCGTGCGGGGAGATGTGCCCTCTCGCACCACCCACACCTCATGCAGCGGGGGATACTGGTTCATCAGGGTCAACTTCAGATCTGCGGCGACGGCGCGCGAATAGACCTGCGCGATCAGCGCCGGCTGGTCGGGGTTGAGGGGCGGATGATGCATCGCAGCCAGCGCCAGCCCATCGCAGAGTTGCAGGCCATCTAGCGGATCGCCAAGCCCAGCGTCGGAGGCGGCGAGCCGCTCGAGGGATGGCTCGATGAAGCTCAAGCCGGCCACCAGGCGAACGGGGATGCCCAGGTCGCGCGCGCGCTTCATGACCAGATAAACGCTGGTCTCGCCAACCAACGGATGGCCGGGCACGGCATACACCACGCCTTCCGGTGACGCCTGGGCTGCCGCAATCACCTGCTCGGCAATCGCGGCATAAACATCTTCAAAGCGTGCCCCCTGCTCATACAGCGCATCAAAGTCTTGCAGGTCCAGATGGGGCGGCAATTCGGCCACCGCTGGATGGCGGCGCGTGCGCAGATACACGCGCCGGCTGGCATTCAGGACATCCCACGCCTCGCGCGTCAACAGGCGCGCATCCCCCGGCCCTAGGCCCAAGATCGTGACCATCGTAGTTCTCACCGAACGCTCACCTGGTGTTCGCTGGATGAAGCGTATGCTACTAAAATTAGCGAATACCTCTGGAGGAGTCTCTGTATGGCGAGTGTTCCCGGCACAGTTAGTCTGCCCAACCCGAAAACGAAGACGAAGAGGAAAAAGATAGATATCCCCTACGACCGTTGGCCCAACCGAATCCGACGCGCAATTCGCAGCTTCATCAAGATCACCCTCCTTGTTAGCTTAGGCTTCACCATCTACTTCCTCGCCACCATTGACGACGTCACGCTCAACATGTTCTTCAGCGCGCTGGGGGTGGTGTTTAGCCTGGTCATCCAGATCATGGCCGTGCTGTTTAGCATCATTCTACAGTTCGGCTTGCTGTTCTGGTTTCTCTCGCGCCCCGAAGTGGAGATCATCCGCCCCGGTGACGACACCACGGTGACCTTTGACGACTATTGGGGGCAGCCGCAGCTCGTCAAGCTGGTGAAGCAATGGATGAGCCTGCTACGCGATCGCAAGGAGTTCGAGAAGATGGGCGGGCGCTACATCAGCGGCCTGCTGCTCTACGGCCCGCCGGGCACCGGCAAGACGATGCTGGCCAAGGCCATCGCCGGCGAATCGGGCATGGCCTTCATCAGCGCCCAGGGCACCAGCTTCCAAGGCATGTTCTGGGGGATGGACATCTTGAGGGTGCTGCGCTTCTGCAAGTATGCGCGCGACCTGGCCAAGAAATACGGCGCATGCGTGGCCTACATTGATGAGATAGACGCGGTGGGCATGAACCGCGGTGGCGTGCGCGGCAGCGGACCGATGGTGGGGTCGTTCACCGGCTTCGGCCTGGGCATGTTTGCCCTCTCCACCTTGCTCAGCCAGATGGATGGGATGAATAAGCCCTCGCGCAGCGAGAAGTTCTGGCGGCGCGTCTATCGCCTGCTTGGGAGGCAATACAAGCCCAAACGCAACTGGCATGTGATGTGGATGGGCAGCACCAACCGACCGGACGTGCTCGATCCAGCGCTCACCCGCTCCGGCCGCCTAGACACCAAGATCGCCGTGGACCCGCCTGACCGCGCCAGCCGGCGGCAGATCATCCAGGGCTACCTGAACAAGATTCAGCACGATGAGACGGTGGATATAGAGGCCATCGTCGCCGACACTGCCGGCATGACCCCCGCCGATATTGCCAACGCAATCACGAAGGACGCCGTTCGCATGGCATTCTTCGATGGGCGCAAGAAGGTCAGCCAGCGCGACATAGACAAAGCCCTGATGGAGCAGACCATCGGCATGGAGACGCCGGTGGAGGAGATGGATGAATCCCAGCGCCGCGTGCTGGCTTATCACGAGGCCGGCCATGCCGTGGCCCAGTATTACGTGATGCCCGACCAGAAGATCGTGCGGGCCACCATCGTGCGCCTCTCCACTGGCGCGCAGGGGCACGTCATGCCCGTGGACACCATTGATCAGCACGTCGAGCCGGTGATGCGCTACGCCTATGAGATCATCGTGTCTCTGGCCGGCCGAGCTGCTGAGAAGATCCTCACCGGCGAGATGTTCGCCTCCACCGGCGGCGATTATCGCAACGTGCAGATCAACCTCTGGAAGCTGGCCGTTTACGGCTACTTCGGCCCGCGCCTGGCCATGCGCTTCGGCGCCTTCGGCGGCGACAACGTCGCTGCGATGATGGCGCAGGACGATGTGCTCGAACGCTACTGGTTGCAGATGGAGCAGGTGACTGAGAAGCTGTTGCGCCGTCACTGGAAGGAGGTCACCGCGCTGGCCGAAGAACTGTTGATCAAGAATACGCTCAACGGCAAGGAGGTCGTAGAGGTCATCGAGGCCAACCAGAGCTTGGAGGCCTTCAAGGAAGAAGAGATCATTCCGCGCACGCTGGCTGCCATTCGCGCCCAGGCCTTGGCCGAGGCGCGCAGCGAGAAGCGCAACGGCACATTGCTCAACGATTCGTATGCCTCCCTCAACGGGTCCAATGGGTCATCCGAATATCCGGTTGATGAACCCGTGGTGGTGATCAACGGCGCGGCCAACAGCACTGCATCGCTGCACGAGAAGGCGAGCGCAGAACGCGCATCCGACGCCGGCCCTGCGCTGATCAACGAGGGCGTTGACACGAAGCCGGAAATCCTCAACGACCCAGGCAGCGAACGCTGAATCCCCTGCGAACACCCTCCGCGCATCCTGCTGCTGTGCGGAGGGTGTTTTTGCGTATGCGCGCGTTTGTCCTCTCCGGTGGCGGCAACCGCGGGGCGCTCCAAGCCGGCGCGCTAAAGGTGCTGCTCCAACGCGGCGTCGTCCCCGACTTCATCGTTGGTTCCTCAATCGGCGCGCTGCATGGGGCATTCCTGGCCGCCGCGCCGACGCTGGCCCAAGCCGAGCGGCTGTTCGCGCTTTGGCGCGAAGCGGGCCGGCGCCGGCTCTTCGGCACCGCTTCGCCTTGGCGCGTGCTGAGGGCGCTATTCGGCAGCGACCATTTGGCCGATAACCAACGCCTGCGCGACTACATCGCGCAGGCGCTGCCGTCGGGCGTGCGCACCTTCGGCGACCTGCGCATCCCGCTCTACGTCACCATCTGCCACCTGGCAACCCACACCCTCTATGTCTGCGGTCACGACCACCGGCAACCACTCATTGATGCTGTGTTGACCAGCGCGGCTGTGCCGGGGTTCTTCCGGCCCACATATCACCAGGGTCAGGCGTTCGTGGATGGCGGCGTGGTCTCCAACCTGCCGGTGCAGGTGGCGCTGGCCCTGGGCGCAACCGAGATCTGGGCGCTGGACTTGGCCTTCAGCTATCAGGACGATCTCGAACTGCGCGGTGCGTTGGACATCGCCGGCTATGCCATCCGGCGGCCGCTGTATGACCTCACGCTGCACGAGCTGGAGCGCGCTGTGTGCGTTCCCGGCGTCACCGTGCACCACATCGCGCTGCCGAGCTATCCCAACTTGCCGCTGGGGGATTTCTCGAAGACCGAGGCGATGTTGGCCGAAGGCGAGCAGATCGCCCAAGCGTATCTGGCCTGCCCACAGCCAAATGTGATACAGCACCCGCGATGCGCAGAGGGCGACCTGCCGCCGGGGCCGTTCGGCGCACGCCCATTCTCTCGCTGACCCTGATTTTGCTCGCTGCCGCGGCGCAATGGGGATAATCTCCTCACAGCGATGCAGCTCACGGCAACGCTCTCGGTTGAACAGTTGCTTTTGTTGATCGCTGGGCTGCTCGGCCTGTGCGTGCTGGCCAGCAAGGTCTCCAGCACCCTGGGCGTGCCGGCGCTGGTTTTATTCCTCGTCGTCGGCATGCTGGCCGGCGCAGAGGGCCTGGGCGGCATCCAATTCAGCGACGTGCGCATCGCCCAGGCCACCGGCGTGATCGCGCTGATCTTTATCCTCTTCTCCGGCGGCCTAGATACCTCTTGGCGCGCGGTCAGACCGGTCCTGAAAGAAGGCATCGCGCTGGCGACGGTCGGTGTGCTTATCACTGCGCTATGCGTGGGGTTATTCGCCGTGGCCGTCATGGGGTTCTCCCTCTTGGAGGGGATGCTGCTCGGTGCCATCATCTCCTCGACGGACGCCGCAGCGGTCTTTAGCGTCATGCGCATGCGCGCCAGCCGGCTGCCCGCCAAACTGGAATCGTTGAGCGAACTGGAGTCGGGCAGCAATGACCCGATGGCCGTCTTCCTCACGGTCGCGCTCATCAGCCTGGTCACCGCGCCGGAGCGCGGCGTGCTCAGCGTAATCCCCGCTTTTTTCACCCAAGCGGCGCTGGGGGTGGTGTTCGGGCTGGCAGCCGGCTACGCCGGCGTGCGCGTAATGAACCGCATTCGCCTGCAGGCCGATGGGCTATATGTGATCATTACCATCGCCCTGGTGCTGTTCAGCTACAGCGTGACCGCTCTGGTCGGGGGCAGCGGCTTCCTCGCTGTGTACCTGTGCGGCATCGTGATGGGCAACCAGGACTTCATCCACAAACGCAGCCTCACCCGTTTTCACGATGGCTTGGCTTGGTTGATGCAAATTGCGATGTTCCTGACGTTGGGTTTGTTGGTTTCTCCCTCGCAGCTATGGCCGTTGGCCGGCCTGGCTACGTTAGGGTCGGCATTTTTGATCCTGATAGCGCGGCCGGTGGCTGTCTTCCTCTCATTGTTCTGGGCCAAGCTATCGTTGCGCGAGCTGATCTTGCTATCGTGGCTGGGGCTGCGCGGCGCTGCGCCGATCATCCTGGCCACGTTCCCTCTGGTTGCCGGCATCGAGCGCGCCGACGTCATGTTCGACTTCGTCTTCTTCGTCGTGCTTGGCTCGGTGCTCATCCAGGGGGTCACCATTGCACCAGTCGCGCGGTGGCTAGGCCTGAGCATCCCCGAACTCAAGCGCCTGCCGCCGACCATTCAGATCGTTGAAGGCTCCAACGCGCGACCGGTGGATATTCACATTGGTCCAGATTCGCCGGTCGTCGGTGCGCAGATCGTTGACCTTCACCTGCCGGAGGGTGCGCTGATCGTGCTCATCGCGCGCAGAGGCATGCACCTCGTGCCTACCGGCAGCACGGTGATCGAAGCAGGAGACACGCTGACGCTGGTGGCGAGCAAAGAGGACTTGGAGAAGGCGCGCCGGAAGCTCACCAGCGAGCGCCGGCGGGTTAGCCCAGGGTGAAGCGAACGGCGACCGCGCCGGCCAACAGCGCAAACGAGGCCGCGACCAAGACATAATCCGGCGGTCGCATGTGCAGCGTCCGCAGCCACGTCCGCCGGCCCGTGCCGAACGCGCGCAGGTCCATGGCGTTGGCGCGGTCTTCTGCCTCTAGCACCGTCCGCACCACCACCGGCACGATCAGCGGTGCGAAACGCCGGCCAACGGTCAGCACACTCCGCAAACTGCGATCGCGCGATTCAAGTTCGTAGCCGCGCGACCGCTGCGCGTCCATCGTGATGCGAAAGTCGCGCATCAGCATGGGCACGAAGCGCACGGTGAGGTCGAGGGCGAAGGCAAAGCGATCCGGAAAGCCCATCCGGCGAAAGGTGATGCCCAGATCAGCCGGATCAAACGTGAACATCATGGCCAATGATGCGGAGGCCATCGCCACCGCGCGGATGGCTTGCTGCGCTGCCTCCAAGGGCGAACGAAAGAGCAGGTTCAGCGTGGTGATCACCATGATGAAGATGAGCACCCCCAGTGCCACTTGTCGGATGCGCGCCCACGCCAGACGCGCCATCAGCAGCACAGCCGCGCTCAAGATCAGCAGGACGGTCAGGACGCGCAGATCGTTGACCACCAGCAGCGCCGTGGTCAGGCAAATATAAAAGGTCACACGCGCGCGGGGATCAAGACGCTGAATGTGGGACATCGGTTGTTGCAGTGGCGAAATCGTCGGTCAGAGCAGGGAGAGGATCGAATCCAGCTTGTCTCATCACTTCAGCAGACGTGAGGACGTCGTCTGGCGCGCCGTCGGCGATCACCTGGCCGGCGACCATTAGGACCACGCGGTTGGCGAAGCGGCGCGCCAGCATCAGGTCGTGCGTGACCATCACAATAGCTTCCGGCCGAGCTGTTGCGCTCAGCAACTGGTCCAACAGTTCCTCTGCTGTGCCATCGTCCAGGCCGGCCGTGGGTTCGTCTAGGATGAGCACGCGCGGCTGCATGGCCAGCACGCCGGCCATCGCCACCCGCTTTTGCTGCCCAAAGCTCAAGCTAAAGGGCGACTGATCCAGTGGTAGGTGATCCAATCCGACCATGGCCAGCGCTTGCTTGATCCGCGTGGCGATCTGAGCATCGGCCAAGCCGAGGTTGCGTGGGCCGAACGCCAATTCTTCGCCCAGCGTGTTGGCGAAGAGCATCGCAGCCGGGTTCTGGAAGACATAGCCGACCGTGCGCACGAGCTGGGCCGTCGTCGCGCGTCCGGCGTCTTGGCCAGCAACCAATACTTGGCCGGCGCCGGGACGGATCAGGCCAACCGCCATCTTGCAGAGTGTGGATTTGCCGGCCCCGTTTGGCCCAATCAAGGCGACCACGTCGCCAGCGCGCACGTCGAGTGAAACGCCACGCAGTTGCGCCTGGCGTGCTCCGGGATAGGCAAAGGTGATGTTGCGAAAGGCCAGCAACACATCTCCATTGTCGCGGCGCGGCGGAGATGCTGCGCGATTCACTGGGTGGCCATTGCGCTTTGCGTCCAGCCAAGCGAGCAAGCCGGCTGCTGCGCCGTCAAATGCCACCTCTCCGCCATTCAGAGCAATGGCGTGCTCCGGCCTCACCCCCAGCGCCTCGCGCAGGCGATGCTCAATCATGATCACGGTTAGCCCTGAGTCTGCCAAGCGGCGGAAGACGGCCAGCGCATCGCGCGCCGAAGGTGGGTCAAGAGAGGCAAGCGGTTCATCGAGCAGCAGCGCGCGCGGGCGCATGGCCAGCGCGCCGGCGATCACCACCCTCTGCAACTCACCCCCGCTAAGGGTGTGGGTGTCGCGGTCGAGCAGATGCGTGATATGTAGCTGCTCCGCTGCCTCATGCACCCTGGCGCGAATCTCGTCCCTAGGTAGCCCCAGATTCTCCGGCCCAAAAGCGATGTCGTAGAAGACGCGCGTGGCGACGACCTGCCTGTCTGGGTCTTGCATCACCGTCCCGATTCGGCGGGCGAGCTGAGCGAGCGAGAGATGCTTGAGTGACTCATCGGCAAAGCGAAGCTCCCCACGCAGCGTCCCACCCTTGTAGGTATGCGGGATCAGACCATTGATACAGCGGGCCAGGGTGGTCTTGCCGCTGCCGCTCTGCCCGACGATCAGCGTGATCTCGCCAGCGCGACAGGTGATGGACACATCGTAAAGGGCCGAGCTTTCTCTGCCAGCATAGGTGTAGGTCAGGTCGGTCGTTTGGATGCCGTTGTTCACCATGCGCGCGCTCAACTGAGTAGCATTCTAAAACGGCTTGCGAGGGGAAGTATATTCAGGGAGTGCGCCACTTGAAGGTGATACAAGAAACACGCACCGCAGAGACGCGGAGGACGCAGAGATTTTTACATATCCTCTGCGCTCTCTGCGCCTCTCCTCTCGATGAGCCAAATCACCCCAAAGTCGAGCACTCCCTACATTCACCAAATGGGGGCAACTCTCAACCAGGCTGTGCTGCCAGTGAAGGTGGGTTTACATCGAGGGTAGGCGACGGCACTCCCGCCGCTCATCCTCGATAAGAAGATTGACTTTAGCAAGTTAGCAGGGGTGCATTCACAGTTGGGGGCAAGGCTGATCTCACGCGGAGACGCAGAGAACGCGAAGAACTTGAAGGCAAAGCTTCCTTAGTCGCTGCCTATAAGGCGCACTATGTTGCCCCTATTGGTGAACGCACCCTATCGAACCGCTTCCCGTAGTCTGCGACCGGTCGGGCGCATCTCACGACTGTGCTTTGCGCGACTTGACAGGCCGGCGCACCTATACGATGATCACCCGCTCAGACCTTCATCAGACAAGGAGTGCCCACATGACAAGAACAGCGAATCCCTGGACCGTTGACACACGCACGATAGTGCTAGCAGCCATCTTCGGCGCGATGGTGATCGCGCTGCAGGTGGTGGGCCTGGGATCAATCCCGGTGCCGAACGTGAGCGGCGCCATGACTACGTTGTTGATCCCGGTCATCCTAGGTGCCATCATCGGCGGGCCGCTCGTCGGTATGTTTGCCGGCTTGATCATGGGCGTGATCTACCTGATCCTTCCGGCCACGGCTGCGTTTGGCCCCATCACGCTGATCGTCCCCCGCCTCGTCTTCGCGCTGGTGGCGTGGGCGGTTTACGGCGCGCTCAAGCGAAGCACGAATAACACCGTGATCTCCGGCGCAGTCGCCGGTGCAACGGGCGCGCTGACCAACACCGTCACGGCGGTCGGCATCGCCATCTTGCTGGGGCAGGTGCCGGTCGAGGTTATCCCTGCCATCCTGCCCCAAGCGCTGATCGAGCTGATCGGCTGCGCAGTTATCGTGCCGATCATCGTCGTGGCCGTCGAAACTTCCCTGCGCGCGCGGGCGCGCTAACATCACAGCGTTTGCTGAAATAACGAGAGGGCGGGGATATTACATCCCCGCCCTCTCGTTTACTTGCGTTACCAGGTGTCGCTTACTTAAGCGATGCCAGGTATGCCACCAGGTTGTCCAAGTCCTGTGGCGGGATGAGCTGTTCGTAGTTGCGCGGCATCAGGTTCGCCTGGCATGGGCCCTGTGGACACTGAGGCACGATGTAAGCGTTGGGATGCAGGATGGACTGGCGGATGTATTCCTCAGGGGTCGTCGCCGGCGGCTGGCCTTGGAGCTTGCTCTTGTAGTCGTCGCTGGCGATGCGCTCCGCGGCAACCGCCCCCATGCGGTTCATGTTGGGGCCGATCGCGCCCTGCGCGCCCACGCCGCGAATCGCGTGGCAGGCCGCGCATCCTTGGGCCAGGTAAACCTGCTTGCCGGCCTCCTGCTCAGGCGTCAGCGGCACTGGAGTGGGACGCGCCGCCTGCCCCTCGCCCGGCGCCGGCGGCAGGATGGCTTGATCGTTCGGCAGCGGATTCAACCCGTAGTTCACAATGAAGCTGGCCACGTCACGAATCTGGTCACCGCGCAGCGGACCGCCATAGCGATCACCGAAGGTCGGATGGTTGACATCCCACACGTTGCTGGTCTTGACCGGGATGCCTGATTCGGTGACCGCGATGATGTAATCTCGCAGCGAACCCGTCCACCCGATCTGCCTGAGCCGTTCGCTGGGGACGACCACGCGAATGGACTGTTGCTGCATGTCGTCGCGGACCAGCTCGATGCGTCCGACAAAGAACTCGCTGGCCATCGCTGGGCCAAGTCCCTCGACGCCCTCGCCGTTCGCGCCGTGGCAGCGCGCGCACTGGTCGTAGTACACCTTCGCGCCGGCCTCGATCGCGCGCGACTCGAACTGCGCGGCGCGCACGTTCAGCCGCGTGCGATCGGAGAGGCCGATGAACGTGCACACGCTGAGCAAGATCAGGATGCTGATCAGGCCGGTCAGAATGCGCAGCGTGAAGCTGGGACGAAACGTGACGATCTTCTTGATGATGCTCATGCAGGGCGACCTCACTCAACAGCGTAGCCGGAACCCGCGTGTAGGAAGGTGTACTTCTTGAACTGAGTCGGGTTACCGGCCTCATCTGTGTAGTTGACGGTGATGATGACCTGACGCAGGTTCTCTTGAATCTGCTTGACCTCCAGCGTGCCGGTGGCCTCGGCAGACAAGCGCTTGCCGAGCGGATCTGGGCGAACCTTGCGCGTTTCCATGTCGTTGTGGATGTCGCGGATCAGGCGATCCAGGCCAGCCGAGCCGGTGTTCGGGTCAGCGCTGATCGGGAAGCTGCCGACGACATATTGGCTGTAGGGCAGCCGGCGGACAGGACCTACGCCCTCGTCCGGAATGAACGCTTGGCCGACCTCCGAGGCTGGGTCGCCGCCCACGTATCCGAAGCCGGTGATCGGCACGCCGGTGGGGATGCCAGCCAGCGAGAGATAGATGATCACCGCCGCGAAGATACCACCCAGGCTGAGCATGATCTTGCGATCGCCGTAGCGGCGGCTGGGGTTCGGGTCAATGTAGGGCAGGACAAACAGAAGCAGGAACATCAGCGGCCCGACGATAACGCCCCAGAAGACCTTCGGCGTGATGCCGAATACGTTGGCGAAGAAGCGATCCACCTCCACGGCAATGCCGGTGGGCAGGAACGGGATCATGTGCGGGATCTTCAACAAGCCCTGTAGCCAGTAGAAGTACCAAGGCGCCACCGTGTGGTTGGGCGTCACAAGCGGGTCCGCGTGATGCTCCAACGGCGCGGAGTACCAAGTCGCCGCCGAGACAGCCAGGACAGCGAAGGCGACGCCGGCATACATCAGCTCGTTGGTCAGGATGTCCGGCAGGAAGGGCACGCGCTTTTCCGGCGGCACCTTGCGCGCGTTGTCCTCGCCGACAGGCTCCATCTCCGGCGGCAGGCTGATGCCGAAGCGCACCACCTTGTAGTAGTGCACCGCGACGAAGATCACGCCGATCAGCGGGAAGAGCA
>Ga0209809_1000490_pt1 | contig 36146 bp, 24 predicted proteins | sample YNPMSTMetaG_FD_186172 | JGI IMG/M metagenome (GOLD analysis project Ga0209809, IMG submission 186172) | Anoxygenic and chlorotrophic microbial mat microbial communities from Yellowstone National Park, USA - YNP MS-T MetaG (SPAdes) (version 2) ...
CGCTTGGAGCAGGAACCGCCCTGGCCAATTATCCCGGGCCTTTCTGACCAGGCCAACAACGAGTTGGCGGCGAAGTTGTCGGCTTTAGTTGCCGAGGTAACCAGCCAGTCCTGCCAGCGGATCGGCGCCGATTATGCCACCCATGCGGCCTTTTACGCCCAGGCCGGAGTGCCGACCGTGGTGTTCGGCCCGGGCAGCATCCGGCAAGCCCACACGGCCGACGAATGGATCGCCCTGGATCAACTCCACCAAGCCGCCGAGGTATTTTACCGGCTTGTGGCCACCTGGTACTCTCCGGGCTGAAGGGCTAAAATAAGCGTGGTTCCAGCGGTTGGAATACCAAGGGAAAGGCAAAAGTGGTCATAAGAACATGACCTTGGTTTCTAGGAGGCTGGCCATGACCAATCGACTCTTTCCTGCCAAGTTCTTGATGGTCTCCCGATGGCCTCAGCGGGCCCTGATAGTTGGGGCATTGGTGGTTGCATGGTGGGCAATGGCTTCCAGGGAAAAACCTGCTCCGGTTTGGGCGGCCCAAGAAAAAGCGGTAGGGCAACTAGGGCAACAGACGGCGGCCTCTGCGGACCGGCCGGACCCATTGGGCCAAAACAAACGCCTGGGCCGGGGAGTGAATGTGATCGGCTATGATCCGCTGTGGCGAGACCGCTCCAAGGCCAGGTTTCGACCGGAGTTTTTCCCAATGATTCGCCAAGCCGGGTTCCAACATGTACGGATCAATCTTCATCCGTTCCGGGATAACCCGCACCCGAAACAGGACGAAGCAGGTCTTCGGCCAGAGTATCTCCAGACGCTCGATTGGGCGGTGGATCAGGCCTTGGCCGCCGGACTCCTGGTCGTGCTGGATTTCCACGAATTCCAAGCGATGGGCAAAGACCCCCAAAAATGGAAGGCCCGCTACCTTGCCTGTTGGGAGGAAATCGCCCAACGCCAAAAGCACCGCCCCCCCGAAGTCTTGTTTGAACTGCTTAACGAACCGAACTCCGCTTTGACGCCGGAATTATGGAACCAACTACTCCGAGAATCGCTGGCGGTGGTCCGCCGGAGCAATCCGAACCGAACCATCATCATCGGCCCCGGCCAATGGAACAATATTTCCCAATTGGAAAAATTACAATTGCCGCCGGAGGACCAAAATCTCATTGTTACGATTCATTATTACAGTCCCTTTGAGTTCACCCATCAGGGGGCGGCTTTTGCGGGCCGAAAGGATAAGGTGGGTATCCGGTGGGGCACGGAGCGGGATCGGCAGGCAATCCGGGCGGACTTTGATCGGGCTCAGGCCTGGGCAGAAAAGAATCATCGGCCAATTTACTTGGGAGAGTTTGGCGTCTATGATCGGGCGCCGGCCGAGGATCGGGTCCAATGGCTTTCGTTTGTTACCCGAGAAGCAGAAAAACGTGGATGGAGCTGGGCCTACTGGCAGTTTGACGGCGATTTTATCCTGTACGACATCGGCAAACGCCAGTGGGTAGAACCGATTCTCCGGGCGATTATCCCTCTCGGTACATCCACCTCTTCGGGGAAGTAATCCCGGCCAACTAATCCCGGCCAAGCTGAATGGCAAAAGGAAGCCCTGCCAACCCTTCTCCCCCGGGCCAGACCTCGAAAAATTCTTTTTTTGGTTGTCCGAAGGAGGGGGTTCGCTCGACAAAACCAAAACGCCCGGTCTGCCGCCCCAGAGGGCCGCACTGGGGCGAAGGAGCGGGGCGCTCCAAGAAAACCAAAACGCCCGGAGGTGTTCGGGCAGCACGCCTCCGGGCGTCGGTGCGGACTGGGTGTTTCCTCCGGGAACCTACCCTTGAAGGTTCCCGGCGCCAATCGCTCCCTGAAAAGGAACTTCCGCTTTTGCGAAACAGCCGCTCCCTTGGCGAGTAATTTCCCCCATTGACGAAAACAGGGACCGTTTTTCGTTCTTCCTACCTAGAGCAGGCCTCGCTATCTTCTTTGCTCTTGCCGCCGATTCCCACGCACCATAGCGATCCGACCGGAACGGCCATCTTCTTTGTTCTGCCGCCTTTGCTCTTGCCGTCTGGTGTCATTCCTGCGGAAGCAGGAATCCAGAAAAACACGGGATTCCCACTTTCGTGGGAATGACACGTGCGAAAAGACTTTTCGCCGGGCAACGTGTCCGATGCCTCCCACCCGGTTAGAATGTATCCAGGATGAAGTGGTGTCCCTGGTGGTAAGCCCGGGGTTTGGGGTAAAAGTTTTGCCACCGCTTGTTATAGACCGGAATTCGCATTTCGGGCGGATACCGGTAATACAGGTCTTCGGAGCTTCGGTAATAATCCGGACCCCAGAAGTTCTGCGGGTAATACACGTAGGGGTAGTGGTAGAAGCGGTTCCAATCCTGGAAGGTCATGGTGCGGGACCATTGGCGGCCGAAGGCCTGTTGGGCATAGGCTTCAGTGGCGAAACTGGCCAATGCCAATCCCACCAGAAGTAGGGCCATCCATGCGATTTTCCAACGTTTCATCGGCTGGGTTCCTATCTTGTTGGCAGGGTGGATGTACACGGTGAAGGGTTCTGGTACTTTTAGGATCGGCTTAGGTTGGAGCCTGTATTGAGGGAATATTCCCTACCACCGGCTGAGTCGGCAGAACTGACACCTAGGATAATTTTGGCCATTTTGTGTATATTGTTTATTTTGTGTATATTAAAGTCTTTTGCCTTCTCCGCCATTTCTTCCCCAACCTACCAATTATTCCCCAATAAGGAGCCTTAGTATGGATCGTCCAACCCCTATTCCGCTCGAATTCGGGAAAACCTCTTTCCAAACCAGCCGACGGGACTTCCTCGAAAAGGCCCTGCTTGCCCTGGGCGGAGGGATGCTGGCCGGGAAACTCGATAGAGCCGTTGCTGCCCCAAAGGACCGGGGGGAAATGGTCTTTTCAGGGAGCGGTCCGGCATCCGGGGCGGCCGGCAGCCGCCCAGCCTCCACGGCAGCCGCCCCGACTGCAGCCCCACCGCTGGAAAAAGTGCCCATCGTCGATACCCATCTGCACCTTTGGGACCTGCGGAAACTTCGGCTTCCTTGGCTCCGGCCGGGCGATCCGCTCTGCCGGGATCATCTGCTGGAAGAATATCTTCGAGAGGCCGAGGGGTTGAACATCGTCCAGGCTGTTTATATGGAGGTCGATGTTCACGACGAAGACCTGGTAAAAGAGGCCGAGTATGTGCTGGACCTTTGCCAAAAGAAGGGGAGTCTTGTGGTGGGGGCGGTCTTAGGCGGTCGGCCCGGCACGCCGCAGTTTGCCCCGTATATCCGCCGGTTCAAGGATTCTCCTTGGGTCAAGGGCGTTCGCCGGATTCCCCGGGACGGCAATACGGCCGTGTGGCTGGAAAAGGCGTTTATTCAGGACATCCGGCTTTTAGGCGAACTGGGGATGTCGTTTGATCTGTGTATGCCGCCGCAGCGATTGCCGGATGCGGCCAAACTGGTGGATGCGTGTCCGGGGACCCGGTTTGTGTTGGATCACTGCGGCAATGCCGATCCATGGGCGTTTGCTGCCGGCCGGGCCAAAAAAGAAGGCCGATCGGACGGGGGAAAATCCTCTGCCAGTTCGGCAGATGCCGGTTCGCCGTCGCGTGCACCGGCACACGACCCGGAGCAATGGCGGCGGGACATTGCCCAGTTGGCCCGGCGGGAACAGGTGGTGTGCAAAATTTCCGGTATCGTCGCACGGGCGGAAAAAGACCGTTGGACGCCGGAGGAGCTGGCGCCGATTGTCCAACACTGTTTGGAAGTTTTTGGGCCGGATCGGGTGATCTTTGCCAGCGATTGGCCGGTCTGCACCCGGACGGCCAGCCTCCGGCAATGGGTGTTGGCCTTAAAGGAGATTGTGCGAGGCCGATCGGACGTGGACAACGGGAAACTTTTCTACCAGAATGCGGTCCGCTTTTACCGCCTTGGAGGAAAAACCTCGGGGTAGCAGACGATTCCCCCATGAGCTGAACCAATCGCCTCTTGCCCCTCCGAGAGAAACCTGCGGGGCTGATCGGAGAGACATATTCGTAACACTTTAGCGGAATGCCATAGACTATTTTCCCTCACCCCTTGCGGGCGAGGCGAGGTGGTTTATGCGGCTACCGTATTTCCGGGACTAACAAAGCGGTTACATGGGAGGCAGAGTGCGGGAGGGGCCGAGTCGGCACTGGCCCCGAGGCACCAAGATGGCTACCAATCGGCCTTTGCGATCCACGGCGGCAAACTCCTTGGCCTCGCTCCGGCGCAACATGCGATAGATCGTCTGCCCTTGACGGACCCGCTCCACCTCCGCGGGCCGAAGCCGAATCGTCGGTAACCCCTCCACCGCCCACGTGCAGGGCAATAGATGCAAGTCCCAGTTGTGGGGCGTGAGTTGTTCCGGCCGGAGGGCGTATTTGGAGCGGAACGGGCCGATGGCCGTCCGTTCCAGGGCGGACATGACGGCGCTGGTGCCCAGAGCGGCGGCCAAATCCCGGCCCACCGCTCGGGCATACGTGCCGCTGCTGCATCGAATCCGAAGCACCAATTCCGGATATTTGTAAGAAAGTACATCTAATCGATAAATGGTTACCGGCCGGGGCTTCAGCTCCACCGGTTGCCCTTGGCGGGCCAACTCATACGCCCGGCGCCCCTCCACCTTCAAGGCCGAGTACGCAGGCGGACGCTGCCACACAGGCCCCAGCATCCCCCGAGCGGCCATCTCCACCGCCTCCTGGCTCGGAATGGGAGGATTGTCCAATTCGGTAACCGGTCCGTCCGTATCTTCCGTGGGACTGGATCGGCCCAACAAGAAGGTGCCGACATACTCTTTTGGCATCCGCTGGATGTATTCGATCAGCCGGGTCGCCGGCCCCACACAAACCACCAGCACCCCAGTGGCCAGAGGATCCAACGTGCCGGCATGACCTACCTTCAACGGCCGAACCAGCCGCTGGATTTGGTTGACCACATCCCGGGAGGTCAGTCCCTGAGGTTTATAAATGTTTAGTATTCCGGCCGTCTGCCGTCTCAAGGGACCGACGCCTTGGGATTCTGAACCCCGCTCCGCAGATCGATCCGCCGCCATAAGCCGTGCCTCTTGCTAGACTCTGTCCGATTGCCAAACAGAACTCCTGCCCGAACAAGGGCCCTGTTTGCAGCTTTCGGCCTCCTCCCCCATCTGCCATTGGAATGGCAGGTGCGCTGCGACCGCTTGCCGGGAGGCCTCTTTTCCCTACTGCTATCTCCTACCCCCGGCAGCCTCCCCCACTCCCACAACCGGGATATTCTCCCCGCATATCCGGAGAATATTTTTCCCCGTGGGTTCCCAGCGGGCCGGCAAGGGAAAACTGCGGAAACTACCCACGCACCCATTCCACTGCCGGGAAAGATCGCCCGATCAACACCAACCCTTCCGAAAGACTTGCCCGTGGGAAGCAGGCCGCCTGCGGGAGGTAGTCCGGCGTGTTCCACCGCCATCTTTCCGGCCAAGCACCGGCCTGCAGCTACCCCCAGAAGTGTTTTTTACCTTTTCATTTTCCCCTAAGAAGACCTGTTTCGTCTAGCCCCTCCCAGCGAATTCCTGCAAGCGGAGAGGCTGTCCCGAAATGCCATTCTCAAGCCGGAGCCACGAAGCAACCCGCAACCCCCAAACCGCAAAACCCCTAATAAACCGGGTAGTTGGGCAAACGGGAAGGGTTTAGAAACGGTTCAGACTGCTGCCCGGTTACCCATTTCGGGACTGGCTCTACCAGGGGAAACCCTCTTTGGATAAAGCGGCAGGGAACGTTGGACCTGAATGAAAAGGTCCTTGGAGGCATCTGCTTCGGAGGACCGTATGGCGGAAGCCAACCCCAGCATTCCAGAAGGAAAAGGCCCTTGGAGGGATATGCCTGTCGGGTCCGCTCCCTGGGAGGTATTGGCTTTGGATCACCGCTTTTGCAGGCCTGCCAAGCACGCCCCTCCATTCAGCTACCATGTTACGGCGGCAGGACAAACACTGGAAGGTCAACTCTGCTCCCATTAGGATAGGAAGAAGAGGGCCAGATGCCTTCTTCTGGGGGCAACGGGTCGGCAAGGTTTTGGGAGATCGTGGGATGGAGCTGGACTGTCTGGGGCCTTATCAACTAGTTCGGAAGTTGGGCCGAGGCGGGATGGGCGTGGTCTATGAGGGGGTGGATGTGGAGACAGGCCAACGGGCTGCTCTGAAAGTCCTCTCCGCCCCCCTGAGCGAAGACCAAGATTTCCGCATCCGCTTTGAAACCGAAATCGAAACCCTACGGAGACTGAAACATCCGAACATTGTACGTTTGTTTGGCTTCGGTCAGCAGGAGGGACTCCTGTTCTATGCGATGGAGCTGGTCGATGGGCCAAGCCTGGAGGCCGAACTGCGGCGAGGCCGACGTTTCGGCTGGCAAGAGGCGGCCCAGATCGGGCTCCAAATATGCCGCGGTCTTCGCCATGCCCATGACCGGGGCATCATCCATCGGGACCTTAAACCGGGCAATCTTCTGCTGGCCGCCGACGGCACGGTGAAACTGGCCGACTTCGGCATCGCCCAACTCTTTGGCCGAACCAGAGTTACCGCCGTCGGCAGTGTGGTAGGCACGTTGGACTACATGGCCCCGGAGCAGGCGCAGGGCAGTCTGGTGGATGCCAGGGCTGATTTGTATAGTCTCGGGGCGGTCCTCTATACGTTGCTGAGCGGGCGACCGCCGCTTCATGCCAAGACGCTTTCGGAGATGCTCGAAAAGCTCTACCGGACCAGGCCGGAACCGATCCGCCGGTTGGCCCCGGAAGTACCCGAAGCGTTCGAGCAACTGCTAGAACAGCTTTTGGAGAAAGAGCCTCAGCGGCGGATGGCCACGGCCCAGGCGACGGCCCGGCGTTTGGAAACCCTCCTGCAAGAGGCCGCCGGAGGAGATGCTTGTTCGAGCCCTCCTAGGGCCGAAACGGACGCCGCCTCCGAATCCGCTCCGGCTGGAACAGAAGAACCGCTCTTATCCGCCGGTTCGGCAATCGGAGATGTTCTGGGACGGCCTGCCCGCCCAGAAGGCTCCAGTGCTCAGGAACCTAGTTCGGCTGGCCCGGGGGAACCGGAAAGAACGGAGAAAACGAGCAGACCGGAAGAAACGGGTGGACCAAGGGAAATGGGCCGACCGGAGGAAATAGGAACAGAGGCGAAAGGAGCAGGATTTAAGAAAATGGATAGTTCAGATGAAATAGGTAGTCCAGCGAAAATGGACAGTTTGGGGGAAAAAGGAGGAGCAGAAGAACCGCTCGCCCCAAACGGACTGCACCGGACGGGAGGAATGAAGGGATTGGACAAACCGAGGGGCCTGGCGGAAATGGAGGGATCGGAGAAACTGAGCGGACTGAGGCAACCGGCCGAACTTCCAGAGACTAAGCCGATGACCTGGCCTCCGGGGCTGCTGCCTGGGCTTTTGCCGACAGCCGGGCTGCCGGCCAGTGGGCCGGTTGCCCAGGGATCGGCCGAGGCAAAGGCAGCAGAAGAACCGTCCCAAGGGATCAAACCTCCCTCTGGGGATATATTTGTAGAAGGACGTCCAAGGGCGGGGCTGTCGCCTGGGCAGTGGCCATCCGCCGCTGAGGGGCCTTCATCCCCCCTGGCCGTTTCCGCCCCTTCTTCGGCAGGCCAGGTTTTGGAGCCGTTGCCGCCCACGCAGGAGGCCACCCCGCCGCCGGTGGGGCAGCCCGTGGCAAGTCGGGATCAACCGGAACCGGCCCCCTCCGAAAAAGAACCCCCGGATCGACCGGAGCAATTGACCCGGCAGGCCACCGCATCGGGCAAACGGAGCCATTTTGTCCCGGTCTCCGAAGAAGAGCTGGACCAGATGCCTTCGGAAGAGCCAGCCAGGCCCTGGATATCCTGGCAGACCTGGGTTTTGGTGGGGTGCCTGCTGGCGGTTGGGGGGACGGTGTGGTATCTGTTGCAACCGCCGTCGGCCGACGCCTTGTACGAGCGGATCGCCCGCTCCGCGCAGGAAGGGACCATCGAAGCGCTTCGCACGGCGGAGTCGGCCATCCAAGAGTTCCTAACCCGATACCCGTCGGATCCCCGGGCCGAACAGGTTCGCCAATACGAACGGGAATTGGACCTGGATCGGTTGGAGCGCCGGTTTGAATTGCAGGCCAGCGGTCGTCTCCGGAGCCGGGGCGTCCTTTCCCCTTGTGAACGGGTGTATGCGGAAGCGGTGGCCATTAGCCGAACCAATCCCGAACTGGGTATTGCCCAACTGCAGGCTCTATTGGCGTTATACGAGGATCGGCCAGAACGTTCCGGACCGACCGGAGCATGTCTGGAACTGGCCCGGCGCCGCCTCCAACGTCTCCAACAAGAGCTTCAGGAGCAGGTGGCGGGTGCGGTGCAGGTTTTGGAGGAACGCCTCCGCCGGGCTGAGCAGTTGGAAAGCTCCCATCCCGAAGCGGCCCGTGCGATCCGGCAGGCCATTGTCCAACTGTATGGGGAGAAACCCTGGGCCGGGGCGGTAGTGGCCCGAGCCAAGGCCGCCTTGGCCCGTTCAACCACCCCGGCCAGCCCCAAGCCCCCCGCTCCGACCCCGCCCCCGTAATTGCCTTGGCCTCTCGACGGTCAGGGGAGAGGCGGGGTGCTTTATTTGGCTAACCTGTTACGAAAGCTAGAGGAAGAGAGAATGCAGGTTTCTGGCCCTTTCCCGGTGTGTGTTTTTACGGCTTGGGCCGATACAGTTCCGGCCGGCGGTGCTGGAGCAGCACGGAGCGCAGATCCCCTTTGGCCACCGGCCACTGCTTCTGTTGGTAGCCATCCGGATAAGGGCCTTTGGCCCGAAGCTGTTCCGGCCACTCGAAATACTTGGGCCGATTGTCTAGTTGCAGGTTGACGATGACCGGCTCGTTATTGGTCAGATGTTGACTGGCCGCCAGGACCATGCCCCAGGGATCGAGGATGTAGGCCCGGTGGTCGCTTGGGCCGCAGGGGCTGGTGGCCCGGAGTAGAAAATAGCCGTGATCCACCGCCCGATGGCCGTCCCGCCATCGGATGAACTCCCCATACGGCCCGGCATCCTGGGTGGGATGGAGCATCAGATCCACCTGATGCAGCCCGGCCGTCAAATCCAAAAGCGGGGCATAGACATCAGCACATATTTTCACGCAGATACGGCCGAAATCCAGGTCGAAAATCCCCACCCGGTCGCCCGCCTGATAGTATTTCGATTCTTTCGGCGTGGTTTGGATGATTTTGGTGTATCGGCCCAATTCTTTGCCCTGCCGGTCGTAGAGGATGGCCTCGTTGAAGCCCCGGTGCAGCTCGCCGGCGATGACGATGTACATTTTATACTTGCCGGCTTTTTCGGCAATCTGACGAAGCCACTGCTCATTCCGCTGGCGGTATTTTTCCACCTCCTGGTCGTTTTGATACCAGACGTATTCCCATAGGCAGACCAGATCGCAGTGTTGCTGGCCGCAATGGTCCAGTTTCTGGAGCAGCAGATCGATATTGGGTTCACATTCGACGGCAGCGACCCGGGCGGTGCGGGGTTTGTCCGAACTTCTGGGCCAGGGCGGCGGTAATTGGTCGTTCGGGGCGGTGGCAAGCCGATAAGGGCCTTCCGTGTCCAGTCCGGCTTTAGGGTTGACCGAGCCGACCAGGGCCGCCGCCGGTACGGTGGCTACTGCGACGCCGCCGGCATGTCCGGAGTCGGCCAGCGTATGACCATCTGGGGCGAAGACCTGCGCCCGGCCGATCGGCCAGGTGCCGGTCCAGGAAAACCGATCTTCGTAGCCGCCGTAGCCTTTCCGGCCGGCGTAGCGTGCTACCGCATAGTACACGTCCAGATCGACGGCGCGACCTTGGAGGGCGAAGGTAATCCAATGCTCATCACGCACGGGAAACGGGCTGGTACTCCAAACGATCAGTTTCGCCCCCCGACGCCGCAGCACCATGTCGATCTCCGGGAAATAATGATCGGTGCCGATCTTCAGGCCGATCGGCCCGATGTCCGTGGAAAATACCGGCAGGTCGTCGCCCAGGGCAAACCCGGCATCCGGCCCCGGTCCCCGCTCATACGGCAGGCAGTGGCTTTTACGGTATTTGCCCACCAATCGGCCCTGCCGATCGCACAAAAACGAGGTTACATACCACCGGTCGGCCTCTTTTTCTCGCAGATTGGCGACCACCAGCATCTTGTACTGGGCTGCCTTTTGGGCGATTTTTTCGTAGGTAGGTCCTGGGATGGGTTCGGGCGGCTGATCCACACAGACTTCGGGCAGACAGGCCAAATCGGCGCCGGCTTGGCCCGCCTCGTCCAGCCCGCTCAAAACGGCCTCCAACGTCCGATGGCCCTGGTCCCAGACGAGCGAAATCGGTGCAATCCGCACTTTGCGGGTTCGGCGGCGGAAGGCCTCTTGACGCAACGCCTCGGCCGCTCCGGCCGGGCCTTCCATGCACAGGTCGTCCAGCAGGATGTCGGCCTTGGCAGCCCGGGTGTTGCCGACGGCCACGATGATCGCCTGCACCCAGGCCCCTTCGACGGGTTGGCCGCCGCTCTGGCACCATTTCCGGAGCTCTTCGTAGGCCTGGTCCATGCGGACTTCTTGCCAGTTCGGCCCCGGCTGCACCCCCGGCCCATGATAAACAAATCCATACGGCGAAATGGCCACCTTCAGCCAGACCGGCACATTGGTCTTGACGGAAAACCGGATCGACGCCAAGGCGGGGGCAATCGGCACCGGCTCCGGCAAATCATAGCTCCAATAGGAGAGGTTCTCCTGGACCGATTCGGGAAAATCCAGTCGGAGACGCATCGCCCGGGAATTGCCCACTCCGAGGCCGTCCTGAGGGGCAATCCAGGTGCGTACCGGGGCATCGCCCCAGGTGTGCCGAAACGCCGAAAACTCTTCCTTATCGAACGAGCGGCGAAAAATCTCCTCGGCCCGCAGCCCCGGTTCCGATACGTTCCCGCTTCCGGACGGTTGCCAAGCGGGCGCTAAGTAGCCGATCCCCGCGGCCAAACAAATCCATCCTCTTCTGGTGCATCGCATGGTCAAGTCTCCTTGGAGGTACTGCTAGTGTAGCAGGAACGTCCCCCCTGAAAATAGGGGTTCTGGCGGAAATTCGCCTATCTGGGATAATTTGGGATAATAGAGACCCACCTGGTTGCTGATAGAGAGCAACCTGGATTACCAGAATGAGTCTCTCACCGGAAGAAACAGTTTTCTTATGGCAGACAGAGAATATACGCCGTATCAACAGCGGATCATCCGCAATTACTACCAAAACCAGCAGGCCATTATGCTTCAGCGGTTGCAGGAGATTGTAAGCGAGTTGTATTTGGCCGAGGGGAAGGCCCGACAGCGGCTTTGGCGGCGGGCGGCATCGGCCATGGAAAAACTCCAACTGCCTCCCGCCCGCATCCAACATATCCTCCAAACGGATAACCCCGCCCTGTTGGCCAACTTGATCCAGGAGTTGTGGAAAAAATCGTAGCCGGAGTATTTCCTGTGGGTAACATTTTACCCGATGGGAGGGGCACACTGGGCAGGCCCGAGGATTTCCACCTTCACCTTCATCCTTTCTTGCAAAAAGTAGCGGGGAAAATGGGGCTGCATTGTCGGTGAACGAGGGAAGATGGTTGATCGTCGGATAGGATAAAAACGATCACTTATGCGGATTGCCGAGATTTTTCAGTCGATCCAAGGGGAGGGGTTTCTCAGCGGGATACCGAGCGTGTTTGTGCGCACGTCGGGGTGCCATTTGCGGTGTCGGTTTTGCGACACGCCCTATGCGGCCTGGGCGCCGGAAGGTGAACATATGTCCCTCGATGCGATCGTCCGGCAAGTGGCAGGGTTTTCTGCCCGCCATGTGGTCCTTACCGGTGGGGAACCCATGCTGTGGAAGGAGATGGTGCCGCTTACCGCCCACCTCCGTCGGCTGGGGCGGCATCTAACGATCGAAACGAGCGGGACCCGGTACTTGCCGGTGGAATGTGATCTGATGTCTATTAGCCCCAAACTTTCCAATTCCACCCCCTGGGCTGCCGAAAACCCCCGTTGGCCACTCCACCATGAACGCCACCGCCACCGACCGGACGTCATCCGACGCCTGGTTCAGGAGTACCCCTACCAGATCAAATTCGTCATCGACACCCCGGCGGACTGCCTGGAAGTGGAAGAGTACCTTCGCCAATTTCCCGAAATCGACCGAAACCGGGTGTTGCTCATGCCCCAGGGGACCGATCGGCAAACGCTGGCCGAGAAAGCCCAATGGCTCATCCCCTACTGCCACCAGCACCAGCTCCACTATTGCCCCCGGGTGCATATTGAGCTGTTCGGCAACGTGCGGGGCCGATAGGGCGATGGGGAATCTTTTTATCCGATGCGGCGCCGATGCCCGGCGATTTTGGACTCGGGAAGGTACAAAGATACATATAAACAAATAATTTCTTATTCCCCGGACGGAAACGCCAACTTGATGAGGCGGGCTATCTCCTTTCCGGAAGCCTTTAGGAAGGATGGGTGACTTCCGCCGGCGAGGGGGTAGGGGGGTGTTCGGCAGGGGATTGGCCGTCGGAGAGAAAAGTTAAAGTTCGGGAGCCGGGCGGTTCTTTCGGAATCTCCAGGCCGGCTCGGGTGAACTCGGCGAAGCCTTCGGTGAGGGCCGAATCTTTGGGCGGCTGCTTCGGCAAAATCCACGGAAGCCGAACGGTAAAGGTACTCCCTTTCCCCAATTGGCTCTCCAGGGAGACTTCGCCGCCCATGAGTCGGCACAATTCTTTGACGATCGACAGGCCCAAGCCGGTGCCCGAGTATTCCCTGGCCATGGAATCGCTCCGAAGCACGGTGCTGCCCTGACGGAATTTCTCGAAGATGATCTGTTGATCTTCTTCGGCAATCCCGATGCCGGTGTCGGCCACTTGCATCAGGAGCCAATCTCCCTGCCGATCGATCGAGACGGTGATTCGGCCTCCTTCTGGGGTGAACTTAATGGCATTAGACAAGAGATTATTCAGTATTTGTTGGACTCGGGCCTGGTCCTGGAACATCGGCGGCAAATCCGGCGGGATATGCACCCGCAAATCCAGATGCTTCTTTTCCGCCAGCGGACGGGCCAGATCACACTGCGCCTGGACCACCTGAGCAATGTTGAAATCGGTGGGCCGAAGCTCCATCCTGCCGGCTTCGATCTTGGCCAAATCGAGGATGTCGTTGATCATCTCCAGCAGGTGTCGGCCCGATTTCTGGATGTTCTGCACATACCGGCGATGTTTTTCCTCCAACTGCGGCAGTTCCGCTAAAAGCTCGCTAAAGCCGAGGATGCTGTTCAGCGGGGTGCGCAGTTCATGGCTCATAGTGGCCAAAAAGTCACTTTTCAGGCGGTTCATTTCATACAGTTGCATGTTCGCCCGGGCCAAGGCATCTACTTTGGCGTCCAGGTCGGCATTGACCCGACGGAGTTCTTCCTGCGTGGAGACCAGGTGGCGAAGCATCCGGTTGAAGGCGACGGCCAGGGCCTCGAACTCATCGCCGGTGTGGATTTCGGCCCGCATGGTGATATTGCCCCGACTAATGGCATCGCTTACATCCCGCAGGTGTTTTAAGGGTTTGACGATCACATACCGGATGATGGCATAGGAAGCTAGCATGGCCAAAAACATGGTTACCACTGCGGTGGTAACCAGAATGGCCCGATTCCAGTGCATCGCTTGGAGGGTTTTTTCATTGGAAATGCCGATCTTGATGACGGCCATCAGGTCGCCCTTGCGCTGGGCGGTCGAATGGCCCAAGGCGCTCAGCGTCGGTCCCGCCGCACTGATCCCGGAACCGCTGTCCAGAGGCAATGGCTGATGGCAAGCCGTCAAACAACTCGATTCCGCATAAATCGGCTGATAATAATAGTAGATTCGGCCGTCTTCGCTGAAGCGTTCTGCATAGAGTTGATCTCGGCTTGGACCAGGGGCGGCAGCCGGAGGGGTTTTGGGGTCTTGTTTTTCTTTTGGCTCCGGGGCATCCTCAGGGCCTTCTCGGCGTAAGAATTCTTCCACCAATCGACGTTCAAACTCGTCTTTGGGTTGGAACTTGGGATCGATGTCTCGCAAATTGCCAGGACGTCGCGGGAGGATAAAAATTGGTTCATCATACTTCAATTTCCCTAGCTCTTTAGCCAACCGGGGCAGATAACTGGTTCGGAACTCCGGATCGGTTTCCAGGTTGGACCAATGGCGTTGAAACATGATCACATCCACCAAGGCCCGCCCCGTCGCTGGGTTCTGCGCATGAACCAGTTTCTCCGTCTGGCTGCCGTACCACCAAAAACTGCCCGTCAGCAGCAGAAACAGACATACCCCAAACAGCAAGCGGCATTTCCGCTCCAGATTCGTTTCACCTAAAACCCGTTTCAACGATCGGTAGGACATGGCTCAAACCAACGTAGGAAGGTCCCCAAATACCCCCGTCTCCCCTCCCCCTTCCATTCCTCCCAGGGGGCTCTCTCCATCTTCCTAACGACTAGGAAGGGAATCCAATAGGTTCTTTGGGAAAGCAAAATATAGGCAAAATAGGCAAAGTGGGAAATCTTGCTCCTACAAAAATTGTCCACGCTACCCCACAGAGACCCTCTTTGGGGGGTTGTTAAAAATCCGGGCGTTAAGGAATCCGCTTCGGAACAAGGCAAATCGATACCCATGCCTTTCCTGAATGGGGAAGCCCCCATCCGTGCTTTGGGATTTCGTACCATTTTCGCCCAAATGGCGGAGCCATCTTTTGGGCCTCTCCCCAGGCGGGAGAATGTAGGGTGAGGGGGCCAGAGTGTCGTGTCATTCCTGCGCAAGCAGGAATCCAGAAAAACCAACTGGATTCCCGCTTTCGCGGGAATGACATCCAAGGGGGAAATCACAAAGGGGCCGTTGCCTTTTTGGCTCCCCCCGGCCTGGCCGAAGGCCAGGCCGGCCTCTCCCGCCGCTGGCGAGAGGCCAGTTGCTTCATCCGGCTAATCGGATTGTATCTACCCGGCCAAGCCCCCACAACTTGTAGGGGGTAAGAATCGGCTCAACCCCAACAGATTGTGGTAATTACTTCCGGGAGATACAGTCAAACTAATCTGACTGTATCCCAGTCGGCCAGGTCCCTGCACCTGGTAAGAGGGTAAAATCAGCTACAACTCCACAGAGGATGGTAATGACTTCCGGTAGATACATTCAAGGTAAAGTGGTACGGGATTTCCTTCATTGTATCAGGCCCACGCTGGAGATACCACCGCGAAATAACCATCCCCCCCTCCGATAGGTAAAAATCGTCTCGCACCGCCGCACCTGGCCGGACCAGCCCCCACAACCTTCCATAAGTGGACTGTCTCAGTTCGGATGAACTCCCCCTATCTGTGGGGGCCAACCGATGGTTGGCCCCCACCCGTCGTAGGGGGGCCGCCGAGTCGATACAGTCAAATGAGCCGAATGAAAAGGTCTTTGGAGGGTGCTGAGTCGGAGGTCCGATCGCTAGGAGGTATCTACCTTGGATGGCGGCTTTTGCGGGCCTGCCAAGCATTACCCCCTTTCGATTTCTCTCCGGGCAAATCCGGAGAAGGAATCGGGAAGGCAGGCATGGGGACGATGGCGGGTACCGAATTATTCGACGAGTTTTTCCCGTAACGCCAGCCGAATCAAATCCACCGACCGATGAATCCCAAGTTTGCGCATCAACCGAGCCTTATGATTATCTACCGTATTGGGCGATAGATGTAATTGTTTGGCGCACTGCTCAACGGTCAGACCTCGGGCCAGGTGGATGAGGACTTCCATTTCGCGTCGGCTCAGCCGACTGAGGGGAGAAATGGGCTTTTCTTTTTGCCCGGCCGGCGCTCCGTTGGGCAGACTCTGGCAGAGGGCCGGACCGGTGCCGGGGACCGGTTTGGTTACAAAGACTTCGGCCCCTGCCGGATACACAGCCCGGCCTGCCAGGATTTGCCGCAGCCCGGCCACCAGATATTCAAAGGAATCTCGGAGGGTAAAGTACCCGGGCGCTTGCAGACGTTGGACGGCCGCCAACCGCGATTGCTGTAGGGAGTCGTCCAGAAAGACCACCCGCATTTTGGGCCTTTGGGCCTGCAACTGTTGGTAGAGGAGGAGACCACCGCCGTCAGGTAAACTTAAATCCACTATCGTTACATCCGGCTGCCATCCCAGCGCCTGCTTGATGCCATTGTCCACACTGTCGGCCCACAATACAGGCCAGTTCATCTGCTCCCGAAATAGACATTGCAATCCTTCGACCAGTAAACGGCGAGCAGTAACGATAAGAATCCGAGGAGGCACAGAAGGCTGATGCGGCTGATCGATCCGTTCCATAACCAAACTCCCCCCGGCAAGAGCCTTCTTGGCCAGCCGATCGAAAAAGTTTGCCTCCAACTATACCCCCCTTCGGTGTCAACAATCTGACACCGGTTCTTGAAAAACTCCGAAAATTCTTGCCCATGGCATTACCCCTTCTTGTAGGGGATGGCCCCCCTCCCGGTCCGCCGGTCTGCTCAGGCTGTTGGAGGCGGTGCCGAAATGGGTACCCAGGGGCAGCCCTGTGCATTGGCAAACCATTCTGAATTTCCAAATGCCGTTTTGGGAGTTTGGTACTCTGGGGGCCGCCGGGGATGGTACATCCGGGTAAAAAGCAATTTCGGGACAGGCTCTTGGACTTCGGCCCCGCCCGGGAGTGTTTCGCTGGCAGGACAAAAGGCTACAATGATACCCATAGGCGTTCGGCTTTTTGCACGGAGAGATTGGTCCATCGAAGCTTCCCGGAGAAAGCAAAGCGATGAAAGTCTTTTTGCACGAGAGCGTTCCGGCCATGCCGGTGCAGATGGAAGGCGCTGTGGGATGCCGGATGCGTCGGCTCCTTGGGCCGGAGGAGGGCGCAGAACGATTTATCATGCGTCTGTTTGAGTTAGAACCGGGGGGTTATACACCCCACCACCAGCATGATTATGAACATGAGGTCTTTGTCCTGGAGGGCGTCGGCCAGGTCGTGGACGAGCACCGGCAGGTGCATCCGCTTCAACCCGGTACCGTGGTCTTTGTGGCGCCGAATGAGGTGCATCAGTTTCGGAACACCGGTGCGCAGATGCTGCGGTTTCTATGCCTGATCCCCCACCGGAAAACCTAAGAGACTGGCCCCAAATCAGGAGCTGGGCGGTGGCCCGCACCGTTTCCACACCTTGCCGGTTGACCAGAATGCCCGTTTTATGAGGGTTTTTGCGGCTTGGGGGGCTGCCGGTTGGTCGTGCCGCCGGCTAAAAAGTTAGCCGAATGAAAAACCCTTGGAGGGAGCTGTTTCGGAGGTTCGATCCCTGGGAGGTATCTACCTTGGATCGCCGTTTTGTGGGGCTGCCAAGGACGCCCCCATTGGGCTAACATGTGGCAAGGCAGTTCGGGTCAGCTTCCTAGGGCTCCGTTTGTCACGGCTCCAAGGCCGAAATGCCCCCTCTAGTAGTCGGCAATCCATACCATCCGAAGGGGGCCTACCGGCAGGCCAGCAGCATCTGATGGGCCTGGAAGCTACTGCGGACAAAGGGCCCGCTGGCTACCTGCCGAAAGCCCAACCACCTGGCCCACCCCCCCAACTGGTCAAATTCTTCCGGCGGTACGTACCGGGCCACCGGGATCTGCTCCGAAGTAGGCTGAAGGTATTGGCCCAGGGTAAGCAGGGTACAACCGGCCTCCAGCAGGTCGCTGAGCGTTTCGAGCACCTCCTCGGTTGTTTCGCCCAGCCCGAGCATCAGGCCAGTTTTGAGCGGCATCTGCGGTCGGCTTCGATGGGCACGACGCAAAAGCTCCAGCGTCCGCCGGTAATCCGCCTTCGGAGAACGCACCTCAGGGTACAATCGAGGTACCGTTTCACAGTTGTGGTTAAGCACATCGGGACCGGCTTGCAGCAGATGGTCCAATGCCTCCCAATTGCCGGCCAGATCGGAGATGAGCAGTTCTATGGTGGCCTTCGGAAGCAAGGAGCGGATGGCGTGGATGGTACGAACCAGGTGCTCCACCCCGCCGTCGGACAGGTCGTCTCGGGTTACCATGGTCAGGACCACATGCCGAAGGCCAAGCCGACGGGCCGCCTCCGCCACCCGCTCCGGTTCCGTGGGATCCGGGGCAATCACCTGGCCTTTCGGTACGGAACAGAATCGGCATCCCCGTGTGCAGACCGGGCCCAAAAGCAAAAAAGTAGCCGTCTTTTGGCTATAGCATTCCCCCCGGTTCGGGCACCGGGCATGATGGCAGACCGTCTGGAGTCGGAGCTCGCTGAGCAGGTGTCGGGTTTGGTGATAGGCCGCCCCTTCCGGCAAAGGCCGTTTCAACCAACTGGGCAGTCGCGGGAACGGCGTTTGGGACATGGGCGTTCCGGGGAGAACGAGTTTTCAGGGATTTCCTTCCCAGAGGGATCACCTTTCTCGCTTGACTGTATCCACCGGGACTCACTCCCTATGGTATTCGAGCCAATTTTTAGCCCCTACAATGTAGGCGCCTGGCCGGGTGGATCCAGTCAAACTAGCCTTCCGGAAGCTAACCAGACCGCAGCATGTGCGGGGAAGCCGCTGTTCCGAAAGCGTCGATACAATATTATGATATTATGATAGAAGAAGCTGGGCGGCAAGGGTTGGCTGGGGGGAACCGCTCTGGGCGTTGCGGGCGGGCCGGGTTTTTGGGGTAACGTACCATTTGCGCCGAAGGGACACGCCTGCTTGGCAGGCCCGTTCAGCCTACATTGCCCGGGAGGGGAGAGGGGAAAACAGGCCCTTCCTTTGGCTGAATGGTACGAGATATCGTCCCTTTTTCTGGATCGGGAAGTTTTCGCCGGGATTACCCGGGAGGCGGATGATGGCCTTCGGCGGAAAGAAAAGGGAGTAGGTGCTCCATGAGCAAATCGGCCAAGGGGAAAAGTTCTTCTCAACCGGAGCGCCGTATGGTGGCCCAAAACCGCAAAGCCCGCCATAAGTACGAAATCCTGGAGACGCTCGAATGCGGGCTCGTGCTGGTGGGCAGCGAGGTCAAAAGCCTCCGGGCGGGACATTGCTCTCTGGACGAAGCCTATGGCCGAATTAAAGACGGCGAGGTTTGGCTGATCGGCTGCAATATTCCCGAATATGGGGAAGCCAACCGATTCAACCACAATCCCACCCGGCCGCGGAAGCTGTTGCTCCATCGGCGGGAGATTCGCCGGTTTGCCGCCCGCACCATGGAAAAAGGGCTCACCCTGGTGCCATTGGAAATCTATTTCAAAGGAAGTCGGGCCAAAGTGCTCATGGCCTTAGCCCGGGGCAAAAAACTCTTCGACAAACGTCAGGCCATGAAAAAGGCCGAAGCCGAGCGCGCCATGCGCCGCGCCTTGTTCGAACGCCGAAAGTAACCCCATCTAGCCGGTGGCACCGGAGAAGAAGGATCATTTGTACATACTGGGAACGCTTGCGGCCAGGGCTGCACTACGCCGGCACCCCGGCCCCGCCCGTTCCGAGAGGCTGCCCGGTAACGTCATTTTTTTAAGCCGGAGGCACGACCAACCGACAACCCCAAGCCGCCCCAACCCTCATAAAACGGGGATTTTGGAAAGTCAGAACGGTTTGAAAAAGCCCTGGCAGCGCCCCTGGGTACTCATTTCGTTCAGGACAAGGAACGCTGCCGCCCCTTGCTTTTGAAAAAGCCCCGCAGCGTCCCTGGGTACTCATTTCGGGAGAGCCTTTGCGGGAAGCTGTCTATTGCCGTTGGGTTACACGATGATCGGCCGGAGGACCCGGCAATGGATTTTTTCCATGGCCGTCTCCAGGCGTTGGTACATGGATGGGTCGGTGTAGGTACCGAGGATGGCGCCGCCGCTACCGGCAAAATGGGCCGAGGCACCCACTTCGCGGGCGCGGCGGACCATTTCCGCATGGTGCGGCAAGATGGTGCAGATGGACTCCCGGAGATCATAGTTTCGGTTGATCAGTTCGGCCAGACGCTGGGCATCCTGCCGGAGGAGGGCTTCTTTGGCCTCCAGGGTGATGGCCGCCAATTCCTCCATCGTTTGCAGGACTTTGGGATCGCCCTGCTCATACCGGGCACGTAAATTATTGTGCACTCTCTCGGTCGGTTCGCTGGTGTCCAGCGTGTAGGCCAGATACACCGGCGGAAGCAAGGCGGGGTCCATCGGCTCGTACTGTCCGCACCAAAAGCCCCGGTCCCGCCGCATCTTCTCTCGGGTAAAGTCCATATAGACCATGCCCTCATACACTTGGATGACCCGGTCCTGCAAGCCGGCGGCAATCCCCAGTTCCTCCGTTTCGACCGAAAGGGCCAGCGACGGCAACACGTGTCGGGGAATCTCCACCCCGTAAAACTCCATCAGGCAACGAAGCGTGGCCACGATGATGGCGCTGGACCCGGCCAGCCCCACTTGCCGGGGAATGCTGCTCTCGTACCGAATGGAAAAATTCCGATCATGCAGCCGGTGGCCGTGGCGGTAGCAGTAGTCCGCAAATTTACGGATGGTGGCCTTCACCAGACGCAGACCACCGTAATAGCCATGCAATTGGACATCCTGGACCAATTCATGGATCGAGCGGAATCGGCTTTGATCCTCCTGACTGGGCAAAAGTTCAATTTCATCCCATTCGTACAGGGTTACCTGGGCCCAAAAGTTTTTCACAATGATGGAAATGGTTCGGCCATGGTACCCGTCGGATGGATTGCCGATCAGCCCGGCTCGGGCATACGCACGTTTGCGGATGATCTGCATCGCTAAGCCCTCGCTGACGGGAAGAATCAGGTCCACCGAACTTCAGAGGTTCCCCCCGGACCGTTGGGATTGAGTTCGGCCACCTCCGGCCGGTTGATCCCTCGAACGGCAGGAGTTGGGTCCACCGAACTTCAGGGGTTCATCCACCGGACCGTGGGGGGGCCGTCCACCGAACTCTCACGGATTCATCCCCTGGACTGCCAGAGTAAACTCCACCAGAGTGCACAATCTCTGTCCCCCGGAATCCGGCGGTTCGCTCAACCCGATTGCAGGAGTTTGGTTAAATGGGCGCGCAGTTGGGGGCCGAGTTGGCCATCCGCCAGGGCAAACTCCACAAACGCCCGGAAATAGCTCTCAAAGTTGCCGATGTCAAAACGTTTCTCTTCCGGCGGCAGACGCAGGCCGAGCACCTTGCCTCCCTCGGCAATCAGCGACCGGATGGCGTCGGTCAGTTGAATTTCGCCTCCTTTGCCCGGCGGTGTGCGGCGCAAATGGTCGAAAATGGCCGGGCCAAACACGTACCGGGATGCCACCGCTAACGTACTGGGCGCCTCGTCGAGTTCCGGCTTTTCGATCAGGTCATCCAGTTCGAACACTTCGCTGCTGCTATCCCGGGGTTTGGCGATCCCGTAGTGGATCACCTCTTCCCTGGGGACCTCTTCAAAGGCTACCACCGCGGCGGCCCGACGGGCCTCGAATTGCTCGATCATCAGCCGAACCACCGTCGATTCCGCATTCAGCCCAATGATCGAATCCCCCAGGGCCACTACAAACGGCTGGCGTCCGACGATCGGCTCCGCACAAAGCACCGCATGACCCAGCCCCAATTGCCGACGTTGTCGGGTGTAAAAATATTCCACATCTTCCCGCTCAAAGGCCAGTTCGGCTAAAAGCTCCTCCTGCCCTTTGTCTCGTAACAGTTGGATCAGCTCCACGTCAATGTCAAAGTGGTTTTCAATGGCCGTCTTGCCAGGCCCAGTGATGAACAAAATCCGACTAATCCCGCATCGAACCAATTCTTCCACGACGTACTGAACCACCGGTTTTCGGCCCACCGGGAGCATTTCCTTTGGTTGGCTTTTCGTGAGCGGCAAAAGCCGGGTGCCCCGACCTGCCACCGGGACCACCGCTAAATCAATCGCCATCTCGTAAACCCTTTTGCGGTAAGGAAACGGTCTTTTTCAGAAAGAGGAAAACGAAGCATATTCCTTCGGCCGAATGAAACCGCTCATCGGCCTCCCTGGCCCGGCCCCCAACGCCGGAAAGCGGACGGTTGGTCCCCGCCTGCTGGGGATGCCCTAACGTGCAGACATCCATTTTTTTTCCGTTTTTCCCTCTCAGGCGGAGTTGTGTTTTCCGTCAGGCGGAATCATCCCCTCCTGACAGGGGGGTTACTATACACTGCCTTTTTCGGTCTTTCCCTGAATACCGGAAAGTACGGCCAAGTCGCCCGACGAGTTACGCATTGGTTGGGGAAGGCCTGGTGGAACTCGTGCCCCTCTTTTTTGGTGGGGAGAATCCTTCCTAAATATACTTTACCCCTTGAACAGTCTTCTTCCAACAGAAGCAGGCCACCCCAATGGGGGGAGGACTCGTTCATCCTAGCCAACCCCCCTCAAGAAAGAGGAAATTAAGGAAGGAGGGATTCTTCAATTGTTTGTATTGCTTAGATTCTCCAAATTACCCATTTTACTTACTTGCAAGGTGAGCTAGCGGGACGGGAGGAGTCCACCAGGGCTTAAACAATCCCTCTTGCCCTTCCAAAATGACTGGCCTGAGGGTGCACGGGATAGGGCTGAACTTAATCTTGGTCTCCGGGGGTTTTCACCATTCGGCCAGGCCAGCGGGGGGGTACCAACCAGACGGTAGCCACTACAAGAATGAAAAAGAGGATATGGAGGGTCCAGAAAAACTCTTGGGGGGCATCCCAATAGAGGAGCCGATGTGCCCAATAGGCCAAAAAATCCCCAGGATAGGGGGTTTGCCCTGCCTCCTCGCGTAATCGGTTTTCCCAATCGGTCAGGGGGCAGGTCCAGCCGAAAATGGCTTCCACGGCCACCAGACCAATGGCCGCTAAGTGAATCATTCGGAACCAAAAGTTCCGGATCCAGGCCCACCCTCTGGCCCAGCCCACCCAAACCACTGCCAATCCGGCCACCACAAACCCCACATACAGGGCATGTAAAACCACCAGCAAATCCGCCGCCAAATAAGCCGGAAGCATCTGTTAGTCCTCCCCTACTCCTCCCCCTGCGGAAAGACCACCCCGCCGGTCAAATAACCCATCGTGGAGCCCCCATGGGGTGGGTGGTTCAGAGCATTTATAGGACCGAGTACCGAAAATTGCCGATAACCCCGTCATGAAGGTCCACCCCCAATATTCTACCCGGTTCCGGAGGCCGAAGCTTTGTTTCGATTCGGAACCCTTTCCAAAAACGGAGGGAACCCATGGTGGTAGAGAGGAAGGAGACATCAAAGGCTGGAAAAAGCCAGATCCCGGCGATGAAGGATCCCTTTGTGGGAGGGAGGAAGGAGACACCTCGGGGGATTCGGCTCCGGTGGGTTCCGCCCTGGATCCTGTGAAATGAGAGGAAGGAGTAGTCCGCCCGTTTTTTCCGAACCAGTGGAGTGGTTTTTTTGGACAATGCAGAGGAATGGACATATTCTCACCCTTCCGCCCGAAAGCAGGATGCCATGGACTCGTGCGCCAGACGGCATGGTAGGCAGGCGCCCTTTCTTCCCACTGTCCGGGCAACAGGAAGGTAAGCGGATTATCGGTTTAAAGCGTTCGTGGATAGGCAGGGGGATGCGTTTCGGGCAATAGGCGGGTTAATCCACTTCGGCCGGCACGTTGCCGTAGGACCAGCCGCTGCCTTGAAACGGCGGATGCGGTGGCCGGGTGGGGATGGGGCCGGGTTTCATTTTGCGGGCCAGTTCCACGCCAGCCTCAGCCATTTTTCGGCCTGCACTGGGTTCCAGGTTGCTGTAGCTGGTAAGCCGCGTCTCATACCCGCCGCCGCTAGGCGAAAGGGCCTCTTCCGTCGGTACATAGCCCACGCAACCGTTGGCCAGGGATACCGGAAACGTGATCGGGAAGGGACTGGCCGCTTTAATGTCCAGGCCAAACTGGCAAAAATATTCCGCCGGCGTACTGATCAAGACAACTGGCCCGACCTGAATGGCCTGCACTTCGGCTTTGGCCGTCGGTTCCTTGGCCAACTTGGCGTCCAGAAGCACAATCTCCTTGGCAAAGACCCACTCCGTGTGATCCACCTGTTTGGGGTCCTTTTGGGCGATCTGGAGGGCGGTTTGGACCCGTTCCGGCCGGGGGACCCGCCGTTTGAACTCCAGCACCGTGTGGGCATAGTCCAAGGGGACCTCGGAACCCGGCTCGGCCGTCAGCAGCACCTTAACCGCCTCCGCACCCACCCGGCCGCCGACCAGGCGTGCCCACTGTTCCGGCTTCGGATGCACATAGGGGCTCAGGTTATCCACCTGGGTGACATCGCCGCTGGCGCCAGGTAAAAATACGACCACCACCTCCTGGCCGAACATCCCCCGAATGGCCATCTCCAAATAATAAATGTAATTGGCCGAGATGCCGCCCGGGTTGGTCGTTGCATGGCAGGCAAAATTGACAATGCATCCCAAGAGTTTGCCCTGGCTGTCCCAGGCGCCGATGACGCCCACTTCGGGATCGACCGGCCCGGCCGGGCACAAAATATCCGGATTCCCTTGGCCCGGATGCGTATGGGTCCGGCCGTTTTTCATCCGGAACCGACGGTTGAAAGCCACCTGGTTTTCAAAGCCTCGGCCAAAACTGCACCGGGCCTCCACTTTGGCCGCCTCCGCGGCACAGACCGCCTCGACAATCGCCTGCTCCACCTTGGCCAGATACTTCGGATCGGCGCAGGAAGAAAACTCATAGGCCAGCTTTTTGACCAGGTCGGAACCGTGGTCGTATTCGCCCGGCAGCACCATGCCAGTCGGCCCGGAGGAATGGGAATGCGAGGCAGCAATCATGACCGCTTCCGGCGGAATGCCACAACGTTTTTGGATGCCGGCCCGAGCAGCCGCCACTGAGGGCTCCCGAATGATCAGGGCATCTAGACCCACCAGGGCCACCCGTTTTTTGCCGTCGTCAAAAACGGCCGCCCGTACCTTGCACGGATCATGCAGCGTCTTGTGATAGGCCTTCATGTAGCCGCCCGGCTGTTCCATGCCGAGTTCGGGAGTAATGTCCCGCTCGGCAAAGCCGGCACGGAAAACCGGCGCCGATGCCGGCACCGGCCCGGCAGACGATTGCCCGGCCCAAATCCGATCACCCCCAACCAGCCAGACGGCCAATACACTGCCCGCCAACACTGCCCGGACCAACAAACCCTTCCACCACCACACCCAACTGCTTCTTGTGCTCATCGTACGTCCTCCGTCAGAAGATCCAAGATGTACACGGAACGCTCCCCACCACGTCTCCGTATTGTACGCCTTCGGAGGGCCGGTTTCCACCGGTTCTTGCATCGAACGGAAATTTTGGGCGGCAATCCCGCCTCCGAGGCTGTTGGCTGGAATCGCCCTGCGGGAAGACGGGAAGGATCGAAAATGGAAAGGCAAAAAACTTCGGAAACTAGCTGGGAGGAGGAGACGGATGTACAGAGTCACCGGCGTTCTCTCCCCCGGGCGGTCTCTCCAAACCCGAAGAGGACTGCTCAGTGGATCGAGCCGATTCGGAAGCATCCGAAGACAAAGACGCCGAGGAATCGGAAGAGAGCGGAATATCCAGGTTCCGTTGCCGACGACGCACTGCTTCCCGGAGGATGTATTCGATCTGGCTGTTGACGCTCCGCATCTCCTGCTGCGCCCAGGCCTCCAGCGCCGCATAAAGCTCCGGACTGAGTCGAAGTAAAAACGTCTTCCGTTTGGTCATACCGTAGTCTAGGTGTTCGATAATATTTCCGCCGAAGAAAGTACCTTCCTGCTTGTGCCGGACTTCGAGTCACCCCCCTGGCCCAAGAGGGTAAGGATGGGCTTGCCCCCCTCTCCCCTGGCGGGAGAGGGTAAGGGTGAGAGGGACATTCGGAATCGAGGCAACCTTTGGTCTTCGCTAACCCGGCCAGGCCTGCATCTGCCGGCCTCTCCCTGTGTAATGGCCAAATATTCATCTATCTGATGTAGTATCAATTTCTTTATGTATAGAGCGTGCCGGTGTTGATCACCGGTTGGGCTTCCTGTTCGCCGCAGAGAATGACCAGCAGATTGCTGACCATGGCGGCTTTTCGTTCTTCGTCCAGTTCCACCACCTTGTTGGCCATCAGTTCCTGGAGGGCCATGTGGACCATGCTGACAGCGCCGTGGACGATCTTTTGGCGGGCGTCGATGATCGCCTCAGCCTGCTGACGCCGGAGCATGGCCCCGGCAATTTCCGGAGCGTAGGCTAGGTGCGTGAGCCTTGCCTCTTCTACCCGGACTCCGGCCTTGCCCACCCGCTCTTGCAACTCCTGCTGCAAAACATGGGAAACCTCTTCCACATCGCTCCGCAGAGCAATGGAGTTTTCTTCAGGATGATCATAAGGATATCTACTGGCCAACCGCCGGATGGCCGACTCGCTCTGGACCGCCACAAAGTTTTCATAGTTTTCCACATCGAAGACGGCCTGGGCGGTGTCCTCCACATGCCAGACCACCACGGCCGCAATTTCGATAGGATTCCCCCGTTTATCGTTGACTTTGAGCTTGTCGGTGTTGAAGTTCCTGGTGCGAAGGGAGATGCGCAGTTTGGTGTTGAGCGGATTGGTCCAGTGCCAGCCGCTCTCCCGAACCGTCCCTTGATAGGCCCCAAACAAAATCAGCACCCGGGCCTCGTTGGGTTGGAGGGTGAAAAACCCAAAACAGAGAAAAATCCCGAACCCAAAGACCAGTAGGCTGCCTACCAAGACCCAGAAATTGGGCAACCGATGGGCCTTCTCGGCTGCTACCGCATCGAAAATGAACCAGATAAACAGCCCCACGCTGAGGGCGAAGAGCAGGATGGTGACCACCAGCATCAGCCAACCGTTCAGGACCGAAATGCTCTTTTCTCGGGTCATAAAGGGTCCTCCGGCAAGAAGGGTTTAAGAAGAAGAGAACACTATCAAAATGATATCGTTTTAATATCCTTCTGTCAACAGATAACCCCTATTTTTTAGATTTTTCCTACCAAAGACTGCATATACACCACCTAAAAGTAGTGTTTTCTGCAAGATTTCCGGTTGCTATCCCCCCGTTCGGGGCACATAGATCGCCTGTTCTCCGTCTTGCCCTTTGGCTAACAGGGTTGTTGGACCCCCTTAAAGGAGGAGGTACAGGAGGTGAAAGGCCCTTACTGGAGCCTACCCACCGATACTTCCCCGAAATGGCCCAGCGGGAGGAGATTAGAATAAGGGAAACACTTTAGTTTGACTGTATCCACCCGGCCAGGCCCCTACCAGTTGTAGGGGCTAAGAATCGGCTCGAACACCACAGATTGTGGTAATTGGGCCCGGCCAATACAGTCAACATAAGAAGGCGATGGGGATGGCGATTCTCGGGGCGCACATGTCGATAGCTGGCGGCTACCACAAGGCGGCGGAGCGGGGCGCCGAGGTAGGCTGTCAATGTATTCAAATATTTACCAAGCCTACCACTCAATGGCAGGCTCCGCCCATCCGTCCGGAACAAGCCCAGCAATTTCGGCAGGCCATCGACCGGTATGGTCTGCTCTATCCCAACGGCCATGACAGCTATCTGGTGAACCTGGCCAGCCCCAAAAAACGCCTCTGGCATAAGTCGATCGATGCCTTGGTAGAAGAATTGCATCGGGCGGAGCTTTTGGGACTGGGCTGGTTGGTCCTCCATCCGGGAGCTTACCTGGAAGGGGATGTTTCGGACGGCCTGCAGCGGGTGATCCAGGCCTTCAAAGAGGTCTTTCGGCAGACGGCCGGGTTACAGGTCGGCTGTTTGCTGGAGACGACGGCCGGCCAAGGCACCAACCTGGGGTATCGATTTGAACATCTAGCGGAAATCTTGGCCCACTGTCCGGTGCCGGAGCGAATGGGTGTTTGTTTGGATACCTGCCATGTGTTTGCCGCTGGCTATCCGCTCCGCCCTCGCAAAGCATTCGAGGCGACGTTTCAGGAGTTTGACCAGGTCGTGGGACTAGACCAGATTCGCGTCGTTCATCTGAACGACAGTCTCCGGCCCTGTGGAAGCCGGGTGGATCGCCACGCCCATATCGGTCAAGGCCAGATCGGTCGGGAACCGTTCCAGTGGTTGCTGCAGGACCCCCGGTTCCAGCAGATTCCCATGTACTTAGAGACTCCTAAAGGAACCGCCCCGGACGGCCAAGACTGGGACCGGAAGAACCTAGCTCTTCTACGTCAACTGGCCGACGGAACCCAGAACACCTAGGTCAGGAATATTTTAGCCGAATGGAGTAAACTGCCTCTCCCTGGCCGTCGAGAGCTCGGGGGAGAGAGATTGGGGAGCACAAAATACCTGGATTCCTGCTTTCGCAGCAGTAACACATCGGGGACTTCCATTTGGCTAAAATCTTTCCTAGCTTGTCTGTTTCTACCGGAAGTAATTACCACCATTTGTTGGGTTTGGCTGATTCTTACTCCCTACAAGTTGTAGGGGCTTGGCCGGGAGGATACAGTCAAACTAGTGTGCGTCGCAAATCATGGAGATATGAAATTTCTTTGTTTTTGGCTACGTCGGTGTCCCTTGGTTTTGCGAAGATCACTAGCTTGACTGTATCCACCGGGACCCACTCCTCCGGTTTATGACATTCGAGCCAATTCTTAGCCCCTCCAAATGGTAGGGGCTTGGCCGGGGGGATATTATTTTACCGAGTGTGAAACTTCCCCAGAGGTTAGGGTTCCGGACCTAGGTTAGGGTTCTGGAGCTTTTTCGAGGCTGGTGGGTGGTTCTTGGGGTACCGAGGGAGTGGACTGGGCGGCTTGCAGGCGTTTGGCTTCGGCCAGGTCCGAACCCGCCCGGATGTAATCGCCCTGGGCCTGGTAGGCGGCTGCTCGAGCCTGGTAATTTTCCGGGTTTTGCGGTTCCAGGCGAATGGCTTCGGTAAGGTCGGCGATGGCTTGGGCAGGTTTACCTATTTTTATGTACACAGATGCCCGGCCCCGATACGCCCAGGCTGTCTGGGGACCAAGCCGGATCGCTTCGTTGTAGGCGGCCAAGGCCTCGTCCAACCGGCCCAACTGGGCCAGCACATCAGCCCGCTCACAATGCGGTAAAACCCATTGGGGTTGGATCCGGCAGGTTTCTGTCAGATCGGCCAATGCTTCCTGGTATTTCCCCTGGGCCGCATAGAGCCGACCCCGGTGATACAGCGCCTGTCCGGACCGAGGGTTTCGGTGGAGGATTTCGGTCCAATCGGCTGCTGCTTCCTGGAGTCGGCCTAGTCTTTCCAAGGCCGTAGCCCGATTACTCCGGGCCTCGGGGTACTCCGGGTGGAGCCGAAGGGCTTCGGAGAAATCGGCCGCCGCTTCGGCAAACATGCCGGTGCGGAAGTACACAAGCCCTCGGCGGTTCCACAGTCGGGGATCGTTCGGTTTCAGACGGAGTTGTTCGGTCAATTGGATAATGGTTTTGGTAAGTGTCGGGTCAGCTTGTTCCGGCAAGGGGGGAAGTTCGTCTTTGACCGCCGCAGCGGTCGGCGAGGCAGGCTTGGGAATCGGTTTTTCAGCCGGCTTGGGCGACTCTTGGGCCGGGGCGGAAGGCGTTACCGAAGGGTTCTCCGCCTTTTCCGTGGTCTCGAAAGGGATATTCGGTTTTTCCGCACCGCCGGAAGGTGGGTCTGTTTTTTGCCCGAGGGCAGAGGACGGAGCAGGTTTTGACTTCCTATCGGCAGGCTCCTCCGGTTTACCGCCAGCGGAAGAAGATTTTCCGGCGGTGGTTTGGGCATGTTGGCGGAGGGCGACTAGGGCGGCCAAGGCCTCGGCATGTTCCGGATTCGAGGCAATCGCTGCCTGAAAATCGGCCGCCGCACTGCTCGGATCTCCTACCGATTGATGCACCAGGCCCCGTTGATAATAGGAGTCGGCCAGACGCGGATTATAGCTGGCCCCCTGCCGCATCCGAAGCCGAATCGCCATGTTCAAATCCCGCAGGGCACTGTCCAGCTTATTCATTCGGTAAAAAATTTGGCCTCGGATGTGAAAGGCATCGGCCGATTCCGAGTCCAACCCAATGGCCCGGGAAGCATCCTCTAGCGCTAGGTCCAATTCGCCCAGATCCATCCGCGCCAGGGCACGCAGGAGATAGCCCTCCTCATCCTGGGGCTGGGCCTGGATCACCTGGGTGAAATCCTCCTGGGCTTCCCAAGCAAGCCCTTTTTCCAGCAAAAGCCGACCGCGAGCTTTGTAGATCGGATAGAGCTCTCGACATTGCTCCAAGGCTTGGGTATAGACCTGGATGGCCTCTTCCCATCGCCCCAGCCGGTGTAGGCACTCCCCTTGGAGCAGAAAGGCCTGGCTTTGCCAGGGTTGCTGGAGTCCTTTGGCCAAGGCCTGCCGAAAATCGTTGATAGCTTCTGCCAATTTGTCGAGTCGGCGGAAGGCAAGCGCTCGGTAAAAATATCCGATAGGGGTATCGGGATTTTTTTCGATGGCCCGAGAAAAACGCGTGATTGCTTCCGAGAAATCGCCAGCGGAAAACCGTTCCATGCCGTCCAGTATCAAGGCCAGGGCCTGGCGATCCGCCGGGTGGTCTAACCCCTCCTGCTGATTGGCCGATTCCGTACAGCCCCATAACCCGGCCAAGACCGCTATCCCGATGCATATCTTAACTTGGCGGTTTCTCTGCACCACCGGCCTCTCCTCACAAACAGGCGTACTTACTTTCCAGTATAAAGTATACCAGGAAAACTTCCCTTTGAGGTTTCCCAAGGGGGAGGTTCGCTTAAAAAATCTGTAACATTTTGGCCGAATGGTAGTTTCCTCCCTTTCCCCTTGCGGGACAGGCCGTCTAAGGCGGAGCCGAAGCCGACCAAGGGGTGTCATTCCCGCGCAAGCGGGAATCCAGAAAGTATCCCAGACTTCCCGTTTGCCCAGTAGGAACACCGTAGCAGGCACAAAGGAGCCTGGATTCCTGCTTACGCAGGAATGCCACCTCGGCCCTTTTCATTCGGCTAAAGTGTTACAAAAATCCCTCCTAGGGCCGAGGCCTCTGACCCAAATTCTGCCATGAAAACTCCCCCGCTGACCGAAAACCTTCCCCGCACGGGGCTTGACCCTAGTCAAAATCCGGTTATGGTAACCCTACAGAGGCGTTTTTTCAAAAAATTGGGCGAATAAGCTGTTCCTGAAAGGAAAGCAACCCATGAAAAAATGTTTCCAAAACCATTTCTTGCCGAAGTGGTCTGGTCACGGGTTTGTAGAAGGTGGTAGTGGCTCCCCGGAGCCGACAGGAATCAAGACGAAGCCGAGCTACTGTGGCCGATGGCGGCTGGGCCTGATGGAGGCGATGATCGGCCTGGGGTATTTGGTCGGGTTGGTCTGGGCGGCCGAAGAGCGGCCTGGCAGCGTGGCTGTTTCTGGGGGTTCTGTTTCGGATGGTCCTGTCTCTGCCGGTTCGGTTTCCGCCGGTGCTACTTCGCGTGATCTTGGGTTAGCAAGTTCGGGTTCAGGTGGTGCCCCTTCTGCCGATGCTCCTTCCGGTGATCTTGGTTCAGCAAGTTCCGGTTTAGCCGGTGCTCTCTGTCCCGGTGGTGTTTCAGATGGTGCTGCTTCCTTCGGTTTTATTTCCGCCGGAGCTGCTCCAGGGGGTGCTGCTTCTGCCGATCCTGCTTCTGCCGGACAGTGGAAACCAGTCCAGGGGCGGATCATGACCCGGTGGGCCGCCCAGGTCAGCCCGGAAAACGTCTGGCCGGAATATCCTCGGCCCACCATGGTCCGGCCTCAGTGGAAAAATCTTAACGGGCTGTGGGACTATGCCATTCGGCCCAAACAGGAGGATCGGCCCGGCCGGTGGGACGGCAAAATTCTGGTTCCGTTCTGTGCCGAGTCGGCCCTGTCCGGCGTGGGTAAGGCGGTCCAGCCCGATCAGCGCCTCTGGTACCGCCGCACCTTTGAACTGCCCCAGGACTGGACCGGCGGACGGGTGCTGCTGCATTTCGGCGCCGTGGATTGGGAGGCCACAGTCTGGCTGAATGGCAAACCGTTGGGCGTGCATCGGGGCGGCTACGACGCCTTCTCGTTCGACATTACCGATGCCCTCCACAAGCAAGGGCCTCAGGAGCTTGTGCTGGCCGTCTGGGACCCGACCAATACCGGCACCCAACCCCGGGGTAAGCAGGTACTGAAGCCAGGTGGCATCTGGTACACGGCGGTTACCGGCATTTGGCAGACGGTTTGGCTGGAACATGTACCAGCCAGTTATATTGCCGCTTTGCGGAATACGCCCGATGCCGACACCGGCACCGTGGCCGTGGAAGTGGAGGTTGTCGGCGCCCAGCCGGGGGATCGCCTTCGGGCTGTTGGCCTGGACGGCCAGAAGGAGGTGGCCCAGGCCGAGGCCGAACCGGGAAAACCCCTGGTGCTGAAAATCCCCCAGCCGAAACTCTGGTCCCCGGAAAATCCCTTCTTGTACGACCTGCAGGTAGAGCTTCTCCGCCAAGGCCAGCCGGTCGATCAGGTACGCAGTTATTTCGGTTTGCGGAGCGTGCGGCTCGGCAAAGACGAAAACGGCCTGGTCCGTATCTTGCTCAACGGAAAATTCCTGTTCCAGATGGGTACGTTGGATCAGGGGTGGTGGCCGGATGGTTTGTACACCGCCCCAACCGACGAGGCCCTCCGCTACGATCTGGAGGTGCTCAAACGTCTGGGCATGAACATGCTCCGCAAACACGTCAAGGTGGAGCCGGAACGGCTCTATTACTGGTGCGATCGGCTGGGGATTTTGGTCTGGCAGGACATGCCGAGCGGCGACCGGGGGATCGGCGGCAAAGCCCCCGATCTGCAACGCTCTCCCGAATCCGCCGCCCAGTTCAAACAGGAATTGCAGGCCATGATCCGGGGCCGGTACAACCACCCTTCCATTATTATGTGGGTTCCGTACAACGAAGGGTGGGGCCAGTGGAACACGGTGGAAGTCTGTCAGTGGATCAAGCAGTGGGACCCCACGCGCCTGGTGAATAACGCCAGCGGCTGGAAGGACCGAGGGGTGGGCGATGTGCATGATATTCATTCGTATCCCGGTCCAGCCATGCCCCAACCGGAACCCAACCGGGCCATTGTCCTGGGCGAGTTTGGCGGCTTGGGGCTGGCCCTGCCCGGCCACCTCTGGCGGGAAGAAGGCGCCTGGGGCTACCGTTCTTTCCGTAATCCGCAGGAGCTCACCATTGCCTATCTGGGACTGATCGAAAAGTTGCAACCGTTGGTTCATGCCGGGCTATCTGCCGCCGTCTATACTCAGACCAGCGATGTCGAAATTGAAGTCAATGGTCTGATGACCTACGACCGGGCTGTGTTGAAACCGGATGAGCGGGTTGTCCGGGAAGCGCATCGGCGGTTGTATCTGCCGCCGGTGATCAAAACCATCCTGCCCACGTCCCAGCAGGAAGGCCAAATCTGGCGTTACACGACGGAGCCGCCGCCGGCCGGTTGGGAAAAGTTGGATTTTGACGATTCCCGTTGGAAGAGCGGTCCGGGCGGTTTCGGCACAGCCCATACCCCGGGTTCGGTGGTGCGGACCCAGTGGGATGGCAAAGAGATTTGGCTTCGCCGCAGTTTTGAGTTGGAAGAGACCGATCTGAAAGCCCCGCACGCTCTGATCCACCACGACGAAGACGCCGAGGTGTATCTGAACGGCCAACGGGTCGGAGCTTGGCAGAACTATACAACCCATTATGTGATGGAGCCGCTGAACCAAAACTTCCTCCGGGCCGTGCGAAAGGGCAAAAATGTGTTGGCGGTGCATTGTCGGCAGACGATCGGCGGCCAATATATCGACGTGGGGATTGTGGATGTGGTTCGAGGGCAAGCGATGCCGGCCGTAGCGCCGCCGGAAAAGGCCCGCACCGAGCTTCGCCCGCCTGCGGTGCCGCTGGTGGTCCATGATCCGTATTTTAGCGTCTGGTCGTTCGACGATGCGCTGTACGAAGGCTGGACCCGGCATTGGACCGGGGCAGTGCATGGGATGGCCGGGCTGATCCGGGTGGATGGCAAACCGATGCGGTTCATGGGCCGACCCCTGGACGTGCCGCCGCAGGCCAAAGGCGCTGCCGCCGCCAAAAGCGCTCCCGCTGCCAAAGGCGATTCCGCCGCCAAAGACACCCCGCTGTCCAAAGAGCAGCCGATTCCCGATGTCCGGCAACTGTCCTGCCAAGTCCTGCCCACCCGGACGATCTACCGCTTCCAGGCTGGTCCGGTGGAACTTCGCCTCAGCTTCCTCACGCCCGCTTTGCCGGACGAGGTGGATGTGCTGGCTCGGCCGGTAAGTTATGTGATCTTTGAGGTGCAAAGCCAGGACGGCCAGCCGCACCAGGTGGAACTGTATTTCGACGCCACCGGCGAACTGGCCGTCAATACGCCGGATCAGCCCGTTGTCTGGCAGCGGCAAGAGGCGGCAGGCGATCCGCCGTTGCAACTGCTGCGGATCGGCACGAAAGAACAGCCGATCCTACAAAAACGCGGCGATGATCTCCGGATCGACTGGGGCTATCTGTACCTGGCTGTACCGAAGGTCCAGGATGTGGCTACGGTCATCGGGCCAGCGGATCGGCTTCGGAAGTGTTTTACGGCCGGTCAGCCGCTGCCCACCGAAGATGACCCTCGGCAGCCGCGGGCGGTGCAGGATGATTGGCCGGTGCTGGCCTGTGCCTTCCATCTGGGCCAGGTGGGCCAGAAGAGGGAAACCCGCTGGCTCATGCTGGCCTACGACGACCAGTATTCGATCCAATATCTGGAGCAGAACCTTCGGCCGTGGTGGCGGCGGGATGGGCTGGATGCACCGGGGCTGCTCCGCCGGGCCGCCGAACAGTTGCCCAAACTGGCCCAGCAATGCGAAGCCTTCGACCGGGCTCTGATGGCCGATTTGGAGAAAGTGGGCGGGCCCGGATATGCGCCGTTTTGTGCCCTCGCCTATCGCCAGGCCCTGGGCGCCCATAAACTGGTCCAAGGGCCGGACGGCCAATTGTGGGCCTTCTCCAAAGAGTGTTTCTCCAACGGCTGCATCGGCACGGTGGATGTGATTTACCCGGCCGCTCCGATTTTCCTGTTGCTCAATAACCAGTTGCACAAGGCGGCCCTTCGACCGGTGCTTCATTATGCCCAGAGCGGGCGCTGGAAGTTCCCCTTTGCCCCGCATGATCTGGGCACCTATCCGAAAGCGAACGGCCAAGTCTATGGCGGCGGCGAAAAGAGCGAAGAAAATCAAATGCCGGTGGAAGAATCGGCCAATATGCTGATCCTGGTGGCCGGGGCGGCCAAGATCGACGGCCATGCGGAGTTCGCCAAACCCTATTGGCCCTTGCTGGACCAATGGGCCGACTACCTCCGCCAAAAAGGCCTGGACCCGGAAAACCAACTCTGCACCGATGATTTTGCCGGGCACCTGGCCCACAATGTGAATCTGTCGGCCAAGGCGATCGTGGCTTTGGCCTGTTATGCCGAGCTATGCCGAATGGCCGGCCGAGATACGGAGGCCCGCTCCTACCGCCAATTGGCCGAGCAGTTTGTCCAACAGTGGATCCGCATGGCGGACGACGGGGACCACTATCGGCTGGCCTTTGACCGGCCCGGCACCTGGAGCCAAAAGTACAATCTGGTGTGGGACAAAATCTTCGCCCTCCGCCTTTTCCCGCCGGAGGTCGTGCAGAAGGAGATCGCTTTTTACAAGACGAAGCTGAATCTGTTCGGCCTGCCGCTGGACAATCGGTCGCTTTATACGAAGACGGATTGGCACGTCTGGACGGCCACGTTGGCGGATCGGCAGGAAGATTTTGAATACCTGATGCGGCCGGTGTATGAATTTGTCCACTTTACCCTGCCCCGGGTGCCGATGACCGATTGGTACTGGACGCATAACGCCGGTCGAGTCGGTTTCCAGGCCCGGCCGGTGATCGGCGGCGTGTTCATCCGGGCCTTGGCCGACCAGGCCATCTGGGCCAAATGGGCTAAAAGGAAGGGATAATCCATCATTGTAACATTTTAGCCGAATGGAGAGGGACACTTGGTGTACCCACGAAGTCCCCTCTCCCCTTGTGGGAGAGGGTTAGGGTGAGGGGGCGTCAAAAGGCATGTCAGTCTTTTTTTTCATCCCCTCACCCGGCGGTACCTTCGGTACCGCCGGCCTCTCCCGCGGTGGGGAGAGGCGGATTGGACTGCTGCTTGCGCAGGAATGACACTGTGGCCCCCTCACCCGGCGGTGCCTT
>Ga0209809_1000491_pt1 | contig 36121 bp, 42 predicted proteins | sample YNPMSTMetaG_FD_186172 | JGI IMG/M metagenome (GOLD analysis project Ga0209809, IMG submission 186172) | Anoxygenic and chlorotrophic microbial mat microbial communities from Yellowstone National Park, USA - YNP MS-T MetaG (SPAdes) (version 2) ...
AATAGTCGGAAGGGGAAGGCCAACCCGCCACGAGCTCCTCGATCGTCCGCCGCTCGGCCGGATCGCTCACCCGCTCGGGGTGGAGGAGCGCCATGGGATGGACGCGGATGTCCTCGTTGATCACGAACTCGAGCCGGGCGAGCCCGACCCCGTCGGCCGGCAGTGCCGCGAGCGCGAAGGCGAGATCGGGGTTGCCGAGATTGATCATCACCCGGGTGAGCGGCCGCTCGAGGCGCGCGAGGTCGGTGCGGTGGACCTCGAACGGCACCGCCCCCTCGTAGACCTTGCCGACCTCGCCCTCGGCACAAGAGACGGTGACCGTCGCCCCGTTCGCGATCACGCGCGTGGCTCCCTCGGCCCCCACGACCGCGGGAATGCCGAGCTCGCGCGCGACGATCGCGGCATGGCAGGTCCGCCCGCCGCGGTTGGTCACGATCGCCGCCGCCCGCTTCATGACGGGCTCCCAATCGGGCGTGGTCGTGTCGGCGACCAACACCTCACCGTCGCGGAAGGCCGCGAGCCCACGCGGATCGGCGACGATCCGGGCGGGGCCCGTGGCGATCTTCGCACCCACCGCACGGCCGGTCACGAGCAGCTTGCCGGTGCCGGTGAGGCGCCAGCTCTCGGCGACCCGCCCCGTCCGCTGCGAGGCGACGGTCTCGGGCCGAGCCTGGACCAGGTAGAGCTTGCCGTCGATCCCGTCGAGCGCCCATTCCATGTCCATGGGCATGGGCTTGCCGGCGCGCTTCGAATAATGCCGCTCGATCGCGATCGCCCAGCCGGCGAGCTCCAGCACCTGCTCGTCGGTCAAGCAGAAGCGGCGGCGCTCCTCGGCCGAGGTCGGTTTGTTGACGACCGCCTCGCGGGTGCGGCCCGGGGCGTAGACCATCTTCACCTTTTTGGCCCCGAGCCGACGGCGCAGGACCGCGCGCTTGCCCGTTTCGTAGGTCGGCTTGTGGACGTACCATTCGTCGACGTCGACCGCCCCTTGGACGACGTTCTCGCCGAGGCCCCAAGCGCCGGTGACGAACACGACGTCGGGAAAGCCCGTCTCGGTGTCGATCGAGAACATCACACCGGCCGAGGCGAGGTCGGAGCGGACCATTCGCTGCACGCCGACCGAAAGGGCCACCTTGAAGTGATCGAACCCCTTGTCGATCCGATAGGAGATCGCTCGGTCGGTGAACAGCGAGGCCATGCAGCGGCGGACCGCGTCCAAGAGCATCGCCTTGCCGCGCACGTTCAAATAAGTGTCGTGCTGGCCGGCGAAGCTCGCGGTCGGCAGGTCCTCGGCGGTGGCCGAGGAGCGCACGGCGAAGGCGATCTCGGCCCCGTACTCGGCGGCGAGCCGGTCGTAGGCCTCGAGGATCTCGGCCTCGATCTCGGGCGGCAGGCCCGCACCGTAGACGAGCTCGCGGCAGCGGGCACCGGCCCGGGCGAGTGCCGCCACGTCGCGCTTGTCGAGACCCGTGAGGGCGGCGCGCAGTTCGCCCTCGATCCCGGCCCGCTGGATCACGGCGCGGAAAGCGTCGGCGGTCACCGCGAAACCGTCCGGGATCCGCACGCCCAGAGGTCGAAGTTCGCGGACGAGCTCGCCCAAGGACGCGTTCTTGCCGCCGACGAGCGGCACATCCGCCATCGAGAGATCGGCGAACCAGCGGATCCAGCGCCCCGTCGTCACCGCGCCCCCTCCCCTTCCTTTCCCGGTCCCGTCCTGCTCGCCGCGCGCGACGATCCGATGACGATTCCCCGCTCGCGCGACGCGTCCGCCGGCTCGAGCAGATCCTCGAACCGGCCGAGGATCCGCTCCGCCCCGGCCGCCACGAGTTCCTCGGCCGGATGGTTCCCCCACGCGACCCCGATCGGCCGGACCCCTGCCGCCACGGCCATCGCCATGTCGAAGCTCGTGTCGCCGATCATCGAGGTCGCCGCGCGATCCACCCCGGTCTCGGCGAGGGCCGCTTCGATCATCGCCGGGTGCGGCTTCGAGGGGTGGCGGTCGGCGGTCTGGAGGCTGGCGAAATGCCGCTCGAGTCCGTGCCGCTCGAGCACGGCTCTGAGCCCGCGCATCGCCTTGCCGGTCGCGATGCCCAAGAGCCAGCCCTCGGCCAGGAGTGCATCGAGCACCGCCCGCGCGCCGGGGAAGAGCGGCTCTTCGAAATCGGGTCGGGCGCGCATCGCGAAGAAGGCGGCCTTGTAATGCTCGGCGAGCCGCTCGGCGAGCACCGGGTCGGGCTCACCCAAGAGCTCGGCGGTGGCGATCGGCAGCGTGAGACCCACGATCCGGCGCACCGCTTCGGGTGCCGGCGGCGGTAGCCCCTCGGCCGCGAAAGCCTGCTGCATGCAGGCGACGATCGTCGCCTGGCTGTCGACGAGCGTGCCGTCGACGTCGAAGATGGCGAGGCGGAGCGGCATGGGCGGGATCCGGAGAACTCGTGGCAGAGATCGGCTCTGCCGGTGGCGGCGACAAGGGGCGAGCGGGCGCACGGGGCGCCACCACACCGTGCCGTTCGGGCCGCAGACCGCGCTGACGGGCTGCTTCGACCCCGGGGCGGCCGGCGCCTCGAACGGCGCTCCGGTCGGCAGGTTTTTCGCCGCCGACGTGGGCGAAGAGGCTCGTCCGCCTTCCTCCCGCAGCCCCTCAACCCTCGGCGGGCCAGTCCGCGAGCGAGGCCCCGGGGAGCTCGGGGCGGTCGAGGCCGAGCCAGGCGAGCGCCTCGCGGAAGGCGGGCGGCGGCTCGGCTGTGATCCGCAACGGCCGGCCCTTGGGCCCCGGCAGCTCGAGCTCGCGGGCGTGCAGCATCAGGCCCCGCGGCGCGCCCTTGGGGTGCGCGGCCTTGCCACCGTACTTGCCGTCGCCCAGGATCGGCGCACCGATCGCCGCGCAATGGGCACGGAGCTGGTGGGTGCGGCCGGTTCGCGGCAACAACGCCACCCAGGCCGCGACCTTGCCGGCGCGGGCCAGGACCTTGAACTCGGTCTTCGCCCAGCGCGCCCACTCGTCCTCCTCGGGCGCCGCCGGCTCCACCTTCTCGCGCCCGGGTGGGCCGCGCTTGCCGAGCGGCAGCTCGATGACGCCCTCGTTGCGCGTCGGACCGCCCACGAGAATGGCCCAATAGAGCTTGCGCACGCGGTGCTGCTGGAAGGCGAAACCGAGCTCGCGGGCCACCGCGGCGGTCTTGGCGACGACCAGCACGCCCGAGGTGTCGCGGTCGAGCCGATGGACGAGCCGCGGCTTCTCCCCACCCTTCGCCAAGCCCGAGAGCAGGGCGTCCAAATGGCGGGTCGTGCCGGTGCCGCCCTGGACGGCGAGGCCCGGCGGCTTGGCGAGCGCGATCAGCCGCTCGTCCTCGTAGATCACGAGGCTGCGGACGAAGGCGCGATCGGCGGCACTCAGCGGACGCGGCGCGGCGGGCGCGGGAGGCGGGTTCGTCGCCTCCGCCGGCAGAGGTGGGACGCGGATGCGCTGGCCGGCCATCAGGCGCTGGCCCGCTTCCGGCCTTTTGCCGTCGACCCGGAACTGGCCGGTCCGCAGGAGCTTCTGCAGCCGGGCGAAGGGCAGGCCCGGGAAATGGGTCTTCACCCAGCGATCGAGCCGCCAGCCCGCTTCCTCGGGCGCGACCTTGCGCTCCTCGACCCCGCTCACGACCCTTTCCCCTGCCGCTCGGCGCGCAGCCGGTCGAGCTCGGCGAGCCGCTTTTTGAGCCGGGCCTCGGAGCCCTCCTCGGTCGGCTCGTAATAGCGCTCGCGCGGCATGCCGTCCGGGAAATAGTTCTGCCCCGAGAATCGATCGGGCGCATCGTGATCGTAGACGTAACCCTCGCCGTAGCCGAGCCGGCGCATGAGCCCGGTGGGTGCGTTCAGGATGTGGAGGGGCGGCGGCAGCGAGCCCTTCTCCTTGGCCGCCCGGGTCGCGGCCCCGTAGGCCCGGTAGACGGCGTTCGATTTCGGAGCCAGCGCCAAATAGACGACGGCCTCCGCCAAAGCGAGCTCGCCCTCCGGGCTGCCGAGCCGCTCGTAGGCCTCGGCGGCGGCGAGCGCCAGGCCGAGGGCGGAAGGGTCGGCGAGCCCCACGTCCTCGCTCGCCATCCGGACGATCCGGCGGGCCAGGTAACGCGGGTCCTCGCCGCCCACGAGCATCCGGCAGAGCCAATAGAGGGCAGCGTCCGGGTCCGAGCCGCGGACCGATTTGTGGAGCGCGCTGACGAGATTGTAATGCGCCTCTTCCTGCTTGTCGTAGATCGGCAGCCGACACTGCAGGACTTCGCCGAGCGCCGTCACGTCCAAGACCGGCTCGGGCGGGAGGTCGGCGATCGCCTCGACCATGTTCAAGAGATAGCGGGCGTCACCGTCGGCGAGCTCGCACAGGCGGGCGCGCGCCACGGGATCGAGCGGCAGGCGATGGCCGAGATGGGCCTCGGCGCGTTGGAGCAGCTTTTCGAGCGCCTCGGGCCGCAGCCGCTCGAGGACGACGACGTGGCAGCGCGAGAGGAGGGCCGCGTTCAAGGCGAAGGACGGGTTCTCGGTGGTGGCACCGATCAGCGTGACGGTACCGTCCTCGACCTCGTGCAGCATCCCGTCCTGCTGAGCACGGTTGAAGCGGTGGATCTCGTCGATGAAAAGGATCGGGTGGCGGCCCTGCGCGCGCAGCCGGCGCGCCTCCTCGAAGGCTTTGCGCAGATCGGCCACGCCCGCCATCACGGCGGAGAGCGAGAGGAGCGGCTCGCCCACCGCCTTGGCGAGAAGGCGCGCGAGCGTCGTCTTGCCGGACCCGGGCGGTCCCCAGAGGATCAAGGAGGCGAGACGCTTGCGGGCGAGCATCCGGCCGAGCGGACCCTCGGCGTCGAGCGCCTTCTCCTGGCCCAAGAGATCCTCGAGCCGAGTCGGCCGCAGCCGTTCGGCGAGCGGCGCGTCGGCGGGGGTGGTCGCTGCGGCGGGCGGCGGGCCGAACAGCTCGCCGGTAGCGCTCAACCCACGCTCAACACGAGCTGCTGGTCGCCGCGACGGACGCCGATCTGCCATCTGCCCTGGGCTCCCCGGCGGACGACCTCGCGCAACTCGCCGACCGAACCGACCCGCCGGCCGTTCACGCTCTCGATGACGTCGCCGCGGCGCAGGCCGAGCCGGCCGGCGAACCGCCCGGCCTCGGCACCGAGCACCACGACCCCGCGGTCGAGATCGCCGAGCTCGAGCTCCTCGGCCAAGCCGGGGGTGAGGTCGCCCACCACGAGCCCATCGAGCGGGTGCCGACCTTCGAGAGTCGTGACGTTACGCGGCCGACGGTCGGCCGCCTCGACCGGGACGGCCAGGATGCGCTCCTGGCCGCGCCGCCAGACCTGCAGCCGGCCGCGGTCGCCCATGGGCTTGAGCGACAGGCGATAAGAAAGGCTCGGCGGGTCGTCGACCGGCACACCGTCGACGCTCAAGACCACGTCACCCGGCTGCAGGCCGGCGCGCGCCGCGGGCGAGTCGGCCGTCACCCGACGGACCAGCACGCCACGCGGCCGGTCGAGACCCAGTGCCTTGGCGAGCTCGCCGTCGACCGCTTGCAGCTCGGCGCCGAGCCAGGGCCGGGCGATCTCCCCGCGGCCGCCCTCGAGCGCCGCGAGACGGGCCGCCACGAGATTGGCCGGCACCGCGAAGCCGATCCCGATCGAGCCGCCCGAGCGGGTGAAGATCGCCGTGTTGATGCCGACGAGCTTGCCGTCGAGGGTGACGAGCGCCCCGCCCGAGTTGCCCGGGTTGATCGCCGCGTCCGTCTGGATGAAGGACACGTCCTTCTCGAGCGAGGGGTGGGTGCGTCCCTTGGCCGAGACGATCCCCGAGGTGACGGTCTGGCCGATGCCGAAGGGGTTACCGATGGCGAGCACGAGGTCGCCCACCTCGATCGCGTCGGAGTCGCCGAGCGCCAGCGTCGGCAGCCGCTCGCCGCGCGTGTCGAGCCGGAGAAATGCCAGATCGCTCGCCCGGTCGGAGCCCAGGATGCGGGCCGCGAAGGTTCGCCGGTCGGCGAGCACGACCTCGATCTCCTCCGCGCCTTCGACCACGTGGTGGTTGGTGACCACGAGCCCGTCGGGCCGCAGGATCACGCCCGAGCCCAACGACGTCTCCACCCGCGGCCGCGGTCGGCCGAACGGTGCGTGGAAGAAGAACTGGAAGAACGGATCCTCGAACAGCGGGTCCCGGGCGAGGGTCGTCTTGCGGCTCGTGATGCTGACCACCGCCGGGGCGACCCGCCGGACCACCGGAGCGAAGGACAGTCGGACCGAAGCCGCATCGCCCGGCAGGACGCGTTCTACCGGCTGCGCCCCACCTGCCGCGCAGCCCACCAGGAGCCCGAGGGCCAGACCCACGGCCGCGGCGAGCGGCGCGCGGAGCGGGCGGCGCACCGGGCCCGCTCCCGGCTCAGGCAGCGCGCGCCGGCTCCGCCTCGGCGGCCGGCTGCGGGCGCGCGCCGGAATCCTTGCCCTTGGCCTCGACGTCACGATCGACGAGTTCGATGATCGCCATCGGGGCGTCGTCGCCCTGCCGATACCCCGCCTTGAGGATGCGGCAATAGCCGCCGGGCCGATCCTTGTAACGCGGGCCCAGCACGTCGAGGATCTTGGCCGCAGTCGCTTCGGAGCGGGTCCGCGCGATCAGCAGGCGGCGGGCATGCAACCCGCCGCGCTTGCCGAGCGTGATGAGCTTCTCGACGACCGGCCGCAGCTCCTTGGCCTTGGGTAGGGTGGTCGTGATCTGCTCGTGCTTGACGAGCGCCTGGGCGAGGTTGGCCAACAGCGCCTTCCGGTGCTCGGTGGTCCGGCTCAAGCGCCGGCCGCGCTTCCTGTGCCGCATCGTTCCCTCTTCCCCTGCTCCGCGCCCCGGTGGGCGACCCCTCCGCCGGCCCGGCTCAGAAGGGCTCCTCGAGCTTGCGCGCCAACTCCTCGATATTGTCCGGCGGCCAGCCCGGCACTTCCATTCCCAGATGGAGGCCCATCTGCGCCAAGACCTCCTTGATCTCGTTCAAGGACTTGCGGCCGAAATTCGGCGTCCGCAGCATCTCGGCCTCGGTCTTCTGCACGAGATCGCCGATGTAGACGATGTTGTCGTTCTTGAGGCAGTTCGCCGCACGGACCGAGAGCTCGAGCTCGTCGACCTTGCGCAGGAGGTTCGGGTTGAACGGCAGCTCGGGCCGCCGCTCGCTCGGCATGGCGAGGTGCGGCTCCTCGAAGTTGATGAAGAGCTGCAGCTGATCCTGGAGGATCCGGGCCGCGTAAGCGACCGCGTCCTCGGGAGCCACCGAGCCGTCGGTTTCGACCTGCATGACCAACTTGTCGTAGTCGGTCTGCTGGCCCACCCGGGCGTTGTCGACGCGGTAGGCCACCTTGCGGACCGGGCTGTAGATCGCATCGATGGCGATCAGACCGATCGGCGCGTCTTCGCTCTTGTTGAGATGCGCCGGGACGTAGCCCTTGCCGTTGTTGACGGTGAGCTCCATCGCGAGCTTGCCGCCCTGGTCGACGTGGCAGATCACGTGATCGGGATCCATGATCTCGAGGTCGTGGCCGGCCTCGATCATCCCGGCGGTCACCACCTTCGGCCCCTCGACGCGGAGATGGAAGCGGCGCGGGCCGTCGCTGTGCAGCCGCAGCCCGAGCGACTTCAAATTGAGGACGATGTCGGTCACGTCCTCGCGCACGCCCGGGATCGTCGAAAACTCGTGCAGCACGCCGTCGATGCGGATCGCCGTGATGGCCGAACCCTGCAGGGAAGAGAGGAGGACGCGGCGCAACGCGTTGCCGAGGGTGATGCCGAAGCCGCGCTCCAAGGGTTCGACCACGAGGATCGCCTCACGGTCCGGCCGACGGCCGGGCTGGACGTCGAGCTTGCGCGGCTTGATGAGGTCTTGCCAGTTGCGCTGGATCGACGGATTGGTGCGGGTCTGCACGGTTGCGATGCCCGATGAGTGCCGGCCCGCGGGCCGATCGACCGGCCCGAGGCGAGTTGCGCGGAGGATCGACACCGACGGCTCAGACTCGGCGGCGCTTACGCGGCCGACAGCCATTGTGGGGGACCGGCGTCACGTCACGGATAGATGTGATCGTCAAGCCGACCGCCTGCAAGGCACGAAGCGCCGATTCCCGACCGGATCCGGGCCCGCGCACCTCGATCTCGAGGGTACGCATGCCGTGCTCCATCGCCTTGCGGCCGGCCGCCTCGGCGGCGACCTGGGCGGCGAAGGGCGTCGATTTGCGCGAGCCCTTGAAGCCCTGCGAGCCGGCCGATGCCCAGGCGATCGTGTTGCCCTGCGCGTCGGTGATCGTGATGATGGTGTTGTTGAAGGTAGCGGCGACGTGCGCCACACCCGAGGTGATGTTCTTGCGTTCGCGGCGGCGGACGCGGGCGGTACTCTCGGTCGCCATGGCTTACTTCTTCGTCGCCTTCTTCTTGCCGGCGATCGGCCGGGCCGGCCCCTTCCGGGTGCGCGCATTGGTGTGCGTGCGCTGACCGCGCACCGGCAGACCGCGCCGATGTCGCAGGCCGCGATAGCACCCCAGATCCATGAGCCGCTTGATGTTCATCGCGACTTCGCGCCTGAGGTCACCCTCGACCTTGTACTCGCGGTCGATCACCTCGCGGATACGGGCGAGCTCGGCGTCGGTCAGCTCGTGCGTCCGACGATGATGAGCGATGCCGCAGCGGTCGAGGATGACCTTCGAATTGCTCGGGCCGATCCCGTAGATGTAGGTCAAAGCGACCCAGATCGGCTTCTGGCTCGGAATGTTGACACCGGCGATACGGGCCAAGTCGGGATCTCCTGAACTCGCTCCGACGAGCGACGCGCGAAGCCGCTCCTTCCGGCTCCGCGCCCGAAAAGCGCGCGGAGTATAGAGGCCGCGGATCGGCCGTCAACCGCCGATCTCCGCGAGCACCCGAGCGATCGCCGCCGTCACCGCCTCGATCGGGGCCATGCCGTCGACCGTCCGCAACAAGCCACGCGCCCGATAATAGGGGAGCAGCGGCGCGGTCTGCGCCTCGTAGGCCTGCAAGCGGGTGCGCACCGCCTCCGGATTGTCGTCCTTGCGACGCGTGAACTCCGTCGCGCCGCACACGTCGCACACGCCCTCGACCTTCGGCCGTTTGAACCGCTCGTGGTAGCCCGCCCCGCACTTGGCGCAGGCGAACCGACCGGCGATCCGCTCGACCAGCGCCTCGGCGTCGACCTCAAGCTCGATCACCGCATCCAACTTCTGGCCGCGCGCCGCGAGCATGGCATCGAGCGCCTCGGCCTGGGCCACGGTCCGCGGAAAGCCGTCGAGTACGAAGCCCCGGGCGCAATCCGGCTGGGCCAGCCGTTCCTCGACGATCGCGTTGATGATCGCGTCCGAGACGAGCTCACCCCGCTCCATCACCGCCTTGGCCTGACGCCCGACCTCGGTCTCCCGGGCGACCGCCTCGCGCAGCATGTCGCCGGTCGAAAGCTGCGGAATCCCGTACCGCTCCACGAGCCATTTCGCTTGCGTACCCTTACCCGCGCCGGGCGGCCCGAGCAGCACGAGCCTCATCCGCGCCTCCCCCTGAGCCGCGCCTTCTTGATGAGCCCTTCGTATTGATGGGCGATCAGGTGCGATTGGATCTGCGCCACCGTGTCCATCGTCACCGAAACGACGATCAACAGCGACGTGCCGCCGAAATAGAAGGGCACGGCGTATTGCGAGATCAGGATCTCGGGGAGCACGCAGACCGCCGCCAGGTACAAGGCGCCGACCGCCGTGAGCCGTGTCAACACGTAATCGAGATACTCGGCGGTTCGCTGGCCCGGCCGGATCCCCGGAACGAAGCCACCGTGTTTTTTGAGGTTCTCGGCCGTCTCTTGTGGGTTGAAGACGATCGCCGTGTAGAAGAAGGCGAAGAACACGATGAGAGCGACGTAGAGCGCGATGTGGAGCGGCCGACCGTAGCCCAACGCACTCGTGATCACGATCAGCCACTCGGGCCCACCCTGGCCCGCGAAGCTGCCGATCGTCGCCGGCAACAGGAGGAGCGAGCTCGCGAAAATCGCCGGGATCACGCCCGCCGTGTTGAGCTTCAAGGGCAGATGCGAGCTCTCGCCGCCGAACATCCGGTTCCCGCCCACCATCCGCTTGGGATATTGGACGAGGATACGGCGCTGGGCCCGCTCGACGAAGACGATGAAGGTGATCACCGCGGCGGCGACGACCAGCAGCAAAAGAATGAAGGGCGTCGACATCGCGCCGGTGCGGCCGAGCTCGAACAGTGCCGCGAGGGCCGAGGGTAAGCCCGCGATGATCCCGACGAAGATGATGAGCGAGATTCCGTTGCCGATTCCCCGGCTCGTGATCTGCTCCCCGAGCCACATCAAGAAGACCGTACCGCCCACGATCGTGATGACCGTCGTGACGCGGAAGAACCAGCCCGGGTCGATCACCGCCGAGCCGTTCGGCCCCGAGGTGGCCTCGAGGCCGATCGCCATCCCCCAGGCCTGGAAAGCGGCCAGCACGACGGTGAGATAGCGGGTGTACTGGTTGATCTTCTTGCGGCCGGTCTCCCCCTCTTTTTTGAGTTGCTCGAGCGTCGGCGAAACCGCCGTCATGAGCTGGAGAATGATCGAGGCCGAGATGTAGGGCAGGATCCCGAGCGCGAAGATCGACATCCGCTCGAGCGCACCCCCGGCGAACATGTTGAACATGCCGAGGATGCCGCCGCGCTGCTGGGCGAAGATCTGTGCCATGATCGCCGGGTCGATGCCCGGCAAGGGGACGTAGGTCCCGAGGCGGTAGACGATCAGGCAGCCGAGCGTGAACCAAATGCGCTTCTTGAGCTCGGTCGCCTTGGCGAAGGCCCCGAAATTGATCGCGCTCGCGAGCTGCTCGGCCGCCGAGGCCATCCCCGCCTCCGTCAGGCGGCGGCCGGCTCGGCCGGCAGTACGACCTTGCCACCCGCCCGCTCGACCGCCTCGATCGCCTTCTTCGAGGCGTGCGCCACCTCGAGGATCAAGGGCACCTTGAGCTCGCCGCGGCCCAAGAGCCGCACCCCGTCACGCGCCCGCCGCAGCACGCCGCTCTCGACCAAGGCCGCCGCGTCCAACCGCGCACCGGCCGCGATCTTGCCCGCCTCGACCGCCGCCTGCAGCGTGTCGAGGTTGACGACCGCGTACTCGCCCCGCGTCGGATTCTTGAACCCGCGCTTCGGCAGGCGGCGGAAGATCGGCATCTGGCCACCCTCGAACCAGGGCGGCTTCGGGTTCGAGGTGCGCGCCTTGGCACCCTTGTGGCCCCTGCCCGCGGTCTTGCCGAGACCCGAGCCGGTGCCGCGGCCGAGCCGCTTGCGCGCCTGCCGTGCGCCCGGATTGTCGCGGAGCTCGTTGAGCTTCATCCTTCGATCCTCACGCGCTCTCGACCGGCTCGACCCGCAAGAGATGCCGCACCTTCTCGATCCGCCCGCGATTGGCGGGCGTGTCGTCGACGATCCGCGTGCGATGCATCTTGTTGAGACCGAGACAGACGAGCGTCGCCCGCTGGTCGGCCGGCCGCCCGATCGGGCTGCCGATCTGGGTGATCTTGAGCTTGCCGCCGCGCACCGCGCGGCCTTCCGAACCGCCGCGTTCCTCGCTCATTCGGCGCGTGCTCCCTCGACACCCTCGCGACGGCCGACGAGATCGCTCACCTTCTTGCCGCGCTTGGCGGCCACCGTGCGCGGCGAGCAGACCTGCTGCAGGGCCGCGAAGGTCGCTTTCACCATGTTGTGCGGGTTGTTCGATCCCAAAGACTTGGCGACCACGTCGCCGATCCCGAGCGCCTCGAAAACGGCCCGCATGGGCCCGCCCGCGATGATCCCGGTGCCCGGCGGGGCCGCGCGCAGGACCACACTGCCCGCACCGAACCGGCCCTTGACGTCGTGGTGCAACGTCCGGCCCTGCCGCAGCGGCACGCGGATCATGCTGCGCTTGGCTTGCTCCGTGGCCTTGCGGACCGCCTCCGGCACCTCGCGCGCCTTGCCCGAGCCGTAGCCGACCCGGCCCTTACCGTCGCCCACCACGACGAGCGCCGAAAAGCCGAACCGCCGACCGCCCTTCACCACCTTCGCGACGCGGTTCACGCTCACGAGCCGGTCGATCAGCTCGCTCTCGCCCCGCTCCTCGCCACCCGTCCGCTCGCGACCTCGCGCCATGCCCTTCCGTCCTCAGAAGACGAGCCCGCCCTCGCGGGCGCCCTCGGCCAGGGCCTGCACCCGGCCATGGTATTTGTATCCGCCGCGGTCGAAGACCACCGCCTCGATCCCGGCCGCCTTGGCCCGCTGCGCCAAGAGGAGGCCGACCCGCTTGGCGGCCTCCTTGTCGGCCCCGGTCTTGAGCTCACCCCGGAGCTCCTTGTCGAGGGTCGACGCCGCCACCAGTGTCCGGCCCACCGAGTCGTCGATGATCTGGCCGTAAATGTGCCGGTTCGACCGGAACACCGAAAGGCGCAGCCGGCCACCGGACTGGGTGCGGATCCGGTAGCGGACCCGGCGTGCCCGTCGCTCGAACCGCTCCTTGGCACTCGGCATGGTCACTTCTTCTTGCCTTCCTTGCGGAGGATCACCTCCTCGGCGTATTTGATCCCCTTGCCCTTGTAGGGCTCGGGCTTGCGGAAACTGCGGATCTCCGCCGCGATCTGCCCGACCTTCTGCTTGTCGGGGCCGCTGATCGTGATCTGCGTCGGACTCTCGCAGGTGATCTTGATGTCGGGCGGGATCGCGTACTTGATGTCGTGGCTGAAGCCGAGCTGCAGCGTGAGGATTTTCCCGTCGGAGGCCGCTCGGTAGCCCACACCGTTGATCTCGAGCTTGCGCGAAAAGCCTTCGGTCACGCCCTTGACGAGATTGGCGACGAGCGAACGCGACAAACCCCACATCGCCTTCGCCCGCTGTTCGGTGGAGCGCGGCTTGACCACGATCTTGCCGCCCTCGAGCGCCACCGTGACCTCGGGCGGCAGTACCTGCGCGAGCTCGCCGAGCTTGCCCTTGGCCCGCACCGTGTTGCCCTCGATCGCCACCGTCACGCCGGCGGGGATCGGAACCGGATGTTTGCCGATGCGCGACATGGCTCAGAACACCGTGCAGAGGATCTCGCCGCCCACTTTCAGCTCGCGCGCCTCGGCGTCCGAGACGACACCTCGCGGCGTCGAGATGATCGCGATGCCGAGCCCGTTGTAGACCTTCGGCAGATCCTTCACCCCCGCATAGACCCGCCGGCCGGGCTTCGAGACCCGCTTGATCTCGCGGATCACGGGCTCGCCGTTGTGGTATTTGAGCTCGATCGACAGCTCCTTGATGCCCGGCCGCACGTCGATCGTCTCGTAATTGCGGATGTAGCCTTCGCGCTTCAGCACGTCGAGCACCCGCTCGCGCAACTTCGAGGCCGGCGAGCGGACCGTGCTCTTCTGCGCGCGCTGGGCGTTGCGGATGCGGGTCAACATGTCACCGAGCGGATCAGAACCCACCATCACCGTTCCCCGCCCTCACCAGCTCGCTTTGACGCAGCCGGGGATCTGCCCCTGACTCGCGAGTTCGCGCAACGCGATGCGCGACAGCCCGAACTTCCGGTAATAACCGCGCGGCCGGCCGGTCAGCAGACAGCGATTGCGCACCCGCACCGCCGCCCCGTTACGCGGTAAGGCCGCGAGCGCGAGGGTCGCCTCGAAGCGCTCCTCGGGCTCGCGGCTCCTGTCCATCACGATCTTCTTGAGCTCCGCCCGCTTGGCCTTGAATTTCGCGACCAGGCGACGGCGCCGCTCGTTCTTCTCGATCGCGCTCTTCTTGGCCATGGCTCACTTCCGGAACGGCATGTTGAAGCCCGCGAGGAGGGCTTTCGCCTCCTCGTTCGTCTTGGCGGTGGTGCAGATGATGATGTCCATGCCCCGCACCTCGTCCACCTCGTCGAAGTTGATCTCCGGGAAGATGATCTGCTCCTTGATGCCGAACGCGTAATTCCCGCGCCCGTCGAACGCCTTGTCCGGCACGCCGCGGAAGTCGCGCACCCGCGGCAAGGCGATGTTGATCAGCCGATCCAGGAACTCGTACATCCGCTCGCGCCGCAAGGTCACCTTGCAGCCGATCGCCATACCCTTGCGGACCTTGAAATTCGCGACCGACTTGCGCGCCCGGCACGGCACCGGTTTCTGGCCGGCGATGAGCGCCATGTCGCGCATCGCGTTCTCGAGCTTCTTGCGGTCGGCCACCGCCTCGCCCACGCCCATGTTCAAGACGATCTTCTCGAGCCGCGGCACCTGCATCGGGTTCTTGTAGCCGAACCGCTCGACGAGCTGCGGCCGGATCGTGCGCTCGTAATACTCCTTGAGCCTCGCCATGGCGCACCTCAGCGGTCGATGAGCTCGCCGGAGCGCTTGGCGTAGCGCACCTTGCGGCCGTCCTCGAGGATGCGGAAACCGACCCGGGTCGGCTTGCCGTCTTTGGGGTCGATGTGGGCCAGGTTGGCGATCGAGATCGGCGCCTCCTTGGTCACGATCCCCCCCTGCGGATTGCGCGGCGACGGTTTGGTGTGCCGCTTGACCAGCCGCACACCCTGCACGATCGCTCGCCCCTCGTCGGGGAAGACCTTGAGGACCTCGCCCTGCTTGCCCTTGTCGCGCCCGGTCGTCACGACGACCCTGTCGCCCTTCTTGATCTTGGCCGCCATCAGAGCACCTCGGGCGCCAGCGAGATGATCTTCATGAACTTCTTCGCCCGCAGCTCGCGCGTCACCGGTCCGAAGATCCGCGTGCCGATCGGCTCACCTTGATTGTTGATGAGAACGGCCGCGTTCTTGTCGAAGCGGATCGAGGTCCCGTCCGGCCGGTGGATCTCCTTCGCGGTGCGGACGATGACCGCCTTGGCGACCTCGCCCTTCTTCACTTTGCCGCGGGGAATCGCCTCTTTGATGGCGACGACGATGACGTCGCCCACCGTCCCCCATTTGCGGTGCGAGCCTCCGAGCACACGGATGCACTCGACGCGCCGCGCGCCCGAATTGTCGGCCACTTCGAGATCGGTCTCCGGCATGATCATGGCTGGATCCTCACCCCTGGCCCACCGTGGCACCGTCCTCGACCAGCACCTCCCAGCGCTTGCGCGCCGAGAGCGGCCGGCACTCGCGGATCTTCACGACGTCACCGACTTTGAACCGGTTTTCCGGATCGTGTGCCATGTACTTCTTCGAGCGCTTGATCGTCTTGCCGTAGATCGGATGCACGACACGCCGATCGACGCGCACGACGATCGTCTTGTCGGCCTTGTCGCTCACCACCACGCCTTGCAGCACCCGCCTCGGCATCCTCTCACACCCCTCGAGCCTTGGCCGCGGCCGCCCGACGCCGCTCGTTCATCACCGTCAACACACGCGCGATCTCGCGCCGCACCTCGCGCACGCGCCGGGTGTTCTCGAGCTGCCCGGTCGCCTTCTGGAAGCGCAGATTGAACTGCTCCTTCTTGAGGTCGAGCAGCCTGGCCTTCAGTTGGTCGTCGGTCTGCGTCCGCAGCTCCGCCGCCGTCATCGCTTCACACCCCTTCCTGAACGCGCGCGACGAACTTGGTCCGAATCGGCAGCTTCGCGGCCCCGCGGGCGATCGCCTCGGCCGCGAGCTCGGCCGGGACCCCGTCGATCTCGAACAGGATACGCCCGGGCTTGACCCGACAAACCCAATATTCGACCGAGCCTTTGCCCTTCCCCATCCGGACTTCGGCCGGCTTCTTGGTCACCGGCACGTCCGGGAACACCCGGATCCACAACCGCCCGGCCCGCTTCAAATGCCGCGTGATCGCCCGGCGTGCCGCCTCGATTTGACGCGCGGTCACCCGCTCGGGCTCGAGCGCCTTCATCCCGTAGGCACCGAACGCCAAGGTGTAGCCCCCCTTGGCGAGCCCGTGGATCCGCCCCTTGTGCGCCTTCCTGAACTTGGTCCGACTCGGCTGCAGCATCAGACCTCGCTCCCGCGCCGGCCCTCGGACCGCGGCGCCGGGCCCGCCTCGGCGAGCTTGCGGTCGTAGGCCATCGGATCGTGTTCGAAGATCTCACCCCGGTAGACCCATACCTTGACCCCGCAAGTCCCGTAGGGGGTCTTCGCGGTCGCCCGGCCGAAATCGATGTTGGCGCGCAGCGTGTGGAGCGGCACCCGTCCTTCGCGGTACCATTCGCTCCGCGCGATCTCCGCGCCCCCGAGCCGACCGCTGCAGGTGACCTTGATCCCCTGCGCGCCGAGCCGCATGGCCGACTGCACCGCCCGCTTCATCGCGCGGCGGAAGGTCACCCGCTTCTCGAGCTGCTGGGCGATGTTCTCGGCCACGAGCTTGGCGTCGAGCTCGGGCTTGCGGACCTCGACGATGTTGAGCGTGACCTCACCCGAGCAACGCTGCGCGAGCTCCTTGCGCAACGTGTCGATCTCCGCGCCCTTCTTGCCGATCACCACCCCCGGCCGGGCGGTGTGGATCGTCACCCGCGCCTTCTTGGCCGGCCGTTCGACGATGACCCGGCTCACCCCGGCCTGCGCCAGCCGCTTTTCGAGGAACGATCGAATCTGCAGATCCTCGGCCAAAAGCTTCGCATAGTCGTGGTCGGCGTACCAGCGCGAGTCCCAGGTGCGGTGGATGCCGAGCCGCAGCCCGACCGGGTTGACCTTCTGGCCCATCAGGCCGCCTCCTCGACTTGCCGCACGACGATCCTGAGCCGGCTCCAATATTTGAGGATTCGGCCGGCCCGCCCGCGCGCCCGCGCGTGCAGCCGCTTCATGACGAGCTGCTTGCCGACGCTCGCCTCGGCCACCACCAGCCGGTCGACGTCGAGCCCGTGATTGTTCTCGGCGTTGGCGATGGCACTTTCGAGCACCTTCTTGACGGTCGCGGCCGCCCGCTTGCGCGTGAAGGTGAGCGCCGTGACCGCCTTGCCCGCCGGCAGACCGCGGATCAACCCGGCCACGAGGTCGAGCTTGCGCGGACTCACCCGCAGCATGAGGCCCTGCGCCATGGCCTCGTTCTCGGCCAGCCGTCGCTTCTGCTTGGGCTTGCCCATCCTACTTCCTCTTGACCTTCTTGTCGGCGCCGTGGCCGTGGAACGTCCGGGTCGGCGCGAACTCGCCGAGCTTGTGCCCCACCATGTTCTCGGTGACGTAAACCGGCACGAACTTTTTCCCGTTGTGCACGGCGAACGTCAGTCCGACGAAGTCCGGCACGATCGTCGACCGCCGCGACCAGGTCTTGATGATGTCGTTCCGCCCCGATGCCCGCACTTTCTCGGCCTTGTCGAGCAGATAGCCGTCGACGAACGGGCCCTTCCAAACCGAGCGCGGCATGGCTCAGCCACCCCTCTTCTTCGCGACGTGGCGGCTGCGCACGATCATGTTCGCCGTCCGCTTGTTGCGCCGTGTCTTGTACCCCTTGGTCGGCTGCCCCCACGGGCTCACCGGATGGCGGCCGCCCGAGGTCTTGCCCTCGCCACCGCCGTGCGGATGGTCGATCGGGTTCATGCTGACGCCGCGATTGTGCGGCCGGCGGCCCTTCCAGCGCATCCGCCCGGCCTTGCCCCAATTGACGTTTTGATGGTCGGGGTTGGAAACGGCACCGACCGTCGCCATGCAGTTCTGGTGCACGAGCCGGATCTCGCCCGACATGAGCCGGATCTGGGCATAGTCACCGTCCCGGCCGATGAGTTGCGCGAACGTCCCGGCCGCGCGGGCCAGCTGACCACCTTTCCCGATCTTGAGCTCCACGTTGTGCACGATCGTCCCGATCGGAATGTTCTTGAGCGGCGCGGCGTTGCCCGGTTTGATGTCGACCTTCTCGCCGGCGATCACCGTATCGCCCGGTGCCAACCGCTGCGGGGCCAGGATGTAAGACTGTTCGCCGTCGGCGTAGCGCAGGAGCGCGATAAAGGCCGTCCGGTTGGGATCGTATTCGAGCCGCTCCACGGTCGCCGGCACGTCCCATTTGCGCCGCCTGAAGTCGATGAAGCGGTAGGCCCGCTTGTGCCCGCCGCCGCGGAAGCGGACCGTGATGTGACCGTGATGGTTGCGCCCGCCCGTCGACGGCTTGCCGCGCGTGAGCGCCTTGACCGGCTTGCCTTTCCACAGCTCCGAGCGGTCGACGAGCACGAGCTGGCGACGACCGGGGCTCGTGGGCTTGTAGCTCTTGAGTGCCATCGCCTCAGATCCCCGTCGTCACGTCGATCCGCTCCCCTTCGGCGAGCGTCACGATCGCCTTCTTCACGTCCGGCCGCTTGCCCACGCGGCCGCGGAACCGCTTCACCTTGCCCTTCACGTTCATCGTGTTCACGGCCGTGACCTTGACGTTGAAGAGCGCCTCGACCGCGGCCTTGATCTGCGGCTTGGTGGCGTCCTTGCGGACCTTGAAGACGACCTGGTTCTTCTCCGAGAGCAGCGTCGCCTTCTCGGTGATCACCGGAGCCAGGATGATGTCGTAGGTCGACGGCCGGATCATGCGAGCCGCTCCGTGAGGCCTTGGACCGCTTCGGGGGTGAGAACGAGCGTGTCCCGCCGCAGAATGTCGTAGACGTTCGCACCTTGCACCGGCAGGACGTCGACACCCGGCAAATTGCGCGCACCGAGTGCGAAATTCCGGTCGATCTCTTTGCCACCGATCATCAAGGCCGAGCGGATCCCGAGCCGCTCGAGCGCCGCCGCGACCCGCTTGGTCTTGGGCTCGTCGAGCCGGAGCGCGTCGACGATCACGAGCTTACCCTCTTTCACCTTGGCCGAGAGCGCGCATTTGAGCCCGAGCGCGCGGACCTTCTTCGGCAGGTCGATCGCGTGGCTGCGCACGACCGGGCCGAAGGCGACGCCACCCCCGCGGAAGATGTTGACCCGCCGCGAGCCGTGCCGCGCCCGGCCGGTGCCCTTCTGCTTGTAGATCTTCGACCCGCTGCGGTTGACCTCGCCCCGGGTCTTCACCTTGTGCGTCCCGGCCCGCCGCTTGGCGAGCTGCCAGACGACCACCCGCTGCAGAATGTCGGGCCGAACCTCGACGCCGAAGATCGAATCGTCGAGCTCGATGGTCCCGACATTTTCGGCCTCCAGGTTCTTCACGGGGAGCTGCATGCTCACGCCTCCGGCTCCTCGTGGACGATCGCCTCGGCCTCCTCACCCGCCCGCACGATGGCCGCCGGGAAGGGCGCTTCCTTGGGCAGGGCCCGCTTCACCGCATCTCGCACCTCGACCCAGCCACCCTTCGGACCCGGCACACCACCCTTGATCAGGATGATCCCGCGTTGCGGATCCACGCCGAACACCTCGAGGTTCTGCACGGTCACGCGCCGAGCCCCCATGTGCCCGGCCATCCTCTTCCCCTTGAAGACCCTGCCCGGGTCCTGTCGGTTACCCGTCGAGCCGTGCGAGCGGTGCGAAATCGACACCCCGTGGCTCGCCCTGAGCCCGCCGAAATTGTGCCGCTTCATGGCACCGGCGAAGCCCTTGCCGATCGAGATCGCCGAGACGTCCACGTGCTGCCCGGCGACGAAATGCCCGACGTGGATCTCGCTGCCGACCTCGAGAAGCGCATCCGGGGTGACCCGGAACTCGACGAGCTTCGCCTTGGGCTCGACCTTGGCTTTGGCGAAGTGGCCACGCATCGGCTTCGTCACGTTCTTGGTCTTGGCCTTGCCGACGCCGAGCTGCACGGCGCAATAACCGTCCTTTTCGGGCGTCCGCACCGCCACGACCTCGCATTTGTCGACCTGGAGTACGGTCACCGGCACGTGGCTGCCGTCGACGCCGAACAGCCGCGTCATGCCGACCTTGCGGGCGAGCAGGCCCGTTCGCATCGCCGTCCTCTCAGAGCTTGATCTCGACGTCGACGCCGGCCGCGAGGTCGAGCTTCATGAGCGCGTCCACGGTCTGTGGCGTCGGGTCGACGATGTCGAGGAGCCGCTTGTGCGTCCGGATCTCGAACTGCTCGCGGCTCTTCTTGTCGATGTGCGGCGAGCGGTTCACCGTGAACCGCTCGATCCGGTTCGGCAGGGGGATCGGACCGCGCACCCGGGCGCCGGTCCGCTTCGCCGTGCCCACGATCTCGCGCACCGATTGGTCGAGCACGCGGTGATCGAAGGCCTTGAGGCGGATGCGGATGTTCTGCGTTTCCATGGTGCGCGACCCGTTCCCTCGCCACCCCTCACTCGATGATCGAGGACACGACGCCGGCGCCGATCGTCCGGCCGCCCTCGCGGATCGCGAAGCGCAGCCCCTGCTCCATCGCGATCGGCGAGATGAGCTCGACCTCCAACGTCACGTTGTCGCCCGGCATGACCATCTCGACACCCTTTGGGAGCTTGATCGAGCCCGTGACGTCGGTCGTCCGGAAATAGAACTGAGGCCGATAGTTCGAGAAGAACGGCGTGTGCCGGCCGCCCTCCTCCTTGGTCAGGACGTAGGTCTCGGCCATGAACCGCCGATGCGGCGTGATCGAACCCGGCTTGCAGAGCACCTGGCCGCGCTCCACCTCGTCACGCTTCGTGCCGCGCAACAAAATGCCGACATTGTCACCCGGCTCGCCCTGGTCGAGGAGCTTGCGGAACATTTCCACGCCGGTGCACACCGTCTTCTGCGTCGGCCGAAGCCCGACGATCTCGACCTCGTCGCCCACTCTGATCACACCGCGCTCGATCCGGCCGGTCACCACCGTGCCGCGACCGGAGATCGAGAACACGTCCTCGACCGGCATCAAGAACGGCTTGTCCTTGTCGCGCACCGGCTGCGGGATGTATTCGTCGACCGCCTTCATGAGCTCGAGGATGCTGTTCTTGCCGATCGCGTCGTCGCGGCCCTCGAGCGCCGCCAAGGCCGAGCCCCTGACGATCGGGACCTCGTCACCCGGGAATCCGTACTTCGAGAGGAGCTCGCGGACCTCAAGCTCGACGAGCTCCAAGAGCTCGGGATCGTCGACCATGTCGACCTTGTTCAAATAGACGACGATCGCCGGAACACCCACCTGCCGAGCGAGCAGGATGTGCTCGCGGGTCTGCGGCATCGGCCCGTCGGCGGCGGAAACGACGAGGATCGCGCCGTCCATCTGCGCCGCACCCGTGATCATGTTCTTGACGTAGTCGGCATGACCCGGGCAGTCGACGTGGGCATAATGGCGCTTGTCGGTTTCGTACTCGACGTGTGCGGTGTTGATCGTGATCCCGCGCGCCTTCTCCTCGGGTGCCTTGTCGATCTGATCGTACGCCGTGAACTGCGCCTTGCCCTGCTCCGCGAGGACCTTGGTGATGGCGGCCGTCAACGTCGTCTTGCCGTGATCGACGTGGCCGATGGTCCCGATGTTGCAGTGCGGCTTGGTCCGCTCGAACTTTGCCTTGGCCATCTCCGGTCCTCCGCTCGAACTCGTTCCCGTGACGCGAACCTCAGGCGTACTTCGCCCGGATTTCCTCGGCCACCATTTGCGGCACGGGCTCGTAGTGGTCGAAATGCATGGTGAACTGTGCACGCCCCTGACTGAGCGAGCGCAGCGTGTTGACGTACCCGAACATGGTGGCGAGCGGCACCATGGCACTCACCACCTGGCCGTTGCCGCGCGGCTCCATGCCGATGATCTGACCGCGCCGGCTGTTCAGATCGCCGATGATGTCACCCATGTACTCTTCGGGCGTCACCACCTCGACCCGCATGACCGGCTCCAGGAGCTGCGGGCCGGCCTTCGCGGCCCCCTCCTTGAAGGCCGCCCGGGCGGCGATTTCGAAGGCGAGGGTCGAACTGTCGACCTCGTGATACGAGCCGTCGACCAACGACACCTTGACGTCGATCATCGGGAAGCCGGCGAGCACCCCGCTCGTCATCGCCGACTCGATCCCCTTCTGCACGCCCGGCACGTACTCCTTCGGGACGGCACCGCCCACGACCTTGTTCTCGAAGACGAACCCCGAGCCCTTCTCGCCCGGCTCCAGCACCAGCTTGACCCGCGCGAACTGACCCGCACCACCGGTCTGCTTCTTGTGCGTGTAGTCGACTTCCGCCCGCCGGGTGATCGTCTCGCGATAAGCCACCTGCGGCTGGCCGACGTTCGCCTCGACCTTGTATTCCCGCTTCATGCGGTCGACGATGATCTCCAGATGGAGCTCGCCCATCCCCTTGATCACCGTTTGGCCGGACTCGGGATCGGTCGAAACGCGGAAGGACGGATCCTCGGCCGCGAGCCGGGCCAGCGCCACGGCGAGCTTTTCCTGATCGGCCTTCGACTTGGGCTCGACCGCGACCTCGATGACCGGCTCCGGGAACTCGATCCGCTCGAGCACGATCGGCTTTTGCGGATCGCACAGTGTGTCCCCGGTCGTCGTGTTCTTGAGGCCCACGAGGGCCACGATGTCACCCGCGTGCGCCTCCTTGATCTCCTCGCGCTGGTTGGCGTGCATGAGCAGGATCCGGCCGATCCGCTCGCGCTGGTCCTTGACCGTGTTGAGGAGATAGGAGCCGCTCTCGAGCCGCCCCGAATAGAGCCGCACGTAGGTGAGCGTCCCGACGAACGGGTCGGACATGATCTTGAAGGCGAGGGCCGCGACCGGCTCGTCGTCGACCGGCCGACGCACGATCCTTTCTTCGGTCTTCGGGTGGATTCCCTCGACCGGCGGCAGATCGGCAGGCGACGGCAAGAAGTCGACGACCGCGTCGAGGAGCGGCTGCACGCCCTTGTTCTTGAAGGCGGCACCGCACAGCACGGGAACGAGCTTGAACTCGACCGTGCCCTTCCTGAGGCAGCGGATCAAGGTCGCCTCGTCCGGCTCCTCACCGCCGAGATAGGCCTCGAGGACGGCATCGTCGAGCTCGGCCGCGGCTTCGACGAGCTTCGTCCGGTACTCGGCGGCCTTCTCCTGCAGCTCGGGCGGGATCGGCCGGTCCTCGAACTTGGCGCCGAGCGTCTCCTCGAGCCAGACGACGCACTTGTTGCGCAAAACGTCGACCACGCCCGTGAACGCCGCCTCGTGCGCGATCGGGAAATTCACGACGACCGTCTTGGCGCCGAGCCGGTCCTCGATCATCTCGACGCAGCGCCAGAAATTGGCGCCCGTCCGGTCCATCTTGTTGACGAAGCAGATCCGCGGCACACGGTACTTGTCGGCCTGACGCCAGACCGTTTCGGTCTGCGGCTCGACGCCCGCCACCCCGTCGAATACCGCCACCGCCCCGTCGAGCACGCGCAAGCTGCGCTCGACCTCGATCGTGAAGTCGACATGGCCCGGCGTGTCGATGATGTTGATCCGATGGTCGCGCCAGAAGGTCGTGGTCGCGGCCGAGGTGATCGTGATCCCCCGCTCCTGCTCCTGCTCCATCCAGTCCATCGTCGCGGTGCCTTCGTGCACCTCGCCGATCTTGTAGGAGCGACCGGTGTAATAGAGGATGCGCTCGGTCGTGGTGGTCTTGCCGGCATCGATGTGCGCCATGATGCCGATGTTGCGGTAGCGCTCGATGGGTACGGTGCGCGGCATGCTCGTCGCCTCGGGCCCGGGCCTCGGTCACCAACGATAATGCGAGAAAGCGCGGTTGGCCTCGGCCATCCGAAGCGTGTCCTCGCGCTTCTTGAAGGCGGCGCCACGGCCGTTGGCGGCGTCCAGGAGCTCACCGGCGAGCCGCTCGATCATCGTCTTCTCCGAACGGGCCTGCGCGGTTTGAATGATCCAGCGGATGGCGAGCGCCTGCCGCCGCTCCGGCCGAACCTCGACCGGCACCTGGTAGGTGGCGCCACCCACGCGCCGCGAGCGCACCTCGAGCGCCGGCTTCACGTTCTCGAGCGCATGATGGAAGATCTCGAGCGGATCTTTGCCGGTCCGCTTCGAGATCCGGTCGAAGGCGCCGTAGACGATCTTCTCGGCGACCGATTTCTTGCCTTCGCGCATCACACAGTTGATGAACTTGGCGACGACCTGGTCGCCGTATTTGGGATCCGGCAGAACCTCGCGCTTCTCGGCGGCACGGCGACGCATCTCGACCCCCTCCTCACTTCGGCCGCTTCACGCCGTACTTCGAACGGCCCTGCTTGCGTCCCTGGACACCCTGGGTGTCGAGCGTACCGCGGATGATGTGATAGCGGACACCTGGCAGGTCCTTGACGCGCCCGCCGCGGATCAGAACCACCGAGTGTTCCTGCAGATTGTGCCCCTCGCCCGGGATGTAGGAAGTCACCTCGTAACCGTTGGTCAGCCGCACGCGCGCGACCTTGCGCAAAGCCGAGTTCGGCTTCTTGGGCGTGGTCGTGTAAACGCGGGTACAAACTCCGCGCTTCTGCGGGCAGGCCTGCAATGCCGGCACCTTGTTGCGCACCGGCTTGGGCTGCCGCCCCTTGCGCACGAGCTGGTTGATCGTCGGCATGCCTGACCGTTCCTCGACCGTCGCCCAACCGCGCCACCCCTCGGGCGCGCCTTTCGACAACAAACGACCGTCAGCCGGCCGCCCGGCCCCGGTCGTCGTCCACCCACGAACCTTGCCGCCTGTTTTCGGTGCAGCGTCTGAGCCGCGAGGGTCACCGCCTGCACCCGAGACGAAGGCGGCCCGCCTTCTAGGCCGACGGAACAGGCCCGTCAAGCCCCGCGCGCACCGCGTCGGGCCGGCGGCGTCCTCCGCCGCCGGCCCGCCCGCTCACTCCCCCGCCGGCAGCTCGAGCTCCGGAATCCGCATGCCACCGGTCTCGCGGCCGCGCCCGATCGCCGGCTGGCTCATGGCCTTTTTGAGCCGCGGCAGCACCCCGCCCGTGCCGGCCGGGATCAGCCGCCCGACGATCACGTTCTCCTTGAGCCCGGTGAGCTTGTCGACCTTGCCGGCGAATGCCGCTTCGGTGAGCACCCGCGTCGTCTCCTGGAAGGAGGCCGCCGAGATGAAGGATTGGGTCTGCAGGCTCGCCTTCGTGATCCCCTGCAGCACCGGATGGCACTGCGCCGGGCGCCGACCTTCCGCCAACATCCGCTCGTTCACCTTGTGGAACTCGATCGCGTCGACCTGCTCCCCCACGAGATAGGTCGTGTCACCCGGATCCGTGACCTCGACCTTCTGCAGCATCTGCCGCACGATCACCTCGACGTGCTTGTCGTTGATCTTCACACCCTGCAGCCGGTAGACGTCCTGGATCTCGTTGACCAGGAACTGGGCCAGCGCCTCGACACCCAGCACCCGCAAGATGTCGTGCGGGACGGGGTTGCCCTCGACGATGAGGTCACCAGGCTTCACGAGGTCGCCCTCCTGGACGACGACGTGGCGGCCCTTGGGGATCGTGAGCTCGACCGGGTCGAGGTCGCTGTTGGTCGGCACGATCCGCAGCCGACGCTTGTTCTTGTAATCCTTACCGAATTCGATCCGGCCCTCGACCTCGGCGATGATCGCCGGATCCTTCGGCCGGCGCGCCTCGAACAGCTCGGCCACGCGCGGCAGACCGCCCGTGATGTCGCGGGTCTTGGAGGCCTCCTTGGGCAGCCGGGCGAGGACGTCGCCGGCGACGACCGGCATGCCGTTCTCCACGCTCAAGATCGCGCTCACCGGCAGCGGGTAGCGGGCCTCGGCGCCGGACGGCAGGATGATCGGATCGCCCTTCTCGTCCTGGATCAGGATCGCCGGCTTGAGGTTCGCCGCCCGCGCGCTCTGCCGCCAGTCGATCACCTCCTTGAAGACCTTGCCCGTGCTCTCCTCGACCACCTCGCGGTAGGAGACACCCTCGATCATGTCGACGAAGACGATCCGCCCCGAGACCTCGGTGATGACCGGCACGGTGTGCGGATCCCACTCGGCCACGAGCTGACCGGCCTCGACCACCGCCTCGGGCTCGACCAAAAGGCGCGTGCCCGAGGGCAGCTTGCGCCGCAGCTTCTCGCGCCCGACCTCGTCGATGACGACGAGCTCGGTGTTGCGGCCGAGGACGATCAGTCGCTCGCTGCTGTCCTTCAACAGGCGCGGATTGACGAGCTTGACCTGCCCCTTGCAGGGGCTCTCGATCTGCGACTGCTCGACCGCGCTCTGCGCCGCCCCGCCGATGTGGAAGGTGCGCATGGTGAGCTGCGTGCCCGGCTCGCCGATCGACTGGGCGGCGATCACCCCCACCGCCTCGCCGAGATTGACGGGCGTGCCGCGCGCCAGGTCGCGGCCGTAGCATTTGGCGCAGACGCCGGCCACGCTGTCGCAGGTGAGAACCGAGCGGACCTCGATCTTGTCGACGCCGGCCTTGTCGATCCGCCGCACGATCTCTTCGTCGAGGAGCGTGCCGGCCTCGGCTAGGACCTCGCCGCTCTTGGGATCGACGATGTCGCGCGCGGCGGTGCGCCCGAGGATCCGCTCCGCCAGATCGTCGCCCGCCGCCGCCGCGGTGATCGTGAGGTAGCGGCTCGTGCCGCAATCCTCCTCGACGACGATGCAATCCTGCGCGACGTCGACGAGCCGCCGCGTGAGATAGCCGGAATTCGCCGTCTTGAGCGCGGTGTCGGCGAGACCTTTGCGAGCACCGTGCGTCGAGTTGAAGTACTCGAGCACGGTCAGCCCTTCCTTGAAGTTCGAGACGATCGGGTTCTCGATGATCTCGCCCGACGGCTTCGCCATGAGCCCGCGCATGCCGGCCAGCTGCTTGATCTGCGCCGCCGAGCCGCGAGCGCCGGAATGCGCCATCATCCAAATCGAATTGGGCTGCCGGCGCTCGCCGTTCTTGCCGACCGGGATTCGGACGCTTTGGATCTCGGCCATCATTTCGGCGCCGACCAGCTCGGAACATTTGTTCCAAGCATCGACGACCTTGTTGTACTTCTCGCCGCGGGTGATCAGGCCGTCGGCATATTGCTGCTCGTACTGACGGACCAGCTCCTGCGTCCGGCGGACGTGCTCCCACTTGCTCTTGGGGATGATCATGTCGTCCTTGCCGAACGAGATGCCGGCCCGACAGGCGTAGGTGAAGCCGAGATTCATGAGCCGGTCGGCGAAGATCACCGTCTCCTTCTGGCCGCAGTGCCGGTAGACCTCGTCGATGACCTGGCCGATCTCCTTCTTGGTCAGCACGCGGTTGATCAGCCGTTCGAAGCTGATCGAGGGATGCTGCGGTAGGATCTCGTAGACGAGCATGCGGCCCGGGGTGGTCTCGACCGTGCGGCTCACGAGCTCGCCGTCCGGCCCGACCTCCTGGATCCGCGCCTTGACCTTGGCGTGCAGCGACACGGTGCCGGCGGCGAGCGCCAGCTGGACCTCGTCGAGGCCACAGAAGACGGCGCCCTCACCCGGCTCGCCCTCCTGCTCGAGCGACAGGTAATAAAGCCCCAGGACGATGTCCTGGGTCGGCACGATGATCGGCTTGCCGTTGGCGGGCGAGAGGATGTTGTTGGTCGACATCATCAACACCCGCGCCTCGAGCTGCGCCTCGAGCGACAGCGGCACGTGCACCGCCATCTGGTCGCCGTCGAAGTCGGCGTTGAAGGCGGTGCACACCAACGGGTGGAGCTGGATCGCCTTGCCCTCGATGAGCACCGGCTCGAAGGCCTGGATGCCGAGCCGGTGCAGCGTCGGCGCCCGGTTCAACAGCACCGGGTGCTCGCGGATCACCTGTTCCAGGATGTCCCAGACCTCGGGCCGCTCCTTTTCGACCATGCGCTTGGCGGCCTTGATGGTCTGCGCTTTCCCGTAGAGCTCGAGCTTGGCGTAGACGAACGGCTTGAAAAGCTCGAGCGCCATCTTCTTGGGCAGGCCGCACTGGTGAAGCTTGAGCTCCGGGCCCACGACGATGACCGACCGGCCCGAATAGTCGACACGCTTACCCAAAAGATTCTGGCGGAAGCGCCCCTGCTTGCCCTTGAGCATGTCGGAGAGCGACTTCAAGGGCCGCTTGTTCGCACCGGTGATCACCCGGCCGCGCCGGCCGTTGTCGAACAGCGCGTCGACCGCCTCCTGCAGCATGCGCTTCTCGTTGCGCACGATGATGTCGGGTGCGCGCAGCTCGATCAGCCGCTTGAGCCGGTTGTTGCGGTTGATGACCCGCCGATAGAGGTCGTTCAGATCCGAGGTCGCGAAGCGGCCGCCGTCGAGCGGCACCAAAGGCCGGAGCTCGGGCGGCAGGACCGGGATGACCTCGAGCACCATCCATTCCGGCCGGTTGCCGGATTCGAGGAAGGTCTCGACCATCTTCAAGCGCTTGACGAGCTTCTTGCGCTTGGCGTCCGAGGTCGTCTCGAGCAATTCGGCACGCATCTGGTCCCGCTCGCGGGCGAGATCGAGGCGTTTGAGCATGTCGCGGACCGCCTCGGCGCCGATGCCGACCGTGAAGGCGTCCTCCCCGAACTCGTCCTTGTAGCGCTGGACCTGCTCCTCGGTCAGCAGCTCGTGCTGCTTCAAGGGCGTGAGGCCGGGCTCGATGACGACCCAGTTCTCGAAATAGAGGATGCGCTCGAGATCGCGCAGCGTCATGTCGAGCAGGACGCCGATCCGCGACGGCACCGACTTCAAGAACCAGATGTGGGCGACCGGTGCGGCGAGCTCGATGTGCCCCATCCGCTCGCGGCGCACCTTCGATTGGATGACCTCCACACCGCACTTCTCGCAGACGATGCCCTTGTATTTCATCCGCTTGTACTTGCCGCACAAGCACTCGTAGTCCTTGATCGGACCGAAAATCTTGGCGCAGAACAGGCCGTCCCGTTCCGGCTTGAAAGTCCGATAGTTGATCGTCTCCGGCTTCTTGACCTCGCCGTAGGACCATTCCCGGATCTGGTCCGGGCTCGCGATGCTGATCCGGATCTGGTCGAACCTCGGGGTGCCGACCGGCTGCCCGAAGAGGTACATGAGGTCGTTCATCGCTCTCCGCCCGCTCGCTCCTGGTCCGCCCGTCGCCCGCGCAACCGCCCGCTCACTCGCCGGTCATCTCTTGCTGCAGCTCGACGTTCAAAGCCAAGGCCTGCAATTCCTTGACCAAGACGTTGAAGCTCTCGGGAATCCCGGCCTCGAACGTGTCCTCGCCGCGGACGATCGCCTCGTAGATCTTGGTACGCCCGGAGACGTCGTCGGATTTCACCGTCAGCATTTCCTGCAAGGTGTAGGCGGCACCGTAGGCCTGCAGCGCCCAGCACTCCATTTCGCCGAAGCGCTGGCCACCGAACTGCGCCTTGCCACCCAGGGGCTGCTGGGTGACGAGGCTGTACGGCCCGACCGACCGGGCGTGGATCTTGTCGTCCACGAGATGGCCGAGCTTGAGCATGTAGATGTAGCCCACCGTCACCGGCCGCTCGAAGGGTTCGCCCGTGCGCCCGTCGTAGAGCGTCACCTGACCCGACGGGTCGCAGCCCGCCTCCTCGAGCATCCGCACGATGTCCGCCTCGTGCGCACCGTCGAACACCGGGGTCGCAACCGGCACGCCGCCCCGCAGGTTCTCCCCGAGCTCCAAGAGCTCGTCGACCTCGTAGCTTTGGATCTCGCGCTCGACCTCGGGGCCGTAGATCCGCCCGAGCTTGCTCTCGAGCTCGCGCCGCGCCCTGCCGAGCTCCCCGTTCGCGGCCTCGCCCTTGGCGCGCAGATCGGCCAGCCGATCGACCAGTTCGCCGATCTGCTTGCCGAGATTGGCACACGCCCAACCGAGATGGGTCTCGAGGATCTGACCCACGTTCATCCGCGAGGGCACGCCCAGCGGGTTGAGGACGATGTCGACGGGCGTCCCGTCCTCGAGGTAGGGCATGTCCTCGATCGCCGCGATCCGCGAGATGACACCCTTGTTGCCGTGCCGGCCGGCCATCTTGTCGCCCGGCTGCAGCTTGCGCTTCACCGCGACGAACACCTTGACCATCTTGAGCACGCCGGGCGGCAGCTCGTCACCTCGCTGGAGCTTCTCGACCTTGTTCTGGAAGCGGTCCTCGAGGGCCTTGAGACCGTCGTCGAGCTGCCGCTTGAGGCTTTGGATCTCGGTCATGAGGTCGGCATCCTCGATGCCGATCTCCCACCAGCTCCGCTTGGGCTGGGCGTCGAGGAGCTCCGCGGTGATCACGGTGCCGGCGCGGATGCCGCGGGTGCCGGCGGTCGCCTTCTTGCCGACCAGGATCTCTTTCAATCGGCCGTAGACGTTGCGCTCCAGGATCGCGCGCTCGTCGTCGCGGTCTTTGGCGAGCCGCTCGATCTCCGCCCGCTCGATCGCGATCGCCCGTTCGTCCTTGTCGACGCCACGGCGGTTGAAGACGCGGACCTCGACCACCGTCCCCTGGACTCCCGGGGGCACCTTCAAGGAGGTGTCGCGGACGTCGGCCGCCTTCTCGCCGAAGATCGCGCGCAAGAGCTTCTCTTCGGGCGTCATCGGCGTCTCGCCTTTGGGCGTGACCTTGCCCACCAGGATGTCGCCCGCCTTCACTTCCGCGCCGATGTAAACGATCCCCGCCTCGTCGAGGTTGCGGAGCGCCTCCTCCGAGACGTTCGGGATGTCGCGGGTGATGCTCTCCGGCCCGAGCTTGGTGTCACGCGCCATCACCTCGAACTCTTCGATGTGGATCGAGGTGAAGACGTCGTCGCGTACGATCCGCTCGGAAATCAGGATCGAATCCTCGAAGTTGTAGCCGTTCCACGGCATGAAAGCACACAAGACGTTACGCCCGAGCGCCAACTCACCGAGCTGGGTCGACGGCCCGTCGGCGATGATGTCACCCGCACGCACCACGTCGCCCACCTTCACGAGCGGACGCTGGTTGATGCAGGTGTTCTGGTTGGAGCGCTGGAACTTCTTGAGCCGGTAGATGTCGACCACGCGGTCGGCCCGGGCGGTATCGTCCGTCACCCGGATGACGATGCGCGAGCCGTCGACCTGGTCGACCACCCCCGACCGCTTGGCGACGATCGCGGCACCCGAATCGCGCGCGACGACCTCCTCCATCCCGGTGCCGACGAAGGGCGCGTCGGCTTGCAGCAGCGGCACCGCCTGGCGCTGCATGTTCGAGCCCATGAGCGCTCGGTTGGCGTCGTCGTTCTCGAGGAACGGGATCAAGGCCGCCGCGACCGAGACGAGCTGCTTGGGCGAGACGTCGATGAAGTCGACCTGTTCCGGCCGGGCCATGACGAACTCGCCGTTCTGCCGGCAGGAAACGAGCTCTCCCTTGAGCCTGCGGTTCTCGTCGAGCTCCGAATTGGCCTGGGCGATCGTGTAGCGACCCTCTTCCATGGCCGTGAGATAGACGACCTCGTCGGTCACACGGCCGTCGACCACCCTACGGTAGGGGCTTTCGATGAAGCCGTACTTGTTGATCCGCGCATAGGTCGCGAGGCTGTTGATGAGCCCGATGTTCGGCCCCTCGGGCGTTTCGATCGGGCAGATCCGACCGTAATGGGTCGGGTGCACGTCGCGGACCTCGAAGCCCGCCCGCTCGCGGGTGAGACCACCCGGGCCCAGTGCGGAGAGCCGCCGCTTGTGGGTGATCTCCGAGAGCGGGTTGGTCTGGTCCATGAACTGGCTGAGCTGCGAGCTGCCGAAGAACTCGCGGACCGCCGCCGCCACCGGCTTGGCGTTGATCAGATCGTGCGGCATGGCGGCGTCGATCTCGACCGAGCTCATCCGCTCGCGGACCGCCCGCTCCATCCGCAACAAGCCGAGCCGGAACTGGTTCTCCATGAGCTCGCCGACCGACCGCACCCGGCGATTGCCGAGATGGTCGATGTCGTCGATCTCGCCGCGGCCGTCCTTGATCTCGACGAGCATTTTGACGACCGCGAGGATGTCCTCGGTCCGCAGCGTGCGGACACTGTCGTCGGTCTCGAGGCCGAGCCGCATGTTCATCTTGACCCGGCCGACCGGCGAAAGATCGTAGCGCTCGATGTCGAAGAACAGACTGTTGAACAGGGCCTCCGCCGTCTCGATGGTCGGCGGCTCGCCCGGCCGCAGCACCCGGTAGATGTCGAGGAGCGCGTCCTCACGGCTCTGGCAACGGTCGAGGACCAGGGTGTTGCGGATGTACGGCCCGATCGAGAACTGGTCGATGTCGAGCACCGGGATCTCCTCGATCCCGGCCTCGACGAGCTTGCGGATACTCTCGCCCGTGAGCTCTTCGCCGGCCTCGACGAAGACGAGACCGGTCTTCTCGTCGATGAGATCGCGCGCCACGTAGCGGCCGATCAGCTGCTCGGTCGAGACGTAGATCGTCGTGACGCCCCGCTCCTCGAGCCGCCGGACGAGCCGTGGCACGAGCTTGGTCCCCGCTTCCGCGAGGGTCTCGCCGGTCCGCCCGTCGATCAGGTCGGTCGTCAGCTTCTGCCCCTTGAGCCGCTCGGGACGGAAGGGCAATTGCCACCCCTCGCCCGAGCGCTTGTAGACGACCTCGTCGTAGAAGGTGTGCAAGATCGTCTCGGCGTCGAGACCGAGCGCCATGAAGAGTGTGGTCACCGGCAGCTTGCGACGCCGGTCGATGCGGACGTAGACCAGATCCTTCGCATCGAACTCGAAGTCGAGCCAACTGCCGCGATAGGGGATGATCCGCGCCGAATAGAGGAACTTGCCGGAGCTGTGGGTCTTGCCCTTGTCGTGGTCGAAGAACACTCCGGGTGAGCGGTGCATCTGACTGACGATGACCCGCTCGGTTCCGTTCACGACGAAGGTGCCGTTCTCCGTCATGAGCGGCAGGTCGCCCATGTAGACGTCCTGCTCCTTGATGTCGCGGACGCTGCGACCGCCGGTCTCCTCGTCGACGTCCCAGACGATGAGCCGCAGCGTCACCCGCAAAGGCGCAGCATAGGTCATGCCGCGCTGTTGGCACTCCTCGACGTCGTATTTCGGCTCCTCGAGCTCGTACTTGACGAAGTCGAGCGCCGCCCGATCGCCGAAGTCCTTGATCGGGAAAACCGAGCGGAACGCCTCCTCGAGACCGGCGAGCTTGCGCTGGCTCGGCGGCACGTGCCGCTGCAGGAACGCCTCGTAGGACTGCCGCTGAACCTCGATGAGGTTCGGCATCTCCGTGACCTCGGGGATGCGCCCGAAGTTCTTGCGGATCCGCTTGCGCGCCCTCGGCTGCTCGCCCATCACTCGCCCTCGTTGCTGCTCGGAGACACCCGGCCGGCTCGCTCCTCCGACCGAGCGCTCAACGCGGACGGGCCGTGGAACGCACGCCCCACGGCCGGACCTTCGTCCGCTGAACGATCCCTCGACGTTCCCCGCTCGGGCCAGCTGGGCGGTCGAACGCGACCGCCGCGCCACCCCGCCGGAGCGGAATACGGCGCAACCGCTGCCTTACTTGACCTCGACCGTCGCGCCGGCGGCCTCGAGCTGGGCCTTGATCTTGGCCGCCTCCTCCTTGGAGACGCCCTCCTTGACCGGCTTCGGCGCGGCCTCGACCAGGTCCTTGGCCTCCTTGAGGCCGAGCCCGGTGATCGCCCGCACTTCCTTGATCACGTTGATCTTGTTGGCGCCCGCCGAGGCCAGGATCACGTCGAACTCGGTCTTTTCCTCGACCGGCGCGGCCGCCGCCGGCGCCGCCGCCCCGGCCACCGCCGCGACCGCCACCGGTGCGGCCGCCGACACGCCCCACTTCTCCTCGAGCATCTTCGACAGCTGCGCCGCCTCGAGCACCGTCAGCTTCGACAGATCCTCGACGAGCTGCTCCAGATTCGCCATCACACCCTCTCCCGCACGAACCTCGCTGCGGCGCCGGTCGGCCGCCCGACGCCCGAAACCCCGACCGGCCCGGCCTCAGGCCGCCTGCTTGTCCGAATAGGCCTTGAGCACCCGCGCGAGCTGCCCGCCCGGCGCCTGCAGCACGCCCACGAGCCGCGCCGCCGGCGCCTGCAACAGCCCCACGAGACCGGCCCGCAGCACGTCCAACGACGGCAGCTCGGCCAAGGCCTTGACCGCTTCCGCGTCGAGCAGGCTGCCCTTGAGCCCGCCGCCCACGATCACGAGCTTCTCGTTCTTGCGGGCGTAGTCGACCAGCGCCTTGGGCACGCCCACGGGCTCGCGGGCGAAGGCGATCGCCGTCGGCCCCTTGAGGAGATCGGCCATGCCGGTGAACGGCGTGCCCTCGAGTGCCCGCTTGGCGAGCCGGTTCTTGGCCACCTTGAGCGTCCCGCCGACCGCCCGCAGCTGGCCGCGCAACTCGCCGAGCTCGGCCACCGTGAGCCCCTTGTAATGGGTCACGACGACCACCTCGGCCTCCGCCAGCGCGGCGTGCAGCCGTTCGACGACCTGAGATTTCTCGGCGCGCAGCACCCTCGCCTCCGCCCCTCACCCGGATCCCGTCGTGCGACCCGCCCGACCGCGCCGGGTCACCGCAGGTCGTGCCCGACGCAGGGCGCAGAAGAGCTGCCCCCGGCGTCCCCCGACGCCCGCGGCAGCCCGGCTCGGCCTCTGCACCCGAGGCCCGCCACAATACAGAGTCGCGACCGACACGCAAGCCCCTACCTGCAGAGCCCCGCTCACGCCACGAGGCTGCCGATCTCGACCCGGATGCCAGGCCCCATCGTCGAGGAGAGGTGCGCCCGCTTGAGATAGGTACCCTTGGCCCCCGAGGGCTTGGCCTTGCTGACCGCGTCGACCAACGCCTTGACGTTGGCCACGAGCTTCTCCTCGGGGAAACTCGCCTTGCCGACCCCGGCATGGACGATGCCGGCCTTTTCCACTCGGAACTGGATCTGCCCACCCTTGGCCGCCTGAACCGCTTCCCGCACGTTCGGTGTGACCGTGCCGAGCTTCGGGTTCGGCATGAGCCCGCGCGGGCCCAAGATCCGGCCCAGCCGGCCCACGAGCGGCATCATGTCGGGGGTGGCGATGCAGCGGTCGAAATCGATCTGCCCGGCCTGGATCTTCTCCGCCAAGTCCTCCGCACCGACGAGATCGGCGCCCGCCGCCTTGGCCTCCTCCGCCCGCTCGCCCTTGGCGAACACCGCCACCCGGACCGTCTTGCCGGTCCCGTGCGGCAGCGTCACCGTGCCGCGCACCATCTGGTCGGCGTGACGCGGGTCGACGCCGAGTGCCAAGGCGAGCTCGACCGTCTCGTCGAACTTGGCCTTGGCGGTCTGCTTGACGAGCTTGACCGCCTCGGGGAGCGGCAGCGCCTTGCTCCGGTCGACGAGCGCGAGAGCCGCCTTCATCCGCTTGCCGATGCGCGCCATGGCCTCACTCCACCACCTGCAGGCCCATCGAGCGGGCGGAGCCCTTGATCATTTCGATCGCGCCGTCGAGGTCGACCGCGTTCAGATCCTTCATCTTGGCCTGGGCGATCTCGCGGATCTGCGCCATGGTGACCTTGCCCACCGGCCCGGTCTTGCCCGGCGTCTGGCTGCCCTTCTCGATCCCGGCCGCCTTCTTGAGGTAATAGGAGGCGGGCGGCGTGCGGGTGGTGAAGCTGAACGTCCGATCCGCATAGGCGGTGATCACCACCGGGATCGGCATGCCCGGCTCCATCCCCTGGGTCGCCGCGTTGAACTCCTTGCAGAACTGCATGATGTTGAGGCCGCGCTGGCCGAGCGCCGGCCCGATCGGCGGCGAGGGGTTGGCCTTGCCCGCCGGTACCTGCAGCTTGATGTAGCCCACGATCTTCTTGGCCATCCGGCCGTCTCCTCCTGCGCGGTCCGTGCGCGCCCGAACCGGGCGCTCCCGCGATCACCGAGCGGGTTCAGCTCCGCTCCACCTGCGAATATTCGAGCTCGACCGGGGTCGCCCGGCCGAAGATCGAGACCAGCACCTTGAGCCGCCCCTTGGCCTCGTCGACCTCCTCGACCGTGCCGCTGAACGAGGCGAACGGCCCCTCGGCGACCCGCACCTGGTCGCCCGGCACGAAGGTGATCGTGGGCTTCGGGTGCTCCTTGACCTCGGCCACCTGGTGGATGATCCGCTCGGCCTCGGCATCGGGAATCGGCGCCGGCTTACCGCCCGGGCCCAGGAACCCCGTGACCTTGGGGGTGTTGCGCACCAAGGACCAGGTCTCGTCGTTGAGCTCCATCTTCACGAGCACGTAGCCCGGGAAGAACTTGCGCTCGGTCGGGACCTTCTTGCCGCGGCGGACCTCGACCACCTCCTCCATCGGCACGAGAATCTCGTCGAACAGGTGCGACACACCCTTCTGCTGGGCCTGCTCCCTCAAGGAGTCGCGTACCTTCTTCTCGAAGCCCGAATAGACGTGGATGATGTACCAGCGCTTGGCCATCAGCGACCGACCCCGAGCACGAGCTGGACGATCCAG
>Ga0209809_1000495_pt1 | contig 35985 bp, 30 predicted proteins | sample YNPMSTMetaG_FD_186172 | JGI IMG/M metagenome (GOLD analysis project Ga0209809, IMG submission 186172) | Anoxygenic and chlorotrophic microbial mat microbial communities from Yellowstone National Park, USA - YNP MS-T MetaG (SPAdes) (version 2) ...
AATCATCGACATCACAAAATAATTCGAGTAAACTATCCATTGAGGGTCTCCTGAGGTTTCAACTTGTTTTGTAGGGATATAAGTTTACTACCTTTTGGAGACCCTTGCCTTATCCCGAATTCACGTGGATAGGTAAGCGTACTTTAGCCGCTTTTCCTTTCCTGAACGCTGAGCCCCGCCTGTTGCTCGCCAACTGTAAACCCTCCCAACCGAAAGCCACGATCCGCTTTGCTCATCTTCGGTTGGCTGTTCTTCCCCAGATTGGCTAAAGCGGATGATCGTCTCCCTGTGCTATAATGGCATTGTTTTGTGAGACAGGAAAATGGCTTTTCGCGATCTACGGGAATACCTTCAAGCACTTGAAGAACGGCAGGAGCTGGTGCGCGTGCGCGTGCCGGTCTCGCCGAACCTGGAGATCACCGAGATTGTTGATCGGGTTTGCAAGGGCAAAGCCAAACGCAACGTGGCCTTATTCTTCGAAAAGGTCAGTGGCTATGAGATGCCGGTGCTGATCAATGCCTTCGGCTCCCCCGAACGGATGGCGCTGGCGTTGGGGTTACAGCACCTGGATGAATTGGGACACAAGCTGGGCAAATTGATCGATCCGCGCCTGCCCGCTTCTCTGGCTGAGATGATCGGACGAGGGCAAGACCTGCTCAAAGTCCTCAAGTCGATTGGCTTGGGGCCCAAAAAGGTGCGTCGTGCGCCGGTACAACAAGTCATCTGGGACGAGGAACATGCTTCCTTGTACAAGCTTCCGATTCTCAAATGCTGGCCGCAAGACGGTGGAGCGTTTATCACCCTGCCCCAGGTAATCACCCGCGATCCGCAAAGCGGCGTGCGCAACGTTGGAATGTACCGGCTGCAGGTGGTAGATGAGCGCACCTTACTGGTACACTGGCAGCGCCACAAGGGTGGTGCAGAACATCAGCGGGTAGCCCAAGCCCAACGCAAAGATCGCATCCCGGCCGCAGTGGTTTTAGGCGGCGATCCGGCCAGCATGTGGTGCGCTTCTGCTCCGCTGCCACCCAATCTCGACGAATATCTCCTCGCGGCCTATCTGCGCGGCGCACCGCTAGAGTTTGTCAATTGTGTCAGCCAGCCGCTCGAAGTCCCCGCTCAAGCTGAAATCGTCATCGAAGGATTTATTGATCCCAATGACCAACGTTCCGAAGGGCCCTTTGGCGACCATACCGGTTACTATACGCCGGTGGAAGTCTTTCCCGCTTTCCATGTGACTGCAATTACCCATCGCCGCAATCCGATTTACCCGGCAACGGTGGTCGGCGTTCCGCCCATGGAAGATGTCTGGATGGGCAAGGCAACTGAACGATTATTCCTACCCCTGATGCGCCTTTTCCTGCCCGAGATTGTCGATGTGTGTATGCCCGCCGAGGGGGTCTTTCACAATCTGGTGCTGGTTTCTATTCGCAAGCGCTACCCAGGCCATGCCCGCAAGGTGATCTTTGGCTTGTGGGGTCTGGCGCTGATGTCGCTGGCAAAGGCCATTGTGGTGGTGGATGAGTGGGTAGACGTGCAAAACCTCTCCCAGGTCGCCTGGCAAGCCCTGGGAAACGTGGATTGGAGCCGCGATGTGGTCATTGTGGATGGCCCGGTTGACCATCTCGACCATGCCTCTTATCATCATTCGTTTGGCGGGAAAATCGGCATCGACGCCACCGCCAAACTGCCCGAAGAAGGGTATGAGCGCGTCTGGCCGCAGGTTGCCCGCATGGATGAAGCGGTACAGGCCCGCATCGATCAGATTTGGAACAAACTTAATCTATAGGTGATGACAAATGAAAACAAAATTTTCGACTTTATGTTGGCTTTTCGTTTTGCTTACCTTACTTACTGCCTGCGCCTCTGCAGCACCAAACCAGCCTCCTGCTGCAGCCGAAACCAGCAGCGTGGCAATTCCGGTGCTCTCCGGCGAAAACCAGAGCAGCAGTGATGCCTATCCAGCCCCAACCCAGCTTCCGCAACCAACCGCTGTTGCAGAGCAGCCCTACCCTGCGCCGGGCAGCCCGGTCGTTCCGGCAGAGCAATCCAGCAGCGCCTACCCGGCGCCTGGCGAGTCTGCCCCCATCGTGCAAGCGGGCGGCGAAACCTTACGCATTGCCGTTCTGCCCATTGTCGATAACCTTCCGATGGTTGTCGCCCAGCGCGAAGGGCTCTTCGCCAAATATGGCCTGCAGGTAGAGTTCACCCAGGTGGCTTCTGCGGCTGAGCGCGATCAGGTCATCATGGCCGGTCAGGCAGATGGAATGATCAACGAGATCATCTCAACTTTGCTATATAACAAAGAAAATATTCAGGTGCAAATCGTGCGCTTTGCCCGCCTGGCTACACCCGAGTCAGCCCAATATCACCTGGTGGTCTCGGCCTCCAGCGGCATCAATGAGGTCAGCCAGCTCAAAGGCGTGCCGATTGGCATCTCGCAAGGCACCATCATTGAATACATCACCGATCGGCTGTTGGAAAGGGAGGGCTTCCAACCTCAAGATATCCAAAAGATCCCCGTGCCAAAGATCCCCGACCGGCTGGCGTTGTTAAGTTCTGGCGAGCTGAAAGCGGCCACCTTACCCGACCCGTTTTCCTACCTGGCTGTACAGCAGGGTGGTCGCTTCCTGTTGCAAGATTCAAAATATCCCGAATATGGTCACAGCACTTATGCTTTCCGAAAAGCTGTGATCGATCAGAAGCCCCAGGCAGTGCGCGCCTTTCTGGCGGCCATTGAAGAAGCTGTGATGCGGATCAATCTCTCGCCGGCCCAATACGCCAGCCTGTTGGTGAACCAAAAATTGATTCCGGCTCCCTTAGCCGGTAGTTATCAGACGCCGCCCTTCCCGCCCAAGAGCATCCCCGACGAACGGTTGTGGAATGACGTGCTGGCTTGGGCAACAGCAAAAGGGATTGTGACGACCCCCGTTTCGTTCGCCGATTCGGTGAGCGGCGCCTTCCTGCCGTAATTAAAAAATGGGGTGCAGGCGTTCTCATCTGCTCTACCAAAACACAGGCGGTTGCGCTTGCGATCCTGGCGGTTGTGAACAACTGCCCCCCGATCAACTCCTGAAGCTTCCTGAAACTGGATGATTGAGGTCGACTCGATCACCTTTGCCTATCCCTCTTCGCCGCCCATTTTTGTCGATTTCTCCTGGCAGCTCAGACGGGGAGAGACCTGGGCTGTGCTCGGCCCCTCTGGTTGCGGAAAGAGCACGTTGCTCTACCTGCTGGCAGGTTTACAATTCCCGCAACGCGGCGAAGTGCGCATCGATGGCAAAGCGCTCACCCGCCCGCGCCCGCAGACCGGACTGATCTTACAGGACTATGGATTGTTGCCCTGGGCAACGGTGCGCCAAAACGCTGAACTGGGGTTAAAAATTCGCCGTTTTTATGGCCCGGATGGAACGCACGCTCCCACCCGAGTAGATTGGGATAGGAACGTGACTCCCTGGCTGGAGCGACTGGGCATTGAAGCTGTTGCCGATCATTATCCTGCTCAGATTTCGGGCGGACAACGCCAGCGCACCGCCATTGCACGCACATTAGCTCTCCATCCCGACCTGCTGCTCATGGACGAACCCTTCTCTTCTTTAGATGCGCCTACCCGCGAGGGTTTGCAAACCCTGATCTTGCAATTGCAAGCCGAAAATCAACTGACCCTGGTGATCGTCACCCATAGCATCGAAGAGGCTGCCTTCATGGGAAAGAAAATTCTTTTGCTTGCTCAGCCGCCCATTCGTCAGGCAGTGATCTTGGAGAATCCAGAGGCCGGTTCAGAGGGCTACCGCAAAAGCGAAGCTTACCTTAACCTGTGTGAAAACTTACGCGCCAGGCTGGAGCAAGGATGAAGCGCCGCCTTGATCTGGTATTGACCCTGCTTGCCCTGCTTGTCATCTGGCAAATTGCCGCCTGGTTCGTGCGGCGTCCGATTTTGCCAGATCCTCTGACGGTCTTGCTCGCCTTCTGGCGCGAGCTATGGGATGACTTACCGCTTCACTTTTCAGCCAGCTTATGGCGCGTGATTGCCAGCACAGCGCTTGCCATCGCTACCGCAGCCCCAACCGGCCTGGTGCTCGGTCAATCCAGGCGGTTGAACAGGCTCTTCGCTCCTCTGATCTATCTGCTCTATCCGATCCCGAAGGTGGTTTTTGTGCCGCTGGTACTGCTCTTTTTTGGTTTAGGCGACACGCCGAAGGTCCTGATCATCTACCTGATCTTATTTTTTCAAATCGTGGTACTGGTCCGCGATCAAGCGGCAGCCATCCGGCCCGAACTCTTGTTGAGCGTGCGCAGTTTAGGCGCCGGGCGGCGGGCATTGTTTCGATTCGTCTATCTGCCAGCCAGCCTGCCGGCCATCCTGACCGCCTTACGTCAATCCGTGGGCACCGCCGTCGCCGTCTTATATGTCGCTGAGCTCTATGCCACCCAACGTGGACTGGGATATTATATTTACATCAATGGCAGCACGTATTTCGATTATCCCGCCATGTATGTCGGAATCCTGGCGATGAGCTTGCTGGGCGTTGGGCTATACAGCGGCGTGGATACCCTGGAAAAACGCTTGTGTAAATGGAAATAGAAAACAAACCCCCTCGCCCGCTTTGGGAGAGGGGCTGGGGGTGAGGGCTACCCCCCTCGCCCGCCTCGGGAGAGGGGCTGGGGGTGAGGGCTACCCTCCCTCGCCCGCCTTTGGGAGAGGGGCTGGGGGTGAGGGCTACTCCCCTCGCCCGCCTCGGGAGAGGGGCTGGGGGTGAGGGCTACTCCCCTCGCCCGCTTTGGGAGAGGGGCTGGGGGTGAGGGCTACTCCCCTCGCCCGCCTTGGGAGAGGGGCTGGGGGTGAGGGCTACTTTCCCTCGCCCCTTACAAGACAGCAGACAGGCTTTCTTGTATATGCCGCCCATCCCCTGAGAACCCTTCTGCAGCTTCCAAGCGGGATTCTATCCGACCGATTTCTTCCGTTTGCCTGATTCGCCCTTCCAACGCTTCTAACAGGTGTACAATTTCTCGGGAAAGCTCGCCTGCCTGAGCAACCCAGCGTTCGCACTGCTCTCGATTGCCTTGCCGATCACTCCTGACTGCCTGGACAACCGCCTGATGGAACTTTTCATGCGGGGCTTCCAGGTCGCGGTATTCCGGCCAATCGGCAATGCGTTGTGAGGCTTCACCATAATACCACCTGCCCAGCGTGCAGCTATGGTGATCGCCGGCTTCCTCTTCTTTGATTTCACCCCGGCCAGCAAACATCGCTTCGAGCCTCTTAACCCAATTGAGGTGACGTTGCTTCATCAACTCAACCTGCTGCAAAAATGCTTCCCCCATCCCCAGATAAAACGTGCTCACAACCCGAGATAATTCGCGCCCCATCTCAGCCAGTTCGGCCGCTGAAGTGCTGACCTGCTTCACCGTTGCGCTCATCTCTTCCGCTGAGGCAGAGACCTCTTCGATGGCTGCGCTGTTTTCCTCGCTCACGGTGGCGATGTTTTCGATCGCCTGACTGACCTCGCCAGAGCTGGCAGCCATCTCTTCAGTAGCAGCCGTGTTCTCTTCCACAATTGCCGAGACGCTATCCATGGCATCGACCAGCTTTGATGTGGCGGCTTTCATCTGCTCAACGGCTACCTCAGTGCGCCGAATCCGTTCAGCCACGCTGGCAACCGCTTTCTCGATCTCTTCGAGGACGCTACCGGCCATTTGGGAGCGCTCAGCGGTCGATTTCACCTCCTGCGCGCTGAGGTGCATGGCGCTCACCGCTGCCTGAACCGATTGCTGAATTTGGCGGATCAATTCGCCGATATCGCGCGTGGCGGATGCCGAGCGTTCTGCCAGTTTGCGCACCTCATCTGCCACCACCGCAAACCCCTTACCATGTTCACCGGCGCGAGCAGCTTCGATGGCGGCGTTCAAAGCAAGCAAATTAGTTTGGCTGGCGATGTCCTCAATGGTTTCGAGAATCGTGCCGATTTCCTCTGAGCGTTTGCCCATTTCTTCTACTCGCCCGGCCGTTTCGATCACCCGCGCGCTCATTTGCTGCATCCCCGCTAACACCTGATTCACTGTCTCAACGCCGCTTTCGGCGCTATGGGCAGCTACCTCGGCGCTCTGGCTGGCTTCCTGAGCGTTTTGTTTCACCTCCTGGATAGCCGTGCCAATTTCACCTGTCAGGTTGGAAGCCAGCGCCACAGCTTGCGCCTGTTCCTGAGCGCCACGCGCCACCCCATCGATGGCGCGGTTCATCTGTTCTGCCGAAGCAGCCGTGCGCGTAACCGAGTCCGACTGCTGGGCAATGCCCTTGGCAACCTGTTGCACAGTTTGAGCAATTTGTTCGGTGACCTGATCGCTTTGTTGGGCAGCGCTGGCAAGCTGTTCTGAGAACAAACCCACCGAGTTGGCGCTTTCGACCACCTGCCTGATGACCGAGCGCAGGCTGGCAACCATCCGAGCGAAAGCGTTACCCAGCACATCCTGCGCCGAACGCGGCCGCACCGCTACCGAGAGGTCATTGCGGGCAATTTTTTCGGCCACGCCAGCCATTTCCTGCAAGTAAGCAACCATGTTGGCAAAGGCGCGGCTCAGATCACCCAGTTCATCTTTGCGCTGTTGGTTGAGGGTTACGTTTACTTGCCCTTCCGCAATCTGGACAGCCGCTTTCTTTAAGTCGTTGACCGGATCGAGAATGTTTTGGGTGATCATCCAACTGACCGCCAACCCCAACGCCAGAGCCAGCACCACAGCAATTACCGAAAAGCGGGTGGTGGACTGTTGGGCAGCTTGAATTTGCTGAGTTGCCAGTTCACTTAAAGCCGCTCTCTTCTCCCCCACCTGGCGAGCAAGTGGTACCATTTCCGATTCAATTTGTTGCATGTCAACGGCAGCCTGATAAAACTCCTGCCCAGCCGTCAGATAGCTGTTGAGCAATTCTTCAAAACGATTGCTGGCTTCGACGGCGCGGCTGTTGCCGGCCGCCAGGCTGCGATAGCGGAATAAGCCGCCTTTGGTTTTGGTCAGTTGCAGTTGGAACAGGCGCCAGTCTTCAGAAGGGTTTTTGCTTTGAATTAATAAACTACCCTGTATTCTCAACAGATAAAAGTTTTGCACCAGCTCAGCGTTAAAGCTGTTGGAGATGGCGTACCACTTATTAAGTCCTTCGAGGTCTTGTTGGGCGCGGGCTGCTTCCACTTCGCGGTTGAGGACATTGGTCTGCAGGTCTTGCACCTGACTGGTGAAATCGGCAACAATCTGCGTCCAGCTTTGGATTGCCTGCTCTTTGCGCTGTTGGGTAGTGACCATTTCGCCGAACTTTGCCTCGTAAGTAGCAACCGCTTGCTCAACTTCGGCTAGAATTTGGACACTTTCCCCCGTCAGTTTCGGTCGGAGCTTGGCGATTTGCTGCTTTAGGTCTGCCATCAGCGCTGTATGTTTTTCGACCGCGTTTTGGGTATCTCCCTGCCAGACTTGATTGCCGCGGATTTGGAAGTTCTTTTCCTGGCGACGAGCTTCCTCAAAGGTCAATCCCATCTGATTGACCGCATAGCGCACCGCCGCTGCTTTTTGAATCTGATTGACCCCCCAAAACCCAACCGCAGCAACCGCGATGGTTAAGAGTAAGACAATGCCAAAGCCCAAGGCTAACTTAACACCCAGACGCAAGTTATTCATGAAAATTACCTCCTGAGAATTTTGCCATTCGCCAACAGATCGAGTTTCCTTATATACTACAAGCAGCCTCTTAATTGTTTTATAAAAAATTTCGGTTGAGGAGCGATCCTTCAGAATCCGAATCCAGGTTCGCCCCTTGTCAGGCATATTTTGCCTTAACTTCAGGGGGAATTCCGTAAAGTCTGAATAAAAAAGAGCGGAAAAGGGCATAAAAAGATTTGAAATCAGATTGAACAGGTATAATTCGCCCTATGAGAGCCTTGCGAGACTTTCTGGAACTGATCAAGTTCGAACACACTATCTTCGCCTTACCCTTTGCCTATTTAGGGATGTTGCTGGCAGCGCAGGGTTTTCCCACCCTGCGCCAGTTCATCTGGATCACCCTTGCGATGGCAGCGGCGCGCACCGTGGCAATGGGGTTCAATCGTATTGCCGATCGCCATATCGATGCTCGCAACCCGCGCACAGCCTGCCGTCCGTTGGTGAGCGGGCGCATCTCCCTGCGGACAGCCTGGATTGGCACGATTCTGGCAGCGCTTCTCCTGATGGTGGCGGCCTGGCAATTAGGCCCGCTGCCGCTCATTCTGCTACCGGGAGCTTTGCTATTCTTGTTCGGTTACTCCTATACCAAACGCTTCACCTGGTTATCCCATTACATCCTGGGCTTCACCGACGGTCTGGCGCCATTGGGGGCATGGGTGGCCGTGCGAGGTTCATTGTTTACCATTAACGATGCGCCAGCGTGGTTGCTCTTGCTCATTGTCACCCTTTGGATTGGCGGCTTCGATCTGATTTACGCTTGTCAAGACGTTGAAGTTGACCGGCGCGAGAACTTGAAGTCCATCCCCGCCCGCTTTGGGGTTCCCTTTGCCCTGCGGCTCTCTGCGCTTTCCCATCTCCTTTGCGTCATCCTTTTAGCAGGGTTAGGGGTGCTGGAGGGGTTTCCTCTGCCATACTGGATCGGCCTAGCAGTGGTGGTTGGGCTGTTTATCTGGGAGCATCGTCTGGTCAAACCGCACGACCTGAGTCAGATTGACCTGGCGTTCTTCAACATCAACTCCTATATCAGTTTGACCCTGTTCCTTTCGGTGTTAGGAGCGTTATGGTACCGCTAGGTAGAGAGCGATGAAGCGCCGATTCTGGCTTGGCTTAAGCATCGTTTTGCTTGCCTTAGGCTGTCGCACCACCGGGCACTGGGTAAGTTTCCAGTCCAGGGTACCATCCCCTACCCTACCACCCCCCACACTCAGCCTTGTTCTCACCCCAGAACCTTCTCTAACGCCGTCGCTTGTCCTTCCAAGCCTTACCCCTTCGCCAACACCACCCTCACCGACCCCAACGGTTCTGGTTACTCCCTCTGCCCAACAGATCGCAATCTTTGAGCAACTATGGCAGATCGTGCGCGACGAGTACCTGTATCCCGATTACAATGGCGCCGATTGGGAAGCTATCGGGGCAGAATACCGGCAGCGGGTGCAAGCTGGGATGACTGCGGAGGCTTTTTATCAGGCAATGGATGAAATGCTTGCCCAACTCCAGGATGACCATTCTGTCTTCCTTAGCCCGCAGGAGGTGGCTGAAGAGGAGGCTGAATATGCCGGCCAGACCCGTTATGTCGGCATTGGCGTTCTCATCAGCGCTGTGCCAGAACGCCAACGGGCGACCATCATCCTCACTTTTCCAAATAGCCCGGCCGAGTTGGCCGGGCTGCAGTCTCATGACAACATTCTGAGTGTAGATGGACAACCAATCCTGGATGAGTTCGGCTTCTTACGCTCCGAGCTGCTCTTGGGTGAGCCCAACACCTCCTTAGAGGTAGTTTTTCAGCGGCCAGGCGAAAGCCCGCGCTCCCTGACTCTAGTGCGGCGCCCAATCAGCGGAGCGGTGCCTGTCCCCCATACCATCCTGTACACGCCCAAAGGCAAACGGATCGGGTATCTCTTGCTTGCCACCTTAGCCGATTCGACCATCGATGATCAGGTTGCAGAAGCGCTGCGCCAAATGAATCGTCAGGGTGACTTGCAGGGCTTGATTCTCGATAACCGCCAGAACAGCGGCGGCGCAGACACGGTTGCCAAAGGTGTGCTTTCCCTGTTTACTTCCGGGCGCCTGGGCTATTTCACCAACCGACATCAAGAGCGGCGCTGGTTCGAGGTGAGGGGCAAAAATGTCGCCGGCTCGGCTGAAATGCCGTTGGTGGTCTTAATTGGCCCAAATACGGTTAGCTTTGGCGAAATCCTGTCCGGTATCTTGCAGGACCAACAGCGGGCAACGCTGATCGGCACGCCCACCGAAGGCAATGTAGAACTGTTATGGAGTTACGATTTTGAGGATGGCTCGCGGGCCTGGATAGCCCATGAGACGTTTATCCCGATCAACCAGCCTGAGCAGGATTGGGAGAGAAGGGGTATCCAACCCGACCTTGTCATCTCCAGCAATTGGGATGAAGTCACCCTATCCACCGACCCCGTTATTCTGGCTGCTTTGGAGTTTTTCGATCAACCATGAACCTCAAACCCCTCACCCGCTTACTGCTCATTCTGGTATTTGCCAGCCTGGCTTGCAACATCCCCCTCGGGGAGTTGCTGGCTACTGCCACACCACTGCCCTCTGCCACTCCCACAGAGACATCTACACCGTTACCCACCTTCACCCCTACGGCAACGGCAACCAGCACACCCTCCCCAACCCCCACTCAGACCCTCACCCCCACGCCAACCCCTACCGATACGCCTACCCCTACGCCCGCGCCGACCACTTCGCCGCAAAGGTTTGCCCTCTTCGAGGAAATCTGGAAAACGGTGAAGGACAAATACGTCTATGAAGATTTCAATGGTGTGGATTGGTTGGCAGTCTATCAGGAATTCTTTGCCCGCCTCACCCTGGGGGTATCTTCCAAGGGGTTTTACGCTGCGATGAGAGAGATGATTGCGCGCCTCAACGATGATCATTCGATCTATTTTTCCCCCAGCGAAGTGGAGGAGCAACTGGCAATCTACGAAGGGGAGAAGGATTATGTTGGCATCGGCGTTTTCACCGTGCCGGTGATCGAAAAACGCTATGTCACGGTTATTTTACCGTTTCGAGATAGCCCGGCCGAAAAAGCTGGCCTTCAGGCTCATGACCGCATCCTGGCCGTCAATGGAGAGCCGATCATCACTGAGGATGGCAAGGTACAAGACTTGTTAAGCGGCAGTGAAGGTACCTATGTGACCCTCACCGTTCAAACGCCAGGACAGGAAGCCCGCTATGTCACCCTGAAGCGTGAGAGGGTGGCGGCAACCATTCCCGTTCCCTACCATATCTTTTCAACGCCGGGGGGTAAGCGCATTGGTTATCTCTTGGTGGTTTCCTTCTCCGATCGCAAGGTGGATGAGCGGGTAGGCAAAGCTCTGAAGCAAATGAGCGCAGAGGCTCCATTAGATGGCTTGATTCTGGATTTGCGCGCCAACCAAGGAGGAGAGTACACAACAGCAAGCGGTGTGCTTTCTTATTTCACCGCCGGCAAGCTCGGCTACTTCACCGACCGCTATGGCAAAAAACGTTGGTGGTCGGTGAGTCCCAAGAATGTGGGCGGTTCCCAATCGCTACCGCTGGTAGTCCTGGTCGGCGATTACACGGTTAGCTTTGGCGAAATGGTTGCCGGCGTGTTACAGGATCGCGGCCGCGCCTATCTGATTGGGGAGGTAACCGAAGGAAATGTAGAGTTGTTGTGGGGCTATCCTTTTAAGGACGGCTCGGTGCTGTTTTTAGCTCACGAACGCTTTGTGCCGGCAAATCACCCCGACCAGGATTGGGAAAAGAGCGGCATTATCCCCGACCTGGTCGTGCCAACGGATTGGGACGAGATCACCCTGACCCAGGATTTAGCTCTCGAAGTGGCATTTGTTTACTTCGATACGCACTGAAACCCCTTTGCGCCTTTTCTGGAGTATGGTAAACTCAGCACAGTTCATTTTCAATCATTTACGCGCAAAAGTTGTCAATTTTGGACAAATTGCTGAAGGTTTTTATCGAAGCAATTTTTCTGACAGCTTTTGAGTGTCCATTGCCAAATTTACAGGTTGAAAAGGAGAAGCGATGCTGTCTGCCATAGAGAAAATCATCTTTCTGCTTGCGGCACTTGCCTCCCTTTACGGAGCAAGCCTGGTCGCTTTTCGCATCAGCCGCGTGATCAGCCGCGGACAGGGAAAGATTGACTGGACGGTTGTCCCTGGGCGGCTTTTCGCAGTGCTCTGGAAAACGGCCTCCTTTGCGCCGGTATTTCGCACCCGGCGCCTGACAAGTTTCTTTCATGGTCTGGTGGGTTGGGGTTTTCTCTATTACCTGTTGGTCAACCTTGGGGATGTCCTGGAGGGATTTCTCCCCAATTTCCGCTTTCTCGGCGAAGGAACGCCGGGAAACCTTTATCGCCTGGGCGGGGATTTGCTCAGTGTAGGAGTGCTGAGTGGGATGCTCGCCCTCGCCATTCGGCGTTTTGTGCTCAAGCCGCCTGCCCTCACTGCGCGGGAAGATGTCTTTCTTCTGCCTGAAGCCCGCGCCGGCATCCGCCGCGATTCAAGCATCGTGACGGGGTTTATCCTCATCCATGTTGGGGCGCGGTTCGTTGGGCAGAGCTTTCGCATCGCCGCCCATGCCCCAGATGCCTGGCAACCGGCCGCCAACGCTCTGGCTAAGCTCTGGGCAGGCTGGCAGCCGGCTACGCTGGTTTTCGCCGAACACCTTGCCTTCTGGTTAGCTCTGGGCACCATCTTAGCCTTTGTGCCGTATTTCCTTTATTCCAAGCACATCCATCTGATCATGGCGCCGCTCAACTTCTTGCTCAAACCGCACCGGCGCTCGATTGGAGAATTGAGCAAACTGGACTTCGAAGACGAAAGTGTTGAGCAGTTTGGCGTCCTGCGCCTAGAAGAGTTAAGCTGGGAACAGATTATGGACGCCTATGCCTGCATTATGTGCTATCGCTGTCAGGAGGTTTGTCCCGCCTATAACACGGGTAAGGTGCTCTCCCCGGCTGCACTGGAGATCAACAAGCGCTATTATCTAAACAAAGAGGGCGCTCGCCTGGCAAGAGGAGAAGCCAGTCAGCACACGCTTTTGGAAATCGCCATCCCGCCCGAAGCGGTTTGGGCCTGTACCGCCTGTGGAGCCTGCATCGACATTTGCCCGGTTGGCAATGAACCTATGCGCGATATCCTCGACATCCGTCGCGCCCTGGTTTTGATGGAAAACGACTTCCCCGATCAACTGCAAACCGCCTTCCGCGGCATGGAACGCACCGCCAATCCGTGGAACATCGCTTCGGCCGAGCGATTGAATTGGGCACAGGGATTGAACGTCCCAACCATCGAGCAAAATCCTCAAGCGGAGATTCTGTGGTGGGTGGGTTGCGCTCCGGCAACCGATGCCCGCGCCCAGAAGACAGCCCGCGCCTTTGCCCAAATCCTCAATCGGGCTGGGGTGAATTTTGCGGTGTTGGGGGAAGCCGAACAGTGCACGGGAGATTCAGCACGGCGGGCAGGGAACGAATACCTTTTCAACGAACTGGCAACCGCCAATGTGGAACTCCTGAACGAAATCGCTCCCAAACGGATCGTCACCACTTGTCCCCATTGTCTGCATACCCTCAAGAACGAATACCCTGCCTTTGGCGGTCATTATCAGGTGGTGCACCACAGCCAGTTGATCCTGGAACTCCTTCAGCAGGGCAAAATTCATCTCTCGAACTCCCCTGTCACTGCCGGGGCGGATATGCTAACCTTCCATGACCCCTGCTATCTCGGGCGACACAACGGCGTCATCGATGCGCCGCGCCAGGTGTTGAAGGCTGCTCAGCAAGCGGTGGTTGAAATGCAGGATTATGGACGAAAGTCCTTTTGCTGCGGGGCAGGCGGGGCACAGATGTGGAAAGAAGAGGAACACGGATTGGAACGAGTGAACGCGGCTCGTTTTCGGCAGGCGCAAGAAAGCGGCGCAAAAACCCTGACGGTTGGTTGTCCTTTCTGCCTGACCATGCTCAGCGATGCCGCCCGCGAAGCCCAGAGCGAAATGGCTGTGCTGGAACTTGCCGAACTGGTCTGGATGCAGCTTGAGAGCCAATCATCCTCTGGCAAGTAAAAAGCCAAAACCTGCCTTCAACAACCCAAGCGTGGGGGTCGCCATCTGGAATCCCGATCAGCGCCTGTTTTTTAGCTGATTTCTGTTACAATTACAATTAAAGCGGGTGCAGATCAAGCCCGACGCGCTTCTCTTTTGACAAACATTCCTCGCTAACTCTGCTAGAGTGGTATGCCAATCATTACGTTGACAACCGACTTTGGGTTGAAAGATAGCCATGTAGGTGCAATGAAGGGGGTGATCTGGAGCATTGCCCCGCAAGCGCAGATTGCAGATATTACCCACCTCATTTCCCCTCAAAATATTCCGGAAGGGGCGCAGATTCTTCGCCGCGCAGCGCCTTTTTATCCGCCCGGAACGATTCATCTCGCTGTTGTAGACCCCGGTGTGGGCACAGAGCGCCGTCCGATTGCCGGCCGTTTCGGATGTCACTATGTCGTCGGGCCGGACAACGGTCTCTTCACCGCCTTGCTGGAATATCACGAAAGTCAAGGCAATTCCGTTGAATTCATCCATCTTACTGACCGCAGCTATTGGCTGCCGCAAATCACTTCCGTCTTTCATGGTCGGGATATTTTTGCGCCGGTGGCAGCGCATCTCGCTAACGGCGTACCGCTTGCCAGTTTGGGCGAACCAGTTGCTGACATTGTGCGCCTGACTTTCGCCAAACCCGTGCCGCTTACCAATGGCTTGCGCGGCGAAGTGACCCATATCGATCACTTTGGGAATCTCTATACCAATATCTTGCGTTCAGACCTGGAAGGGAAGCGCGTCCGGGAGGTGCATATCGGCGGAACGGTAGTGTGGGATTTTGTCAATACGTTTGGCGAGCGAATGCCCGGTACACTGGTCAGCCTTTTTGGGAGCAGCGATCATTTTTTGGTCTGCGAAGTCAACGGCAATGCCGCTCAGCGCCTCGGGGTTCAGGTAGGCGACGACGTGGAGGTGTTTTTTGAATAGGTCGAGTTAACCATGCCACAACCTTTGGTTTCTGTTCGTTCCTTAACCTTTCGCTACCGCGAGCGACCCGAACCCGCCTTGCGCGACATCACTTTTGAAGCGCAGGCAGGTGAGTTGCTCTTAATAGCCGGGGCGAGCGGTTGTGGCAAGACAACCCTGATCCGCTGTCTAAACGGCTTGATCCCGCGCAGTTACAAAGGCGAGCTGAGCGGTGAAATCCTGCTCGATGGGAAATCGATTGCCAACCTGCCCCTGGCGCGCATTTCTCAAATGGTGGGCACGGTTTTGCAAGACCCTGAACGCCAGATTTTGGGGACGCGGGTGCGCAATGAAGTTGCTTTTGGCCTGGAAAACCTCGGTTTGCCCAGAGAGGAGATTATCCAACGGATCGATGAAGCGCTGACATACCTTGGGATTCACCATCTGCGCGATCGCGAAACCTTCAATCTCTCTGGTGGAGAAAAGCAAAAGGTGGCTCTGGCAGGTGTGTTAGCAATGCGCCCGAAGATTCTCCTGCTCGATGAGCCGCTTGCCAGCCTAGACCCGGCCAGCGCCCAGGAAACCCTGCGCATTGTGCGTCAAATGGTGGACGAAGGCATGTGTGTGTTGATGGTTGAACATCGCGTCGAAGATGTATTGAAAATCCATCCCGATCGGGTTCTGTTGATGGAAGAAGGACAAATCCGTTACCTGGGGGATGTTGAGGGGTTATATCAGGTGGTCAACTATCGCGAGATCAAATTGCCCGCCAGCGAAATATTGAAGCGCGCCCATCATGCTCCGCCGCCGTCCGTCCTTCAGGTTTTACCCTCTGTGCAGGCAGAGCCGCAGACGACTGAACCAGCCCCGCTGGTGCGCTTTGAGCAAGTTTGTTTTGGTTATGAGACCAAACCAAACGTTTTACAGGACATCAATTACGAGATCCGCCGTGGAGACGTGATTGCTATCCTGGGTGCCAACGGAGCAGGGAAAACAACCCTGGTCAAACATGCTATCGGATTGCTCAAGCCGACTTCGGGGAGAGTGCTAATCAATGGCGTGGATACGAGGCATCTCAGTGTAGCCGAGATTGCCCGCACATTGGGCTATGTCTTCCAAAGCCCCAGCCACATGCTGTTTGCGCCAACCGTCTATGATGAACTGGCTTTTGGGCCGCGCAATCTCGATCATCCTAAACTGCAAATTGAAAAGGAGGTGATGGAAGCCCTGGATATCGTCAATCTCTCTGGCAGAGAGAAAGAGCCGCCGCTGTCGCTCTCCTTTGGACAGCAGAAACGGGTGAGTATCGCCGCGGTGCTTGCTATGCGCTCTCGCATTTTAATTATGGATGAACCAACGGCCGGCCAGGATTATCAGAATTACATGGAGTTCATGGATGCTATCGTCCAACTACCGAATATCGAAGCCATCTTATTCATTACCCATGATATCGATCTCGCCATCATCTATGCCAATCGGATTGCGCTGATGTCTGAAGGCCGCCTGGTAGCGGATGGTAAACCGCAAGAGGTACTCAAAGATTTGGAACAGTTGCGCAATTGGCGGCTGGTGCCCACCTCGTTGCTGCAATTGAATTTGGAGATGTTGCCGAACAGCGGCAAATTCTTGCGCGCTGAAGCGCTTGCCCATCTTCCCTCCCTCTGGTCGTGAGCGGAAGGAAAGAGACTCTCGTTTTTGGGAAACTTCTTGTTTGGAAAGGAGAAATGTATGGACCGCCGCTTGACTTATTTGACCATCGCTCTGGTCGTCATCCTTGCCATCTTTCTGCTGTTGGTTTATGTCGGAGGAACCATTTTAGGGATCGAGCGCTTGCAGACCGGTGAAAACCCGCTGCTGCGCTTTGCCTTCGTGATTATTGGTTTATTGATCGCCATCGTGATTTACTGGCTGACGCGCGAGAACAAAATCTGGGAAATTGGCACCCGCCAGGTGGTCTATATGGCAATTGGAGCAGCCTTGTATGCCATCTTTTCTTACCTGTTTAATGGCACAGTTTTTGTGGTGCCTTCGGTTAGCCAGGTAGCCTTGCGTCCGGCGATCGCCATTCCCATGTTCTTCGGCTATGCCTTTGGCCCGGTGGTTGGATTCTTTACCGGCGCGGTTGGCAACATGTTCGGCGATGCGCTGACCGGTTTTGGGTTGTCTCCGCAATGGAGCATCGGCAACGGGTTAGTCGGTTTGATCGCCGGCATGGTTGCCCTCTTTCCCGACAAAAAGAAGAGCATGAACACTGTCTTGATTCTCAGCGTTGTGCTGGCTGTCTTGGCAACTGTGATCTTCTTTATCAACCGCAATGTGCCGAATATGCTCTATTTTGCCCCCGAAGAAGGTATTTTTGGCGACCAGCAAATCTCCCTGTTTGCCGGCTTGTCGGCAATTATCGGGTTGATCCTGGTGGTGGCAGTGCGGTACTTTTTTGCCTCGAATGAAGATGTCGCTGCTGCAGTAACCTAGAGCATGTTGGGCAATTTGCTGGGGATTGGTTTTGCAGCGATCTCGGACATCTGGATTAACGGTTTTCCGTTTGCGGTAGCGATTGTCGGTGAGTTCTTACCCGCCGCCGGGCCGAACCTGATCTTCGCTGCGATCCTGGTTCCGATTCTGGTAGCTGCCTATCGGGCTGTGCAACGCCAAGCCGGAAGGTGATGAAGGTTTCCCCTCACCCCAAGCCCGCTCAACTCCCTTCTCCCTTAGGGAGAAGGGCCGGGGATGAGGGATTTTAAGGTTTACCATGGAGGTTTTATGGCGTTCGTTGAGCTCACCCTCACCCCCAACCCCTCTCCCAAGGTGGGCGAGGGGAGAACCCTTCACCCCCAAACCCGCTCCTAAGGGGTGAGGGGAGCTAAGGAGTAGTGATATGCTGGTTGCCTGGCGTTATCGAGAACGACGTTCTCTAGTGCAATGGTTCGATCCGCGCGCCTGGTTCATCTTCTATGCTTCCTTTCTGGCATCAACGTTGCTCTTCTGGGACATGCGCTTTCTGGCCTTTTTTGCCTTCATCGCTTTGATTGTGTTATTAACCTCAGGGGTTTCGTGGCAAGAAATGCGCCGTCCATTACTGTTTATCTTTGCCTTTATTACCTTCTTTGCCTTTCTAACCTTTCTAACCGGGCGCGGCGGGATTGAAGTTTACCGCCAGGAACATCTCATTCGCAAACTGGTCTTCCCTCTTTCGATTTTTGGCTGGCAACCCACCATTCAAATCACCTGGGAACGCACGTTCTTTGCTATCAGCCAGTTGCTGCGGGTGTTTAGCCTGGCCTGCATGACCATCGTGATTCCCTACACCATCAATCCCGCTCATTATGGGATTACCTTTCGCGGCCTGGGCCTGCCGGATAAAATTGCCTATGCCATTGACCTGACCATGCGCTTTATCCCCACCTTTGGACGCGATTTTCAATTAACATTGGACGCCCAACGAGCGCGGGGATATGAATTGGAAAAGATTCGGGGTGGGCTAATCGCTCAGGTGCGCAAGATGGCTCCCTTGATCGTACCGGTGACCATTCACGCCATCATTGCCAGCGAGGACATTATTGACGCCATGGATTTGCGCGCTTTTGGGGTCGGGCCGCGGGTCTGGTTAGAGACCCTCCAATACCGCTTGCGAGATAAAATCTTGATCGGTTTTTCTGCATTGCTCTTTCTGATGTGTCTGACGCTTTCGTTTTTGTCGTATGGAAAATTTTGGGTGCCGCCGATTTTTTAGCCGAGATGGCTTCGCAACATCCGCTCGCCAGGGTCACCTGACCATGCCAGGCATCCCAAGCTATCAATCATAGCTTTATGGAGGAAACCATGAACGATGAAATCCGCGTCGATCCCTCTCTAACGCCCTTTTTTAATCCGCAAGGGATAGCCCTCATTGGCGCCAGTGCCGATCCCAATAAGCTGGGTTACGCTCTCGCCCGCAATCTGGTACAAAGCAACTATCCCGGCGCTCTCCATTTTGTCAACCCCAAGGGTGGCACCCTGTTGGGACGTAAGGTCTATACCAACATCCTCGAGGTGCCAGAGCCGGTCGACTTAGCCATCCTGTTGGTGCCGGCGCCTTCGATCCCGGGCTTGTTGCGCGATTGTGGACGGCGCGGCATCAGTGCGGCGATCATTGGCGCAGGTGGTTTTCGCGAGACCGGTGAGGCCGGGGCTGCCCTAGAAGAAGAATGCGTTGCCATTGCCCGCAAGTATTTCATCCGTTTGCTGGGTCCGAACTGCATCGGCATCATGGACACTCACTTGCCGCTGGATGCCACCTTTTTGCCGCCGCCTCCGCCACGCCCGGGTGACGTCGCTTTTATCTCGCACTCGGGCGCAATTATGGCTGCAGTCGTAGATTGGGCGCGTGGTCAAGACTTGGGCCTCTCTCACCTGATCAGTTTGGGCAACCAGGCCGATATCAGTGAGACAGATGTGTTGGCGCCGCTCGCCCTGGACACTCACACGCGGGTTTTAACCCTCTACCTGGAGGGAGTGCGCGATGGACGACGCTTTGTGCGCGAAGCGGCTAAGGTCTCCCGTGTTAAGCCAATTGTAGCGCTCAAAGTGGGACGTTTTGCCAGCGGTCAACGCGCCGTGGCTTCGCACACCGGCGCGTTGGCTGGACGGGAGAGCGCCTTCAACGCAGCCTTCTGGCGGGCAGGAGTGATTCGCGCCGAAACCAGTGAGGAGATGTTCGATTGGGCAAGGGCGCTGGCCTGGTCGCCGCTGCCTAAAGGACGCTCGATCGCCATCCTGACCAGCGCCGGCGGTCCCGGTGTAACGGCTGCCGATGCGTTAGAGTTGAATGGAATGCAATTAGCCGAACTAAAGCCTGAAACGGTCGCTCGTTTGAAGGAAATCTTGCCCTCTGCAGCCAGTTTTCATAACCCGGTGGATATGCTGGCAACCGCTACTCCCGATCAATACGCTGCCTGTTTGAATGCCATGCTCTTAGATGAGGGCGTGCATGGCGCCTTGGTGATCATCCCACCTCTCCCCATGCAAACAGCCGGGGCCGTGGCGAAAGCCTTGATCCCGGTCATCTACAACTCAGATAAGCCGGTCGCCATAACCCTGATGGGAGACCGGTTGATTCAGGAAGCCATCGAGCATTTTCGAGCAGCCCGCATTCCCGAATATCGTTTTCCTGAACGAGCAGCCTCCGCCCTGGCGATCTTAGCCCAACGCGCCGATTTCCTTGCCCGGGCAGCCATCGAACCACAGCCTCTTGCAGAGGTTGATCAAGAGAAAGTCAAACAACTGCTCCGACCGTATCTGGAAGGCGCAATAGCCCTTGGGAACTCAATCCCTCTAGCAGCCGAAACCATCAATCAAATCCTGGAAGCCTATGGCGTGCCAACCTTAGCCATCCGTCTGGCGAAAACTGCGCAAGAAGCCGTGCAATTGGCCGAGCAAGTCGGTTTCCCAGTAGCCTTGAAGGTTGCCTCACCGTCCATTGCTCACAAGTCAGACATTGGCGGTGTTCTGCTCAACCTGCCAGATGCCGAAGCGGTAGCCCAAGGGTTTGAGGTCATCGTACAAAATGTCCGCCAGGCGCACCCCACAGCAGAAATTCAAGGGGTGTATGTGCAGCGAATGATCCCGCCAGGACAAGAAGTGATTGTCGGAGCAACCCAAGACGAACAATTTGGCGCGCTGGTAATGTTTGGCTCTGGCGGGGTGGAGGTGGAAGCCCTACAAGACGTAGGTTTTGCCCTGGCGCCGATCAGCGATCATGAGATCGAACATCTGCTTCAGACAACCTGGGCAGGACGCAAGCTGAACGGTTATCGTAACTTGCCACCGGCCGACCGACAAGCTGTGATCGATGTACTCAGGCGCATTGCCCAATTAGCAGCCGATTTCCCCCAAATCGAGGAAATCGAAATTAATCCGTTGAGAGTCCTGGAGGCAGGTAAAGGAGCAGCAGCCGTGGATGTCCGCGCCAGGGTAAGGGTTCTATCCCCTCATCCTGAGCCAAAATAACCCCCTCACTCCTTCAACAAGCTCAGTTCCCCACCCTCTCTACGCTGCTAAGGGATGAGGATTGTCACCTCACCCCCTGCCCCTCTCCCAGAACGGGCGAGGGGGAAAATTTTCTCTCCCTTAGGGAAAGGGTTAGGGTGAGGGTGAGGGATAAAGGCAAAGGCGCTTTGGTGCCTGGGTGGGCGAGGGGAGCAACCCTCACCCCCACCCCCTCTCCCAGAACGGGCGAGGGGAGCTGGCCGGGGATGAGGGATAAGAACAAAAGTACTTTACTGCGTCGGCGGTAGAGGGAAGCAAAGTTTCTCTCGATGATTATCACGCTATAAGGGGATAATCCTAACTAAACCCTCCTCATTCTTCGAGATATAATACGCTTGTTGATCCATCCCAAAATTTAGTGGGCTAAGCTTTCATTTCAAGAGGAGTACGACATGACAATTATTCTCGATGGCTCTGGTTTGACGATTGAAAAACTGGTGCGCATTGCCCGTGATGGTGAAAAGGTAGAACTGCATCCCGAGGCGCTCGAACGCATCAAAGCCTGTCGCGAAATGCTGGAAGAAAAAATCCGCGCCCATGAAATCATGTATGGCATCAATACCGGCATTGGCGAATTCTCCGAAGTGGTGCTGAGCGATGAACAGGTCATGCAGTTTCAGCGCTACTTGATCTACAATCACGCCGCCGGCATCGGCGATGCGGTGCCGATTGAACAGGTGCGGGCAGCCCTGGCAAGTCGCATAAACGTACACGCCCATGGCAACTCCGGCTGTCGGCCAGAAATCACCCTAACAATGGTTGAAATGCTCAATAAGGGAGTCACCCCAGTCGTTTGTCAGAAAGGTTCGGTAGGAGCTTGCGGCGACCTGGCGCCAATGGCGCAGATGGCCTTGCTGTTGATGGGCGAGGGCGAAGCCTGGTATCAGGGCGAGCGTTTGCCAGGCAAAGTGGCTATGGAACGAGCAGGGATTCCCATCCCAGATTTACAAGCCCGCGATGGACTGGCGGCGATTAACGGCTCGAATTTGTTGACGGCGATGAGCGCTCTGCAACTCTACGATATGAATCGCTGGCTGAAACAAGCCGAGATCGCCTGCGCGATGAGTCTGGAAGCCTTACTTGCCAACCTGAAACCGTATGACGTGCGCTTGCATCAGTTGCGTGGTTTCCCAGGTGCCATCCGCAGCGCCAAAGCTATTATGAAATGCATCGAGGGGTCAGATTTGACCACTGGCAAGATGAAAACCAAAGTCCAGGATGCCTATTCGATGCGCTCATCACCCCAGGTCATCGGAGCTGCGCACGATGCAATTGCCTTTGCCCGCCAACAGGTAGAAATCGAGTTAAATGGAGTGGGGGATAATCCGATCTTCCTGCCCGAATACAAGTTGACTTTAACTGGAGCAAACTTCCAGGGTTCACCGGTCTCCTTGCCAATGGACCTGGCTGGGGCAGCCATCACGATGGTCTGCGTGCTCTCGGAGCGGCGTCTGAATCGCCTGACCAATCCTGCTTTGAGCGTGGGATTGCCGGCTTTCCTGACCAAAGGCGCCGGTATGTTTTCCGGGATGATGCTCAGCCAATACACAGCCGATATGTTGATTGTCGAGCAGCGGATTCTCTCCATGCCGGCTTCCATTCAATCGATCCCGGCTGCTGCCGACCAGGAGGACTTTGTCTCCATGGGCATGAATACCGCCCTCAAGAACCAGCAAATCCTCGACAACGCCTACGGTGTTTTGGGTATTGAGTTTATGGCGGCTGCCCAAGCCCTGGACTTCCGCGATTTTCAACCGGGTCGCGGGGTGCAGAAAGCGAGAGAGGTGATTCGCCGTTATGTCGCCCATCTTGACGAAGACCGTCCCCTCTATCCCGATCATAATATCATGAAGGAACTGGTCAAACGGGGGGAAATCCTCGACGAGGTAGAGAAAGAGATTGGCAGTTTAGAATAAACGTTGCCGCGAACCTCCGCTCGATGGATACCAAAATCTGGCGAGTTGATCCTCAATCCCCCGATCCCGCCCTCCTTGCCGAGGCTGCCCAGGCAATCCTTGCCGGGCAGCTAGTTGCCTTTCCCACTGAGACGGTCTATGGCTTAGGCGCCAATGCGTTTGATCGGCAGGCCGTGCGCCGCATCTTTCTCGCCAAGGGACGGCCAACGCAAGATCCACTCATTGTCCATCTGGCTGACAGGGAGTGGCTGCCTCAGGTGGCAAGAGAGATTCCACCCCTGGCCGAAACCCTCGCCAGTCGTTTCTGGCCTGGACCCCTGACGCTAGTGTTACCCAAGCAAACCAATATCCTGGATGAGATCACAGCCAGCTTGCCTACCGTTGCGGTGCGGGTGCCGGCTCATCCGGTGGCGCTAGGCTTGTTACGCACCAGCGGCGTGCCGATTGTTGCGCCTTCCGCCAACCGTTTCGGACATGTCAGCCCAACCACCGCTCAGCATGTCCTGGAAGATTTAGGAGGCGCGATCGAAGGCATCTTAGACGGTGGCGCTACCAGTGTGGGAGTTGAATCCACCGTCTTAGACCTGACCTGCTCTCCTCCCCGCTTGTTGCGGCCAGGTGGCATCTCGCTGGAATTGTTACGCGCCCAGATTGGGGAGGTTACTTACGCAGCTCAGGTTGAATCCAACGCTGCAGAACAACTGATCCCCCAACCTTCGCCGGGTTTGTTAGCCAAACACTATGCCCCGCGTGCTGAATTGTGGTTATTCACGGGAGAAAGGCAAAAAGCGCTCAAAAAGATGCACCAGGCGGCAGTCCAGGCCTGTCAAAGCGGGCAACGGGTAGGAGCATTGATCAGCGAGGAAGATCGAGACACCTTTTCCAACTTGCCGCTGGCCATTTTTTCCTTAGGCAGCGAAGGACAGGTAGCCGAAATGGCAAAACGCCTGTATGCTGCCCTGCGCGCCCTGGATCGACAGGGGGTGGAACTGATCTTAGCTAGAGAGATGGGAGCGGAAGGATTGGGGCTGGCGATCCGCGATCGGCTTCGCCGCGCCGCGAGTCGGGTGGTAGAATAGAAATTGCAGCCGTTTGACTGGGTCTCTTTCGCTGCAGCAAAACAGCATTAGATAACAAGTCTCCAGCTAAGTAAGCGCGTACAGGACAGAATTAATTGAGAGACCCACAAGGTAATGCAAAGAATCAATTACAAGTTAGACTGCCTTCCAAAATCCGAAGTGGTAGAATGCAACGATGATTAAACAAGAGTTCTTGGACGCCCTTCAAGCTGAAGTTGATACGTTTAATTCGGCAATTTCTACACCGAACGGCGATTGGATCATTAAGGGATTTATTGACATAGCCAAGAACATTTACACTCTGAAGAGCACCTACAGGATTGATGGGGATCGGGTGAATGGTATGACACTTGGCGCTTTTACGGGATATTTCGTAACAACCTACCATCACAAATCGTGTTGATCATTTGCTGAGAAAACCGTCCACGAATTGACCACGAATAAACGAATGATAGCGCTATTCGTGCATTCGTGAAAAATTCGTGGACGGTCTGTCCTGCCAAATAGAGCATTTGGTAGGTAATTACGATATTTCCGAGAAAGGAACAGTACAAAAAACATCACCTTTCCCTACAGTTCTTATAGCGGTCATTTTGTTCTAGGTGTAATTTATTCAAAGGCAGATGATTTGATAGACGAACGAAGAAGATATAATCTTGAGGAACTTGAACGAATAACGTCTGTGATCAAAGACTTTGTTTTCTTCGCTCAGGAGAAATATCGCATCGCCTCTGACCGCCCAGGTAGTGGGAATACGAAAAACATTGGCTCAGTTACAGAGATTGCTAAACTTATCAGCGGATCTGGACCTTTTGCTTCTCTGGGAGAAGATGTTTTCGATGATTATTGGATGTATTATCTGACCAAAGACATGGCTAGAGCGGCAGAACTCAGAAGTCCTCCTTACACAAACCTGCGTGGTTATCTGAAGTACAAAGGGTTAGCAAAGTGATTATTCAAAGCTTGCCCCGAAATGTAAAACACGTGGTTGTGCCCCCAATAAAATGTCAGGGGATCAAGACCAAACTTGTGAAATTCATTTTGAATAACATTTCTTGGAACGGAATTGGGCGCTGGATTGAACCGTTTTTGGGATCAGGGGTAGTTTTGTTCAACGTTCAGCCAGAACGTGCTTTGGTCAATGACATTAACCCTCATATCATCAGCTTATACCAAATGATTTACGATGGAAGTCTATCTTCTGAAGAAGTAAGAATGTATCTGACAGTAGAAGGCAAAAGACTATTATTAGAGGGGGAAGATTATTATTATCTGGTCAGGGAGCGCTTCAACAAAACTGGAAACCCTTTAGATTTTATTTTTCTGAATCGGTCATGTTTCAATGGAGTGATGCGGTTTAACAGCAAAGGCGAGTTCAATGTGCCGTTTTGTCGTAAAACAGATCGCTTTCGCCCAGCCTATGTGACGAAGATAGTAAATCAAATTTCTCAAATACAAAAAATCATGCGCGACAAAGATTGGGAATTCCGCACGGGGGATTGGCGAGAATGTTTTGAGAATGTAACAGCAGATGACTTTGTCTATCTTGACCCTCCGTATATAGGCAGACATACAGATTACTACCAGCAATGGTCAGAAGATGATGCAGCAGAATTAGCTAGACTCGCCCAAAGTTTACCCTGTGGTTTTGCATTATCTATGTGGAAAGAAAATAAGTATCGTCTAAATGAACATCTTAGTCTTTACTGGGATGGGCTGGTGGAAAGAACTTTTACACACTTTTATCACGTAGGCTCAACTGAGAATCTAAGAAATGCGATGGAAGAAGCCTTGTTAATTAAACCCGGTTACGAAACACCGCTATTGAAAACCCCAGTGTCAGCGAAACCTATCCAATTGGCACTTACGTGGCACGAACAGACGGACTAACCCATCTATCCAGGTGACGTTGCTTCGTTGCAGCTTCGGCGTGCTATCTCATCCTGAGCACTCCCCGTCCGTGATCAAGAGGAAAAATACTCAATAAAAAACCCTTGTCACAATGTGACAATCACTCTATAATACATCTTACTTTGATTTTCTTTGCCCGGCGAGCATCAGCTTTCGAAACAGCTCGGCGGAAAAGATTAAAAACCGTCTATATATGGCGGTCAAATAGCAGGTTATCCTCATATCTGGCGGGCGTCGCCAAGTGGTAAGGCATCAGCCTTCCAAGCTGACATTCGCGGGTTCGAATCCCGTCGCCCGCTCTGCAGAACATAACCTCGATACACTACACCCTAAAGTCTCTGTCCGTCCATAAAAAGGGCCCGTAGCTCAGCGGCAGAGCGGACGGCTCATAACCGTTTGGTCGCAGGTTCGAATCCTGCCGGGCCCATTGCGTAAAAGTAATGAGGTAATTGGTGGTCAAAGGCTTGTAGCGGTCTCAATAATTAGCTTTTTGATTGACAAATTTGATATCTAAAGAGCAAATATTCAATGCGGGCACCAAATGTTTATTGGAGCGCGGTTACGTACATAGCCGTATTAAGTAATGTAAAAACGGCTATTCTCCAAGTGGCACGATTAGGAAGAATTTATCTAGCGTAAAATAGAGAGTGCCATACGTCGGTAAGTGTGACGCTTGCCGCGAATCGTTAATGAAAAATCCAAGATATTTTCTGGCAAGGGCATTCCTGCCATACCGGCTTCATCCAGTCGATAGACATCTCCACCAATCATTTTGGCATTAAGTGCCATTTGCCGAATGTTTTCACACGGGCTACCTTCCACCGAGCCAGTCATAATCAACCACACTAATCCACCTAACTGGTGCACATGATCAACTAATTCGGCAGTATCTTCTGTTCTCCAGCTCTGCTTACTACCCGGCATTACTAATCCAATAGATTGAGCACCAGCTTCCAAAATCAGTTCATGTGCTTGACGATATTTTTGGCGTACCGTCTCATTGATAGGAGGAGGAAAGAAAACATCGGGCACTCCCACAATCATCAGCGCCTCATTGTAATGGCTACTTATATAATGAGCTACTTCAGCTACTTGCTGCGCAGCCTGACCACTAGTCGGATCACCGTACAAGAAGACAATATCCGCGCCCTGTTGGACTAATTTTTCTAATCTCTGTGGAGAGTAACGACGAGTATATAACCAACCACCTTCTTCTTGGCAAGTTATCGCCATATTAACAGCAATTGGACGACCAATCATGCGTTTTAATTGGAGTAGGATGTTCTTTTGAGCCGCTATATGTTCGGGCAAACCACGAATGATAGGCTTATCCGGATCAAAATAGTCTAGCGTGATGATATCTGCACCAAAGGCTGCAGCAATTTCAGCATGGGTCACACCTTCTATGGGAGGTTCATGAGTACAAATAACTTCAGCGGACACCGTTCGTCCCTCGGTTTCACGAATACTTTGCGCTAATTGCATAGCATTCATCGAGAGAAAATCGCTCGCAGTGGCATCTAAAATTCTCTTGATCATGATCTTCTCCATCAATTAAGGGATCGAACAACTCGAATAAATTCCCGTGCTCTTTCAGGTGAGATACGATTAGTCGTTATTCCCTCTTCTTTCAAAGCAGAGCCAACAATCACGCCATTTGCTATTCTGAGGATATCGCTAACATTATGCACCGTAGTGCCGGATCCAGCATAAACAGGCAAACTAACTGCTTGCTTGACTTCTTGAATTGCATCTAGGGGGGTGGCTTTGCCTGTTGCTTCGCCAGTAACAATGAGAGCATCTGCACCAGCGGCTTGTGCATCCAAAGCTGATTTGACTAAAGATTGAGGAATTAGATTAACTGTATGCTTGGTTTGGACATCGGCAAAAATTTGTACGGATGCTCCCAACTGTTTGCGATAGCGAATTAACTCCGCAGCACAAGGAGCTATAATTCCTTGCGTACTGACAACTGTATCCACAAAAACTTCAGCGCGAATGAAATCTGCTCCACAAGCGTAGGCGATTGCCATTTCCGCTTGCCAAGCATTGAATTGAACGTTAATTCCTACCGGGATTTTGACTGAGCGAACAATCTCACGAGTTACACTAGCCATTAAAGCTATCACTACAGCTTCAGGCTCTCGAGCCTGGTAAGGTAGATCACCAAAGTTTTCAACAATTAATCCGTCTACACCTACACTTTCTAATATTTCAGCTTCCCACAAGGCACGTTCATAGAGTCCCTTTAGATCACCTTCAAAAAGAGGACTAGTGGGTAAAGGGAGAAGATGGATCATCCCGATCACAACATTGGAAGAAGAAAACAAATTCCTCATTATCAACTTACACTCCTATTCCTCTTCTTTATAGCGTGTAATCCCTTCTAATGCTAATCGCGCCAATTCTCGCTCCTTATTTTGACGCTCTTTCTCTTCCAAACTTCTCAGTTCAAAACCATCTACGGTGGCTAAGAGCAACGTCAAACAACGTATACCAAGATATTGAGCTGCAATATATAGTGCAGATGTTTCCATGTCAGCACTGATAATTCCCGCTTCTGCATATCTTTGCAGAAGAGTTTGTTGCTGGCGGATTGGGTGTCGATTCTGGATGGAATGAGAGAACAAATCGGTATAGAAACTATCCGAGGTCAGAATTACTCCTGCTGCAACAGCAACCTTTTCTTCCTTTAGGGTATGCAAAAAACTGTGAAATAAATCAATATCAGCCACAGCCGGAAAGTTAAGAGGCAAGTAGCTTTGGGATACACCTTCATGCCGAACTGCAGCCTGCACCAGAATAAAGTTACCAAGCGGTATTCCTACACTCATCCCTGTACCTGCACGCACAACAATGCGAGCTCCTAATTCCCAAAGTTCTTCCAGAACCAGAACGGCAGCTGGGGCACCAATTCCAACAGTAATCACCGAAACGCTTTGCCCATTATAGACTCCCTGAATTGTACAAAACTCGCGTTCATTGGCAACCTCACGCACATTGCCCATGTGTTCAGAGAAAAGAGCCTGGCGTGCCGGATCTCCGACTAGAATTACACGAGGTGTACAATCGTCAGCAGATAATTTTAAGTACCAACTGGTATTAGACTTCACGATGTTTTTCTCCTTCCAGAGATAATGCCCAGCGTTCAAACTGGTCAAGAGATTGGACTATCCCCATATAACGATGAATATCTTCTAAACTTGCTTCATGCAAGTGGACATAGTTCGAGCCAACAGCTTCTCGTATGACCACAGGCCGGTATCCCCAACCAAATGCATCCTGCACGGTTGCTCGAACACAGACATTCGTCTTTACACCCACAACTACAACTTGATCGATCGCTTTCTCGCGCAATAATAGATTTAGATCGGTCTCAAAAAAAGCACTATAGCGCCTTTTCTGTAAAACATGCTCACCCGGCAAAACTTCTATTCCATCCGCCCATTCCACCGCCGACGAACCTTCTAGGCAATGAACTGGCAGCTTTTCAAACTCAAAATCCTGATCATGGTGAATCGGATGTGTCTCCCGAATATGGATAATCGTCCAACCAGCCTGGCGAGCAATAGCCAATACCCGGCGAATTGCCAGTAGAACATTTTCATATTCGGGACGATAGTTCACGCCTTCAGGATGGAAAAAGTCGCGAATCACGTCAACTAAAATCAAAGCCCATTTCATGTCTCAAAACCTATTCAGCCTTTCATGAAAAGATTGATAATATCTTTCTTGCACCGCCTCCCATGTTGGTAAACTGGTTTGACAGCCCCAATCTTCTATTACAAATGAAGCAACGACGCTACCAATTTTTGCTGAAGTCTCTAAGTCAAACCCAATACATAGACCGGCTAAAAGACCACCTACATATGCATCTCCTGCACCGGTTGGGTCAACATACTGTTTTGGAACAACGGCAGGTATTTGTATCACTTGACTTGGTTTCAGAAGCATACTGCCCTGCTCTCCCAAAGTGACTATGAGGGATTCAATTCCCCAATTAAGAATTGACCACACGTTCTCTACATTTATCCAGTTCATAAGGGCTTTCTGTTCGGCGAGATTCATTACCAGAATACTACACCTACTCAATAATTCTTTCACCAAGTCAGGCGGGAAGGCATGTGGATCGTTTCGCAGAGACCAAATCAGTGTCGCTCGACTACTCCTTAGTTGGTGTAAAACCTGCCATGTATGATGAGGGCTGGCAACCGTGATGACAGCAAACTTAATTGCCTGGATCAATTCAATGGATAGTTCAATATCCACATCAGCATCAGCACAGCCAGGGAAATAATAAGTTTGATGTCCACCTTGCGGATTGATGAATAAAAAAGTTGTGGCTGTTTTGCCATTCGGATGAAAAGTTAAGTAATCAACCGAAACGCCTTCAGCTTGGAGCAAGGCTCGCATCTGCCTACCATTATCGTCTTCACCTAGGATTAGAGAAGGTGCCGCACAAATCCCAAGTCGCGCAAGACAAACGGCAATATTACTTGCACAACCGCCCGGTTTAGGTTGGGGGATACCAGGGGGATCAAGAATAATTGCTGTTTCACCCTCTTTTGGATAATGATCAATCCGCAAAATATAGTCAAATCCAGGATAACCACTAATAAGCACCTGCGGAAGGCTCATCCTGCCATCCTCTTCGTAAATTTTTTCTGGAATGAGATAGCTGTAAGCGTTAGCACAACAATCAAATATGGGAGCATTTGAGGCAACTGGGGAGGAATGTTGGCAGAAGTTTGAAGGCGAAATTGCAAGATTTCAAACAAGCCAAACAAGAAACATCCTAGAGTTGTTAGACCAGGTTTGCCTGCTCCGAAAAATACAGCAGCTAAAGCAATAAAACCACGACCGTTTATCATACTGTCGTTAAAAATGGTTAGATCACCAATAGCAAGTTGAGCACCCGCTAAAGCACACAAAACGCCGCCTAGTAGTAAGGCAAGGTACTGAATGCCTTTCACGTTAATCCCAGCAGTTTCAGCAGCCTCTGGACGCTCACCCACTGCTCTTAGGTGTATCCCTTGTGGGGTTCGATAAAGAAAAACAGAACACAACCCAGCTAATATCCATGAAACATACACTAAGACTCCATGACCTGAAAATACCTTTCCAAGTATAGCTATGTCCTTTAGGAGGGGAAGGTTTAGGTGAGGTAAACTAACCAAGTCACTTGGTGAGTAAGCTCCTCGAGCATTAAACATGACCACTAGCAGGTAGGAGGTTAATCCAACGGCTAAAATATTAATTGCTAAACCAGCAACAATTAAGTTAGCACGCAACTCAATGATGGATAGAGCATAGATAAAGGTGATCAATGTCGTAAAAACGATGGAAAAGAAAAGACCCAACCACGGACTGTTGAACTTTGCGCCAAACACAACCGCAAAAAATGCTCCAAATAACATTAAGCCTTCTAAAGCAATATTAAGTAAATTGACTCGCTGGCTAATTAAACCAGCTAATGCAGCAAGCAACAAAGGGGTCATCACACGCAGAGCAGCAAAAAGCACATTTGTCAATGGGTCAATGTTCACGGTGACGCCTCCAAAGCAAATTGCCAAATTCAATAGCGGCAAAGAAGATAATTGTAGCTTCAAGAACACGAATCAAGTCACGAGGTACATCCGTCATAATCTCCATCGTTGCACTACCACTTCGAAGCATACCGAACAACAAAGACGCCAACAGAACTCCTAATGGTGAATTACGCACTAATAGCGCAACGGTTATACCCGTGAATGCAAGTCCAGATGAAAAACCGGCAATAAAGCGATAATGAACTCCCATCACTTGTCCTGCCCCTGCTAGACCCCCAAATATGCCACCGTACACCATGACTTTCTCGATTACATTAACGACGTTGATACCCGACCAACGCGCAAATTGAGGATTATCTCCAACCATACGAATTTCATATCCAAACTTTGTGCGTGTCATCAGGTATATCGTAAATAATGCAGCCAAAAGCGCAAACAAAAAACTGGCATTTAATTGAGAGGGGGGGAGAAGACGCAACAAACGAGCTGACTCAGAAATTTGAGGTGACATTGCATTTGCCAAACCTGGTACGAGGAAAGGGCCATTGACCAGGTATTCAGTGAATAAAATGGCTACGTAATTAAGCAGAATGGTTGTTACTAACTCATCGACTTGTAATCTGGAACGTAGGATAGCAGGGAAGTAACACCATACCCCCCCCACGATCCCTGCTGTCAGAAGTGAAAGCGGAATGATCAGCAAAGGGGGTAAAGTGGTAAACGTAAAACCAACCCATGCCGCTGCAAAGCCTCCCAGATATAAAGATCCTTCAACACCCACATTAAAGATACCTGCTCGAAAAGCAATCGCTGCAGCCATTCCCGTAAAAAGGATAGGAGTTGCTGCTAATAGGGAATTGGCAATAGCTGTTCGACTACCCAGTGAAGCTTGCAGTAAAGCCCGGTAGGCCTCTACTGGATTTTTACCCGAAATCCATATGACCAATGCTCCCATCAATAAGGCAATAAAAAGAGTCAACAACATTCGAGAAAGCGAGAGGATTGCTGAAGGTATCTGCTCTGCTGAATCCTCAACATTTATTTGAGAAGCGGCTGGGTCGAGATGGGGTAATTCAGCTTGCATGGAAGTGTCCTGTCATCAAGAGTCCAACTTTTTCAAAAGAAGTTTCATCTGGTTTGGTTTCACCAACAATCTGACCTTCGTAAAGAATCAGTATACGATCTGAAACAGCAAACAATTCGTCTAGGTCAGCAGATATCAATAAAATTGCACCACCCTGATCGCGTCTTCGGATCATGGTTTCACGCACAAATTGGGCGGCACTAACATCCAATCCACGCGTGGGATAAGCTGCAATTAGGACATCGGGCTGTTCGATCATTTCACGGCCTACAATGACTTTCTGTTGATTGCCTCCAGATAGGTTTTCGACCTTACTTTTCAGACTGGACATCGTTATACTAAACTCACTAACAATCCGTTGTGCAAATTTTTCAGCTGGGCGATCGAACAAAGTTAGCCATCGACTAAATGGAGATTTGTAATAACGAGTGGAAATAACATTCTCGACAACATTGGTGTTCAAGTTCAAGCCTTGTTCTTTACGTTTTTCGGGAATAATCGCCAAGCCAATTTCTCGCCGTTGGCGAGGCGAGGCCCGAGTGATGTCTTTCCCATTTAGCCAAATTTTACCCTTTGCTGGGTGAATCAAACCACTAATTACTTCTACAAGCTCACTTTGACCACTGCCTTGTACACCAGCAACACCAACAATTTCACCTGCATTGACAGTAAAAGTAACCTCCTTTAGAGCCAGGATACCACGATCGTCTATGGCAGAAACTCGTTCTAGTACCAGTTTTTTTTCTCCAACTTGCCCACTACGAGGAAAGATATAATCAATGACCTGTTCACCCACCATCAGATTTGCTAACTCTCTCTCTGTAACATCAGCTACCCTGACCCTACCAACAACTCTCCCGCGTCGCAGAATTGTAGCAAAATCACAGATTTTTTTGACTTCACGCAACTTATGGGTAATATAGATAATGGTTTTTCCTTGCTCACGCAGGTTTTGTAGGACTCCAAACAAATTATCAACTTCCTGAGGCGTCAGCACAGATGTAGGCTCATCCAGGATAAGAATCTCTGCTTTTCGATAGAGCAGCTTGATAATTTCAACCTGCTGCTGAACGCCGACTGGCAATTCAGCAATCGGTTTCTCTAAAGGGAGCTTAAAGCCGAAATGCTCTATTATTTCTGCGATACGGCGACGCTGTGCTTTACGGTCAACTAGCCCATTACGGATCAGTTCATAACCCAATGCGATATTTTCGGAAACCGTTAGCGAAGGCACAAGGTGAAATTCCTGATGAACCATCCCTATCCCCAGACGTATAGCTGCGCGTGGGTTAGGAACACGAATTTCTTGTCCGTTGAAAAAAATTTTTCCTTCTTCAGGGGTATATATGCCATAAAGTATCTTCATCAGCGTGCTCTTGCCAGCACCATTTTCGCCCAACAAGGCATGAATGCTACCCTGCGCAACTTCTAGATCAATCTTGTCATTCGCAATTACGCCCGGAAAGGTTTTGGTTATAGATTTCATCAACAAGTACGACAAATTTCAGCACCTCCGCAAACAGGCTAGAACTGCTGAAACAGGCGGGCTGAGGTAAACAGCCCGCCTGTTATAAATTTGGGAAATTACTTTTTAGTTATGTCTGTAACTTGAATCTCTCCGCTTATAATTTTTTGTCTCAAATCCTCAATTGTATTGAGAAATTCAGCAGGTAACTTATCCTTGGTGTAAGTCATTGGACTTAAGCCTACACCTTCTTCCTTCAATCCATACTCAATAACCGTACCACCTTGCAAGGAGCCATTGACAAGCCGAGAGCAGAGATCGAAAACAGCGTTATCAACACGCTTGATCATACTGGTCAGGATATAGCCAGGTTTGATATAATCTTGGTCTGAGTCCACACCAATGGCATAATGCTTTGCTTCTTCAGCCGCTTGGAAGACACCTTCCCCTGTGCCTCCCGCAATCTGAAAAACGATATCAGCGCCCTGATCATACATTGCCAATGCAAGCTCACGACCTTTGGCCGGGTCTCCAAACGAATTGGAGTAAGCTGAAAGAACCTTGACCTCGGGGTTAATATATTGAGCCCCTTCGGTATAGCCCACAATGAATTTGTCAATACCTGGTGACTGTGTTCCGCCAATTGCCCCAATAATCGCCTCAGAATTTACTAACTCATTGCCTTCCATTGTAGTTACCATCGCTGCCAGTGCGCCAACAAGGAAAGATGCTTCATGTTCCTTAAATATTACCGAGACAACATTACTACCTTCAACGGCAATATTGATGATAGCAAAGGTGGTATTTGGGTAATCTGGGGCAACGCGAGCTAGCGGATCAAAGTGGCTATATTCGAGAGTAATCACTAGATCAAATCCACTTTCAGCAGCATTGCGCAAGAGTTGTTCGCCTTCACCAACTGGGTCAGCAGATTCAATCACTTTTACCTCGACACCTAGTTCGCTCTCAGCACGCTTTAGTCCCTCATATCCCGAGTCGTTGTAGGATCGGTCTCCTAAACCACCTTGCGCAGCGATCATGGCTACTCGATAGGTCTTAGCAGGCGGTTCAGTCTGGACAGGTTGCGCAGGGGCTTGCTCAGCTTGAGTTGACTGCGCCGGCGCTTGCTCCGCTTGGGTTGGTGTAGTAGGAACGGTAGCTGGTTGCGTGGCACAAGAAGCCAGGGTGAAAGAAAGTAAAATTATTAAGCTCAGGGCTACACGCTTAAACATAGTCTCACTCTCCTCAGGGTAAATGTAATAAATTAGATGGCTTTTCAATAATCAGCGGCGCAGGTGGACTGCGTAGCGATATAGATCAGCCCGATAGGTCGCTTCAACAAACTCGATAGGGTGACCTTTTTGATCGCGAGCAGTGCGGGTAACCCGCAAGAGCGCTGCACCTGTACGAACGTCGAGCAGGTTGCTCAACTCTTCATCAGCTTCTACAGCTTCAATCAAATCATCTCCTTCAGATAGAAACACCTCCTTCCGTGCCAAGAGTTGGTATAGCGATCCTACCGCTTCGAGTTCTGCTTGACTAAACTCTATGCGGGCAATCCATGCATTATGAACGCCAACCGGTTGGTCGTTCGCCAGTCTCAGTCGGCGTATGTGGATGGCAGTTTCACCCTCATTCAGACGTAATACATGACAAATAAACAAGGAAGGATGCGCTCGCTCAAATTGCAATATTCTTGAACCAGGGATTAAGTTACGTGCATGCATATCCTCTGAAAACGAGAGCATCCTTTCAAGGGTGTGCTCCAAAAAACGGGGCGCAACATATGTTCCTCGTCCTCTAACTCTATAGATATAACCTGCCCGAGCCAACTCATTCATTGCTTGACGCACCGTCATAGGCACAATGCCAAAGCGGTGGGCAAATTCGTTTTCAGACGGTAATTGCTGGTTAGGCTTAAGATCACCATTTTGAATAGCCTTGAGTATTGCAGCACTGATTTGACGATAGATTGGGATGGCGCTATCACGATGGATCAATAGATGTGATAAAAAATCATCTGCCATAACTACAGTTAACTAGAGAACTATGTAAATTGATTATACTATAAAATACCCAGAATACAAGATTATATTTTGGATTATCAGGTTTGACGGACTCCTAGGGAAAAGAGGGTGTGTCCCAAAATCGTTGGAAAATTTCAGCTGGTATTGCCGATGAGCTTCCAGGCTTGCGCCCATTCCTGTTTGCCGCCCATCCCGGCACTGCGCAAGGC
>Ga0209809_1000496_pt1 | contig 35961 bp, 28 predicted proteins | sample YNPMSTMetaG_FD_186172 | JGI IMG/M metagenome (GOLD analysis project Ga0209809, IMG submission 186172) | Anoxygenic and chlorotrophic microbial mat microbial communities from Yellowstone National Park, USA - YNP MS-T MetaG (SPAdes) (version 2) ...
TGCTGTGTGGGCGCAACCGAGGCCTGCTCGAGACGCTTCGCCGCCGCCCTACTCGCATGCCCGTCCATCTCGAGGGTTTTACCACGGATGTGCCCATGTTCATGCAACTGGCCGATTTTTTCATCGGCAAGCCTGGCCCGGGCTCGATCAGCGAGGCGCTGGCCATGAAGCTGCCCGCGATCGTCGCGTGCAACGCCTGGACCTTGCCGCACGAGCGCTACAACGCGGAATGGATCCGCGAACAGGGCCTGGGTTTGGTGGTGGACAGCTATCATCGGGTGGATCGGGCTGTCGCCGAGCTGCTGGACTCCGACAATCTCGAGCGCTTTCGCGCCCGGGCGGCTGCGGTGCAGAACCGGGCCGTCTTCGAGATCCCGGACGTGCTGGCGGAAATCGCGGCGCAGGGGCCGGAGCCGCTGGCCCTTGACAAACGCGCGATCTTCCCGGGATCGTGAGTCGTCGGGCTGTCAGCCGCCCTCTCTAACCCGCCGGTGCTTCAGCCGATAAGTGGACCGAGAGCATCGCTGCTCCGTCGGTAAGGTATGATTGCGCTGGCTGGGTTGGTCGTGGTTCTCGCCGCCGTGATCGGCGGTTACCTTCTCGCACACGGGAACTTGCTGGTCCTGTTTCAGCCCGCCGAGTTCGTCATCATCGGCGGCGCGGCCCTGGGCGGCATGGTAGCCGCCAACCCGCTTCCCGTGACGCTGGGCATCTTCAAGGGGCTGGTGAGCCTTTTGAAAGGGAGTCCCTACACGAAGGCCGTCTATCTGGAAACCTTGAAGATGCTCAGCGATCTGTTCAACCACGCGCGCAAGAACGGCCTGGCGCGCCTGGAACAAGACATCGAGGAGCCGGCCAAAAGTCCCGTTTTCTCCAAGTACCCGTCGCTGCTCAAGAATCATCATGCTTTGCACTTTGTGTGCGATACCGTTCGGTTGGTGGTGACCGGGGGAGTCCAGACTCATGACCTCGATCAATTGATGGAGCTGGATGTGGAGGTTCATCACCACGAATCCACGCAGCCGCCCACCTCGCTCGCCACCATGGCCGACTCGCTGCCGGGGTTGGGCATCGTCGCCGCGGTGCTGGGCATCATCATCACCATGGGAGCGATGGGGGGGCCGCCGGAGCAAATCGGGCATAAGGTGGCCGCCGCCCTGGTGGGCACTTTCTTTGGCGTGCTCTTGTGCTATGGCTTCGTCGGTCCGCTGGCGGCGCACATGAGCAAGCTGGCGGACGCCGAATCGCAGTACTATCACGTGCTGCGCGTGGGTCTGGCGGCCTTCGCCAAAGGCTTGCCGCCGTTACTGGCGGTGGAATTCGCCCGGCGCACAATTCCCACCCACCTGCGCCCGACCTTCCGCGAAATGGAAGCCGCCTTCCGCGGCGCCAAGGCGGCTGCGGGAGCCGCCGCATGAACCCGCAGCCGAATGCACCCGTCATCATCGTCAAGAAAAAGGGCGGCCACGGAGGTCATCACGGCGGCGCCTGGAAGGTCGCCTATGCCGACTTTGTCACCGCCATGATGGCCCTGTTCCTGGTGCTGTGGTTGCTGGCCAGCGACGAAAAAGTGCGCAAGGCGGTGGGCGGCTACTTTCAGGACCCCACCGGCAAGGGCAACCTTATGGGAACCACTCTCAGCGGCGCCGGCGAAGGGCTGGCCCTCAAGCGCGAGGACATGGCCGATCTGAAGGAGAAACTCCAGCAGGCCCTGCAAGAATCGGTGAAACTCGAACGAATTCGACAGAACGTCCAAATCACCGTGACCGGCGAGGGCCTGCGTATCGAACTGCTGGAAGACGAAAAGGGAGTCTTTTTTGAAAGCGGCAGCGCCAAACCCACTCCGAACGGCGAGGAGCTGATCATTCGCCTGGCCGAGGAGTTAGGTAAATTACCGAACAGAATCTACCTGGAAGGTCATACCGACGCTCGGCCCTTCAGCGGCGACGGCAATTACACCAACTGGGAACTTTCCACTGACCGGGCCAACGCAGCCCGCCGCATCATGCAGGCTCACGGCTTGCGGCCCGACCAGGTGGCTCAGATTCGAGGCTATGCCGATCAGCGACTGCGCCTGCCCGAGGACCCGTCACATCCCTCCAACCGGCGCATCTCGGTCATCGTTCAGTACCTGGCTGTCCCGGAACCGGCTGCGGAAACCTCCGGCGAGTCCAAACCTTCTCCGGTGATGCTGGGCCGCTAGCGCAGCCACTCGTCCAGATGCTCTCGGACGAAGTCATCGTCGTTCAGGTGGGGATACGCCCGGCAAACGCGGTCAATTTCCTCCATCTGGCCGGGGGACAGATCTTCGGACGGGTCCAGGCACCACCGGCCCGCCATCAAACCCTGGCGGCGCAGAATCTCGTGAATCCCGGCAATGCAACCGTGAAAGTTGTTGGCCGCATCGAACAGGGCGGCGTTGGCGTCGGTGATCTGCGCCGCGAGGGCAAGCAGTTCGGCTGTGAAGGGCTGCTGTCGGGCAGACACCCGGTGCGCCAGCTCGAGGTGTTCCACCGCGCGCCGCGTCCAGCACGCCCAGTGCCCGAGCAAGCCGCCCACGATGCGGCAGCCCACGCCGGTGCCGAACCGGAACTCGGTCAGCAGGTCAATCAGGATGGAATCGTCGTTGCCCGTGTACAGGGCGATCTCGCCGGCGCGGCCGGATTCGGCCACCGCGCGCACCACGTCCAGCGTCTGGTAGCGATTGAACGGCGCAATCTTGATGGCGACGACGTTTTCGATCTCGGCGAACTGCCGCCAGAAACGGTAGGGCAGCAGGCGACCCCCCACCGCGGGCTGCAGGTAGAAGCCGAAAACGGGCACGATCGAGGCGATGGCCCGCACGTGATCGAGCAACTGCTCGACGGTGGCGTCGCGCAGCGCCCCCAGGCTCACGAGCACGGCGTCGTAGCCGCAGCGCGCCGCCAACTCGGCTTCGCGTGTGGCCTGCGGGGTGAGTCCCACGACCCCCGCGACCTTCACGCACTCGCATCCCTTGAGCTCTTCCATGGTGAGTTCGAGCAGCGGTTCGTAGAGCCCGACTTTGGGATCACGGATTGCGAACTGCGTAGTGTGCACGCCGATGGCGATGCCGCGTGCCCCGGCTGCGAGGTAATAGCGCGTCAGCGCGCGCTGCCTTTTCTCATCCAGCTTGCGTTCCGCGGTCAGCGCCAGCGGGTGCGCGGGAATGACCGTGCCTTTGCGCAGGATTTCCCGCCAGCCCATCATCAGAATCTCCCGTCGCGCACTTCGAAGTGCGTGGGTTTGTTCCACAGGAGGCCGCCGGCACGAATCCACTCGGCCACCCACTGGATCATCTGCTCCAGGCTCACTTCCGGGTAGCCAAACAAGCGGTGGCAGAGAGAGGCGTCGCTCAGCAGTGCGGTCGGCGCTTCCGTGCCCTCGAAGACCGGCTCCACGCCGAAGCGCCGGGCGAACTTCCAGGCCAGCGAACGCACCGAAACGGTCTCCGGTCCCGTGAGGTTGAGCACCGCGGGCGGCGACTGGCAGAGGGTGAGGGCGCGCAGGGCCACCGAGTTGGCGTCACCCTGCCAGATGACGTTGACCTGCCCCATGGCCAGGTTCACCGGGCGCCGCTCGTAAACTTTCAAGGCGATGTCCACGAGCACGCCGTAGCGCAAATCAATGGCGTAATTGAGGCGCAGCAACGCGACCGGTGTGCCGTAGCGCGCCGAGAAGTACTGGAACATGCGCTCGCGGCCGAGCACGGACTGGGCATACTCGCCCACCGGATCGGGCGGCGTCGTCTCCGTGGGCCCGCCGTGAGCGACGGGAACCAGCGCATAGACGTTGCCGCTGGAAAAGGCCACGATGCGCGAGCGCCGGAAGCGCTCCGCCACGCGTCCCGGCAGATAGGTGTTCAAGGCCCAGGTCAGGTACTCGTTGCCCGTGGTGCCGAACTTGCGCGCCGCCATGTAGATGACGTTGGGCAGCTCGGGCAGCGCGCGGAGCTGTTCTTCATCCAACAAATCTGCGCAAATTGTTTCGATCCCGGCCGCCTCCAGTTCTTCGCGGACGCGCGGGTTGTTGAAGCGCGCCACGCCCACGATCCGCTTGCGGACGCCCGCCTCATCGGCCGCGCGCCGCGCCCGTCGCGCCAGACTGGGTCCCATTTTGCCTGCGACGCCCAGGACCAACAGGTCGCCTTCCAGCTCCCGCATGAACGCCACATCGGCGGCGTTAGGGCGCGAAAGCCGCTCCTCGAGTTCCGCCTCGGTCCGGATCGCCGTCATCGCTTGTACCCGATCTTGCGCAGCAACTCGTGCCGCCACGCCACAGCCGCCGCGTCCTCCACTCCCTTGGGCGAGAAGCCGTCCACCACGCCCAGGATGCCGCGACCTTGCCCGGTCTCAGCCACGATGACCTCGACGGGGTTGGCCGTGGCGCAGAAGATCGTGCACACTTCGGGCACGTTCTTGACGCGGCCGAGGATGTTGATCGGGTATCCTTCGCGCAGGGCGATGACGAAGGTGTGCCCGGCTCCGATCGCCTGCGCGTTGCGGCAAGCCAGGGCTTTCAGATCTTCGTCGTTGCCTTCCAGGCGCGTCAGGCAAGCGCCGGAAGCCTCGTTGAACGCGATGCCGAACTTCATCTGGGGCACGGTGTTGACGATGGCTTCGTAGAGATCTTCGACCGTCTTGATGAAGTGCGTCTGCCCGACGATGATATTGCCGCCCTCAGGGATCTCCAAACGGATGGCTTTGATCTCCATAGCGCTAGATAGGATACTATGAAGCCGATCGCCGGCAGCGCTGCGGCACGGCCTGCGGCGCTGTGGTCGGGCAAAGTCATGCGTCGGCAAGGGCAGGATTGGTCCAAACTGAGAGTCCTCCCGCTTTCCGAACGCGAAAGTCTCACCTCGGTCGAGGAAATTCTGCGTTGCCCCGACGCCGAGCCGCCTGCCTGTCCCGGCGAGATTCTGCACCATGTCGGCGCGTGCGCCGAGGCGATCCTGGCGGCCCGCCGGCGCGGCGCCGGGGTCATCCTCATGTACGGCGCGCACCTGTTGCGCAACGGTGCGGCCCTGATCATCGAACGGATGATGGCGTCCGGCTGGATCACGCACGTGGCCACCAACGGCGCCGGCTCGATCCACGACTGGGAGTATGCCTGGCTGGGCCGTTCCACCGAAGACGTGCGGCACAACGTGGCGCTTGGCATCTTCGGCGCCTGGGACGAAACCGGTCGTTACATCCACCTGGCGCTGGCGGCGGGCGCCTTGCGGGAGGAAGGCTACGGCGTGTCGTTGGGTCGCTTCATCCAGGAGGACGGCGTCACCCTGCCCTCACCCGAGCAACTGGAAGCGCAGATCCGCTCCGATCCCGCGCACCCGCTCACCTCGGCCCGCGCCGATCTGCTTCGCATGATGCGCAGCTACGAGATCCCGCCCGGGCGGCTGCACATCGAGCACCGCTTCAAACACGCCTCGATCCTTGCCCAGGCTTTCCGCCACAACCTGCCCGCCACCGTGCATCCGGGCATCGGCTACGACATCGTCGCCGTGCATCCGATCTTTGACGGCGGCGTCATCGGGCGCGCGGGCGCCCGGGATTTCAGGCTTTTCAGCGACTCGGTGGAAACGCTCGACGGCGGGGTGGTGCTCTCGGTAGGCTCGGCCATCATGGCGCCGCAAGTCTTCGAGAAGAGCCTGAGCTGCGTGAACAACCTGCGCCTGCAAGCGGGGCGGCCCGTTGTATCGGGGCACAGCATTTACGTGGTAGATATTCAGAAGGGCGGCGCGTGGGACTGGTCGCGGGGCGAGCCGCCGAAAACCGATCCCGCGTACTACCTGCGCTTCTGCAAGAGCTTCGCGCGCATGGGCGGCGCGATGCACTATGTCGAGTGCGACAACGTGACGTTCATGCACAACCTGCTGTGGGCGCTGATGGGCCGCCTGTGAGCGGGAGGCGTCGAAGGATGGCAACGTGAACTGTAATGCGGGAAGACGGGGACTCGCGAAGTTGCCATCGTCCGCGCCGGCTTGTTACACTCGAAATGATTGTTCCCCGCCCGACGCGGCGGAATTACTCCCAGGGAGCAGGCAGGAATGGCTTGGGTTTGCGAAATCTGCGGCAAGCGGCCGATGACAGGGCACCGCATCAGTCACGCGCACAATGTCACCAAGCGACGCTTCTATCCCAACCTGCAGCGCGTGCGCGCCGTGATCAACGGGCGGACCAAGCGCATCCGAGTTTGCACCTCGTGCCTGCGCAGCGGCCGCGTCCAGAAGGCTGCCTGAGCGCCCGGCCCGGCGCCCTTTCCAATCGCTAAAATACCCGGACATGACGGGTTCACTCACGCGGCGCACCTTCTGCGCCTCCGGCCTGGCCGGTGCGTCCCTGCGGGCGGGCGAACGTCCCCCGAACTTCATCGTGATCATGGCCGACGACCTCGGCTACGGCGATCTGGCCTGTTACGGGCATCCCACGTTCCGAACGCCCGCCCTGGACCGCATGGCGCGCGAGGGCGTGCGCTTCACGGACTTCTACGTACCTATGCCGTTCTGCGCACCCACGCGCAGCTCGTTGCTCACCGGCCGGTATCCGTTCCGCACCGGCGTTACCTCCAACCCCGCGCCGGACGCCGGGGTGAACGACATCGGCCTGCCCGCAAGTGAAATCACCATCGCGCAGGCCCTCAAACCGCTGGGATACGCCAGCCTGTGCATCGGCAAGTGGCATCTGGGACACACGCCCGAGTTTCTGCCGACCCGCCGCGGCTTCGACGAATACTACGGCATTCTTTACTCCAACGACATGCGGCCGGTGCAGATCGTGCACAACGACCGGGTGGTCGAGTATCCGGTCATTCAGGCCCACCTCACGCGCAAGTACACGGACCAGGCGGTCGAGTTCATGGGCAGCAACCGCAAGCGCCCGTTCTTCCTGTACCTGGCGCATGCCATGCCGCACAAGCCGCTGGCCGCCTCCGAAGAGTTCTACACGCCGGAAACGCCGGGCGATCTCTACGCCGACGTGATCCGCGAACTGGACCATGCCGTGGGGAGGCTGCTGGCCGCGTTGCGCGAGCTTGGCCTGGAGGAAAACACCTTCGTGATATTCACCTCGGACAACGGTCCCTGGTTCGGCGGCTTCACCAGCGGCCTACGGGGCATGAAGGGAACCACGTGGGAGGGCGGGATTCGCGTGCCGTGCATCGCACGCTGGCCCGGTCGGATTCCCGCGGGCCGCACGGTGAGGGAGATCGCGGGCATCATAGACATCTTTCCCACCCTGCTGAAGCTGGCGGGCGCAGCGGTGCCGGGCGACCGCGTCATTGACGGCAAGGACATCTTTCCTCTCATGACGGGCGCGGCGACCACGAGTCCGCACGAGGCCCTGTTCGCCATGTCGGGCGCGCGCCTGGCCATCGTACGCTCAGGCCGCTGGAAGCTGCACGTGCGCTCGCCGGGCAAGGAAACGCGCTACATGAAAGACCCCAGCGGCTGGGTGGATCCGCGCGGTCCCGACGGCGTTACCCTGATCGCCCCGTACGAGCAGGCCAAACCCAACCAGTATCCGGGTCTGCTGACGGGCGATCCGCCGCGCGAGATGATGCTGTTCGACATGGAGCAAGACCCGGGCGAACAGCACGATGTGGCCGCGCAACACCCCGACGTCGTCCGGCGCCTGAAGGCGATGTTCGACAAGATGAACGACGCTGTGCCGGAACCGCCGCCGGCGCGGCCGGGACGAGGCATCCGGCGCCTGACCGGCGGCCAGTTGCGCTACGATCTGGAGCCCGCGCGGCCTCAGTAGCCGCATCCGCGCCGAGCGGCATGTTAGATTCGCTGGCATGGCGGAGTTGACGTTACTGGTCCTCGGCGACCCCGCCGAGCGCGAGCTGGTATTGCTCGAGCGCCTGCCGCAGCAGACCCGGATCATGGCCGGCGACCGGCCCGAAGCTTTCGCCGAAGCCGTCTCGGAGGCCGACGCCATCCTCTGCTGGTTCTCGCGTCGCGAGTTGCTGGAGGCGGTGTGGCCGGACGCGCGCCGCGTCCGCTGGGTGCACAGCGCGAGCGCAGGCGTGGAGAACGTGTTGTTCCCTGCACTCATCGAAAGCCCCGTACCGGTAACCAACTCGCGCGGCCTCTACAGTGATTCGCTGGCCGAATTCGTCATGGGCGCGGTGCTGTTCTTTGCCAAGGACTTCGCCCGCATGATCCGCAGCCGCCAGGCCGGCGTCTGGGACCCGTTCGACGTCGAGTTGATCGAAGGCCGGTGGCTGGGCATCCTCGGCTTCGGAGACATCGGACACGCTGTCGCGAGGCGCGCCCGGGCCATGGGTATGTACATCGCGGCCTTGCGACGACGTCCGGAACTCAGCCGCGACCACCCCAGCGCGGACCGGGTGTTCGGTTCCGAGGCCCTTCACGAGCTGCTCGAGCTCAGCGACTACCTGGTCATTTGCCTTCCCCTCACGCCCGATACCCGAGGCATGCTGGGCGAAGCGGAACTGGCCCGGATGAAGCCTGCCGCAGTGCTGATCAATGTGGGCCGCGGCCCGGTGGTCCAGGAGGACGCCCTGGTGCGCGCGCTCGAACAAGGTCGCATCCGTGGCGCGGCGCTGGACGTCTTCGACCGCGAGCCGCTGCCCGAAGGACATCCCTTCTACGCCCTCGACAATGTCCTTCTCTCACCGCACTGCGCGGATCACTTCCCGGGCTGGAAGCGCCGCGCCATGGAGCTGTTCCTGGACAACTTCGAGCGCTTCCGGCAGGGCCTGCCGCTGCGCAACCTGGTGGACAAGCGTCTGGGTTACTGAGCTCGCCGCAGCGGCCGCGGAAACGGCGATAATCAGGGAGATGCGGACAAAGTGCGTGCCTGTGTTGGCTCTGCTCGGCGTTTCCCTGGCCGGCCAGACCTACCGGCCCGCCCCGGAAAACCTCGAGGCGCGCCAGTGGTTCCAGGACGCCAAATTCGGCATGTTCATTCACTGGGGCGTCTACAGCGTGCTGGGCGATGGCGAATGGGTCATGCACAACCGCAAAATGACCATTGCCGAGTACGAAAAGCTGGCGCCCAGTTTCCATCCCACCGAATTCAACGCAGCGGAATGGGTGGCGCTGGCCAGGGAAGCCGGCATGCGCTACATCACCTTCACCAGCAAGCATCACGACGGCTTCGCCATGTGGCGCACCAAGCAGAGCCGGTGGAATATCGTGGACGCCACCCCCTACGGCAAAGACGTCGTCAAGATGCTCGCCGACGAGTGCCACAAACAGGGCATCAAGTTGTTCCTGTATCATTCTCACCTGGACTGGCATCATCCGGATTACTATCCCCGCGGGCGCACGGGCCAATACTCCGGGCGTCCGGAAAGCGGAAACTGGAGCCGGTATCTGGACTATCTCGACGCGCAGCTCGAAGAACTGCTTACGAACTATGGTCCCATCGGCGGCATCTGGTTCGACGGCTGGTGGGACAGGCCGGACGCCGACTGGCGGCTCCCGAAAACTTACTCGCTGATTCACCGCTTGCAGCCCGCAGCGCTGATCGGCAACAACCATCACCGCAGGCCGTTCGAAGGCGAGGATTTCCAGATGTTCGAAAAGGATCTGCCAGGCCGCAACACCACAGGCTTCAGGACGGAGACCTGGATTGGCGACTTGCCCCTGGAAACTTGCGACACCATCAACCGCTCCTGGGGTTACAACGCCAAAGACGACCGCTACAAGAGCGTGCCCGAATTGATCCAATACCTGGTCCGCGCCGCGGGTTACAACGCCAATTTCCTGCTCAACGTGGGGCCCATGCCCAACGGCAAGATCCAGCCCGAGTTTGTCGAGCGCCTGCGCGGCATGGGGCAATGGTTGCGCGAAAACGGCGAGTCCATTTATGGTACGCGCGGCGGTCCCATCCCGCCGCGGCCCTGGGGCGTGACCACACGCAAGGGCAACAAGGTCTTCGTGCACGTGCTCGACTGGCCGGATGAGTTGCTGGCGATCCCGGACATCCCGAACGTCAAAACCGCCAAAGCTTTTCCCGGCGGAACCCCGATCACCATGCGCCGCACCGAAGGCGGCCTGCTGCTACGCCTCCCGGCGAGTTTGCGGAACCCGGTGGACACGATCGTCGTATTGGAATGAGACGCCTATGAAGAGAATGTTTCTGCTCGTCCTTGCTCTCTGCGCGCCCGGCGCGCAGACCGACAAGCCGCTGCTGCTGCAAAAGCCCACCATCAACCGCACGCATGTGGTCTTCTCGTATGCGGGCGATTTGTGGATCGCGCCGCGCGAGGGGGGCGAAGCGCGCCGGCTGACGGTGGGTCCCGGCATCGAGACCGACCCCTTGTTCTCGCCGGACGGAACCCTGATCGCCTTCAGCGGCGAGTACGACGGGAACGTGGACGTCTATGTCGTGCCGGCCGCGGGAGGACTGCCCCGCCGCCTGACCTGGCACCCGGAGGCCGACCGTGTGGTGGGCTGGACGCCCGACGGCAAGCGCATCCTGTTCAGCTCATCGCGCCACAGTTACACGCGCGTCAGCCGCCTGTTCACCGTGCCTGTGGAGGGCGGCTTCCCCGAGGAACTGCCCCTGCCCATGGCCGAGCAGGGTTCGTACTCGCCGGACGGGACCAGGCTCGCTTATGTTCCCCTGAGGCCCTCCTTCATCGCCTGGAAGCGCTATCGCGGCGGCCGGACTACGCCCGTCTGGATTGCCGACCTCAAAGATTCGCGAATCGAAAAACTTCCGCGTGATAATTCCAACGACTTTTGCCCGATGTGGGTAGGCGACCGCATTTACTTTCTTTCGGACCGCAACGGCCGCTTTTCTCTGTTTGTCTACGAGCTGAAGACAAAACAAGTCAAGGAAGTCGTACCGAATTCCGGCATGGATTTCAAATCCGCCTCCGCCGGTCCGGATGCGATCGTGCTGGAGCAGTTCGGCTCGTTGCATCTCTACGACCTGAAGACGGGTCGCACGCGGCGCATTCCGATCACCCTGGAGGGCGACCTGCCCGGAGTCCGGCCCGCCTTCGAACGAGCCGCCCGGTTCATTCACGACGCCGGCCTGTCGCCGACCGGCATCCGCGCCGTCTTGGAAGCGCGCGGCGAGATTCTCACGGTGCCGGTGGAGAAAGGCGACATCCGCAATCTCACCAACTCGCCCGGCGTAGCCGAGCGTTATCCTGCCTGGTCTCCGGACGGGGGACGAATCGCTTATTTCTCGGACGAATCCGGCGAATACGCCCTGCACATAGCGGACCAGAGCGGTCTCGGCGCCACGGAAAGAATCCCGCTCGACAACCCGCCCTCGTTTTATTACTCGCCGGTCTGGTCGCCGGACGGAAAGAAGATCGCTTACACCGACGCCCGCCTGAACCTTTGGTACATAGACCTGGAGAAAAAGACGCCCGTCAAAGTGGACACGGACACTTACTCCAAACCGGAACGCACTCTGGATCCGTCGTGGTCTCCCGACAGCCGTTGGATCGCCTACACGCGGCAACTGCGCAACCATTTCCGGGCGGTCTTCATCTACTCGGTGGAGGAAAACAAGAGCCGGCAGATTACTGACGGAATGAGCGACGCCCGCTTTGCGGTCTTCGATCTCAACGGCGAGCACCTTTACTTCACGGCTTCCACGGACAGCGGCCCGGCCAGCGGCTGGCTGGACATGTCCGGCTTCAACCGGCCGGTCTCGCGCAATGTGTATGTGATCGTGCTGCGCAAGGATCTGGCTTCGCCGCTGGCGCCGGAAAGCGACGAGGAGAAGCCCCAGGAAGCGGCCCGGCCGAAGGAGCCGCCAAAGAAAGAGGAGGCCGGCGCGGCGCCTGCCGTGCGGATTGACTTCGACAATATCTCCCAGCGCATTCTCGCGCTGCCCGTTCCGCCGCGCAATTACTCAGGCCTCTGGGTCGGGAAGACCGGGATTCTGTTTCTCGCCGAGGCCGAGCCGGTCACCCAGCGCACCCGGCAAAACGTCAACATCCACCGATTCGAACTGAAAACGCGGAGGACGGAACGCTTTCTGGAAGCAGTCCGGTTCTTCACGGTATCGCGCAACGGCGAGAAGGTTCTTTACCGGAAAGGCGATCAGTGGGCGGTGGCAGGCGCGGCTCAGCCGCCCAAGCCGGGCGAGGGCGTGCTCAGACTCGAGGCCATGGAAGTCCGCGTGGATCCGAGGGCCGAATGGCGGCAGATGTATCGGGAGGTCTGGCGCATCCAGCGGGACTTCCTTTACGACCCCGGTTTGCACGGTCTCGATCTGGCGGCCGTGATGAAGCAGTACGAGGAGTATCTCGACGGCATCGCCCACCGGGAAGATCTGAACTACCTGTTCTCGGAGATGCTGGGTGAGCTGTGCCTGGGGCACGTGCGCGCCGGGGGCGGCGACGTTCCGGAGACGCGTCGCGTGGGGGTCGGGCTGCTGGGCGCCGACTACCGCATCGAAAACGGGCGTTACCGGTTTGCCCGCATTTATAGCGGCGAGAACTGGAATCCCGATCTGCGGGCGCCGCTCACGCAACCGGGGGTCAACGTCCAGGAAGGAGACTATCTGCTGGCCGTCAACGGACGAGAAGTCCGTCCGCCCGATAATTTGTACAGCTTTTTCGAGGGGACGGCCGGCAAACAGGTACGGCTGCGCGTGGGGCCGGACCCGAGCGGCGCCGGTTCGCGCGTAGTCACCGTCGTGCCCATAGAGAGCGAAGCCATGCTCAGGCACTTCGCCTGGGTGGAGGGCAACCGGCGCAAGGTAGATCAGATGACCGGAGGCCGCGTGGCTTACGTCTATCTGCCAAATACCGGCGAGGCCGGTTACGCCAGCTTCAACCGTTATTACTTTTCGCAGATCGACAAACAGGCTGCCATCATTGACGAACGCTTCAATGGGGGCGGCATGGCGGCCGATTACATCATTGACTCCATGCGCCGGTCCCTGATGAATTACTGGACCACGCGCTACGGCGAAATCTTCACCACGCCCCTGGCGGCCATCTTCGGCCCCAAGGTCATGATCATCAACGAATACGCCGGTTCAGGCGGCGACGCCATCGCCTGGTACTTCCGCAAGGCGCGTCTGGGACCGCTGGTGGGCAAACGCACCTGGGGCGGGCTGGTCGGCATCTTCGGATTCCCTCCGCTGATAGACGGCGGCATGGTGACGGCGCCCAATCTGGCGTTCTTCAATACCGAGGGCGACTGGGAGGTCGAGAACCGCGGCGTTCCGCCGGACATCGAGGTCGAGTTCGATCCGGCCGCCTGGCGACAGGGCCGCGACGCCCAATTGGAAAAGGCCGTGGAGATCGTCCTGGAGGCGCTGAAAAAGAGCCCTCCGCCCGCACCCAAGAAGCCGCCCTACCCGAACTACTACAAGCCCGCCGCACGCTGAACTCCCTTGCGGCGGCGAGTGCGGTAATCTGATCCCGACGGGTCCACGCCCGCCAACGAGGGATCTATGTTGCTCGATTACCTGCGCCGTTCCAGTCGCCGCGACCTGTTCCGCGCCGGCGGCATGCTGGCCGCTTTGGGTCCGGCGCCCGGCCGCGCCCGGGCAGCCAAGGCGGCCTACGATTTACGTCACAACATTTACACCGCGATCGGCGTCCGCCCGCTGATCAACTGCAAGGGGACGTTCACGATCATCAGCGGCTCGCTCACCCTGCCCGAGGTCAAGCGCGCCATGGACGAGGCCTCCCGCTTTTATGTCCACCTGGACGAACTCATGGAGGCCGTGGGCAAGCGCCTGGCCGAGCTGACGGGCGCCGAGTGGGGCATCGTCACGGCGGGCTGCGCCGCCGCGCTGACCCACGCCACAGCCGCCTGCATCGCCGGAGCCGATCCCGAAAAAATCCAGCGTCTGCCCGATCCGCGGCTCAAGAACGAGGTCATCGCGCCGCGTTACTCGCGTAATGTCTACGACCAGGCCGTCCGCATGCCGGGCGTGCGCATCGTGGAAGTCTCCACGAAAGAAGAACTGGCCGCAGCCATCAACCCGCGCACCGCGCTCATCATGGTGCTGGCCGGCCCGGGCGATCGCGGGCCGCTGGGACTGGACGTGATCGCCGAGGTGGCGAAACCGCGTGGTGTGCCCATCCTGGTGGATGCCGCCGCCGAGCGCCTGACGATCCCCAACGTCCACTTTCAGCGCGGCGCCACCATGGTGGCTTACAGCGGCGGCAAGTGTTTGCGCGGGCCGCAATGCGCCGGCCTGCTGCTGGGTCCCCGGAACTTGCTGCAGGCTGCCTTTCTCAACAGCGCGCCCCATCATTCCTTCGGGCGCCCGATGAAGGTGGGTAAGGAAGAGATCATGGGCATGCTGGCCGCCGTGGAGGCCTGGGTCAAGCGCGACCACAAAGCGGAGTGGGAGCAGTGGGAATCCTGGCTCGAGCACATCGCCGAACGGGTGCGGCGCATCGAAGGCGTCGAGACCGAGGTGGTGTATCCCGAGAGTCTTTCCAATCACGCGCCGCGGCTCCGGATCTCGTGGGACGGAACGAAGCTCGGCATCTGGGGCCAGGCAGTCGAGAAGCTCCTGCTGGATGGCGACCCGCGCATCGTGCTGGCAGGCTCAACCGGCACAGCGCGCGATCCGGCGCGCAGCTCGGTGACCATCATGCCCTACATGATGTCGCCCGGCGAAGAGGAGATCGTGGCCGAGCGGCTGCATGGCGTGCTGTCCCAACCGCCAAAACTCGAGACGCCGCGTTCCTCCGCGCCGCCCGCGCAGATCGCCGGTCAGTGGAACGCGCGGCTGGAGTTCGTTTACGGCAGCGCCGAGCACAGCTTCGTTTTCGAGCAGGAAGGCACGCAAATCGTGGGCACGCATCGCACCGAGACGCTGGCCTCGGACCTGCGCGGCTGGGTCGAGGGCGATCGCGTCTGGTTCCGCAGCTCGCACCGGTTCGAGGGCACGCGCATCGTTTACGAATTCGAGGGCCGGATCACGCCGGAGGGCATGGAAGGCCAGGTCGGCCTGGACGAGTACGGCGCGGCGCACTGGAAAGCCGTGCGGCACCGTTACGGCACGCCGGGCGGCGTGGTCCGGCCGATCAAGAACATTTGAGCGGGCTATTGTTTTACCGGGCCCTGCCCACCGGGATGATGTACAGCGGCGATTCGTCGTCGGCCAGGCCCGCCACGCGCTTCACCTCGGGATCGCGGAAGGCGCCCACGGACACGCTGCCCAGGCCCAGCGCCACCGCCTGCAAGCAGATGTTCTGGCCCGCGTGGCCGACCTCGATGTGTACGTAACGCGGCGCCCGCTCGCCGTAGCGCCGCGCGGTGCGTTCGTAGACGCCGGCGATCACGAACACCGCCGGGGCCTGGGCGATGAACTGCTGCCCCAGCGCAGCCTCGGCCAGCGCCCGCCGGCGATCTTGCTGAGCCACGCGCACCAGGTCGTGACGCTCCGGGCGATACTTGTAGATCCCCGCCGTCAGGCCTTCCACGTTGCCAGCAAGCACGTAGATCTCGAGCGGGTACAGCGCACCGGCCGAAGGCGCCGTGCGCAAACGATCTCCGCCCGTCATTCCCTGCGCGGCCCAAAGCAACTGCGACAGCTCGGCCATCTTCAGGGCGTCGTCACGATAGGCGCGAACCGAGCGTCGTGTAGCCAGGCACCGCTCCAGCGAGACCTTGCCATCGCGCTGCGGCGCAGGCAATCGAAGTTCGGGCGCTTGTCCGGCAAGGCAGGCCGCCTCGCAGGAGAGCATTCCCGCCAACACGATTCCAGCGAACTTCACGGACACCTCCTCGCCCCGCCGACCGCCCTGCGGCCGCCAGCCCCGCGTGTCGCTATCACACTACACGGTTCACCTGCCGGCGAGCAAGTCCATGGCCTGTGGCCGCCGGCAGCGCTGTCTCGGCTCGACCGGGGGCGCCGCCCTTGGCCGCCCCCGACCCCGCCCAGGCGCCGCGTAACCCGCTAAGGTCCCCGATCTGAAGCGCAAGCCCATCGTTGCGGACCGTCCCGGCCGCGAGCTGACGTCCCCCCTTGTCGCACACCAAGTCGTAAGTGGAATGTTCGACCGCGAAGATCACCCTCCATGTGCCGCTCATCGGGTCGTTCGTCAGAACACATCACGCACACAAGAAAGAGACGTTCTGCCGCCGAGATCCCTTTTGTCGAAGCGTCGCAAGGTCATCTCGGGGCGGAGTGAAATCGCCCGCGACGAGCGCCAAGGCGCTAAGCCGTCTTGCTTCCAACGTGCACCGGCTCGGGCGACCAATCCTGAGTTCAGCAGTTGCGTGCCGTTGTCGCTTGGTTCCCGCCGGGCACAACCGCTGCCCATGCAATCAGATAGCTTCGGCGATAAGCAAACACAAAAAATTCTTGACAAAGACCGCGGGCGTCAGGTTATAATTTCCTCGTAGTGAGGGGAAAGAGTGCAAGCTGGGCTATGCTTGCCGTTGCCGTATGTGCGCCGGCCTTTCTCGTGGTCTTCCTGGTGGCCCCGGCACATACGTTGCTGCATGCCGACCATCACTGCGCCCTCTGCCTGGCCGGTTCTAACGGTGCAGCTACAAGCCCGCCACCTCTGAGTTCGCCCGGCCTGGCGATGGGCGACTTCCTGCCCGCTTGGAGTCCTGTCTGGCCGGGCGCCACGCCGCTCAGTGAGCCTTCCAGCCGCGGCCCTCCCCTCCGATAGCCTTCGGTCGCCGTTTCCCGCGTAGTACTTTCACTCGCCCACAACATGTATAACTAGCGTTCGAATAAACGTTAGTAGTGGTTTTTACAAATTGGAAATTGAATTGTGGAGGTGTATTCATGCTTCGTCTTTTGAGTTCTGCCGGGAAGGGGCAAAATCGGGAGAGAAATGCTATCGTGTTGCTGCGGCAAGTCGCCCTGACGTTTGCTCTGCTGATTTCATCGTTGGCGTTCGGTCAAAGCGTTTCCTCGGAGATTGCGGGTCGAGTGATCGATCCGTCGGGCGCGCCAATCTACGGCGCTGTCGTGACCGTCCGCAATCTGGACACCGATGTAGTTTTCCGCTCCGTTACAAACGAAGCGGGGATGTTTCGTTTTGGCGGATTGCATCCCGGGCAGTATCGCTTGGAGGTTCGGGTGGAGGGATTTCAGAGTCTGCTGGTGGATCGCATCGTCCTGCTGGCGGCGCAGCGTTGGGACCAGACCCTGAAGCTCGAGGTGGCCGAGATTAGGCAGGAGGTCGCCGTCCAAGCGCAAGCCGAGAGCCTCGAGACGGTGAGGACGCACGGGGCGCGCGGAGGCGCTTTGACCTCGCGCGAGGCCTCCCAATTGCCCCTGTTGCAAGGGCCCCGCGGCCGGCTTTTCGGTCAACTCATGCTCGGCCTCGGCGGAGTGTATCCGGGACGATTGCACGCCCCGTTCCTGGCCAACGGCAACCGGCCAGGGGGGACTTTGAACCTGATGGTGGATTCCGCGGAGTTCAATGACGTCCTTCTGGGTACCTCAATGGGCCGCGGCACGACGGAGCAGCCGGTCTCGATGGAAACGGTGGAAAGTTTCGAGGCCCAGACGTCGTCTTTCAAGGCCGAGTGGGGACGGGCTTCCGCTGCTGTCGTCAATCTCATCACCAAGAGCGGCGGCGACCAATGGCGGGGGTCGCTTTACTACCTCTGGCAAAACAGCGCTTTGAATGCACGTAATGCCTTGCTGTTGGAGAAGCCACGCTCCTGGAGCCACGTCCCCGGCATCACGTTGGGCGGGCCGCTGAAGAGGCGGCGTGTCTTTTTGTTCGCCGGCTACGAGAATCCTGTTCGTAACACGTACTCCGGTTCCACAACCGTCCGGACGCTAACCGCCGATCAGCGGGCGCGTGCGGTCCCCCGAATCCGTCCCCTGGTCGACGTCTATCCGTTGCCCAACGTGCCCGGCACCAACCTTTTTGTCACGAACGTACCGAATCCGCAGACCTTGAAATCAGTCACGGGCCGGATCGACGCGCACCCGAGCGCGACTCACCGACTCAGCTACCGGCAAACCTTTCTGAAGGCGATTGGTTATAAGTTTACCGCCATTCCCGCTGCCAGCCGGGATAGCTGGAATGGCAATCGCTTGTCGTCACTGAACTGGGATGTAACGCCCAGCCCCAGGTGGCTTCAGCAAGCCCGGTTGAGCTACAGCATTTATCAGAATCCGGTTCGACTCGAGAACCCGTTTTTCGGCGATCCGGCCTTGCACGGCCTGGTGGGAAGCCTGCAAGTCACGGGACTGACGCCGATTTTGGCTTTCCGCACGAATAACCGGGTGACGACTCACAACTATGGGGCTTCCGACGATGTGAGCGTACTTTCGGGCACCCATCTGTTCAAGACCGGAATCAGCCTCCGGCGGATTCACGCGAACACGGCTCCGGAGACGAACTTCTACGGCACCATGGTATTCCGCACGGTGGAGGATTTCTTGCTCGGTCGACCTCTGTCCTACAGCCTCAACACGGGGGATCCCCGGCTGGATTTGCGCACTTGGGAACTGGGTCTTTATGCGCAGGACGACTGGCGGCTGATCGAGGGTCTGACTTTGAATCTCGGAATCCGTTATGAGTATTACGCGGTCGCCCGCGACAAGTACGGTCGGCTGGGCTTTCTGAGCCATCCCGACGCCAACAACTTCGCCCCTCGTTTCGGTTTTGCTTGGGATCTGGGCGCACGGCGGGTGGTGCTGCGGGGCGGCTACGGGGTCTACTACAACCCCTTCGTGCTCAACATGGTCGGCGACACTCGCTTCGCGCCTCCGCTCGTTTACAGTTACACGGTGGCGAACCCCGGGTTGCCGCCCAACCTGGCCGCCGCCCGCCTGGGACTCAATCGCACCATTCTCGATGCGCGCCTGCGTAACCCCTTTGTTCAGAACTGGAATCTCACCCTGGAGCGACAGGTGTTTCGTTCCGCGGTGGTGTCAGCCGCCTATGTCGGGAGCAAGGCCGATCATCTTGCACGCTCGCGCCTGCCCAATGGCGGTCCCAACCTTCCACAGCCGGCACGCCCGGATCCATCGCAGGGCGTCATCACCCGATATGAAAGCAGCAGCTCCTCCAATTACCACAGTCTTCAGGTCACCCTCCGCGGCTCCCTTCCGAACGGGATGATTTTTCGCGGTGCTTACACCTTTGCCAAGACGATCGACGATGCCTCCGAGTACGCTGCCGTTCCCTTGTCCGAGACGAATTTGCGGTTGGACCGCGGCGTGAGCGACTTCCACATCCCCCATTTATTCAATGCGCACGTTCTTTACCCGATCCCTTGGGCAAGACGTCACCGGTTGTTCGGTGGCTGGCAAATTGGCGCCCTGGTAACTGCGCGGAGCGGGCCACCCTTCAGCATCCTCAGCAACACAAACAACCTCTCCGGTGTCCTGAACAATCGAATCATGAATATTCCCGGCACGATCATTCGCACCGGTAAAGGTCGCCGCCCCCTGGAACTGGCCCCGGGCGTGACGCCTGCGGCCCTGGCGCCGCCCGAGGGCATGCTGGGTACCCATCCTCGCAACGGTCAACAAGCGCGGGGCGCATTCGACTTCAACGCCTCCGTCTCGAAAATCTTCCTGCTCACGGAGCGCACCCGCATCGAGGTGCGCGTAGAGAGCTTCAACCTCATCAACCGAGTGAACTACGAGGTCCCAGTGTCCAACATAGCGGATCCGCTTTTCGGTTGGGTATTGACCGCGGCAGACCCGCGCCAGTTTCAACTGTCGCTGCGCGTCAAATTCTGAGGGGTGCAAGCCATGAAGAAGCAGTGGATGATCGGTTTAACTTGGGTGATCGTGTCGGGTGCGGCCGACAGTGAACAGCCGACCCGCATAGCGATCATCACAAGGTATGCGAACGACTTTCAGCGCGCCATCGCGGTGTTCGAACAGCGTTACGGCCACGGTCGAGCGGAGTTCAAAGTTCTGACCGAGAACCTTATCTGCGCCGAAGTCGCCGGCCAGCACGTCCTGTTCGTGCACGGTCGGTTTTGGAGCCCCGAGATGCGGGCCTGCACGGAAACGGTCCGTCGCGAACATGCACGCGGGATGCTTGTAGGGGCCTCCACTCCCTCGCTGGTTCAGACCAATTGGGGCGTTCGCCCCGCGGCGGAGCTGGAGGGTGCGGGCGCTTACCTGGACGAGGGCGGCGAGGAGAATCTCGTGGGTTTCCTGGCCTTTGTTTACCGCAGTGTGCGGCCGCAGAGCGGCATCGAGGCGCCTCCCGTCAAAGCGTCCGCAGAAACAGGCATATACCACCCCCGCGCGCCGGAGGTCTTCAGCTCTCTGGCCGAGTATCTGGCCTGGTACAGGCAGCTTGGGAGGGTCTCGCCCGAAGCGCCGCTGGTTGGAATCACTTTCTTCGCGATCGACTATCGCTACCGGGACACCGCCCATATTGATGCTCTCATCGATGCTCTGGAGCGCCGGGGCCTCGGCGTCATCGCGGTCTTTGCCTGGCCGCTGCGCCGCGCCGAGCCCCTGCTGTTCGAAGCGGGTGCACCGCGAGTCCGCCTTCTGCTCGCCCTGAACCTGCTGATGCGGAACCCCGACAACGAGGAGTGGCTCAAGGCTTCGGGTCTCCGGGTGATCAATCTGGTTACCACCCAGGAAACCTATGAGCAGTGGAGGCAGTCCGTGCGCGGCCTGCCGGCCGGACGGTTGAGTACGCAGATCGGGACCCCCGAACGCACGGGCGCCACCGAGCCGGTGTTGATCGCCGCAGCCGAATCGCCCGGGGGCAAGCTCAAACCTATCCCCGAGCGAATCGAAGCGGCGGCGGAAAGAGCTCAACGCTGGGTTGAATTGATCCTCACGAGGAATGAAGACAAGCGTCTCGTGCTTATTTACTACAGCAATCCTCCCGGCAAAGGCCTGCTTGGCGCCAGCTATCTGAATCTGATCCCCAGCCTCACCAACATTCTGAAACGCCTGGCTCGGGAGGGTTACACGGTGGGCGGGGCCCTTCCCGATGACGAGCAGCTCAAGCGGCTGATGCAAGTGGCGGGGGCTAACTTGGGCGATTACGCCCAGGGCGAACTCGAGACATTAGCGTCTCGCGAGCAGATCCACCTCTGGCCGGTGCGGGACTATGAAACGTATTACCGCTCGCTGCCCGCGGACTTCCGCCGGGCAGTGGAGTCCGTCTGGGGTCCTCCCGCAGCTTCCCGACTCATGACGGTGCGCAGGCACGGAGAGCTGTATTTCGTCATACCCGGCCTTCGGCTGGGCAATGTCTTTCTGGGGCCGCAGCCGCTGCGCACTAAGTATGAAGAGGCCGGGGGCACAGCACATGACCGCAACACTCCGCCTCCGCACTCCTATGTGGCGGCTTATCTCTGGTACAAGCATGAATTCGGGGCCCACGCTCTGATCCATCTCGGCCGTCATGGCACTTTGGAATGGTTGCCCGGTAAGGACGCCTTGCAGGCCGGTTCCGACGCCGGTGAAGTTCTCACCGGAAACTTGCCGCACCTGTATTTTTATCTGGTGGATGGCGGGGGTGAATTCTTGCAAGTGAAGCGCAGATCGGGGGGCGTGCTGATCAGCCACCTGACTCCGTTGCTGGTTTCATCCGGGGCGCCACCGGAGCTGCGGCAGCTCAATGACGCATTGGAGAATTATCAGCGAACCCGAGAGGACAGCCCTGACCTGGCACAAAGCTACCTGGAGACTATTCGTTTGGAGGTCCGACGGCTGGGTTTAGAGCGAACCTGGGGCGAAGGCGCCGACGGCCTGAGCGCCGAACGGTTGGTGGAACTTGCGCAGCAATACGTGGAGGAAGTGGCTTCGCAAGTCATCCCTCTGGGCCTGCATTCGATCGGCTCGTCGCCGCCTCTATCCAGGGTGCAGGCGGCTCTCGAGATGTTCATTCGTTCGGGTCTGACCGGCGTTCCTGCCGCTGAGGCCGCGGCCCTGGCCGCTCGGTGGACTGAGGCGCTGCTCTCCGGGAGCGCTGTGGATGAACCCGACGAGGCCCGGCGTAAGGTCCTGGAGGAGGCGCAGCAGTGGCTGAGCCATCTCATGCAGTCGCCGAACCAGGAGTTAGACACACTCATCAGCGCATTGGAAGGGCGTTATGTCCCGACGGGGGTTTCCGGCGATCCGTTGAGGACACCGAGCGCCCTGCCGACGGGCCGCAACATGCACGATGCGGACCCGCGATGGTTTCCCACATCTGCGGCCTGGCAACTCGGCCGGCGGATGGCCGAAAGCCTTTTAGAGGAGCAACGCGCCAAGTCAGGCCGTTACCCCGACAAGGTTTCGATGGTGCTGTGGTACGGCGAAACCGCCCGCCACCAGGGTGTAAGCGAAGCCCAGGCTCTCGCTCTGCTGGGGGTGGAACCGGTTTGGAACGGTCGTGGTGAAGTGGTGGATGTGCGCCTCATCCCGGTCGAAGAACTCAAGCGGCCGCGGGTGGACGTGGTCCTGATAATCTCGGGTCTTTATCGGGATGCCATGCCGGACAAGGTGGCGTTACTGGACAAAGCCGTGCGTCTGGCAGCCTCCGCGCCAGACGATAACCCCGTCGCTCGCAACAATCAAAAGGTCGCACAAGTCTTGATGGCGCAGGGGGTAGAGGAAAGTCTCGCGCACCGCGTAGCGGCGGCTCGCATATTTGGTCCGGCGCCGGGGGCATTCGGGGCAGGTCTCGGGGGAATCGTTACCCGCCCAGGTGACGCACAAAACCAGCACGCTGTGGCGGAGATGTATTTCCGGAACTTGGGCTATGCTTACGGCCAGGAACTTCATGGCGAGCAGGTACCGGCGAGTTTGCGGGCACAACTTGCCGACAACGAGGTTGTAATCCATTCGCGCTCCACGAACCTTTACGGCGTGCTGGACAACGACGAGACTTTTCAATTCGCGGGTGGACTTTATGCAGCCTCTGCGGTCGCCTCCGGAAAAGCACCTCAATTTCTGATCTCCAACGTCCGGCAGGCGGGACGAGAGCGCTGGGAGGCCATGAAATCGTTCCTGGAGCGCGAACTGCGCACCCGCGCCTGGAATCCCAAGTGGATCGAAGCCATGAAGGCATCGGGCTACGGTGGGGCCCGCGAGCTTGCCCGGCAGATCGAGCATCTTTACGGCCTCCGCGCAACCGCACCGGATCAGGTGAGCGCCGATGTCTGGCAAGAAGTATTCGATGTTTACATCCGGGACAAATTCAAGCTCGAGCTGCCAAGGTTCTTCAAGGAGCAGAATCCGCATGCGCAGCAGGTGCTGGCCGCCCGACTCATCGAAGTGGACCGTCTGGGAATTCACCGGTTCTCAGAAGCGGATCGCCGCCTGTTGCTTGCCGCTTATATTGATTCGGTCGTCCGGGCGGGCGCCGGCTGTTACTTTACGGTCTGTGGACATACCAAATTGACCCGATATGTCCGGCGCGAAGCTCGTCGTCTTGCCGCCGCGCCCCCGCAAGACCTGAAGCTTTTCCAGCAGCAACTGGCCAGCGTTACGGTTCCTGCGGAAAGCTCGAGAGGTCCCCTGCCAGAGCCAAGGCCGCCTCAGTCTTCAAACATCCGCCCGTCGCAAGTCCGGCCGCTTTTCGACAGGATCGTGATTCGGCCCATCGTCGAGGACCTGATTCGGGCCAAGAAGCGCGAAGAGATCACTCTAGGCTTTCTTTTGAGTCTGCTGGTGACCGTCGCTGCGGGCTCCGTCCATGGTTTGTTGCGGCGGAGGTTGCTGGCTCGGTACCGGTTGCTTGCCCTGAATCTCGCGCGACGGTAGCGTCACCGGGTCCAGGCGCCACCGGTCACTGACCCAAGATTCAAGCTTTGTACGTGTGGGACTCCGGGGCAGCAGTCAACGATCGCCGTCGAGGTCAACGGCATCCTAGAATGGCTGTGTTAACCCTTATGGGCGCGCTGCTCTCGCTGTGCCTGCTGGCGGCAGGCGGCCTCGAGCTGACGGGCCGCATCGAACCGGCGCCGCAGCAGGCGTTCGTGACGCTCACCGGGGCCACCGAGCCGTTCACCGCCGGCGTCGTCGCAGGCCCGGACGGGCGGTTCCGCTTCCGCAACCTGGCGCCCGGCGCCTACACGCTCACCGTGCTGGCGCCGGGGCGCGGCGAAGTGTGGCGGACGGTGCACCTCGATGCCGCGACGCCCGGAGGCCGCCTCGATCTCGTCATCCCCTTCGATCCGGCGGCGCACACGGCGGCCGAGGGCCAGACCGTCTCGGTCGAGACGTTGCGCATCCCCAAGCGCGCCTTGCGCCACTATCGCCGTGCGCTGGAGGCCCTGGCCCGCTACGATGCCGACGGGGCGGTGGGGGAACTTCGCCGCGCGGTCGAACGGGCGCCGACGTTTGCCGCGGCCTGGAATCAGTTGGGCACGATCGCCTACCAGCGAGGGCTTCGGGAAGAGGCGGAAGGTCACTTCCGTGAGGCGCTGCGGCATGAGCCGGGCGCTTACTCGCCGCTGGTCAATCTGGGCGGCGTGCTCGTCAACCTGGGACGCTTCCAGGAGGCCCTGGACGTGAACCGCGAAGCGGTCCGCCGGCAGCCTGCGGACGCGCTGGCGCGCGTCCAGCTCGGGGCGGCTCTCTGGGGCTTGAGCCGCACCGAGGAAGCCATCGAGCATCTGCGGGAAGCCATACGTCGGGATCCGGATCATTTCTCTCAGCCGCAGTTGCTGCTGGCCGAGATTTACGCGGAGCGTTCCGACCGCGCCGCCGCCGTCCGGCTTCTGGAGGAGTTTCTGGCCCGGCGTCCCGGCGCGCCGGAGGCGGCTCGGGTACGGCAGCGGCTGGAGCATCTGAAATCGTCGGCGCCCGTACGGTGATCTTCCCGGAACAGTCGGCAAACCGCTACCATGAGTAGTGGAGGAATGGCCGAGTGGTTGAAGGCGGCGGTCTTGAAAACCGCTAGGGCCGGAAGGCCCTCGGGGGTTCGAATCCCTCTTCCTCCGCCAGCCCCTGCGAGGCTCCCGGAAGCCGCTGTTCCTGTGACGATCGCGTTACCGCGTTCCGGCGGCACCCCTGTGCTATCATGAGAAACTTCTCGAAGCAAGACAAGGCGGCGAGGGAGGGCGTGCGTCTCAGCGGTTGACGGGCCGGCACGGATTGTGCCCTGCGAGGATCATGGCCGGATCCGGTTCATCAGCGATTCGATTCCGGGAGCGGGCCGAGTTGCTCGACTTCCTGTTGGAAGTGGCCGCGGTCACTTCCGAGACGCTCAACCTCGAGCAACTGATGGCCAGCCTGGCGGAGATCATCGCCAAGGTCATTCCTTACGAGTTGTTCGCCATTCTGCTTTACAGCGAGCGCCTGGGCGCGTTACGCATCCGTTACGCCATCGGACACCGGGAAGAGATCGTGCGCAATCTGCTGGTGGCCCTGGGTGAAGGCATCACAGGCGCGGCCGCGGCTTCGCGCGAAGCCATCTTGGTTCCCGACGTGCGCAAGGATGCGCGGTATCTGAGCGGCGTGGATGCCGTGCGCTCGGAGCTGGCCGCCCCCATGATCGCGCGCGGCAAGCTGGTGGGCGTCATTGACGTGCAATCCACGCGCGTCAACGCCTACACGGAGTACGATCGCGCCTTGCTGAAGTTGATCGCCTCGCGCGCCGCCACCGCTATAGACAACGCCCGGCTTTACCGGCGCGTGGAGCGGCAGAACCGGACGCTGGCGACGCTGGCCCACCTGGCGCGCGACTTCTCCATCCTGGATCTGGAGCAACTGCTGGCGCGCATCGCCCAGGGCATCAATCGTCTGATCAACTACGATGCATTCAGCATCCTGCTGGTGGACGAGGAGCGCCACTGCCTGCGCCACCGCTTCAGCATCCGCTACGACCAGCGTGTCGAGCTCGACCAGATCCCGCTGGGCAAAGGCATCACGGGCGCCGCCGCCCAGCTTCGCGAAGTGGTGCGGGCCGACGATGCCCTGGCCGATCCGCGCTACATCCCCTCGCACCCGGACGTCCGCTCGGAGGTCGCCGTGCCGCTGATCGTGCGCGATCGCGTCATCGGCGTCATGGATCTGGAAAGCGGACGCCGGGCGTACTTCACCGACGAACACGTGCGCATGCTCAGCCTGCTGGCCCCGCAAATCGCCATCGCCGTGGAGAACGCGCGGCTGTACGAAGAGATCGCCGAGCGGCAGAAGCAAATGGAGCAGGATCTGGAAGCCGCGCGGGAACTGCAATCGGCGCTGGTGTGGCGCACGCCGCCCGAGATCGAAGGTCTGGATGTGGCGGTAGGCTATCGTCCCGCGCGACAGGTCAGCGGGGATCTGTGTCACTTTTACCCGCTGGATGGCGGCGAGGCGCTCATCACGCTGGGCGACGTCAGCGGGAAGGGAATCGCAGCGGCCCTGTATGGCGCCCTGGTCAATGGACTGCTGATGAGCCTGGCCCCGCGCCGTCGCTCGCCCGCCGCGCTGATGAAGGCGCTCAATCAGGCCTTGCTCGAGCGGCAAGTCTATGCACGTTACGTGACCCTGCTGACGCTGCGCTGGCTGCCGGCGCAACGCCAGATCGTCATGGCAAACGCGGGCGGCATGCCTCCCGTACTGTGCCGCCAGGGCGAGATACTGAAGCCGCGCGTGGAAGGGATCCCGCTCGGGCTGATCGCCGATGCCGAGCACGAGGAAGTCGTGCTGCACGGCAAGCCCGGGGACCTGGTCCTGCTGTATTCCGACGGCCTGCCGGACCAGGCGAACGAACAAGGCGAGGAGTACGGGCGGGACCGTTTGCTGGAAGCGCTGCGGCGGGCTTGCGACTTGTCGCCGCAAGCTGTCGTGGATGCCGTCTTCGCAGACCTGGACGAGTTCAGCGCGGGAGCGGGGCCCTCGGACGATCAAACCCTGCTGGTGCTGCGACTGCGATGACTCCCGTCAACCCGTTCCAATACCGAGACGGCGTGCTCCACTGCGAGCAGGCGGATTTGAGTGAAATCGCCCGACGCGCGGGCACGCCTTGCTACGTTTACTCGCGCGCCGGCATCCTGCAACGCCTGCGCGCGTACGACGAGGGCCTGGGAGAGATCCCGCACCTGGTCTGCTACGCCGTCAAGGCCAATTCCAATCTGGCCGTGCTGGCCTTGTTGGCTCAGGCAGGGGCCGGCTTCGACATCGTCTCCGGGGGCGAGTTGTTTCGCGTGCGGCAGGCCGGAGCGCCCGCATCGCGCGTCGTCTTTTCGGGAGTGGGCAAGACGGCCGAGGAGATCGAGTACGCCCTCGAAGAAGACATCCACAGTTTCAACGCGGAGTCGGAAGAAGAACTGCACCTGATTGACGCCCTGGCCGCCCGGCGGGGCGTGAAGGCGCGGGTCGCGCTGCGCGTCAACCCGGATGTCTCCGCGGAAACTCATCCCTACATTGCCACCGGCTCGCGCGAGCACAAGTTCGGCATGGACGCGGCGCAAGCGCCTGCCATCTGGCAGCGGGCGCAACGACTGCGCAACATTTCCCTGGAAGGCCTGAGCTGCCACATCGGCTCGCAACTGCTGGACCCGGGCCCGATTCTGGCGGCGGCCGACGTCATGCTGGAACTGGTGCGCAGGATTCGACAGGCCGGTTACGTCGTGCGCATGCTCGATCTGGGCGGCGGGCTGGGTGTGGCCTACCGAGCCGGGGAAAGCACCCCCGACGTGGCCGACTTCGCCTCGTGTGTGGCGCGCAAAGTAGCGGGGGCGGACTTGTTCCTGATCCTCGAGCCCGGGCGCTCGATCGTGGCCGAAGCCGGCGTGCTGCTCACGCGAGTTCTCTATCGCAAGCGCGCGGATTCGAAAGAGTTCGTGGTGGTGGACGCGGCCATGAACGACCTGATCCGTCCCGCCCTGTACCAATCGCACCATGAAATCTGGCCGGTACGCCTGAGCACGCGCCCGGAGATCCTGGCCGATGTCGTCGGTCCGGTGTGCGAAACGGGCGACTATCTGGCGCGGGACCGCCGCATGGCGAACGTGCTGCCCGGCGATCTGCTTGCGGTGGCCACTGCCGGAGCGTACGCCTTCGTCGCTGCCTCCAACTACAATTCACGCCTGCGCCCTCCGGAAGTCCTGGTGGAAGGCGATCGCTGGCGGATCGTCCGCGCCCGTGAGTCGTACCGGGATTTGATCCGGGGCGAAACGATCTGAGCGCGTACGCGGTACAATCCGGCTTATGCTCACCCGGAGGGAATTCGGCTCTCTTTCTCTGACCGGGCTGGCGGGCCTCGCGCAAAGCAGTCCCCAGGGGGCCTGGTCGGGCCCCGCCGTGGTCAAAACCGTATTCATTGCTGTAGCCCAACCCACCTGGCCGAATCCGCAATTCGACGTCGAGCGCGCCCGGCGCGAGGCGGCGGCGCGCCTGTCGGAATGGGAGGCGCGCCATCCCGGCCTGCTGCGCCTGACGGGCGGCGACATGGTGCGAACGGGAGATGAAGCTGCTGCCTGGGCGCGTGGGCTCGACCGGGAAACAGTAGACGGGGTTGTTGCCGTCACGCTCACTTCGGGTTCCGACGGCATGGTGCTGGCGGTAGCCAAAGGCGGCGTCCCGACGCTGCTGTGGAACCAGCCGTACCTGGGCCACGCCTGGGGAAGCATGGCCGCGTGGGTGCGAGCCGGCAATCGCGGCGACGTGTTGACATCGAGCGATGCGGGCGATCTCGATATCTACGCGCGCATCTTCTACGCGGTTCACATGCTGCGCACGAGCAAGGTGGCGGTCGTGGTCCCGGAGCGTGCTCGCGAGAGCCACAGTTCACAAGCCGCCGAATTCACGCGCCGTTACGGGACGAGCTTCGAGTACCTGAGCTACGGCGATTTGAAGGCAGCCTGGGAAGCCGTGCCCGCAGGCGAGGCCGAACAGGAAGCCGACCGGTTCGTGCGCAGCGCGCTGCGCGTCGTCGAACCCTCGCGCGAGGAAATCGTGCGCGCTGTGCGTTTCTACCTGGGCGTGAAAAAGCTGCTCGCCGAACGCAAAGCCAACGCGATCACCATAGACTGCCTGGGCGGCATCCAGCGTCGCGAGCTGCCGGGATATCCGTGCGTGGCCTGGTCGCGGCTGGATGACGAAGGCCTGTACGGCGTCTGCCAGGCCGATCTGAACTGCACCATGACGCAGTTGCTGCTGACGCCCCTGACCGGCAAGCCCGGCTTCGTCTTCAATTCGGTGTTCGATTCGGGACGCAACGAGCTGATCCAGAGCCACTGCACGGCGCCTACCGCCATGCAAGGCATCGGCGGCCCGCGCTCGCCGTACATCGTGCGATCCCATCTGGAAACGGCGGAGGGAGTTTCCTTGCAAGTGCTGATGCCGGAATCCGGCGTGGTGACGGTGGCCGGCTTTGACGGGCCGCAGAGGCTGCGGGTCTCGACCGCCGAAGTGTTGGGCAACGTGGCGAGCGAGCTGGGATGCCGCACGCAAATCCGCACGCGGGTACGCGACGCCGAACGCATGATGCGAGGATTCGACGGCGGCCTGGGCGTGCATCGAGTCACTTTCTACGGCAACTACCGCGACGAAGCCTTCCGCCTCGCCCGCATGCTGGGCTTCGAGATCGTCGAGGAAACCTGAGCCGCGGTACAATCTGCGCATGACGCGAAGAATCCTGTTGCTCGTTGTGTGTGCCGGGGCGCTCTGGGCGCAGGCGCCGAAGGGCTGGGTGAAAGGCAAGGGATACGGCTGGATCTGGGGCGCGCAGGACGAGGTGGGCGCGCTCAACGCGATCAGGGATCACAAGTACGTGTTGCGCGCGCTCGCGGAGGTCAAGCAAGGCCGCATCTACGATCTGGGCGTGCGGATTGACCGGCGCTCCTACAAATGGCCCGGCCATTCGCCCATCGAGATCATGTCCTTCCGCAGCCCGCATGGCGTGAAAATCGGCAAGGACATTCCGGCCTTCGCTGCCCATCCCCGCCGCCTGGCGTTCCACAGTTGCGCGCTGTTCATCTCCGACAACGTGGGTACGCAAATTGACGGGCTGGGCCACATTACGCGCGGCCAAGACGATCACTGGTACAACGGCTTCCGCGAACGGGACTACGGCGGCGATTTCGGCCTGATGAAGGCCGACGCCGACTCGATCCCGCCCATCGTGGCGCGCGCCGTGCTGGTGGACGTGGCAGGCTGGAAAGGCGTGGATGCGCTGCCCGGCAAGTTCGCCATCGGCCCCAAAGAACTCCAGGGCGCACTGGCGCGGCAGAAAGTGGACATCGAGCCGGGCGACGTGGTCCTGATCCGCACGGGCACGCTGCGCTATTGGGGCGAGACCGGCGCCGATCACGCCAAACTCGCCGAGCACGATTCCGCAGGCCTGACGCTGGAAGGCGCGCGCTGGCTGGTCGAGCAGAAAGGCGCCGTGCTGATCGGCTCGGACACCAGCGGACTGGAATGGGGCGGCGATCCCAACCTGCCCGTGCACGAGTACCTGCTCATCGAGCAGGGCGTGCACATCGGCGAGCTGTTCTATCTGGAAGAACTGGCGCGCGACCAGGTCTGGCGCTTTGCGCTGATCGTCGCCACCAACCGCATCCGCGGCGCGACCGCCGGCTTCGCCCTGCGCCCCATCGCCCTGCGGTGAAACGCTACAGATTCTCTCCCACGTCCAGCGGGAAGGTGTGGCCGGTGGCGGTGGTCGTGATCGAAAGATACAGAACCAGAAAAGCGAATTGCGCCACGGCCTCTTCGTCGCTGAGCGGGTAAGCAACGGGCGCGGAGGCGCGGATCTTCTGCCAGGTCTCGGCCGGAAAGTCCTCGGGCGGCAGAATGGGGCCGGGGGCGATGGCATTCACGAAAATGCCGCGGCCGGCGTATTCGACCGCCATGGCGCGGGTCAGCGCAGCCACCGCCGCCTTGCTCACCTGATACGGCAGCGCCCGTTTGCGCACCCGGCCCGACACGCAGGCGTCGGCCACGTTGATGACGTGCGAGCCCGCAGGCATGCAGGGCACGAGGATCTGCGCGGGCCAGAACGAGCCCAGCACGTGCGCACCGAGGTTTTCTTCCCAGTCCGGCTCGCGGACCTCGTCCACGGCCACCAGCCGGTAGACCGAGGCCATGTTCACGAGGATGTGAATTTCGGGAAAGCGCTTCAGCACTTGGGCGGCGGCGCGCTCGAAGCTCGCCCGCGAGGCCACGTCGGCCTGCACCGCCAGGGCGGACCCGCCCAGCGCCTCGCAATCTCGAACGATCGCCACGGCCTCGTCCGCCGAGCGGCGGTAGCTAGCCACGATGGAGACGCCCTGCTCGGCCAGCGCGCGTGCCACGACGCGGCCGATACGCTTGCCGCCGGTGATCCACGCCACTTGTCCCCTCAGGCGGGCGAGCTGGCTTTCGGCGAGGGTCACGGCAGCTTGCGGATGGCAGCCTCGATGAGGGAGATCTCGGTCTCGCCCACGAAGGAACGGACCCGCCGGCCCTGGCGGTCGTAGAGGAACAGAGCAGGCAGCGCCCCACTCCAGTTCGGATCCACGGCCCGGATGAAGGCGTCATCATCCCCCGACCGCTTGATGTAGTATGGCGGCGGCACGCCGAACTTTGTAAGGAATTTCCGGGCGTCGGCTTCCTGCTCGGGATCGTCTGCCGAGACGGTGATCAGGCGGAAACGCCCGCCCAGTCGCTTGTGGAGCTTGACCAGTTCGGGCAGTTCCTTCAAGCAAGGTTCACACCAAGTAGCCCAGAAATCAACCAGGACGATCTGCCCTTTGTGTTCGGCGAGCAGCTTGCGGTAGCCGGCGGCATCCAGGGGCAGCAAACGCGGCTGGGCGTACAGCCCAGCCGCGCAAGCGATCAGTACGGGAAGAGCGAGAACTTTCACGAGGCGCTCTTCGCCCTTTTGATGGTGCAACCGAAGGCCTTGGTCTCGGCCGTGGAAACCGCCTTGCCCGCCAGCATCTCGTCGAGCGCGGTACGCAGGAAGTGCTTGGTGACCTTGTCAGCGGGACGCGAGTCGTCAATGGCGCCGTGATAGCGGATCACGCCGGCCCGATCCACCACGAAGACCTCCGGGGTGAACTGCGCGCCGAAGCGGTCGGCCACCACGTTGTTGTCATCCTTGTAGACCTTGAACGGGAAACCCCACTTCTGGGCGTGCTCAGCCACCTCGGGGGCGGGCTCGGTGCTGTTGGGATTGATGAAGATGAACTTCACACCGCGGGGGCTGTACTCGTTGTAGAGCGCTTTCATGCGCTCGTTGTAATCGTTGGAAATCGGGCAGCGAGTGGCGATGAAGAAGATCGCGGTCACATCGCCCTTGAGACCGGAAAATTTGACCGTCTGGCCGGAGGTGTCCTTCAGCTCGAAGTCGGCCACTTTGCCGCCCAGCTTGAACTCCTGTGCGTAAACCAGCGCCGCAGCGAGCGACGCCAAACCTGCCCATCGAATCAATTTCATCCCTTGCCTCCTGTTGGTTGACGTTCCCGGAGCACGCATAACGTGCGAGCCCCGTCCCAGTTTCGGTTTTGCGACCGCAGCCCAAAGGCTCCGGACGCCTTACGGATTTTTGAGCCTCAGGTTGATCACCGCCTTGCGTCGCGAGTCGAAGACGCTGAGCGTCCTGACGTCGCTCGACCGCCCCTGGTGCTCCGCCTTCAGCTCATAATCCACGTTGGTGGAAAGGCCGTGGAAGAAGTAGGCGCCATCCTTGCGAGTGATGAAGGAGCGGACCTGCAAGGTCCTGGTGTTTTTCAGTTGCACGACCGCCCCTTCGACGAGGTTGCCCTCGGGGTCGGTAACGACCCCTTCCACGGATCGGACGGCAGCCTCCTCCTCCTTGGGCTTTTTCTGCCCGAGAGCCGTACCTGACGAGCAAGCCAGGATCAAAGCGATCCACAAAGCTGTCCGTCGCTTCATACACCCCGCCTTGTCAGGAGCCTTTCCGGCGGCCCTCAGTTCTTAGATGCTTTAGCCAGCCGAAGGAATACATCAATCCGCTCCTCACCCTGGACCTGGACCTTCCGCTGCCGGCTCTCAAAGCCGGGGGCGCTCGCAGTGATGAGGTACTCGGAGGGGACTGGGGGAACGCGGAACGCGAACTCGCCCCTGGCGTCGCTCACCGCCTCTTGCCTGCGCGTGCGGGGCCGGCGGTCGGGCCGGCCTTGCGGCTCCAGAACGACGCGCGCCCCGGGCAAGCTGAGGCCGTCATCGCGGAAAACCGTCCCCGCGATAAGGGCGTAGGGTTGCTGCCCGCGGGCTTTCTGCGCGGCGAGCGTCCCGGCGGGCGCCGCCAGCAGCAGAGCGGCGGCAAGGAGGCGCGGCAGCAAGCTAGCGCCAGTCTTCCTCCTCCTCATCTTCGTCGTAGTCGAAGTCCTCTTCTTCCTCTTCCTCGAGCGGTTCCAACTCCAGGGGGTCCACCCCTACGACGCGCAGCTCGGTACCGCATTCGTCGCACGATAGCGTATCGCCCTCGTCGAGCTCGTCCTCGTCCACATCAATGTCAGCGTCGCAGACTGGACAAGTGACCATAAAATCGTCCTCCACGCTAGTGGGTGCAAATCTGATTTCTACGAAACTTCGTGGCGCTTGCCAAGTCCCGCCCCGCACCATCTCCTGTGGGCAGGCGCCGGCGATCGGCTTCCGGGACGGGGCCCACGGCTTCATTGTACAGCGTGCGAGAGAGCCGTTCGCTCGGGTTCCGCCAGCGCCACCCACTCGCCCTCCTCGTTTACGGGCTGCCACGGCGTCCTGGAGACCAGACGCACCAGATAAACCTGATAGGCGTAGGTCTTGCGATAGCGCAGGCCGTCGGCTTCTTCGACGACGACAGAAAAACCCGGCCACGTCTGCTTGCGGCCACCCACCGCGACTTCCACGGGATGGACCCTCACCGGGAAGTAACCTCTCAACTTCCGCTCCACGTAGGCGGTCTCGTAGCGACGCTTGCGCACGTTCCACACGAAGTAGCGGAAGCTGTCGAAGTCCCAGGGGTGATCGCCGGGTGAGATGGTGGTCCACAGCCAGTTATGCTTGATCTGATCGCCGCTGCGGACCTGGCCCACGGAGAAATACGACGTAATCCGGTGGCCTTCGGAATACTGGGCCACCTCATCGGGGATCTCCATGCGCAAAGCCTTGGCGAGGACCCAGCCGGCACGCCGGTTGGGCAGCCGCACCAGCGCCCAGGTATCCACCGGGACAGGTTTGGGGGGGCGCCTTTCGGCCAGCTCTGCCGGGGTGGCGCGGGACAACTGCAACCAGTCGGCGGGCGGCTTGGGCGCAGGGGGCATGGGCAGCAGCAGCTTTTCACTGTCGCGCCGCGGGCGCTTGGGCGCCGGCCTCGCCGGCGGAGGCAGAAGGGCCGGATTCTGGTAGGGGCCTCGCGGCTCGACTCTCTGCGCCACGACGTCCACATGCTCGCCCGGCTGGATCTGATAGAAGCTGGGCGCCTGTCGGTTGGGTTCCGTGTGCACGTTCAGCGGATCGTACACGGTGGCCACGCCGTGCGACCACATCGGAGCGGCCCGCTCCGCCAGCCGGTTCAGATCCTCCATTTGCCGGGGCGAAAGCAGTTGCCGCATGAGCACCCAGCCGCGTTCGTTGCGGGCGGTGCGCACGCGCACAAAAATACGGCGCCGGCCGATGATCTCGACCCTTTCACCATGCTTGAGGACGGCCCCGTCGGCTGTCGGTGAAGCCAGATCCTGTCGCAAGCGAAGGGCGCTCGGTCCGACATAAGCCTCCGCCAGTACGGTCTCCCTGGGCTGGTTGTTCGAGCAACCCGACGCCAGCAGCACAGCGAACGCCGCCAAGGCGCCACCGCGATTACCGCGCACTGTAAGACAATTCCATTCCCCAGTCTAACAACTGGCCTCGCGAACGCAGGGTGTGGGATAATCCGCGATGCGGAGCCCGAACCCATGCAACCTGGAACACCCCTTTCCGACGCTCAGCCGATGAGCGAACCCGCCCGCCTGGTCGCCGTGTTCTTCGATCCCAAGCGCGCCTTCGCAGACATTGCCGCCCGCCCCCGCTGGTGGGCGCCGCTGTTGATCAGCATGCTGGTCGCCACCGTTTTCGTCAGCCTCTATTCCAGCCGGATCGGCTGGGAGCGTTACCTCGAGCGGGCTCTGGAATCGAGCCCGCAACTGGAGAGCCTGAGCGCCGAGCAGCGCCAGCGCATCATCGAGCAGCAATCTTCGCTGGCCGGCGTCATGAGCTACGTCGGCGCCGTGGCGGGAACCGTCATCACGACGGTGGTGGCGGCCGGTGCGCTGCTGTTCGTCACCAATCTGATGCTGAGCGCCGAGCTGGTCTTCCGGCAAGTGTTCGCCGTGACCTGTTACTCCTTTCTCCCCAATGTGCTGGCGGCCCTGCTGGGCATCCTCATGATGTTTCTCAAGCACCCGGAAGATTTCGATCTGGAGAATCCTACCGCCTTCAACATCGGCGCCTGGCTCGATGCGGCCTCGACGCCCAAGTGGCTGATTGCCCTGGCCTCCTCGATCGACCTGTTTTCGATCTGGGTGATCCTGCTGCTGGCGCTCGGGATTTCGAGCATGGCGCGGAAGGTGAGTTACGGCAAGGCGCTCGGCGCGGTGCTGGGACTCTGGCTGGTGTGGGTGGCGCTCAAGGTTGTGCGGTACGCTCTGTTCTAGGGAGGCTTTATGGGACACCGGCTTTGTGGATGGCTGGCGATAGCGATTGGGGTGGCGACGGCCCCGGCCGGCGAGATCCGGCTCATCTTGCACGCCGATGACTTCGGCATGTCGCATTCCGTGAACCGCGCGATCATCGAGATGCTGGAGGCAAACGCCGTTTCCAGCGCCTCGATCATGATGCCGTGTCCATGGGCGCCCGAAGCCGCGGCGTACGCGCGGGCGCATCCTGAGAAAGACATCGGCCTTCACCTGACGCTGAACAGCGAGTGGAAGACCCTGCGCTGGGGGCCGCTGGCGCCGCGCGATCGCGTGCCCGGGTTGCTGGACGCCGAAGGCTACTTGCATCCTGCGGTGGCGGCGACCGCCAGCCGGGCCTCCGCCGGAGAAGTGGAAGCCGAACTGCGCGCCCAGATCGAACAGGCGCGCCGGCTGGGAATCCGTTTCACGCATCTGGATACGCACATGGGGACCCTCTACAGCCGCCTGGATTATTTTCAGGTCTTCGAAGAACTGGGCCGCGA
>Ga0209809_1000502_pt1 | contig 35692 bp, 23 predicted proteins | sample YNPMSTMetaG_FD_186172 | JGI IMG/M metagenome (GOLD analysis project Ga0209809, IMG submission 186172) | Anoxygenic and chlorotrophic microbial mat microbial communities from Yellowstone National Park, USA - YNP MS-T MetaG (SPAdes) (version 2) ...
AAATTATAAAATGTGAGAAGTCATACACTGGCCAATATTTGAAAAATTATCTTGGATTATAATTAATAAAAGTAGTCATTCATCATAATTACTTTTCTCTAACTAGTCATTATGAGCAAAGCAAAATAATCTTTCCTGATGCATTCATAATATTTCAGGCTGGCATTGGTTTTAAATTCCTTCTGTCACATTGAGCTTGTCGAAATGTGACAGAACACTTTTAATATTAAGAACATTTTTTCGTCAGTCTTCGATAAACTCCGTTTAATTTGGAAACCTCATTCAATCGGTCTTCGAGTAGCGCAGCGTATCGAGAAGACCGACAGTGGTTTTCTCGATACGAACTTTCGCTTTGCTCAAGTTCTACTCGAAAACCGCTTTCAATCGGTCTTCGAGTAGACAAATGAAATTTGTCGTATCTAGAAGACCGACAGTGGTTTTCTCGATACAATTTTAATTTCGCTCTAAATTACTCGAAAACCAAATTAATCAAATCAGCATCATTTATGATGCTTTGTTTGCTAAGCATTGTCGTTTACGGCAATGCGGATTTAGAGGGGCATTAGAGAGCTTCCCATAGTTTATCTTAATTTTTACTCAGAACAGGCTAAACAAATAAATAAATCAGCCACATTGGTAAAGGTAGGACCAGTCCTGATAAGACAATTAAAATTTTTGAAGAAATTGTATGAGTCGAAATTTTGTAAATAAAACTCAGTGGAGTGAGATGACGATTTTACTCTATCGAGGATTTCATTATTAATAAAAGCTCCAGCTACATCAGTATTTCCATCGTTTCCGTCAGTTGCAAAAGATGAAATAAGAAACTTAAAATTCACTTCAATTTTATTTTTTATTAATTCATTTAATATCGAGAGAATCAAATGTAAATTTCTCCCACCTTTTCCAGTGCCTTTAACTTCAAGAAAAGTTTCGCCTCCATAAATAATGACTTTCTTAAATTTTTCTTGTAATTGATTGAGAGATAAAAATTCATTGATGAAATTCATTAGAAGTTCATCAATTGACGACAATAAATCATATTTACAAGAAAAAACCTCATAACCAAGCTGGTTTGAAATCTCAATTGACTTCTCTACAGCCGTCTTATTCGACGCAATAATTAAGTTATGAACTCTGGTATTGTAGTAAGAAATTATTACATCAGAAAAGACTTTTAATTTTACCAGTTGCTCAATTTTAATTAGTTGATCGTTTTTATTTAAGATGTTTGTGATTTTAGAAATGTCTTTACTATCAATAAAAGATTCTTTAGATGTTAGGTAAGTTGGACCAGATGCAATTACAGAAAGATCATCTCCAATTACATCTGAAATAATGAAAGAAACGCAAGTTGAGGGATAAATGAATTCTAATAATTTTCCACCTTTGACTTTTGAAATTGCCTTTCTAAAAAAATTGATTTTGTGAATTGGAATTTTTTGTTTAATCAAAAAATCGTTCAACAATTGTAGTGTCTTTAAATCGACTCCATCAATTGGAATTTCAAAAAGAGAAGAGCCACCTCCAGAAATTAAACAAATTACAAGATCATTTTCTCCACTTCTTGAAAGTAAATTCAAAATATTCTGAGAATATTTAAGTGTGTTTTTATCCGGTATAGGATGACCTGCTTCAAAAACTTTAATCTTTTTTGTTTCTGTCTTAAAACCATACTTTGTAATTACAACTCCGTCTTCAATTTTATAATATAGGTATTTTTCAATTTCTGTTGCCATCGCAGATGACGCTTTTCCAAATCCTATCACAAATATTTTCTCAAATTGATCGAGTTGAAAAGAATGTCTTTGATAACTAATCTTTTGCTTATCAATGAAAATTTTTTGTTTAAAGATTTCAACTGGTGAGACAGAGGTTACTGCGGAATTTATAATCAGTTCAAAATCTTTTATTAATTGACACATTCATTTAGCATAATGAAAAATTATTCTTTTATATAATTCTCAGCTTCTTCAAAACTTGGAAAAATCTTAAAAAGTTTATCAAGTTGCGAAACCATAAATCTATCATAGACTATCGAAGATTTAATAACAAGAGCGATTTTGCCCCCAATGTTGTTCAAAGTTTTATATGCATAAACAACAGCACCAATGAATGAACTGTCAACGAATTCAACATGAGTTAAATCGAATAAAATTTTTTTGCATTTATTTTTCTGCATTGCATTATCAATCAGTTTTTTGAATTCAACCGTTGAAGGTGCGGTTGCCATATGAGTAAGAACTTCTATAATACAATAGTTTTGTAGTTGTTCGAATTTGAATTGTTCGTTCATGCTTTTCTCTTTTTTGTTGTATACAATTTACTATTATATAAATTTAATTTCTTGTTTAATTCAATTGCTTGTTTAGAGAAATCAACTCTTGGAGTTAATTAAAATTTCGCCTTTTATAATCATCAGGAATGTAATATCATCGAATTGTTCTTTACCGTTTGCAAATTGAATTATTGCTTCAGGTAGCTCCTTAAATATTTGAAAAGGCGTTTGAGAATTTTTTAATAGCAACGAATTTAATCTATCGTTACCAAAACGATTATCTTCTTTGTCATTAGTTTCAGTAACTCCATCAGTATAAATAAAAAGTGACGAATTATCTGGAAAATCTTGTTCAGTAGGAATATAATCAAAATCTTCGAGCACACCCATCATAATGCTATTCGAATTAAGATAAATGAAATTTCCATCTCTGGTAATAATTATTCCAGGCTCGTGACCACTATTAATATAAGTTATTTTATTTTCCTTAAGATTAATCAGTCCAAGAAAAATAGTAATGAATTTATCAAAAGGTGTGTTTTGAGCAAGAAATTTATTTAAGTTGTTGGTAATTGTTCTAAAATCAAGGTGAGTTTCAATTGCTGCTGAAAGATAAGCCTTCACAGATGCCATTATGAGAGATGCTTGAGCACCTTTACCAGCTACATCACCTAATACAATTAGGATTTCGTTTTCATTCAATACGAAAAAGTCGTAGTAATCACCACTGATATATTTTGCTGGTTTATAAAAACCCTTAATCAATAAATTTTTAAGGTGAAGTTCATCTTTTGGAAGAAGGGACTCTTGAATTTTACTTGCAATTTCTAGATCAGCTTCTATTATTTGCTTCTCAATTAGCTGAGAAAGGAACCAAGCCTTTTCGAGTGTTAGACCAACAAGTCGAGAAAATTCAGTTAAAAGAATTTCATCTTCTTCTGAGAAGTTTTCTCCATCTCTTTTGTTCAGTGCTTGGATAACGCCAACTAATTTTTCAGAAGTTTTGAGAGGTACTGTCAGAATGTTTTTAGTCTTAAAACCTGTTATTGAATCGATGTTTGAATAAAAACGACTGTCTTTTCCAGCATCTCTGATATTCACAATGGTATTGTGTTCAGCAACATAACCAGCTAAGCCTTTTCCAATTGGAACTTTAATTTTTTCTATTTCTTCTTCTGATAAATTTGTTGCGACTTTAAGTTCAAGATTTTTTGTTACTTCATTTATTAAAAAGATTGAACCAGCTTCGGCGTTCAATAAATTCGAGACTTGATCGAGAACTAATTTTAAAATCTCATCTGGATTAAGAGGCGACGAAATGTATTCGAATGCTTCAATTAATGCTTCGAGACTTTTTCTTGAAAGTTTTTGAGTGGCTTTATTCATTGCTCATTAACCGCTGGCAATTTAATAAAGAAAGTAGTGCCTTTCCCTAATTCAGATTCGAACCATATTCTACCATTATGATTTTCGATAATTTTTTTACAAATGTCTAAACCGAGTCCCGTTCCAGAAGATTTAGTTGTAAAAAATGGTTCCCAGACTTTTTCTTTTATATCATCAGGGATTCCTTTTCCATAATCTCTGACTTTTATCAAACAGAAATTTTTTTGCTTTTCAATCTCGATTTCAATTTTGCTTCGCGGTTCAGAAGCGTGACCTGCATTTCTAATTAAGTTAATTAAAACCTGCTGAATTTTATCTGCATTAATTAAGACAATTGGATGAGTATTTTCATCTGGTTCAAAAATGAGTTTCATCTTATCTAAATCCTTATCAAATTGACAAATATGAATTGTATGATTAATCAAATCAATTAAGTTGACTTTGGTCTTTTCATAATCTTTCTTTTTCGCAAAATCTCGAATTTCATCAAGGAGACTCACGATACGATTTCTAGCATCAAGGATTAATTGAGTATACATTTGAATTTTCTGATTATCTGGATACATTTTTCTAATAGCTTCAACAGCCATTATCACGCCGAGCTGATTTTTTATTTCGTGATTAATTCCCGATGCCAGCTGTCCAATTGTTGCAAATTTTTCCTGTTTGATAATTGTTTCCTGTGCTGCCTGCAGTTCCTGATAAGCCTTTTGGAGCAGTTCATATTGCTTTTTTTGTTCTTCGATTAATCGCGCATTTTCTATCGCAACAGCTGAGATAGATGCAAATGCCATTGCGTACTCTTTATCTTCGTCATTAAACTTAGAATTAATTTTATTGAGAACTTGAAAAACTCCAATAATCTTACCTTCAATATTTTTCATTGGAACAGTTAAAATATCTCGAGTTATAAAACCAGTCTTTAAATCAAAGTCTTTATTGAAAAGCGGATGTTCATAAGGATTTTCAATTATTAAACTTTCTCCTGTTCGAGCCACATAGCCAGCAATTCCTTTGTCGATTGAAAATCGAATTTCACGGGTATTCACTCCAGTACCGACTTTTGAGTAGAGTTCATTTGTTTCATTGTCGAGTAAAAAAACAGTTGCTCTTTCAGCTTGGAGAAAATCCAAAGATGAAGTTATTATCAATTCAAGTAGTTTCTCTGGATTTTTTTCAGATGTTAACTTGATTGAAAGCTCAATTAGTTTTTTCAGCATTGTCTTACTATAAAATCTTATTTGCCTGACAAAATTTTCTTGAAATTTGTCCGAAAAAAATTATATTAAAAATAGATACCTAAAGAAATTTTTAGTTCTTTTTACTTAATATAAATAATATATTTTTTTGATTAAAATGATGGAGGGTTTATGAAATCATTAAAAATTTTTGTTCTGTCTATAATTTTTGTCACATCTCTCTTTGCTCAACCGTCAATTAGATTGATAGTATTTCCTGAATTGACAACAATGGATTTTGCAAACTTTGCAACATTGAATGATTTGCAAGGAGCTCCAAGAGTTTTTTGTGCTGAAATTAACGCACCAAATCAAACAGTTGTAATGAAAGGTGATGTTGAATGGAAAAAAGTTGGAGCCTCTGATTTTGTAACTATTGCTTGGTTTATCACAAGACCATTTCTTTCAAGGAATTTATGTAATGATGATATAGGAAATGTTGATGTTCGAATTTATGACCATTACGCAAATACAGATTTGATAAAAGAAAATATGAGATTTGGTAAACCAACCGGGGAATATAGGTTAACTGTTTATCTATATGATTCTACAAGTCAAAATCTTTTATCTAGTGATACAAGAACTCTGATTTTTCTTAATCCAGCTCAGACTTTAACAATTATTAATCCTCGTACAAATCAAACCTACGATGCAGGAAATATTTTAGTTGAATGGACCCCTATTTCTGGTGCTTCTGATTACTATATTAAAGCTAGTGATCGGAGTGACCCCAATCAATCTCTTGAAGAAGCTTTGCAGAGAGGAATTCCACTTGTAAATGATAGAAATGTTGGTTTGGTTACAAGTATTAATTTAAGAGATATACTTGAGAGAGAATTAAGACCAGGAAGTGAAATAGTCCTTCAAGTTTCAGCAAATATTCAGGGACCGGCCGGAGGTAGAAGAATTTACAGTGAAATTGTAAACTTTTCGATTTTTAATCCAGAGTCCCAATATTATCAACAGTTAATAACTCGGTTTAATAATGTATTAAATCGTCTCGGTGAAAATGAGTTAGCTCGGTTATTTCGAGATGGACAATTGGATCCATCAAAAATTCAAATTCGAAAAGAGGATGGAACGATAATGACATTCGAAGAACTAATTAATTTTATTGAAATGAATGCAAATAACATATTAAGAATTGTTAAAGATTAATTGGTGGGGGGATATTATGAAAAACTTAAAATTATTAGTGACTATTTTAATCTTGTCCTTGATAATAACAGCATTTCAACCTTTACCAAATAATCCATCGGCCTATAATGCAGCAATTGTGTTGAAGGTAATTCAAGATGTGAAACACAAGAAACCAACAACTAATTGGATTAATACAAAGCCAGCCACTCAACTTGAAACTGCAGATCAATTGAAAACTGGTAGTAAATCCGTAGCTGTTGTTCGCTTTGTTGATGGAAGCAGTTTAAGAGTTAGAGAAAATACAACGATTACAATTTTTGCTGACAAGAAAGAACGGGGCCTATTAAAAAATACCAAAATTGATGTTGGAAAAATGAGGTTTGATGTAGAAAAGCAACAAGAAGAGGACGAGTTTATTATTACTACTCCGACGGCTGTGGCAACCATAAGGGGAACATCTGGATTTGTAAATGTTGATGAAAATGGACAAACTCTGCTCGTTGTTGAAACAGGAGTTGTTGATGTGAGAGCTTTGTTTGGGGCTCAACAATCAGGAACTGTTGAAGCAGGAAACTCTTCTTTCATTAATTTGGAAGGGAATGTTACAATCAATTCTTCAACTGAACAGGATTTGAATGAGGCAAGAAATAGCATGAGAACGAATGAGAAATACATACAAATTCAGACACCGCAAGGTACATTTAGAGTTTATTACTTAGATTTTGAATGATAAAGATTTAATTCATCTTTTTTAATAAGGCTGACCACAAAAAATTTTGATTTAAAGTTTCGGTGACTCTGATTGAAATTAAATTAAAATTTTGGTCAGCCTTTGCTTTTTTAAAACTTGTTAAAACTTGTGAGACATGAATAAGCAGTAACTTTTATAAAAATTCCTGTTTGTTTTATTGAATCTTTTATTAAACTTGCCAAAGAAATATAGGAGATAAATAATTGTTCAGGAAGGTTTTTATACTGATCCCCTTTTGTTTCGTTTTTTCTCTTTTCGCTCAACAAGAGTTTATAAATTTAGAGGAACAGAAAGAAATATTTGAAAATCAACCAATAAGTATAAAACTTGATATAGTTAATAATGTTGAAGTTCAACAAGCCTTTTTGTATTACAGGACATTTGGAAGAGCTGAACTTTCTGTTATTGAAATGAATATTCAGGGTCGAACAATCTCAGCTACTATTTCACCAGATTATGTAATTTTTCCTTATGTCGAATATTACATAAAAGTTTTAACAACAAAAGGGGAAGTTCTTAATTATCCACACAAAGCTTCTGAATTAGGAAATTTTTATCGGATAAATGTTAAGAAGAAAGATCAATTAGATGAACAAGTTATAATTTTAAGTCCTGATCAGGAAGCACCGGTTATAAAAGATGATTTTTTTCTTGCGATTTCACTTTTAAGAGTAAGTCCAAAAGTGAAAAAGGAATTTACACGCATCTGGATTAATGATGATGAAATTACATCACTCCTCTCTTTTAACTATGATTTGATTTTTCTACCACAAGGGCTTTATAAAAATTTAATGATAGGTAATAACAACATTAAAGTTGTACTTTATGATGCGGAAGGAAAGCCGTTATCAATATCAAATTTCAGTTTTAGAATTTCTACAGTCGATGAGAAAGTTGTAGTTCAGCGACGAAAATTTAAATACAATGGAATGGCAAGGGCTGAGTCAAATTATGAATCAATGCGTTCTGGTAATTTCAATTTCAATAGATTTAATGCTCAGTTTTCTGGCAATTATGGAGTTATAAATTCATCTTTGAATCTTTTTGTTACTAATGAAGAGAAAAGATACTTGCAACCACAAAATAGATTTCTATTTAGTTTTGATGCAGATTTTTTCAAACTTTTTTTAGGTGACCATTACCCTTCTTATCCGACTCTGATGATGAATGGTAAAAGATTGAGAGGTGCGACAGGAAGTCTGGAGTTTGGATTTTTTAATCTGCAAGTTTCTTACGGTGAAGTTACGCGAAAGATTGAAGGCGAGCTTATTGAGTTATATTCGAGGGATAGTGCAGTAATCGGAAGTAATATCATTCCCATTGATTCAGCAAAATATGGGCAACCTTTTGCAAGAGTAAATCTCGGAACTTATCAAAGAAGGCTATTTGCAATAAGACCTTACTTCGGTCAAGGGAGAAATTTTCAACTTGGATTTACTTATTTGCATTCTAAAGATAATATGAATTCCATCGAGTTTGGAGCAAGACCAAAAGAGAATGTTGTATTAGGATCAGATTTATTAATTGGGATAGATAATCAAAGAATTCTATTTAAAGCTCAAGGAGCTTTTTCACTTCTTAATAGTGATATTTCTACTGGCAACTTTACAGATAAACTAATTGATTCACTTTTTGGTCCTAATAAACCTTTTGGTGGAGATCCGGGGTTAATTAAAAGAATTAGAGATATTGGGAAGAATTTCATAACAATTAATCAATTTATAACTCCATTGAATCCACAAGAGCTTCCTACTTTAGCTGCGGAAGCAAGTTTTAGCTTGAACTATTTCGGTAATTACTTTAGAGCAGCTTATTTCTATCGAGGTAATGAATATCTTTCGTTTGGGCAAAACTTTTTGAGAAATGATATAAAAGGTTTACAGTTATTGGATAGAATTGGTTTGTTTGACAATAGAGTTTTTCTTTCGGTCAGTTACGAAAATCTGAGTGATAATTTGCAGAAAACTAAAATAACTACTACCAATTTTCAAAATTTTGAAACTTCCGTCTCCCTTTATCTCAGAAGAAATTTTCCAAATCTAACTTTAGGCTACTCGAACTATAAAGTTAAGAATGATATTGATCCCGTTACAGCTGATTCGATTCGTAGAATGAATTATATGAATGACTTAACACATCAAATTTCATTCTCTTCAAATTATGATTTGCACTGGAATGTTTTACATCGAATTTTGTTAAATGTTATAACGAGCAGAAAGACAGACTATACCTATCGAAACTTATCGGCGAAGTTTTTATCACTAAATTTATCAGTTCAAAATTTCTGGAATAAGAGTTTTTCAACTTTCTGGGGGACAACGGTAAGTACTTCTGAGATCTCAAACAATAAATACGAATATTATTCGCTTACAGCTGGAAGTAGAATTAATTCATTCAAAGATAAATTAAGAACAACTATATCAGTTAATCCATCTTTTGGCAATTTGAAAAGAACAATTATTGACTTCTATAATCAGTATTACTTATGGCAAAACTTCTCAGTCTATTTCAATTTGCGATATCTTTTCAACACAAAACCTTTGAAAAATGAATCAATTATTAACTTCACTGCTCAGTATGAGTTTTAATGCTAAATTGATTTGAAAAGTATAAACGTGTGAAAAGATATTTCTCACCTTTATCAAAGTAGAGAAAATTTTTTAATCAAAATTTTCTTGTCTTACTTTAGCAAATAAACGGAAATTTCTTTCCTAACATTTAAAGAATAATAAATTTAACTTTCCGAGTTTTTGGTTCATTAAAATTTCTGATAATTGAAAGAAACAACCTAAATAAATAGACTTTGGAGTTAAACTATTGAACTTATTTTGTAACGGAAAAATATTTTCACAACTTAAATTTAGTTTAGGTGTGAGATAATTCACCAAAATTCTGATAATATCAATTCGATTTTATAACACTACTTTTTAAAATTCATAGAATATCAATTTTTGCTTAAATTTATTTAAAAGCAGAACAAAATTGAGTAAATAAATGAGAATAGGGATCTTAAAAGAAACACAACTTGAAGAAAAGAGAATTGCTCTGACTCCCGCTGGAGTTAAGCTACTTATTGATTATGGGCATCAGGTTTTCATTGAGAAGGATGCAGGTTTACAAAGCAGATTTACAAATGATGATTATGAGAAAGTTGGTGCAAAAATAGTTTATTCTCTCGAAGAGGCAATAAATCGTTCTGAATTGGTTATAAAAGTTGCTCCTTTTACTGAAGATGAAGCATTAAAAATTAATCAGGGTCAAATTGTATTTTCTTTTCTTCACCTTTTTATGAGAAGAAAAGTTTTAGAAATCTTTCTTGCGAGAAAAGTTACATCAATCGGATTTGAACTCGTTGAAGATGAGGATGGAAATCTCCCAATCTTAAGTGTGATGAGTGAAATAGCTGGACAGATGTCAATCCAGATTGCTGCTAGATATCTGGAGAAAAATTTTGATATAAGTCGTGGAATGTTACTTGGTGGGATCTCAGGTGTCGCTCCTGCTGCGGTTGTCATACTTGGAGCGGGAACGGTCGGGACTAACGCAGCTCGAACTGCTCTTGGAGTTGGTGCTCAAGTTATTATATTAGATAAGGATATTAAAAAGCTCAAACGAATTGAAGAACTTTTAGGAAAATCTGTTACTACTGTAGTTTTGAATCCATACACCATTGAAAGGGCAGTAAAGTTTGCCGATGTTTTAATTGGCGCAGTTTTAATTAAAGGGGAAAAGACTCCCCATATTGTTACTGAAGAAATGGTTAAGACAATGAAACCAGGTTCTTTAATTATTGATGTTTCAATTGATCAAGGTGGTTGTGTTGAAACTAGTAGACCCACAACTATTTCAAATCCTGTTTATATTGCTCATAATGTAATTCATTATTGTGTACCGAATATACCAGCACTTGTATCAAGAACCGCAAGCTATGGTTTAAATAATGCAATTATTGGTTATGTTCTTGAAATTGCTGAAAATGGTATTGAGGAAGCATTTAAAGCGAACATTGGATTATCAAAAGGTGTTTGTACTTATGATGGAAATTGTACAAATGAAACGCTTTCAGAATTATTCGATATTGAATTCAAAAAATTATTCTTCTTCTCAAAAAATTAGGGTGGAAATGTGATGCAGGATATAATTACAAAAAACATTAAATCATCTTTCTGGTTACAAAATTATAAATCGAAATTGAGAACACCAGATGAAGCTGTAAGTATTGTTAAATCTGGGGATAAAATTGTAATGCATGGAAATACAGCATTTCCTATGACTTTAATTAATGCACTTGTTGCGAGAAAAGATGAATTAGAAAATGTTCAAATTCTTCACGCTTTAACAGTCGGAGATTTGCCTTACTTACGGCCAGGAATGGAAAAATCTTTTAGACACATTTCTTTCTTTATGGGCGCAGCGGCAAGGAAAGCAGTAAATGAAGGCCGTGCAGATTTTACTCCCATTTATCTTCATGAATATCCTCTTCTATTTGCAAAAGGAATTATAAAACCAAACATTGCATTTGTTCATCTCTCACCTCCAGATGAACATGGTTTCTGTAGCTTTGGTGTTGAAGTTGGTATAATGAAAACACCTGCAGAAAATTCGGAAATAATAATCGCTCAAATTAATCCACAAATGCCAAGAGCTCTTGGTGATAGTTTTATTCACATTAGTAAGCTAACATACATTGTCGAAGTTGATGAACCAATTCCAGAATTGCCTCAGATAAAGGAAGACGCAACTCCTGAGATGTTGGAGGTTTATCGAAAAATCGGTGAAAATATTGCAGAGCTAATTGAAGATGGTTCAACTTTACAAATGGGAATAGGAGCCATTCCAGATTCAGTTACAAGATTTTTAGATGTAAAGAAAGACCTTGGAATTCACTCGGAAATGTTTTCAGATGGAATAATAGACTTAGTGAATAAAGGAGTTATAACTAATAAGAGGAAAAAACTTCATGTAGGGAAAACAATTGCTGGCTTTGTTTTAGGTAGTAGAAAGCTATATGATTATATCGATAACAATCCATCGATCGAGTTTCATCCTCAAGAATATGTAAATGATCCATTTGTAGTTGCCCAGAATTATAAAATGGTTGCAATTAATTCAGCACTTGAAGTTGATATTACTGGTCAGGTTTGTGCAGATTCAATTGGATCAAAATTATATTCTGGATTTGGTGGTCAAGTTGATTTCATTCGAGGTGCGGCAAGGTCTGATGGCGGTAAACCAATAATTGCTCTTCCATCAACAACAAAGGACTTTAAAATCTCGAGGATTGTTTCGACACTAAAACCAGGTGCTGGAGTTGTTACAAATCGTGCGGATGTTCATTATGTCATAACTGAATATGGAATTGCTTATTTGCACGGTAAAAGTATTCGTGAAAGAGTACACCAATTAATTAACATTGCTCATCCAGATTTTAGAGATGAGCTGAAATTTTACGCTAAGAAGAGTAATTATATATGATTGCGGTAATAGGTGATATTCACGGTTGTTATAATACTCTCAAAGAATTGTATTCGCAGTTAAAGACAAAATATCCTGATATTGAAGTTTATTCTATTGGTGATTTAGTTGATAGAGGAAATTTCTCCTGTGAAACAATTCATTTTTGTATTTCAAATAATATTAAAGTTTGTCTGGGAAATCATGACTTTATGTTCTTACAATATTTTCGTGAACCATATTCATTAATGGCAAGAAGTTGGGTTTTCAATGGTCATATACCAACGCTTAATTCTTACAAAAACAATCCTGAACTACTTGAGCCTCATCTTGACTATGTTGAAAAATTAAAGTTATTTTATAATACAAAAGATGCATTTGTCTGTCACGCTGGAATTTCAAGAGTATATAAAAAATTTTTCAGTCAATATAAACTTGATGGGACTCACGATTTATTTATCGAAAAATTGTTAGCCCCTGATTTAGAAAAAGATCATTCGATAATTTGGGTTAGAGATAATTTAATTAACATTGGTAAACTTCAAATTGTTGGACATACACGAAGGTTTGAAACTTTGTATGAAAAGAATTTAAATGTTTATTATATTGATACCGGTTGTGCTTATGGAAACAAACTGACAGCTGTGATTGTAAACAACAACGAAGTCATTGATCAATTTCAAGTTCCTGTTTTTACTGAAGATATTATTCAGATGTGAAATGAAAATTAAAACAAAAAAACTCACAGATTTTAATTTAGTCACCCTCCAAAAAAAAGGAGAGTATCTTATCGAGTAAATTATACAGATTACTAAATTTACAATCAATAAATTTTGATAAGATACTCTAAATGAAAATTAAATCTATATTTAATATCGTAGCTTTAATATTATTTACCCTAAGTGTTAGCGGATTTATTTTAATTAACCCAGAAAAACCACTAGCTCAAAAAACTCTTTACCCTTTCTTTTTTGAATGGGAAAAGTTAAATGAGTTGAATAATTTGAATTTTTCTAATTACTTTTCAAATGCAGAGATTAATTCTAATGAACATAATCTTTTTAGTTTTAATAATATTTATGCTGGGAATTTATCAATGAATTCATCAGGTGGTAAAGAAATTCTATTTTTAAGTGATTACGATCAAAATTCACAGAGCAATTCAGAAAATTTAAAGAACAATAATTCAATTAGCTTTATCGAACCAAGTCAATTAGCTGACACAAATGATTTTGAAAAATGGATTCAAGATGAAGAAAAACTTAAATCTCTTGAATTAGAGAAATCATCAAAATTAGTCCAAGATACTATAACCATTGAAGATTCACTTCTAACAATTGATTCACTTGCAATTGATTCGACTGCAAGACTTAAGCATTTCCAATACAAGAGAAAAGATTTACCTTATGTAAGTTTATTTGGAAAAAGAAAAAATCCATTCTTCTTAAAAGAACCTGATGCTTTGATAAGTCGAACAGTATCCATTGATTCAACTGGTCAATATGTAGTTATCAAAGAAACAATTGATGGGAAAGAGTGGAAAGTCAGAGCAACGATTCCAATTGAACAATACATAAATCTTAGATTAGCTTATATACAAAGGAAAAATTGGGAAGAGCTCGCTTATAAATATGATGTCAAACTTGGTAAGAAAGAGCTCGGCGATGTTTTTGCTTCAATAACGAATATCGACATACCAATTCCTTCTAATCCAGTTTTGAGCATATTCGGTCCACCTAAGATTAATCTCAGAATTAATGGTGCAGTTACAATTGATGGAAGCTGGCGAAATCAAAAAACCGAGGGAGTCACAGCTTCTTTACTCGGGAATGTTAGAAATGAACCAAATTTTAAGCAGGATGTTCAAATCAACATTAGTGGAACGATTGGTGATAAACTCAACATTATGGCTGATTGGAATACTCAAAACACATTTGAATATGAAAATCGATTAAAAATAAAATATACTGGTTATCCTGACGAAATTGTTCAAAGTGTTGAAGCTGGTAATGTTTCATTACAAACTTCTCCATTAGTTGGTGGAGGTGAAGCATTATTCGGAATTAAAGCAAAATTTCAATTAGGACCATTGTGGTTAACAACAATTGCAAGTCAGAAAAAGGGAGAAGTAAAAGAGAAAGTATTATCAGGTGGGGCTGAAGCTCAACAATTTAAAAAGAGAGTTTACGAGTATTCAACTAATCATTATTTCGTTGATACAGTTTATGCAGATACTTCACCAAGTTTAAACATTTTTAATAAATTTTATGGAAATCCAACACCAATTCTTATTGAATATTACAGAATAAAAGATATAGAAGTTTGGAAGACAATAACCGGACTTCCAAATCCAAAGGAAAGAAGAGCAAACGCTTACATTTATCTATCACCACGACAAAGAAATCAATCATATCCTGAAAATCTCAGAGGAAATATCGACGCTGTTCCTGGTCAAATTGAAGTTGGAAGATTTATTAAACTTGACCCATCGGAATATATTGTTCATTATGAAACCGGCTACATCACATTCAAAACTCAAATTAATGAAACCGATGCGATCGCAGTTGCTTACCGAATGGAAGGAGAAACAGGAAATGATAACGATATTTTCTATGGTGATTTTGTCGCTGATGTGCCAGACACTGTAACTCTTATTTTGAAATTAATAAAACCTGCAAATCTACAACCTCAGTATACAACGGCTTGGAAACTTCAACTAAGAAATATTTATCCACTTGGGGTAAGGAATGTAAAGAAAGAAGGTTTTAAGCTTTATATTCAATATGAAGTACCTGGACAAGAACCAAGAAATGATTGGAATGGGACTAAATTTTTAAATGCATTTGGACTTGATAAATTTGATGCAGCAAATAATGAGCGACCAGATGATGAGTTTGATTTCATACCTGGAAAGACAATAAATACTGAAACAGGTGAAATTATCTTTCCAGTCCTCCAACCATTTGGAAGAAACCTACCTGCTGGTTTACCAGATACATTAATGTATATTGATGTATATGATACTTTAGCAAGCATCGCAAGATTAAATAGTGCAAGAGATAAATTTGTTATTGTAGGGCAATCTTCTGGCACTTCTGCATCTACATTTAACCTTGGCTTTAATATTGTTGAAGGAAGTGTAAAAGTGAGACTTGGAGGTAGAGAACTAGTTCCAAATGTTGATTACATAGTTGACTACAATACAGGTCAGTTGATAATTAGAAACGAACAAGCATTACTTCCAAATGCTGATTTAAGAATTTCTTATGAGGAAAACACATTATTCCAACTTGCTGCTAAATCTCTCTTTGGTTTAAGAGGTGAACTTGATATAAATCCAAAAACAAAAGTTGGTTTTTCGATGCTGACCTTAAATCAACAGACCCTTTCTGATAAGGTTAGAGTGGGCGAAGAACCAATTCTCAATACAATTTACGGAGTTGATGCTCAAACATCTTTTGATTTGCCTTTCATTACAGACTTTTTAAATAATTTTATCTCAACTAGAGAAATGTCTAGTTTTTCAATGAGAGGCGAAGCAGCTTATATAAACCCAGATCCAAACACGAAGAAAAGTACAATTGCAAGTGATCGTGGTCAAAGTGTTGCTTACATTGATGATTTTGAAGGTTCAAAACAAATTATGTCCATTGGTGTTCATTACACGAGCTGGAAATATGCTTCTCCTCCGAAAGGTTATCCTCATTCAGATATTGATACTGCAATAATGAAAAGAAAGGCTAAAACTTTCTGGTATAATCGATTGCCGAGCGATGTATCGGTCAAACAAATTTGGCCTAAAAAAACTGTCGCAATAGGAAATGAACAGGTAACAGTTCTTGATGTAGTTTATTCTCCCTTCATTAGAGGTGAATTCAATTATTATCCTGATATTGCATTCCCGAATTTAAATTGGGGCGGTATGATGAAATTACTCTCATCAACTGCAAGTAATTTCCTTGATCAAAATATCGAGTTTATTGAGTTCTGGGTTTTACCAGTTAGAGTTCCACAAAATGCAAAAATTTATATAGACCTTGGAAAAATTTCTGAAGATGTTATACCAAATAAAAAGCTCGATACTGAAGATAGAAACTACAATGAATTAATTGACCAGGGTGAAGATGTAGGACTCGATGGAATTCCTGATGAGGTTGAAAGACAACTTTATCCCGATTTGGGTTCAGATCCAAGTGGTGATAACTTTTTTTTCAATTTGGGTTCAGGAATTTATACTGGAATAAATGGGACAGAAGGAAATGCTTCATTAACAGAAGCTGGTAGATTTCCTGATACAGAGGATTTGAATCGTAATGGGGTTCTGGATATTGTTAATTCTTATTTCCAATATGAAATTCCCCTCGACACTAATACAGCCACAAATTCTTACATTGTTGGTGGTGGTGTTGAAACAAGATGGTATCAATTTAGAATTCCATTAAATGATTTTAAAAAGAAAATAGGGGATCCGAGCTTTACCAATATAGATATGATAAGATTGTGGTTTACTGGAATTAGTGACTCATTACATCTAAGAATTGCAGAATTTAATCTTGTTGGTAATCAGTGGAGAAAAGCAATCAAGGATGATCAAAGAATAAACCTGTCTGTAGTTAATATTGAGGATAATTCTCCTTACTATTATAGCCCGCCAGATGTTGGTCGAGAACTCGATAGAACACAACAAACAACTGGAACAGAGAAAATTTATAAAAACGAGCAATCATTAGCTATTGGAATTAATAACCTGAGATACAAGGAATCTGTTTTTGCTGTTAAGGTTTTATATCGCCCAATGGATGTCTTTAATTATAGAGAAATGAAGCTTTATTATCACGGGGAGAAAGAATTAAAAAATGGTGATATAGTTGTAAGATTCGGAATTGATTCAAGTAACTATTATGAATATCGTGAGCCTATTCGAGAAAAATGGAATAATATTGCAATTAAATTTTCTGATTTAACAGCCATCAAGCAAAAGAGAGATTCAATTAATCAGATAGTAAGAAATCCTGTCCCTGATGGTCCAGAAGGATCATTTTACGGTATGCGAGGCAATCCGAGTTTAACTCAAGTTCAAATGTTTTTGATAGGTGTGATTCACGAAAGGTCAGAAAATCCATCTGATACTTTGAACACACTCAATGGCGAATTATGGGTTAATGAACTTCGTCTTATTGGTGCTGATGATAGAGAGGGCTGGGCTTATACTACAAGTTTCGCGTTAAATTTTGGGGACTTAGTCAGGTTGAACTTTAATTATAGCAGGAGGAATCCATTTTTCCATTCGCTTGAAAGCAGATTTGGTGATAGAGTTTTAAGAACAAACTGGGGATTTTCTGGTTCGATTGATCTTACGAAATTTCTTCCATCGGAAATGAAAAATAGTTCATTAACTCTCAACTATTCAAGAAATGAACAAATTGATAAGCCTCTTTATCTTCCAAATACTGATATTATAGTTGATGAAGCTGTAGAACAATCTTATCAAAGGTTTCTCGAAAAAGGTTATGATGAAGAAAGTGCAAGGAAGGCATCGGAAGGATTAAGAATAGCTTCGCAATCTTTTTCACAAAATGAAAGCTGGTCAATTCCTTCAATAAAAATTTTCATTCCTTCTCAGTTTTTCTTAATCAAAGATATATGGAATAACCTTGGATTTGGATTTAATTTCAGCAGGAGATTTTCAAGGTCACCAGCACTTGAATCACAAAGGGACTGGCAATGGAATTTCACTACACAATATTCTTATATGTTTTCCCCAACAAATTATGTTCAAGGAACTAACATTCCTTTAATCGGTGATTTGTTTGAAATTATAACTGATTTGAAAAATTGGAGATTTTACTATTTACCATCAAACATCGGTATGAATTTTAATGTGAGTCGAAACAGAGCAATTAGTGTTTATCGAACTGATCCTTTTCGACCGAATATTCAAAGAGACTTCAGGGCAAATAGAGGATTTCAATTTGGCTGGAAATTTACTGAAGGCGGGTTCCTTAATCCTTCTTTACTTTATGCCATTGAGTTTGGAAGTAGTTATGCTCATTTGGAAACTTATCTTGATTCAGTTAAGACCGCTTCAGGTCGAGATAGTGTTTTTGAAGTACAAAGACCGGATAGAGTGGTGTTCAGAGATATATTCAAAAGCAATCTTTTTGGAAGAGATTTCTCTTTCAATCAAAGAGTTGAATTTAGAACACAACCAAGATTCCCATCATTACTTAATTTAAATAATTATTTCACTTTACAACTTGGTTATTCAGTTGATTATCGTTGGCAGAATAATTTCCAGCAGGTTGAACTTGGTCGTGCAGCAAGTTTTGCTAATAACATTACTACTGGATTAACAATAAGATGGAAACAAATTTGGGAGCCCCTTTTCAAAGAAACCACACCTCCAACAACTCCTCGAACTCCAACAGTTGATCCAAGAAATCGAAGGCAAATTAGAGACATTCCCGATGATGCTCAACCTAATGAGTATCCAGGAATGAAACAAGAAATTCCTCAACAATCAACAAAAGATACTGTAACCGCAAAACCTTCCTCAATTAAAGTTTTGTTCACGGCTATTAAGTCTGGTGTGCGATGGGCTCTTTTTGATTATGACAATATTACAATCAACTTTACGCAGAGAAATTCTTCAATGAATAATGGTCTTTACGGAATGAATAGCGGTATAACGAACTTCTGGAATTTCTTTATTCCGAACAAAGATGAAAATGGTCCACCGAGATTATATCAATTAGGATTAAGTAATAATCCAGGTAGAAGAGCAAGAAATGGAAATTTAACTGATCAAATTACTCAATCAAATTCAATTGATTTACGAACATCAAGACCATTGTGGGAAGGAGCAAGAATTGACCTTTCTTGGAAGTTAAATTGGAACTTCAATCAAACAACAACAATTCAAACTGATTCGCTTGGCAATGTAAAAGTTACTAATATAGCATCATCAGGTTCAATTGATAGGTCATTTTTAACTCTTCCGCCATTCTTGATTTTCAGTTTCTTCAAAAACGATATTAAAAAGGTTTATGAGTTATATGACCCTGCTTCTCCAAATCCGAAAGAAAATCTTGCCAATGCATTCATTGAAGGTTTTGAAACATTGCCAATTCTCGGTAAACTTCCAATTATGAAGAAATTTAGTAAATATATTCCAAGACCAAATTGGAATTTTACTTGGGATGGATTGGAGAAATATTCAATCTTTAATTCTTTTGCGACTAGAGTTTCGTTGCAACACAATTATCAGTCTTCTTTTGCAAGAGCTTGGAGATTAAATCCTGATGGTGTAGAAGAAACTCAATCTCAAAAGATTACCTATGGTTTTCAACCTTTAATTGGAATGAATATTACATTTAAGCCATGGGGTGGTGGAAATCTTGGTGGCCAATTCAAAATTGGTAATACTGTTTCTTATGATATGGGTATTCAAACTAGAAACATTACTCAGACATTTTCCAGAGATATTTCATTTTCAATTAATTATACTAAGAGTGGATTTGACTTGCCATTTTTAGGAATATCACTGAAAAACGATTTGAACATTTCCATTTCTTATACACAAATGAAGAGCTCTACTATACTTTATGATATGATTAATTTCAGAGAAGAAGGCGTTCCTCAAGATGGAACTATTAGAACAACACTTGAACCAAGAATACGATATGTTATTAGTTCAAGATTAACTATAGCAATTTATTATCGCAGGACACGAGTCGAGCCTGAGGGCGCTTCAAAAATACCTCCTACTACAACAAATGAAGCTGGATTGAACATTAATTTGACAATTTAAGGTCGAAACCTTAAGCTTGAATAACCACAAATTTTTCCTTATTATTGCTTAGAATTTTTGCCCTTAAGGGGCAATTTTTTTTATCTATGAATGAATTATTAGAAAAAATTAAAGAAAGAATTGAACCAGTTTTAGATAAATTAAATGTTTATCTGGTCGATTTGACTTTATCAAGAGTCAAACACGCAAATAAATACATTTTCTTTATTGACAAAGATACCTATGTAACTGTGGATGATTGCTCAATGGTTAGCAGAAAAATTGAGAAAATTCTGATTGAAGAGAATTTTATTTCACCAAGCGATCAAATAGAAGTTTCGTCACCTGGGGTTGATAGACCATTAAAGTTTTTGAGACAGTATCCAAAGCATAAGGAGAAATTTTTCTCTGTAACTTTCAGAAAATTCGATCAAACAATTACAAAGGAACTCATTCTGAAAGATGTAATTGATGAAAAATTGATCTTTGACGATAGAGGCAATCTTTTAGAAATAAATTTTTCTGATATAGTAAAAGCAAAAACATTGGTAAAATTTAAGTAAGAGGTATTCGGTATGAGTCAAGAAATAGTCGAAGCCTTTACCCAGCTCGTTAAAGGTAAGGGAGTTGATAAGGATATATTGATAGGAATTTTTGAGGAAGTCTTTGCAACATTGTTGAGAAAAAAATTCGGTGAGAAAGCTCAGTTCGAAATTATTGTAAATCTGGAAAGGGGAGAAATTCAAATCTTCCTTGAAAAGGAAATAGTCGAAAAGGTTAAAGATCCTAGGACACAAATTTCGCTTGAAGAAGTGAAACAAAAAACTGATGAAGAATTTGAAATTGGAGATATTTACCCTGAAGAAATTGATGTTTCTCAATTTGGAAAATTTTTCGACAGAAGATTAATCAATCAAGCAAAACAACTTTTCAATCAGAAATTAAGAGAAATTGAAAAGGAAATTATTTATAAAGAATATTCACAAAAGATTGGCGATATTGTTGTTGGAGATATATATCAAATTAGAAAGGATGAGATTTTAGTCAATCATAACAAAAATGAATTGATTTTACCCAGAGAGGAACAAATTCCAAAAGAGAAATATCGAAAAGGTGATGTAATTAGAGCGGTTGTAAAAGAAGTAATAAAGGATAAGAAGGGACCAAAAATTATAATTTCTCGTGCTGATAATATGTTTTTGGCTCGATTGTTTGAAATGGAAATTCCAGAAATTTTTGATGGCGTAGTTGAAATAAAGGGAATTGCCCGCGAACCAGGTGAAAGAGCAAAAGTCGCTGTAATTTCAAATGACGAGAGAATTGACCCGGTTGGTGCTTGTGTTGGAATGAAAGGAGTAAGAATTCATTCAATCGTCAAAGAATTGAATAACGAAAATATCGATGTAGTTCCCTGGTATGATGATAAAGAACAATTCTTGAAACGAGCATTTCATCCAGCTAAAATAAAAAAGATTGAAATAGATGAAGCGAATAAGAAAGTCATTATGTGGGCAGATGCGGATCAGATTTCTATGATTGTGGGCAGAGGTGGTCAAAACATTAATTTAATTGGTAAATTGATTGGAATGGATATCGATGTAATTCGCGTTGAAAAACCAATTGAAGAATATGAAGTTGATATTGAGCTTATTGACTTTAAAGATGAACTTGGACAGGATGTTTATGAGAAACTGATAAATGCAGGCTATGATACAGCAGTTGATGTATTAAAAGCAGGTAAAGAAAGAATTAAAGAGATTGAAGGTTTCGATGAGGAAAAAGTTGATGAGATTTTCACTATCTTGAAAGAAGGATTTGAAGAAGAAACTTAATTAGGAAATTTATGTCGGAACAAGGTGCAACAAAAAAACATCAGTTATTTAAGGTAGCTTCGGAAATTAACATCGGTGTGGAACGATTAATTGATTTCTGTAAGAAAGAATTAGGACTCGATGTAAAATCTCCTGCGTCCAAAATTGATGAGGATGCATATCAGAAAATTTTACAAAAGTTCAAAAAAGAAAAGCAATCTGCTGAAGCAAAGGATAAAAAACTCGCTGAACTTAAAGTTAAAAAGGAAGAAAAAACGCAGAAGGCAAAAGAGAAAAAACCCGATAGCTTTTCAATAAGAACTGAGAAAAAGGTTGAAAAACCCACACTAGAAGTTGAAAAAATCGAAAAAGAAATTTCTGAGGTTTTAGATGAAGTTACGAAAGAAACTGTGATAACTGAAGCTGAAAGGAAAGAGGAAGAGGTAAAACTTAAGGAAGTTGATGTTTTTTCAGAAAAAATAGTTGAACAAAAAGCAATTGAAGTAACAGAAGAAGTAAAATCAATTAAAGAAAAAGAACTTATTGGTGATAAAAAACCTGCCGATGAATTAGTTGATAGGAAAGAAGCGGTTGAGAAAGCTTATACTTCGCTCGATGAAATAAAAAACCATCATAAAGGTCCTAAAATACTTGGTAAGATTAAAATTGACGGTGAAAGCGAACGCGAAGAAGTTTTAGAAAAAGAACCACATAAAATTGAAGCTGAAGAAGAAGTTGAGAAAAAATTCAAAAAGAAGAAAAAGCCAAAGAAAAAACAGCTAAGAGAAATACTTAAGAAAAAACAGATTGTTGAAGAAGAACCTTCTAAAGTTAAAAAAGCTAAGAAGAGCAAGATTAAAAGTATTGATGAAAAAGAAGTCGAAATAAGCATTCGAAAAACACTTGAAGCAATGGATGAGTCGTCTCTTTCAATCAGAGCTGCTTTGAGAAAAAAGAAAAAGAAAGAACGACTCGAAGAGATGAAAAAACAGGAGGAAATTTTAGAGAAAGAAAAAACAATTCTCAAAGTTTCTGAATTAATTACAGTTAGAGAGTTTGCTAATTTGATAAATATTTCCTCTTCTGAAATTATCAAAAAGCTTTTTAGTTATGGAATTGTTGCAACAATTAATCAACGACTCGATAAAGATGCAATTCAATTGATCGCAGATGATTTTGGTTATTCCGTTGAGTTTCAAGATGAATCAATTACAACGGTCATTGAAGATGAACCTGATGCTCCTGAGTCTTTAAAGCCGAGACCACCAATTGTTACTATAATGGGGCATGTTGATCATGGTAAAACATCCTTACTTGACTATATAAGAAACACACAGGTAGTTGCAGGTGAAGCTGGTGGAATAACTCAGCATATCGGTGCCTATAAAGTAGAACTTCCAACTGGAAAACAAATTACATTCATCGATACTCCAGGACACGAAGCTTTTACAGCTATGCGTGCTCGAGGTGCAAAAGTTACCGATATTGTTGTCCTCGTTGTTGCAGCAGACGATGCGGTTATGCCTCAAACTATTGAAGCAATCAATCACGCTCAAGCTGCAAGCGTTCCTATTGTTGTTGCAATCAATAAAATTGATAAACCCACAGCAAATCCTGAAAGAATTCGCCAGCAATTAGCCGAGAAGAATGTCCTTGTTGAAGAATATGGTGGTAGATATCAATCGGTTGAAATTTCAGCTAAAACTGGACAAGGTGTTGATCTTTTGCTGGAAAAAATTCTAATAGAAGCTGAGTTACTTGACTTAAAAGCAAACCCAGATAGAAGAGCAAGAGGATATGTTTTAGAAGTTAAACTTGAGAAGGGACTAGGTATAGTAGCAAATATCTTAGTTTTAAAAGGGACGCTGAAAGTTAATGACCCATTCGTTGCCGGAGTAGCTTATGGTCGTGTTCGTGCAATGTTTGATGAACGAATGAAAAGAATAACTGAAGTTCCGCCTTCAACTCCTGTCCAAATTTTAGGTTTTGATGAAATGCCTCAAGCTGGCGATGAGTTTGTTTGTGTTGAATCTGAAAAAGTTGCAAGAGAAATTGCCACGAAAAGAATGCAAATTAAACGAGAACAAGAACTCAGAGCTATAAGGCACATTACACTTGAAGATATTTCTAAAAGTGCTAAGCTTGGTCAAGTTAAAGATTTAAGACTTATCGTCAAAGGTGATGTTGATGGTTCGGTTGAAGCTCTTTCCGATGCATTACTAAAACTTTCTAATGAAGAGGTTAAGATTGAAGTAATTCACAAAGGCGTTGGTGCAATTACAGAAACTGATGTTAACCTTGCTCTTGCATCAGAAGCTATTATAATTGGATTTCATGTTAGACCGAACCTTGAAGCAAGAAAGCTCGCAGAAAAAGAAAAAGTTGATATCAGACTCTACAACATTATTTATGATGCAATTAATGACATAAAGAACGCTATCGTTGGAATGCTTGAACCAGAAATTAGTGAAGAGATAACTGCAACCGTTGAAGTCCGTGAAGTCTTCAAAATTTCTGGAGTTGGAACTGTTGCCGGTTGTTATGTAAAAGACGGAAAGATTCAACGCAGTAACAAGGTTCGTGTTGTTAGAAATGGAATTGTAATTTTCACTGGAGAAATTGAAAGCCTAAAACGCTTCAAGGATGATGTTAGAGAGGTTGAGGCAAATAAAGAATGCGGAATTAAGATTGCCAATTTTAATGATATCAAAGTTGATGATATAATTGAAGCATTCAAAGTTGTGGAAAAGCAGAGAACTTTAGAAAATGTCGGTAAGAACTGAAAAAGTTGCTGAGCTTATCAAAAAAGAATTGAGTATGATTTTATTGCGGGAAACAAACGATCCCGCACTCGGATTTGTGACTATTACTTCAGTCAAAGTTTCTGGTGATTTGCAGAACGCCAAGGTTTACATTTCAATTTTTGATGAGGATAAGAGGAAAATTACTCTTGAAAGATTAAATCACGCTAAGGGACACTTTCGTTCAAAACTTGCTGGTAGAATCAAAATTAGAAGAATACCAGAGATTTCTTTCTTTTATGACGATACCCTTGATTATGTTGATAACATCAATAGATTGATTAAAAAAATTCATGAAGATGATAACAAAGAAGACAATTGATTTGAATGATGTGAATTTTAATGAAGGTGCTGTCATTTTGATTAATAAACCTGAAGGTTGGACTTCTTTCAAGGTCGTTGATAAAGTTAGAAAAATTTTGAAGGTAAAGAAGATTGGTCATGCTGGAACTTTAGACCCAAAAGCTTCAGGACTTTTAATTTTATGCACTGGTAAACTAACCAAATTTATCGAGGGATTTCAGAATCAAGTCAAAGTGTATCGTGGGAAGATTCAATTCGGAAAAACGACACCAACATTGGATATGGAATCAATCAATCAGGCAAGTGAGGAAAAAGATATTTCTTATTTGACTTTAGATTTAATTAAAGAAAAAGCAAAAGAATTTGTGGGAGTGATTAAACAAATTCCACCAGCTTATTCTGCAATTTGGATGGATGGAAAAAGAGCTTATGAGCTTGCTAGAAAAGGAAAAGAGGTAAAGCTTAAACCAAGAGAAGTTGAAATATATAAATTTGAAATTTTGGATTATGTTTCACCATTTGCTGAATTTGAAGTTGTTTGTTCGAAAGGAACTTATATCAGATCATTAGCTAATGATTTAGGTCAAAAACTTGGATGTGGCGCTTTCCTGTTTCAACTCGAGAGAACCAAAATTGGAAATTTTTGTGTGGAAGATGCTCTTGATGTAGAAGAATTAAAGAAACTAATTCAAAAGAGTTTGAACTGATGAATATTTACCGCAACATAAATGAACTAACAAAAGATAAGAATACGATCCTAACAGTCGGAACTTTTGATGGAGTTCATCTCGGCCACCAAAAAATAATTAACGAGATGATTTATCAATCCGCTGAGCATAGTTGTCGAAACTTTGTAATTACTTTTGAACCACATCCGCAATTTGTTTTATCAGAAGATAATTCAATTAAATTATTGACAACTCTTGAAGAAAAAATTGAATACTTAAAATATCTTGGGGTTCAGAATGTTTTAATCATTAATTTTACCAGAGAATTTTCGCAAATCAATTTCAAAACATTTGTTGAAGAATATCTTGTAGATAAAATTGGGCTTCATACGATTGTTGTGGGAACTGACCACCATTTTGGAAAAAATCGTGAAGGTAATCCAGAGGTATTGACTGAATTAGGTAAATATTTTGATTTCAATGTCGTCAAAGTTGAACCATTAATATTAGATGGGCAAAAAATTAGCAGTACAAGAATAAGAAAAGCTCTGTTAACTGGTAATGTTAATTTTGCCAATGAAATGCTGGGTAAAAAATATAGTCTCAAAGGTAAAGTTATCAAAGGTGATAAGAGAGGAATGCAAATAGGATATCCGACAGCAAACATTGAAGTAGAGAACAAAGATAAATTAATACCTGCTCGTGGAGTTTATTTTGTTGAAGTTGATTTGATTTATAAAAATTTTTATGGAATGATGAATATTGGTTTTAGACCAACTTTTAATAATGCGAGTGAGCTTATACCTGAAGTTCACATTTTTTATTTTGATAGAACTATTTATGGGGAACCTATTACAATTAGATTTATTGAGAAATTGAGAGATGAGAAAAAATTTAATTCAATTGACGAATTAAAAAATCAACTTCAGATTGATAAACAAGAGTGTTTCAAACGAATTGATGCAATACATTCACTCAAGTAGTAAATGAATCATTAACAATTAATACTGGTTAAGTCTGGTATTATATTAAAAGAAAGGAGTAAGTCTATGTTAACAAAAGAGCAAAAAAAGGAAATCATTTTGAAATATGGTGGAAGTGAAAAAAACACTGGCGCACCAGAAGTTCAAATTGCAATTCTTACTGCAAGAATTAATGAATTAACTCAACATTTTGAAGAACATAAGAAAGATAAACACTCCCGAATGGGATTAATCAAAATGGTTGGTAAAAGAAGAAGACTTCTTAGATATCTGATGAACAAAGACATTGAAAGGTATCGAAAGATAGTCGAAGAATTAAATTTAAGAAAGTAAAATGGTTACAAAAATGATTGTTCTAAAAGAAATTGAATTAAATGGCAAAACATTCTCACTTGAAGTAGGAAGGTTTGCTCGTCAGGCAAATGGCGCTGTGATGGCAAGTTTTGGAGATACAAAAGTTCTCGCCGTTGCAGTTGCTGCTGATGAGCAAGTCATTGGACAGGATTTTCTACCACTTTCAGTTGAATACAGAGAAAAGTATTCAGCGATTGGAAAAATTCCGGGTGGTTTTATCAAAAGAGAAGGAAAACCAACTGAAAAGGAAATTCTTTCCGCACGATTAATTGATAGACCAATTCGACCACTCTTCCCCAAAGGATATATGACCGAAACTCAGGTCGTTGTTCAAGTTTATTCATCAGATCAAGAACACGATCCTGATGTAATTGGCGCAGTTGGTGCCTCAGCTGCTCTTGCAATTTCAGATATTCCTTTCGAAGGGCCAATTGGTGAAGTTCGTGTTTGTTTGCTTGATGACCAATTCATTGTAAATCCAACATACAAAGAAATTGAAGATGCGAAACTCGAAATTGTCGTCGCTGGAACTGAAGATTCAATACTTATGGTTGAAGGCGAAGCCCGTGAAGTATCAGAAGAAACTATGTTGGAAGCGATTAAATTCGGACACGAGTATATCAAGCAACTTGTTGCTTTGCAAAAAGAATTGGTAGAAGAAATAGGAAAACCAAAGAGAGATGTCCAAGTATTTCCTGAAGAAGAGGAAATAGTTAAATCTGTTCGTGAACTTTGTTATGATAGAATAAATCAAGTAATTCACACACCTTCTTCTAAGGAAGTTAGAAGAGATAATCTTAAGCAAATCAATCTTGAAACTATCGAAGCACTTAAAGAAAAATTTCCTGAGAGAGAATTTCTTATTAAATCCGCAATTCATGACCTTGAGCGTGAATTGATGAGAAAAATGATTTTAGAAGAAGGTTTAAGACTTGATGGTCGGAGTACAAGAGATATTAGACCAATTCATTGCGAAGTAGGATTGTTGCCCAGAACACACGGTTCATCTTTATTTACAAGAGGAGAAACACAAAGTTTAACGACACTCACACTTGGAACAAAATTAGATGAACAACTTGTCGAAGGCTTATTACCGGAAGAGACAACTAAAAGATTTATGCTTCATTATAATTTCCCTGCCTTTAGTGTTGGTGAAGTTGGAAGATATACTGGACCTGGAAGAAGGGAAATTGGACACGGGAATCTTGCTGAAAGATCATTAAAAAATCTTTTGCCCAAAGATGAAGAATTTCCTTATACGATTAGAATCGTGTCTGATATTCTTGAATCAAATGGTTCTTCATCGATGGCGACTGTATGCGCTGGTTCATTAGCTTTGATGGATGGAGGTGTTCCACTTAAAAAACCTGTTGCAGGCATTGCAATGGGATTAATTCTTGAAAATGACCAATATAAAATCTTGAGCGATATTCTCGGTGATGAAGATCATCTTGGAGATATGGACTTCAAAGTTGCTGGAACTGAGGATGGAATTACTGGCTTCCAGATGGATATAAAAGTCAAAGGTATTTCTTATCAAATAATGGCTGAGGCTCTAGCACAGGCAAAAGAAGGAAGATTGTTTATTCTCTCTAAAATGAATGAAACTCTTTCTGCTCCAAGATCACAAATTTCAAAGTATGCACCACACCTTGTTCAAATCAAGATACCAATTGACAAGATTGGTGCTGTGATTGGACCAAGTGGAAAAATCATTCAAGCAATTCAAAGAGATACTAAGACCGAAATTGCAATTGAGGAAGATGGTGTTGTAAACATTGCTTCAACTAGTGAAGAAGGAATTGAAGAAGCAATTTCAAGAATTAGATTATTGACTGAGCCACCACAGATTGGCAAGGTTTATAAAGCAACTGTGAAAAGAATTGTCGAATTTGGTGCGTTTGTGGAAATTGCTCCCGGTGTGGAAGGATTACTTCATATCTCACAAATTGACCATAAAAAAGTAAACAAGATTGAAGATTACTTTAAGGTTGGTGAGAAAATTGAAGTCAAACTAATTAAAATTGAAGATAACGGAAGATTAGCCTTCAGTAGAAAGATTTTAATTCCACCACCTGTGTCGCCACAACCTCCAAAAAGGTAAAAAAATGAATTCACTTTATGTTTGGAAATGAATTAAGAACATTTGATTTTTTCAAAAGCTTAATAGATTTAGTAAGGTTAAGTGCCGAGAGTAAAATTCATCAAATGAAGAAAGAGTTTGTGGGTTGTCTCTCTTTCATTTTTAATTCTTTGGCTTATTTAATGAAGAGAGGTTTCCTTAGAAAAAGTTTTACAGAACACTCTAAAAAGAAAATTTTTAAACTGAACTTCTTTGATTTTTCATATAAAATTTTATACAAATTTTTACCATTTAAAAAAACAAAAAAGTTTTCAACTATTCGAAGGCAAAAAAATTTTCTGAAAAAGAGTTTTTATCTTTCCTTAAAACGATCAAAATGGATTTTTCAAAAATTACTAAAGGTTCAAACAAGAAAAAGGTTTTTGTTAATTTATGAACAAAGAAATTATTATCAACACAATTGGCGACGAAACTCGCATAGCAATTACAGAAGGTGGATTGCTGACAGAGTACTTTGTCGAACAGTCCGATTCACAACGGTCGGTTGGAAATATTTATCTCGGTCGTGTTGCTAAAGTAATTCCCGGTATTAAGGCTGCATTTATTGATGTCGGGCATAAACAAGATGCGTTTCTCCATTTCTCTGACATTGATCCCAAGATTGAAGAGCTTAATACATTGATTGGCGATGAAGACTCTGATCTTGATATAGATGATGAAGATGAAGAAAACAATCACGATAAAAATTCGGTTACAACTCAATCGAGTTATCAGCGATCAATTCAAAATATTCCGAAGCTAGAAAAAGGGAAAGAAATTATCGTTCAGGTTACAAAAGAACCTGTTGGAAATAAGGGGTTTCGTGTAACTACAAGAATTACTTTACCAGGAAGATTTTTAGTTCTTCTTCCTTTTGATAACAAAATTGGTGTATCGAAAAAAATTCATGATCCGAGAAAGCGAAAAAGATTAAGAAAAATTGTTCGCTCAATAATTCCAGCTGGGTTTGGTGTTGTTGTTAGAACAGTTGCTGCTAATGAAGATGAAGGAACAATTAGAGAAGAACTCAATCGTTTGTTAGATACTTGGAAGGAAATTGAGCAAACGATTAAAAACGAGAAAGCACCAGCACTTGTTTACAAAGATGCAAGCACAACATCGAGTGTAATTCGTGATTTATTCAATTATGAAGTTTCTAAAATTATAGTTGATTCGAAGAAAATATATAAGCAGTTGAGAGATTACTTAAATCAAGTTCATCCCAATCTGGAAGATAGAATTGAGCTCTACAAAGGAAAAGAACCAATTTTTAATGTATTTGGGATTGAGCCTCAACTGAGAATTGCAATGTCTCGAAAAGTTTCTTTGCCAAGTGGTGGGCACATTGTGATTGATCAAACTGAAGCTATGACTGTAATTGATGTTAATACCGGAAAATATGCTGCATCAATGCATCAGGAAATAAATTCGCTAAAAATTAATCTCGAAGCGGCGAGGGAAATTTGCCGACAGGTGAGATTAAGAGACATTGGTGGAATAATAATTATTGATTTCATTGATCTTGAAGAAGAAAAAAATAAAAAGAAAGTTTTTGATGAATTAAAAAAAGAATTTAGAAAAGATCGAGCAAAAGTTTCTATCCTTCCAATGACTGAATTTGGATTGATACAGATTACAAGGCAACGGGTTAGAAAAAGCATCTTTCAAAGGACAAGGGATGTTTGCCCAACTTGTGGTGGAACTGGTATTTTGATTTCAAAAGAGAGCCTGTTAAAAGATATTGAACACTGGTTAAGAAGATTTAAGCTGGGCAAGATCTTACCAAAGGTTGTTTTGAAAATTAATCCATTTCTTGAAAATGTAATTTTGAAGGGCTTCTTTCCTAGATACATTCGCTGGCGTATCAAATTCCGTATTCGTCTTTATGTTGAATTAGATGTTTCTTTAAAAGTTGATGAGTTCAGATTTTATGATCCAGTGACTGGAAGAGATGTTACAACTGATTATTAATCTTTAGTATTCTCTATCGTTAATTATCCGTAATCCTTAGCTTGTAATTAGATAAGAACAGTACATTATAAGATTTTGAAATTTCCCGATTGAGTGGCTGACTAAAAATAATCTTTGATATAAAACTTAGATTTAAAGTGTTTGATTTATCGCTAAAATGTCAAACTTCGATCTCTCATAAAGCTCGGTATAAACTATCTCAGCCTGACAATTTATAATTTTTTAGACAGCTCCTAGTTGATTTGTTTGCCTTTCTCATAAAAAATACAATCAATGGAAAACATTTTATTATAAAACAAGATTTGTCACTACATTCAAAATGATAAACTTAGATTTAAAAGAATTAAATAATTATGGAACGGATTTTTTTCTAATCGTGTCTATTAAACTCATTTAACCAATAATTTATGTCGTCATTTATGGGATCTGGCTTTTCAGAATTTTTTGAAGGAAATTTTGTTTTATCTAATTTTTGTATAAAATCTTTTGAACTCATAACCTGACATTCATTTAACTTTGCTTTATTCTTTAATTCAATGTCATTGGTTACGATAATCAAATTTCTTTTATTCTTTTGTTTCTCAATTGTAATTAAAATTGTTTCATCGGCTGTTTTGTTCTTTGCATATTTTACTTCAACATTCTTACTTACCTTTTGGTGAGAATGAACAAAATTAAATCCATCGAGGAAAATAATTGCCCGATTATCCCTATCTCTCAAAAAATCAATTACTTTCTGAACTAATAAGTCTTTTGCTCTTTCTGTGTCTTCTTTAAATAACTTATCCCAATTTTTTTCTGCTCTAAGTACATTGTTACCGTCAATTAAGTAAGTTTTCATTTTATTTTTCCTTATCGAGCAAATACGCCGCCCTGTTTTGTGACTTTCAAATCTTGTAGTTGTGGAGCTTTAACTCGAATTTCTAATCTATAACCACGATAAAATCCCGTCGGATACCAATCGAAATTCATATTCCAACAATGTAAATCCCTGGAAATTCTTACAGTCGGTGCTGTTAATTTTTTCTGTTCAAAATCATATCCACCATTTACTGAAAATTTCCATTGAGTAGTCAAATTAAAACTAAGAGCAAAATTCATATTAGCTGTTCTGTAAACAAAGTTAGGGGTGGGCTTGTTAATCGAATAAGAAAAACCGAGAGATAGATTCCAGGGAATTGAATAATCAGGTATTTCTTCTCTTCTGATTTGTGTAATAAATCCAGCAGGAACATTTTCTGCAACATCTGTTGTATCTTCTTGCGCAACTTTTTCTTTTGTTTTAAGTTGTTCGCCACTAAGATTTAGATTTAAGCTCAAATTCATATTCGTTAATCGAGCGAGACCAAAACCTTCACTAATCATTAGCTTGTTAACTCTTTGTCTTAAATTTAAATCATAAACATAAGGGTCATAAGTTAATCCACCATTTACGCTAAGAAAAGTCCCTACATTTGAATAAAAACTGATATTGATATTTGAAAGACGAAATTCGCTTGCAGCAAAGTTATAGGCAACACTGGCATTTAAGTTCATTAATTGAATTTTTCTATCTTGTTGTACTGTATCAGATTTTGATGGTTTAATTTTCATCTCGAAGTTGTTTCCGATGTTAAGTCCCATGCTTTGCACTTCACCAATGCCTGGGCCACCAAAGATTTCTCTTTCATAGTAACTGTATTTTACAACTTGTCCTTTTGAATTGGTGTATGTCCCAAAATATCCCCATTGTGGCTTGGAGAAATCTGGTTGATATGAATAATTTAATGATGGAGTAAAAGTATGCCTGAAAGCTGTTATTCCAAAAATATTAGGTCTCATTATTCCATAAATTTTTGTATTAATGCCAGTGCTGATTCTAAATGTTCTTACCGCACTTAATTTTTTTACATCGTTTGTAACTATAGAATCCTGACCTGTTGAACTTACATAAGCAATTTTTTCAATCCGTTTGTTATACCAATTTTCAGTGTAGCTTATAGAATTTGTGATATTAAAGTATCCCCATTTGTTCGATATGAAGGCAGATGCATTATGATTAACTCCGCCACGAATTTTAATATTTCGATTTATAACTTCCCTTCTATTTGAAAATTGAAGTCCATAGTTAATTCCAATTTTCTCATACCAAGCTTCTTCGAGCAATTTCCCTTCTTTGATTTTTTTCTTAATGTCTTTTTTGAATGGATAAAATGGCTGAAACGAAACTCTTAGATCAGGGATGTTCTCTCTAATGTCGCCAGTTCTAAGATTTTGATTTCTGTTATAATAAAGAGAGAGGTTAATTCCTTCATCTTCAAATCTTTTAGAATAACTTGCTGATGAATTAACCTGATCGTTTAAGATTTCATATAATGTTGAACTTTTATTTTGAAAATAACTATTTGATAAAAAATTAAGATTGATGTTAATTCTTGATGTTGGGTCAATTTCCTGATTATGGCCAAAGTAAATTCTATATTCTTTTCTTCTGTTGTAATCTGGATCAGATGGTTCGCCATAATCGTTATCAACATAAGAAAGTTCGAGTTGCCCATTAAAATCATATCGTTTAATGTAACGGTATCTCGAATTAATTGCGTATCCACCTTTTGTATAAAAATCACCAAAGACAGCAAAGTCCATATAATCACTAATTGCCCAGAAATATCCGAGATTTGAAAGATACCTTCCTAAATCTTCACGATAACCAAATGCTGGTGTAATTATTCCACTTCTTCTGCCAGATTGATTAGGAAATACAGCAAAAGGAAGTGGAATAGGAAATGGAATGTTCTCTACATAAAACCATATCCATTTCGCTATAATTTGATTTTGGTGAATTATTTTCATCTCAGGGCTGAAGAAATGAAAATGAGGTTCTTCAGCGTCGCAAGTTGTATAAATTCCATCTCTTACTAAATATACTTTGCTTTCAATCTTTTTAATTCTTTCACCGTAGTAAACTTGTCCGTCGCTTTCAGACTGAGCGTGTGAAATTGAACCTTGTTGAGTTCTGAAATTATATCTAATCTCTGTCCCTTTGTATTCTTCCCCTGCATCTTTTAAGATTGGTGGATTTATTATGACTTGCTTATTTGTATCTACAGTATCTCTTCCATACTTACCGTAAGCTCTCAAAATGCTCAGGTTCCAATCAATATCAATTTGAGCAGATTTTAAGTCCATTGTTTTGTATTTGATTTCAGAATTTCCATACAAAAACATTTTACGGTTCTTAATGTTGTAAATAATTGAATCGGACGAAGAATAAAATATTACATCATCAACCGAAGATTTTTTTCTAGTTGTATCTGAAATGATAGTAGTATCTTGTTGAGAAAGTAAATCAACAACAACAAATAGAAAAACGAAAACAATTAGAACTTTTTTCATTTTCTTTTCTGATTACTTAAGACCAAAGATGAAGCTCCCAAAATACCCGCTTTGTTTTTCAATTGAGCAGAAATGACTTTCACATCTTTTACAATTTCTTTTATTCCATGTTCTTTAATCGAATTTTCAATTGCCTTAAGCAAAACGGGTCCAGCATTTGAAACACCACCACCAATTATGAAATGTTTAACATCAAGAATATTGGCAATATTCGCTAGACCAATTCCAATATAATATCCTGTTTCTCTAAGAATTTTTATTGCAAGTTCATCTCCTTTTTTAGCAGCTTCATTAATTATTTTTGGTTCAATGTTTTCAAGATTATGCTCAACAAGTTGGAGAATTAATGAATCTGGATATTCGTGGAGTTTTTGAATCGTTCTTTGTTTGATGTAATTATTTCCAGCATAAGCTTCAATACAACCTCTTTTGCCGCACTTACAATAAGGACCGGAATAATCAATTGTTATGTGGCCAATTTCGCCGGCACCGCCACTTTCACCTCGAAAGAGTTTTCCATTTAGAATAAGCCCGCCTCCAACTCCAGTTCCTAATGTAACCATAACAAAACTTTTAATTTTTCTTCCACGACCAAAGAATAATTCTCCAAGAGCAGCACAATTCGCATCATTATCAATAAAAACTGGATAACCAAATTTGAGAAGTTTTTTGCTTACTTGAACATTTTTCCAGTTATTAAAATTTGGTGCGGAAGTTACAATTCCTTTCTCAGCATCTACTTTGCCTGGGAAACCGATTCCAATTCCTTCAATTTGATTTGATGAAACTTGTTTAAGGAATTGACTAATTCCAAGTTGTACTTGACTTAAAACTTTTTTTGGATTCTCAAAAGCGAAAGTTGGCAAAGAAAATTCGTGATAAATTTTGTTATTTTTTACAAGCCCGAATTTGATTGATGTTCCGCCAACATCAATTCCAATTATAAACTTCTTCATCTTTGTCAATTTAACTTTCCTTTAATCATACAAATTTAATTAATTGAAAATGATTGATGAGATGAATGATTTTATTTTGATTAGTTGAGAGATGTGAAACTTATTTTCATGATATTCTGAATGAAAAAATGTTTCCTTTACACGAAGCATTAAATTTTTTTATTTAGAATTATTTTGACTCTTCATTACCAAAAAGATTACCATTCAGCACCAGCTAGATGAATTGCATTGAATAAAAACTTAAATGTTCCAAATGTTTGATGTCTGTTTTGAACTTTAAATCCAATTAAAATTACATTTCCTTTTTTCTGT
>Ga0209809_1000503_pt1 | contig 35669 bp, 31 predicted proteins | sample YNPMSTMetaG_FD_186172 | JGI IMG/M metagenome (GOLD analysis project Ga0209809, IMG submission 186172) | Anoxygenic and chlorotrophic microbial mat microbial communities from Yellowstone National Park, USA - YNP MS-T MetaG (SPAdes) (version 2) ...
TATAATCCCTCTGGGTCTTGCCGCGAAGCGTGCGGTTGGAAAGGAGGGAAGCATGCAGATCGCGCCTGGCATTTTCAAGGCGTATGATATTCGCGGGATCTATCCGACGGAATTGAACGAAGAGGGTGCGTATGCGATTGGTCGCGCGTTTGTGACATTCCTTCAGGCGCGCGAGGTCATTGTTGGTTACGATATGCGCCTGTCAGGACCGTCTATCTTCGACGCAGTCACGCGCGGCATCATGGATCAGGGCGCCGACGTGGTGAACATCGGGCTGGTCAGCACCGACCAGTACTATTTCGCCTGCACCAGGCTCGGCTTGCCAGGAATGATGGTCACGGCGTCACACAATCCGAAGCAGTACAATGGCTTCAAGATGGTGCGCCAGATGCCATACCTGCTCAGCGGCACCGAAGGCATCCAGGATCTGCGGCGCATTGTTGAGAACGATGCTTACGCGCCGACGACACGCACCGGCAACATGCGCGCACTCGATCTATCGGACGAGTTCGTTAAGTTTGTTCTCGGGTTGATCCAGATTGACCTTCTGGAACGCCGACGGCTCAAAATCATCGCCGATACCGGCAATGGCACTGTTGGACCCATCCTCCAGCGCGTGTACGGGCGCCTGCCGATCGATTTTATCGGAATGTATCTGGAGCCAGATGGCAACCTGCCGAACCATGGTCTCGACCCGCTGATGCCAGAAAATCGCGCCGAACTCGAGCGGCGTGTCGTTGAAGAGGGGGCGGATGCCGGGTTTGCCTTCGATGGCGACGGCGATCGTTTCTTTGTCATCGACGACCGCGGGCGTTTCATTTCGGGCGACTTTCTGACCGCACTCCTAGGACGCTACCTGCTCCAACGCGCACCTGGCAGCAAGATTGTCTACGATGTGCGCGCATCGTGGGCAGTGCGCGACCTGATCAGTGCCGCTGGCGGTATACCGCTGATTGAGCGTGTCGGGCATGCGTTCATCAAGCGCCGCATGGCGAACGAGAACGCCCTCTTTGGCGGCGAAGTATCCGGGCACTACTACTTCCGTGATTTCAATTTCGCCGATTCGGGCATTATTCCATCGTTGCTAGTCATGGAAATGCTGGCTGGCAGCAATCAGTCACTCTCGGCGATGCTGGCGCCACTGGAAGAGAAGTATTTCATTTCCGGCGAGATTAACTCGACAGTCGCCAACCCGAAGGAGCGTCTCGAAGCACTGGCAGCCGCATATGCCGATGGCGTCATCGAATGGATCGATGGCATCTCGGTCACATACCCGACGTGGCACATGAACGTGCGCGCATCGAACACTGAGCCGCTCATTCGTCTGAATCTGGAAGCCACCACGCGCGAGGAAATGGAACGCCGCCGTGACGAGGTGCTGGCAATTATTCGGGGATGACCAGGGATATTGAGCGTTGACGTTGAAGGTTGAAGGTTGAACGTTGAGCGTTGAAGGTCGAACGTACTGTTCGCTTATTTTTTTACGGATGGCTTCCTGATGCGATCTGCGACTTGACAAAGAACAACCTGGCTGCGAGGACGCACCCGTTTTATGGCATCAGGAAGCCTTGCATGAAAACAAGCGAACCGAGAGTTGAACGTTCCAACGTTCAACATTCGAATCCGGTTGCATTGGACGCCGATGATTGTTACAATAAGTACATTGCAAAAAGGGTATATCACCGCAGAGACGTAGCGTTCGCAGAGACGGCTTCCGTATCACGTCACGCACCCGTATGTTGCGCTGTGCACTCACTCTCTGCGTGCTCGACGTCTCAGCGGTGAGTTCTTGCAGCGAAGTCTACAATAGAAGTAGGAAAGTTTTGCTTCATGGGGACGTGGCGGAACCGGCAGACGCGCAAGTCTTAGGAACTTGTGGAGCAATCCGTGAGGGTTCGAGTCCCTCCGTCCCCACCAGGCTCTGTTGAGATTCGACAACTGGAGTGTATCCTCAGTTGGCGTGAATTTCGCGTTTTTCCGCATTGAAATGCGTTATATGCCGGATTCGTAGCCCAACGTTCGCGCTTGACTCTCTCCATTGAACTCTCTATAATTGCTAACGATTAAGATTGTGAAAAATGGCGCGGCGTTCGGCGAGGATCGTTAGCCATGCGAATCAAAACGCCAGTTGAATATGAAAGCGTAAGCGGCACAGTGATGTATCACGCTGTGCCGCTTTCATTTCTGTAATAAATGCGGATGCCAGGCGCTGCGGCACGGTCGCGCCTGCCTGTAATAGATGAGGAGGCAGATATGCATTCGGACTTGATTGGAAAGATCGAAAAAGCTCGGCGTTACGCGCAGGAACCGGAGCGCATCGCACTTGACGAATTGACCGTTCGTTTCCATGGCGGCAACAACGATCACATTGTTCAACTTGCGAATGGACGCTGGGCTTGCGACTGTGATGTGTTTCGTTTGCGCGGAGTGTGCGCTCACGTTATGACCCTGCAAAAGGCGCTGGAGCCAATGCTGTCGGCTGAAGCGCGTGATCCGGGTCCCGTTATTATCCATTCTGAATTGATCAGTATGATCGAGAAGTCGCGCCGCTACCTGCACGAACTGGATCGTATCGAGATTTTGTCACTGCGTGCGCGCTTCCGTGGTAATAACAACGACCACACGTTGATGTTGACCGACACCGGATGGTCGTGCGATTGTTCAACGTTCCGTGTATGGAATACCTGTGCGCATGTTATGGCGCTTCAGCGTATTCTTGCGCCAATGCTGCCCACTGTCGCCCGTGAGGCGGGTACGATTATTGTCGAAGATCATCTGGTTAGTGCCTTGAATTGACCACGTTGAGCCAGTGATGTCATCCCCGCCCATACTTGGGCGGGGATTTTGTTATGAAAGGAGAACGAATGACCCTGGTTATCGCTCATCGCGGCGCATCAGCCTACGCGCCAGAGAATACACTGCGCGCATTTGAACTTGCCGTGCGTCAGGGCGCCGATATGTGCGAACTGGATGTGCAGCGAACAGCGGACGGCGTGCTAGTGGTGTTTCATGATGATACAACAGACCGTTGGGAGGCGCAGGGACGACCGGTAGCGCACTGCACCCTCGCCGATCTGCGTCGGCTCGACATTGGCGGCGAACGTGTCGCAACTCTGGTTGAGGTGTGCGCATTCGCGCGCGAATGTGGATTACAGTTGAATGTTGAGATCAAAGGCATCGGTATTGGCGGCGAGGTGGTGCGTCTGTTACGCAACGAACGGGTGATCGACCAGGTGCTGATTTCATCATTCTGGCCCGCAGCACTGGCTGAGGTGGCTGCTGTTGCACCCGATCTGCCGCGCGCCTATCTGATGGGCATCCCCACCCTTCGCCCCGATGTGCGCCTGCGCGAAAGCTGGCCCTTCCTGGATCTCAAGAAAGCCGGGGTTGTGGCATGGCACCCTGCGTATCAGATTCCGTTGCTTGATCACATCCTGCCGCTCGTGCGTCGTGCGGGGTACCGCGTCAATGTCTGGACGGTCAACGATCCCGATGAGATGCGGCGCTTTGTGTTGCTCGGCGCCGATGGAATCATCACCGACGCGCCTGATGTGCTGCGGCGCGTGCTGAACACACACTTGACGTAATTAACGTGATCGTTTATATTCGGTAAACGGTGAGTGTACGCTCGCTCAATTGGCACATGTTTGTAACGACGTAGTAACCAATGGCGCACCATTCGTTTGCAATTTTTAACACCTTATGGTACACTCGCCCCGTCGTGCTATCCGTTACTGATATGCTCTGTTTTGTGCGTGGTTCAATCGGTCCTGCAGGATCAGGTTGCACCTAGCGCATGGTTCAGGGCATACCGCCAGGAGATGCTCCATGATTGAGCAAAGTCATCGGGGTATGACGTCGGACCCATACAGCCTTGAGTCGCTGCAACGACGAGCCCTCGCCAGACGGCGACAACGAGCATTGTTCACCAGCATCTTTGCAACTCGATGGCAAACAGTTCGGTCTACCTTGTTCACTCATCCTACTTCCCTCCTCTCACGGATTCCATCTCGTGTTGTACTGCACGCGCTAGTTGCTCTTCTCCTTCCCGTCGCGATGCTGCTGTCGCAGCTTCGCCCTGGTGTGCTGACTCCAACAGTTTCTGTGCCCGCTGTGCCGCAGGAGGGGAGTGAGTTGACTGTGCCGCTCGCGCCAGTCGATCTTGACGCTGCGATTGGCGATCCGCCGCTTGAAGAGACTGCCGATCTCCCAGTACCGCTTTCGCTGATTTCACGCAGCGAGGCGCTGGCGCCGATTGTCGTTCCGGCAACGATTGCAGTTGAGCGCGCATTTCTACGCAATGGTCCCGGAACCAACTACGATGCAGTCGGGCGTATTTCGGGTGCAACGCCGGTACAGGTCATCGGTCGCTACGGCGACTGGTTCCAGGTTCGCGAACGGGTTGATGGTCCAATCTACTGGATTTCGGGAGAAGTGCTCACTATCTCAGAAGCAGCGTCGTTCACGCTGTTCGAGGTGCAAGAGAGCGCCATTCCGCCGCCGCCACCGCCCAAGATCGCAACCGTGCGCGAAGACGGCTTGCAACTACGCGATGGTCCCGGAACGCATTATGTGCCGATCACAAGCCTAAAACGGAACACGCAGGTCGAACTGTACGAAATCTATCAGGACTGGTTCCACGTTGGTGCTCCCGGTGGACTGGATGGATGGGTCAAGGCAGAGTTCCTGAATGTCGATCCATCTGTGGTCAGGCGCCTGCTTGTTGCCGAAACAATTCCCGATCCGAATCCGGCACTGGTGGGTGTGATCGCTGAGAATAGCGTCAACCTGCGCAAAGGTCCCGACTCGCGCTATGACCGGGTTGGTCGGATCGATGCTGGCGTGCAGGTCAATCTGATCGGCAAGCATAAGGACTGGTTGCGGGTGCAATTGCCTGACGGCACGAAAGCCTGGGTATTCCGTGATCTGGTGAACACAACGGCGCATGTGCTGCGACGAGTACCGGTCAGCCGCGACTTCCCGGCGCTGCCGGTGAGTGGCAGGCGCCCTGGCGCCAGTCCGGGTCTGGCAAACATTGCCGCCAGTGGTGATGTTGCCAGTTTTGCAGTACAGTTTGTGGGAGCGCGCTACCGCTGGGGCGGCTCAAGCCCATCGACTGGCTTCGATTGCAGTGGTTTCACCAGTTATGTCTATCGTCAGTTTGGTGTCAACCTGCCGCGCAGCGCTGCTGCGCAGTTCAACACTGCGTATGGTGCGTCGGTCGGCTCGATGGAAAATCTGGCGCCTGGTGACCTAGTGTTCTTCCGCAATACCGGCAGGCGACGTGGCATCAGTCACGTTGCCATTTACATCGGCGGCGGGCGTATAGTTCATGCTATGACACCCCGCTACGGCGTGCAGGTGTCGGGCATCTGGGGATCGTACTGGACGTCGCGCTACTATGGCGCTATCCGGGTACGCCGGTAACATTCCCTATTGCGAGAGTGTAATCGACGCCCGTGCAAGAGGTGCACGGGCGTTTTCACGAGCATTGTCACTCGTTGATCACATCGCTGCGGTACAATGCGTGACGGTGGCTCGCAGCACGCTGTGTGCTGCATTCGCTTGCACTCTTGTGTTGATTGTTGGGCGATGCTATGGCGATCTGGCGCACCACGCCCACATTATTCCACAAACGAGGAAATAAACGTATGAAGGGATTGATACTCAGCGGCGGCAAAGGCACACGTCTGCGCCCTATCACTTACACCAGCGCCAAGCAACTCGTTCCGGTCGCTAACAAACCAGTGCTCTTTCGGGTCATCGAGACGATCCGCGATGCTGGAGTCGAAGATATCGGCGTCGTGATCGGCAGCACCGGACCAGAAGTGCGCGCAGCCGTCGGCGATGGCAGTCGCTGGGGAGTGCGCATCACCTACATTGAACAGAACGAGCCACTGGGTCTGGCGCATGCCGTCAAAATCTCGCGCGATTTTCTGGGGGATGAACGTTTTGTCATGTTCCTGGGGGACAACTGCATTCAGGGAGGGATTGCGCCTCTATTGGAGCAATTTGGCGCAAGCGACTTCAACGCGCAGATCGTTCTCAAACAGGTCTCTACACCCGAACAGTACGGCGTCGCTGTGCTCGACGATCGGGGGCAGATCGTGCGTCTGATCGAAAAACCGCGCCAGCCTCCCTCAGACCTGGCGCTTGTCGGTATCTATATGTTCGACAAAAGCATCTGGGAAGCGGTCGAAGCGATTCGCCCGTCGTGGCGCGGCGAACTGGAGATTACTGATGCGATCCAGTGGCTGGTGGATCATGGTCGGCGTGTCTTTCCCTACATTCATCGCGGATGGTGGATCGATACTGGTAAGAAGGATGATATGCTGGAGGCAAATCGGCTGGTGCTGGAAGAAATGCCAGTATCGATCGAAGGGTTTGTCGACCGTGATTCGCACCTGATCGGGAAGGTGATCATCGAGAAGGGGGCAGAAATCGTCAACAGCACCATTCGGGGACCAGCAATCATCGGTGAACATACGCGCATTATCAATGCGTATATCGGTCCCTTTACCTCGATCTACCACCACTGCCTGATCGAAAGCGCCGAAATTGAGCACTCGATTGTGCTGGAACACTGCATCATTCGTGATCTTCCCCACCGACTGGAAGACAGCCTGATCGGACGGTATGTCGAGATCACCCGATCGCCGCGCAAACCGAAAGCATATCGCCTGGTGCTTGGAGATCACTCGAACGTTGGAGTGCTGTAAAGGGCTGAACGTTCAACGTTGAACATTGAACGTTGAACGTTCAGTGTGTCCCTAGCGGGCGTGAACATAATCGACACCGGAAATGCGCATAAGTTTGGCCCAGTCGTGGCGTGACTCGATGAAGCGCACCGTGCCGGAGACAGCGCGCATCACAACCGAGTAGGTGCGCGCGCCGCCGCTGAAATACCGCACGCCGCGGAGAAACTCGCCGTCGGTGATTCCAGTAGCGGCAAAGAAGACATTCTCACTGCGCACCAGGTCGGATGTGCGATAGACCCGTTCGAGATCAATCCCATTGGCAGCAGCAAGTGCGCGTTCGTCGTCGTTGCGGGGCCAGAGTTTGCACTGGATCTCACCACCCAGGCATTTCATCGCGCAGGCAGTGATCACTGCCTCCGGCGCGCCGCCGATCCCCATTAGCATATCAGCGGGCGGATCTTCGATGGCAGTCATGATACCAGCGGAGACATCGCCATGGAGAATGAGTTTGATGCGTGCACCAGTCTCGCGGATCTGGCGGATGAGTTCCTTGTGACGCGGTCGATCGAGCACAACGACAGTAATATCTTCGACTTCCTTCTTAAGCGCGCGTGCAACGTTGCGGATGTTTTCTGAGACCGGCGCGTTGATATCAATCACGCCGCGCGCCTGCGGTCCGACTGCCAGTTTGTCCATATAGGCAATGCCCGACCAGTGATAAAGGGATCCACGCTCAGCAATAGCGACGACAGCGATTGCACCGGGCATCCCTTCGGCGAGGAGCGTCGTTCCTTCCACCGGATCAACAGCGACATCAACCTCGGGCGGATCGCCAGTGCCAACCTTCTCGCCGACATAGAGCATCGGCGCTTCGTCCTTTTCCCCCTCGCCAATGACCACCACACCATCCATCGGTACGGCGTCAAGCGCAAAACGCATGGCGTCGACGGCAGCCTGATCGGCGGCGTTTTTGTCGCCGCGTCCCATGAAGCGAGCAGCGCGTAACGCCGCTGCTTCGGTGCAGCGTACCAGATCCATTCCCAAATTTCGTTCGAGACGCATCCGCAGCCTCCTTGTGCAGTGAGATCCCGGAAAACCGCGCATTGTACGTGGAGAGGAAGTTGTCTATGATTGTAGCATGACTACACTACTCTGCCTAGCACTTCGGTGATGCAATACGTCTCGATTGTCTCATTATGTCTACTGGCACTCTTCCCTTTTGAGTGCTAAAATGGGACTTGACAAAAACAAACGCTTTCGGTAGTATAAAAAGCGGTTAGCACTCTTCTGTTGAGAGTGCTAACCGCTTCAGTTATCTCACCTGATCGATATCGAAGGAGGTTGCACAGATATGGGCACGGATTTCCGCGTCCGGCCGCTCGCAGACCGTGTTGTTGTCAAGCCGGTTGAGCGCGAAGAGAAGACCAAGGGCGGCATTTATCTGCCGGATACTGCCAGCAAAGAGCGCCCAATGGAGGGTACAGTGCTGGCGGTCGGTGAGGGGCGCATCGATGACAACGGCAAGCGCATTCCAATGAATGTCAAGCCCGGTGACCGCGTGGTTTTCGCCAAGTACAGCGGCACTGAATTCAAGATCGATGATGTTGAGTACCTCATTCTTTCGGAGAAGGACATTCTGGGCATCATTCAGGAGTAACGCTGGCTGTATCGTATAGTCGTCAGGCGATCATCAGTCTGATCAGGAGGATAGAACTCCCATGCCAAAGCAGCTGTATTTCAACGAAGATGCGCGTCGCGCCCTCAAGCGGGGCGTTGATATTGTTGCCGACGCAGTCAAGACAACCCTTGGTCCCCGTGGGCGCAATGTTTCGATCGATAAGAAGTTCGGTGCGCCGACCGTGACCCACGATGGTGTGACGGTCGCCAAGGAGATTGAACTGAAGGACCCCTTCGAGAACATGGGTGCGCGCCTGCTCGTCGAAGTCGCTACCAAGACGAACGATGTCGTTGGTGACGGTACGACGACGGCGACCGTTCTGGCGCAGTCGATTGTCAACGAGGGGTTGAAAATGGTTGCCGCTGGTGCCAACCCCATGTTGATCAAGCGTGGTCTCGATAAGGCGGTCGAAGCGGTTGTCGCCGAGTTGAAGAGCGCTGCCATCCCGGTGCGCGACCGCGCCGATATTGCGCACGTCGCTGCAATTTCGGCAGCCGATAGCGAGATTGGCGATCTGATCGCCGAGGTGATGGAGAAGGTCGGCAAGGATGGTGTGATTACGGTCGAGGAAAGCAAGGGTATTGCCTTCGAGAAGGAATACACCGAAGGTATGCAGATCGACCGTGGCTACATCTCGCCCTACTTCGTCACCAACCCAGAGCGAATGGAAGCGGAACTCGAGGACCCCTACATTTTGATCACCGATAAGAAGATCAGCAGCATCCAGGACATTCTGCCGGTGCTGGAGAAAGCGTTGCAGGTGACCAAGAACCTGGTGATCATCGCCGAGGATGTCGATGGTGAGGCGCTGGCGACCCTGGTGGTCAACAAACTGCGCGGCACACTCAATGCGCTGGCGGTGAAGGCGCCTGGCTTCGGTGATCGCCGCAAGGCAATGCTCCAGGATATTGCGATTCTGACTGGTGGCACCCTGATTTCGGAAGAGATCGGTCGCAAACTGGACAGTGCAACGGTCGAAGACCTGGGTCGTGCGCGTCGTGTGGTGTCCGATAAGGACAACACGACAATCATTGAGGGTCGCGGCGATGAGCGCGCAATCCGTGCCCGCATCGAGCAGATCCGTGCTCAGATCGAGACAACCACCAGCGACTTCGACCGCGAGAAACTGCAGGAGCGTCTGGCGAAACTGGCAGGTGGCGTAGCAGTGCTGAAGGTTGGCGCTGCGACCGAGCCAGAGTTGAAGGAGAAGAAACACCGCGTTGAGGATGCGCTCTCGACAGCGCGCTCGGCGGTGGAGGAAGGCATTGTGCCTGGCGGCGGCGTGGCGTTGCTCAATGCCATCCCGGCGCTTGACCGTGTTCAGGTGATGTATGATGACGAGAAGTATGGCGTGCAGATCCTGCGCCGCGCGCTCGAGGAGCCAATGCGTCAGCTGGCACGCAACGCTGGTGAGGATGGCGCGGTGATCATCGATACAGTGCGCCGCTTGCAAAAGGAAAAGAACGATAAGAATATCGGCTACAACGTGCTGACCGGTGAGTTTGGCAGCATGATCGAGATGGGCATCATCGACCCGGTGAAGGTGACCCGCTCGGCAGTGCAGAATGCAGTGTCGATTGCTGGTCTGCTGTTGACCACCGAGGCGCTGATTGCCGATATTCCGGAGGAGAAGCCAGCGACGCCGACCCCCGGCGGCAGTAGCGGAATGGACTTCTAAGAACGGTGCCGTCCGGTCATCAGGCAGTAACCTTGAACTGCGGAAGTTCCACATACTTCCGCAGTTCGATTTTTCTTTCCGGTACCATCATCGCCACGAACTCAACCAATCGCTCAGCGACACGCGCGGCGCCAGACGCGGCGCAGCGTCACGGGACAGCGCCAGGTCGCGTACGATTCCGGCGATCTCAAACGCCGCCAGTGGATTTCCAGCGGCACGCGCAGCATCGGCTGCCGCTCGCCGGGCTTCTGGTTGTTCGATCCAGCGCTGTATTCCGGCGACGAATTGTGCTGCATCTGGTGTGTACTGCGCAGCGCCGCGGCGCACGACGTACTCCAGGTTGCCAGCTTCCTGGCCAGGTGCAGCGCCGTAGATGAGAAGGGGACGTCCTACTGCCAGCGCTTCGCTAACGCTCAAACCACCAGCTTTGGTGGCGATGATGTCGGCGGCATACATCATGTCCGCCATTGGAACGAATCCGTAGATGTGGGTTGGATTCCTCCAGGTGCGTGCGCGCAACGTTTCAGCAAGTTCGCGGTTGTGACCTGTAACGATGGCAAGCTGGAGACGCTCATTCGACTCGTCGGCAGCAATCGACAGTTCCGCCAGCGGACCCACCCCAGCGCCGCCTCCAGAGATAAGCACGGTGACCAGGTCGGTGCGCCAGCCTAGATCGCGCCGCACGTCTTCTAGCGCAGCACGTGGCGCTGCAAACCGCGGGTGGACTGGAATGCCGACGATCCGTACCTGGTGCGGCTTAAGACCGCATCTCAATGCGCGTGTGCGCACCTGCGCATTCGGAACGATGCACAGGTCATCGACCGGCGAGAACCAGGTGTGGTGCACATGACCCAGATCGGTCACAACCGTGATCAATCCGGGACGGCCCCGCACCCCGCGATAGGCATCGGCAACCAGTGCAGTAAAGAGCGGATACACGCTGATGACCACATCGGGCGTGTGCCGCACAAGCAGTTGTCGCAGCGCATCGCCAATAGCCAGCCCCATTGCGCTGCGCAGGAGCGCGGCATATGCCGCTGCATTGGTGAGTGCGTGCGCGCGGTCATACCGTTCCGGCGCATGCTGGATAGTTGAAAGGTAGAATGTTTCTGCGTGCCGGAGCAGTGAGGGACTCGATGGTTCATGCAACGGATTGGCGATAGTGACCTGCATGCTCTGGCTGTAGTTGTGCAACAGTGCCGCCTCGATCGCCTGCGCGGCGCTCCGGTGTCCGCTCCCCGCGTCCGTTGTCAGTATCAGGATGCGCACATTGCGCATAAACGTTTCTCCTCCTGTGTGTTCCCGGCAGTTGGTTAGACGTTGACGAAAGGTTAACTGTTTCACACGGCCATTCTACTGTCAGTACATCGATGTTACAGACGGGTGTGCAGCGCTGCCAGACGTTCGGCAGCAGCATCGATGGTTTCCAGACGCTTGGCGAAGCAGAAACGCGCCAGATTGGGTGCTCCCGTCGGATCACTGTAGAACGCTGAGGTAGGAATGGCTGCCACGCCAATGTCGGTCGTTAGCCACCGACAAAAGGCGCGGTCGTCGGTATATCCCAGCGCGCCGATGTCGGCAGAGAGGAAATAGGCGCCTTCAACCGGAAGTGTCGGTAATCCAGCTGACTCGAGCGCCTGCTGCAACCGCGTGCGCCGTTCGCTATAGTCGCGCAACAGTTCGCAGTAGTATCCGTTGACCGACGCCTGTTCCAGCGCGACGGCAACTGCTTCCTGCAACGGCGACGATGTGGCAAACGTTACCCACTGGTGCGCCTGGCGCAGCGCATGATTCAGATGCGCCGGTCCAACCGCGTAGCCGATCTTCCATCCGGTAACGCTGAAAGTTTTTCCGGCGCTGTTGATGGTGAGCGTGCGCTCCCACATGCCGGGGAGCGTCGCCAGTGGCACATGGGCGCCGCCGTCGAAAACCAGCCGGTCATACACTTCGTCGGTGATCGCAAGGGTGTTGTGATCCTGGCAGAGTTCGGCAATGAGGCACAATTCGGCGCGGGTGAAAACCTTACCGGTCGGGTTGTGTGGCGTATTGACGAGAATGAGCGTCGGGTTGCGCTTAAACGCGGCGCGCAGTTCCGCCTCGTCAAACCACCACGTTGCGTGGGTGTGATCTGGCGGGTAGAGGCGCACCGGCAGAGGAATGCCGCCTGCCAGGGTAATGTCGGGTACATAGGCATCATACGCCGGCTCGAAAATGATGACCGCATCGCCCGGCTCGATAAGCGCCAGCAGTGCATCGTACAACGCTTCGGTTGCGCCGCTGGTGATCGTGACTTCGCGCTGCCAGTCCACCGCGCGCCCGTAGTCGCGCTCCCACTGTGCGGCAACCGCCTGGCGCAGACGAGGCGATCCGGGCATTGGGGCATACTGGTTGATATCAGCGGCAATCGCGGCTGCCGCCGCTTCCTTGATGAATGCCGGACCTGGAAAATCAGGGAAGCCCTGTCCCAGATTGATCGCGCCGCGCTCGAGCGCCAGCGCGCTCATTTCGGTGAAGATGGTTGTGCCGAAGCCCGCTACACGGCGGGCGAGCCTGCCAGTCATTCGTTCACTCCCTGAGTGTCGTTTTCACGTCTTCTACTTCGCCGATACAGTATCGTACCATACCTGAAGTCGATGTGCGGAAGCGGCGCACAGATTGAAACCCTTGCTTCTGTTATGGTACGATTTTCACACGGCATGTGACAAGAGTTCTCCTGCTCATTCTTTTGATGGAATGTTCTATGAGCGCACCGGATAGTTTGTCGCACTGGCGGATAACATCGAACAATTGCTAAAAGAAATGCCAAGGCATACGGCTTGAACGATGCGACCATTGAACAGATTCGGGCAGTGCTTTCCCATTATCCGCAGGTTGAGCGCGCTGTGATCTACGGTTCGCGCGCGGAAATGCGAAGATCGGCTCGGATATCGATCTGACATTGATCGGCGGCGATGATCTGGCTCTCTCGATTCTGGGGAAGATTTTTGATGAACTCGATGATCTGCTGCTGCCGTACACGTTTGATCTGTCGCTCTTCAGCCTGATCAGCGATCCAGACGTGCGCGCGGAGATCCGGCGCACGGGCGCAGTGTTCTATGAACGCCGCGCGGATCCGTGTCTGAAAGAATCGTAACCACGTCCGATCTTGACCGGAAGCGCGGCATGACGTATGCTGAGCAGCAGTGTGGGATATGCAGGGGCTACGGGAGGTGATGCGCACACGCAACGGTCAGTAGAAAGCGCATGGGCTGCGGGTCCTTTCCCGCAGTTGACGAGGGTGGAGGTTCCCTGTCGCGCGACAGGGCTAACGTTGGCGTCGCCGACGGAACATCGAGAGATCAGCGGATGCCTCCCAGGCGTGCTGCCGCCTGTGAGCGCTCTGGGAAACCCATCCGGCGACGGGTGGAACAAAGCGGAGCGCAGTCAGCGCCCCTTCCTGTAAGACGCATCGAAGACTGTGGATGCCCCGCGCAGTTAGGCGTCATTCTCATGAAGCACGTGCTGGTTCGGAACCGGTTGCGCGGCGTGTAGCGCAGCGCCGCGACTCTTCGTGCGTGCAGAAAGGAAAAGCGCATGTGTGGCATTGTTGGCTATATTGGACCGCGTGATGCCGGTGAAGTTCTGCTCCACGGTCTGGGGCGGCTCGAATATCGCGGGTATGACTCAGCGGGCATTGCCGTTGATGACGGGCGACAGTTGCAATTACGGCGCAGCGTTGGGAAACTTGCAAATCTGGCGGCACAGTTGCGGGAACAACCGGTCGTCGGGCGCTGCGGCATCGGGCATACTCGCTGGGCGACGCACGGCGGCGTTACCGAGGAAAATGCGCACCCGCACCGCGACGCCTCAGGCGAGATTGTCGTGATCCAGAACGGCATCGTCGAAAACTATCTCGAACTGAAGGAGCGCCTGATCGCGCACGGTCATCAGTTTGCATCGCAGACGGATACCGAAGTCATCGCCCGTCTCCTGGGCGAATACTACGATGAAACCGGGTCGCTCGAACAGGCGATGCGACGCACGCTCGCCGAGTTGCGCGGCGGTAATGCAGTGGTAGCAATGACGCGCCGCGAGCCGGGGCGCATCATTGCCGCGCGCCTGGGGCATGCAGGCGGAATCGTCATCGGTGTGGGCGATGATGAAATGTTCGTCGCGTCCGACGTGCCGGCGATCCTTGATTATACCCGGCGCGTCATCTTTCTAGACGACCGTGAAATCGCGGTGATCGACGCCAATGGAGCGACAATCTCGCGCCTGGACGGAACGCCGGTCATTCGCACTCCCATAACAATCCCGTGGGATCCGGTGTCTGCCGCTAAGGGCGACTTCAAGCATTTCATGCAGAAGGAGATCTTCGAGCAACCGCGTGCGCTGACCGATGTGTTGCGCGGGCGGATCGATCTCGACCATGGCGCAGTTCTGCTCGATGAACTTGCCTTCGATGAGCAGGAACTGCGGCAGCTGGAACGGATCTACGCAGTAGGGTGCGGGACGGCATGGCACGCGGCGCTGGTGGCGAAGTTTGCCATCGAAACGCTGGCGCGATTGCGCGTCGAGGTAGATTACGGATCCGAGTTCCGGTACCGTGACCCGCTGATCGGCGAGCACGTTGCCGTGCTTGCGATCACCCAGAGTGGTGAAACTGTCGATACGCTGGCAGCGATGGAAGAAGCGCGGCGGCATCGGGCAAAGAGCATTGCCATCGTCAACGTGGTTGGCAGTCAGGCGGCACGACTGGCGGATGGCGGAGCAATCTACCTGCACGCCGGTCCTGAAATCGGCGTCGCTTCGACGAAGGCATTCACCACGATGCTGGTGGCATCCTACCTGCTGGCGCTGCGGTTGGGCGCAGTGCGGGGCGTGATCTCCAACGATGAGGTGCGTCGTTACATTCAGGCGCTGATCGAACTCCCCGGCAAGGTTGAGCGTATTCTAGAGCGCCAGGAGATCTACAAGGAACTAGCCGAACGCTACCACAACGTGCGTGATGCGCTCTATCTCGGCAGACAGGTGAACTATCCTGTGGCGCTGGAAGGGGCGCTGAAGCTGAAGGAGATTAGTTACATTCACGCCGAGGGGTATCCAGCTGGCGAAATGAAACACGGTCCGATTGCCCTGATCGACCGCGATCTGCCGGTGGTGTGCATTGCCATGCGCGACAGCGTCTATGAGAAAATGATCTCGAACATTGAGCAGGTTCGGGCGCGCGGTGGGCATGTGATCGCTATTGCTGCCGAGGGTGACGCCTTGATCGCATCGAAAGCGGATTATGTGATCGAAGTGCCGCAGACGTTGCCGCTGTTGACCCCGGTGCTCACCAGTGTGCCGATGCAACTGCTGGCGTACCATATCGCCGTGCGTCGCGGTTGTGATGTGGATCAGCCGCGCAATCTGGCGAAGAGTGTGACGGTGGAATGATGGGGATAACGAATCGAGGTTGACAATGAACTATGAAGACATCCCGCAAACCGGCGTCCTGGTTCTGGAGTACGGCGAACCGGCAACGCTCGACGATATTGTTCCTTACCTGACAGCACACTACCACGGGCATCCGCCGTCACCAAGAGATATTGCGTATATGCGCGAACGGTGCCAGCGGGTGTGGAGCGGAACAAGCGGCGACTCTGCTGCCAGGCGACTTGCCGCCGCACTCGATGATGAACTGCGACAGCGATTCGGATCACGCTTTCAGGTCGTTCTGGGCGCCCGTCACTGGCATCCGACGGTGGCTGATGCACTGGCGCACCTTGTTCGAACTGGCATCCAATGCGTTCTTGCATTGCCCCTCAGCCCCATCGCCTCACAGATGAGCCTGCGCAGTCACCAGGAAGCGCTCGAACGCGCGCAGACCGAAGTCGCTCGTCCAGTGCGCCTGCATCTGATCCCCGACTGGCCCGATCTGCCGGGCTATTATTCGACGCTAACGATTAATGCGACTCTTGCGCTGGAGCGTCTGCCGGATCGTGATCGCAGTCGAACAGCGCTGCTTGCAATTGCTCACAGTGTTGCCGAAAGCGCACGCAAACCGGAAGCGGAATACCAGTGGCGGCTGCGGCAAACGATGCAACGCCTGGTTTCCACGCTCGGCTGCGACGCCGGATATCTGGCGTACTACGGTGCCGAGGGTCCCGGTCAGTGGCTTGGTCCCGATGTGTTGTCGGCGCTGGATGAGATTGCCCGTGCAGGGTTCCGGCACGTGCTGGCGGTTCCCATCAACACCGTCTATGACAACGTCGAAGTGTGTTACGAACTCGATGTGCGTATGGCAGAGCGGGCCGCTGCGCTTGGATTGGGGTACGTTCGCGCTGACATCCCCAACGCCGCGCCAGCGCTCATCGCTGACCTTGCCACGCTCGTTGCGCAGATGGCTGCCGTTTTCCAGAACTGATCCAGGCGCTATAGCAAGGCAAGGGCGCGAAACTGTTTACACCTGGGAGTAACACACGCGCCGGGGAGTGAAGGCGTTCCGCTCTCATCGCGTCTATGAGGGCAAGATGCCCTCGCTCCCAGAAGAAATGCGAACACTTATCATTATCCACTGATAGACGCATCGTCGGTGGCACAAAGCGTCTTTCCACTTTCCCCAGGATTGACAGATCATTGCAAAAGACCGACAATTAACAAGAGGAGAACAACGCCGGTGACGGCGTTTCATATTGATTTCTATGATGTAATGCGCCGGAACTATAGAGGAAGAGAATGGCTACAACCACTGCGCGTCGATGGCCCGGTCGGCGCGCTATCGTCACTGCTGTTGGGCTGGTGCTCATCGTGGCAGCGTGCGCCGCAGGCGTATTTTTCCTTCGTGGCGGGCAACAAATGCCAGTGCGTTCCTACGGATTGGTTAACCCGCGGTTTGACAAACTGATCGCAACGGTCAATGCCACTGGACAGATTGCCCCTGTTCAGACAGTCAATCTCAGTTTTGCGGTCACCGGAAGGGTCGCTGAGGTACTGGTGCGCCCTGGCGATACTGTGGAAAAGGGGCAACCGCTCGCCCGGCTCGATACCCGCGAACTGGAATTGCGTCTGGCGCAGGCGGAAGCGCAACTCGCCCAGGCGCAGGCAAACCTCGACCGGTTGCTTGCCGGTCCGTCGTCTGCGGAGATCGCCGCTGCCGAAGCGCAACTCGCCCAGGCTGCCGGGCAACTGCGGCAGGTCGAAGGAAGCGTGACAGTCGCAGATATGCGTGCTGCCGAGGAACAACTGCGACAGGCAGAGGCGCGTCTCAACCAGCTTCTCGCCGGTCCGCGTGAGTCGGACGTGCAGATCGCCGAAGCGCGCATCCGCGAAGCGGAATTGAACCTCGAACGTCAGCGCGCACAGCTGTCTGCTGCAAAAACCAATGCCCAGATACAACTCGAACAGGCAGTCAATCAATTGACACAAGCGCAATCGCGCTATTCGACAGCAAAGCAGAACTGGGAGTATGTGCGTGAAACCGGCGCCGACCCAATTGTGCGCACCGTCGCCGATCCGAACCGGCCAGGGCAGACGCGCCCGAATATTCTGAACGACTCGCAGCGCCAGCAGTACTACGATGCCTTTGTCCAGGCGGAGGCAGCGTTACGCAGTGCTGAAAATGCCGTTGCTCAGGCGCAGGTGAATTATGACAATGCGCGTCTGGCGGAGGCGAACGGCGTCGAACTGGCAGAAGGGCAACTCGCGGTTGCGCGTGCTAATCGAGATCTCCTCTTCGCTACTCCTGAGCCGGATGTGCTGGCTGCAGCGCGTGCGCAGGTTGCCGGTGCGCGGGCTGCACTCGACCGGATGCGCGGCGACCAGCGCAGCGGTCAGCTTGAAGCTGCGCGCGCCGCATTCGAAGTCGCAAGGGCGAATCTGGAACGGTTGCGCGCCGATCCACGTCCGGCAGACTTGGCTGCTGCTCGCGCTCAGGTGGATGGTGCGCGGGCAGCACGCGATCTGGCGCGACTGGCGCTCGATGAAGCAGTGCTCAAAGCGCCGTTTAACGGAGTCGTTGCCGAGGTAAACCTGAAAGTCGGCGAAGCGCCGTCGCCAGGACGACCCGCTATTGTTCTGGCAAACCTGGAGCGTTTCTACGTGGATGTGACAGTGGACGAGATTGACATTACGCGGGTGAGCGTCGGTCAACCGGTGACGCTGACGCTTGATGCGCTGCCGGAAGTGACCCTTGTGGCGACGGTCGAGACGATTAGTCCGCTGGCATTGCCTCAGGCTGCGGTAACGTCGTACCAGGTGCGGATCGGGATCCCCAACACCGATCCGCGTGTGCGCGCTGGGATGTCGGTAGGGGCGGATATCGTCGTTGCGGAGCGCGACAATGTGCTGCTCGTGCCGCGTCGCGCTGTGCGCAGCGACCGCGGGCGTTTGCTGGTTGATGTGGTGCGTGATCCTGGATTGTGTGCATTGCCGCCGGATCGACGTCCGGCGCGTCCGGATCTTGAAGCGCGTGATGTGACAGTTGGCTTGAGCAACGACCAGGTCATCGAAATCGTCAGTGGTCTCGATCCGCAAGCCTGTGTTTATATCGAAGGGGTGGATCAGCGCTTCACGTTCTTTACCGGACCGCCGCGTACGCGCTGACGATTATTCATTCGTTGTTGACCAGTGTGCAACTTTATTGCCCGTCTTGACGTACCTCTGGTTGCTGGCATACACTATGACAGGCAGGCATCGGCGGTCGTCGGTGTCGTATCACGAAAGGAGCGTTTCCTTCATGACTTCGTATGAAAGCAACCGTTTGGACCTTCCCGACCCGGTCGTAGCAGCGCGGGGACGTGGTGTGACCGGGATGGAGTATCAGATCATCGGCACGACGATGCAGGCAGTCATCCTTGAACTTGACCCTGGCGAGACAGTCTACTCCGAGTCGGGCGCGATGTCCTGGATGTCAGGCAATATCCAGATGGCGACTAACACCCGCGGCGGCGGGCTTGGCGGGATATTCAAGCGCGCCATCTCCGGCGAGAGCCTGTTCCTCAACGAGTTCACTTCGGTCGGCGGCAAGGGCATCGTCGCCTTCGCCTCCGATTTCCCCGGCAAGATCGTGCCGGTTCCGCTCCTTGAGGGGCAGAGTATGATTGTGCAGAAGCAGGCGTTCCTCTGCGCTGAGAAGACCGTCGGGCTTGATATCCACTTCCGCAAGCGCCTGGGCGCAGGGTTCTTCGGCGGCGAGGGGTTCATCATGCAGAAGTTGACTGGTCCAGGGATAGCATTCGTCTGTCTCGATGGCGAGATCGTCGAGTATACGCTGGATGCAGGGCAGGTGCTGAAGGTGGACACCGGGCACGTGGCGATGTATGAGCCGACGGTCGATTTTGACATCGAGATGGTGAAGGGGTTCAAGAACATTCTGCTGGGCGGCGAAGGGTTGTTCCTGACGACACTGCGCGGACCGGGGCGTGTCTGGTTGCAGACGATGCCGACTGCCAATCTCGCTAAAGCCGTTGCCGAATATATGGGCGGGATTAGTCGAAGTGGCAGTGGCGGTGATGTGATTGGTGATGTGATTAGCGGTCTGCTCGACCGATAGGTGATCAGTGCGAGGAGTGGGAAGCCCCAGTTTGGCGGCAAGGCGGGTAATGAACCCGCCTTTGTTTTAGCGGAGCGTCATTACGTTAGTTAGACCCCTTGATGTGCACCGCATGCTAGACAGTTGCGTGCTATAATGCGCGTAGTATGTATTCGTTGTTTGTGCATCTGGAGTTTGGATGACTATGAATCTCTGGCACGAGCTTGAGTCCGGTCCCAACACGCCGGAAGTGGTTCACGTTGTTGTGGAAATTCCGAAAGGCTCGCGCAACAAATATGAGTATCACAAGCAAACCGGGGCGTTCAAACTGGATCGGGTGCTCTATTCGGCAGTTCATTACCCTGGTGATTATGGGTTTATTCCGCAGACGTACTACGATGACGGCGATCCGCTTGATGTGCTGGTGATGACGAACCTGCCAACCTTCACTGGCTGTATTGTCGAAGCCCGTCCCATTGGCCTGTTCCGCATGACCGACCGCGGTGAGCCGGACGACAAGATACTGGCAGTGTTGCACTATGATCCGTTCTTTGCCGATTTCAACGATTACACGCAGCTGCCAGCGCATTATCTCAAAGAAGTTGAACACTTCTTCACAGTCTATAAAGACCTTGAAGGCGCCCGTGTCGAACCGATCGGATGGGAAAATGCTGTCATTGCTAAGGAACGGGTCTGTTATGCGGTGAACCTCTACTGGGACATGCGAGCCGGACGCCTCCCCAAGCGTGTGTAGCCTGGTATGCTGACGCATGACATCTGACAAGCACTCATCGATGCCCGATCAGCGCGTCGCCTACTCTTCGGGAGGCGTTATTTACCGTGTCAATGGCAATCGGTTTGAGGTGGCGCTGATTGCCACTCACGAAGGACGACGCTGGGGTTTGCCCAAGGGTCACGTGCGTCGTGGCGAAACAGCAGAAGCCGCTGCAGTACGCGAAATTGCCGAGGAAACTGGGCTGACCGGTGTGGTCGAACGCCATCTTGCGACGATCGAGTACTGGTTTCGCGCCGGATCAACACGTATTCACAAGTACGTTGATCTCTTCCTCGTGCGCTATACGGAGGGATCGCTGATGCCGCAGACGGCTGAGGTCGATGATGTGCGCTGGTTTTCCCTCCAGGAAGCGGCGGAGAGAGCCAGTTTCGCCCGTGAACGCGACGTGCTTAATCAGGTACGTCAACTTCTAGAAGGAAAATGAAGTGGGCGAAGGCACTGCCTCCACCCACACGTACCACATGGCTACAACTTGCGTCAGATCGTGCTTGACGGGGTTGGTGTTGGTGTGGGCAGCGCCACCCACTATCCCCGTCTGGGGAAACCGTGCCCGCGCAGAGTAAAGAGGAGCGTTCCTTTCTGTTCCAGATGCGCATAGATAGCATTCGTAGCATTCGCCTGCGCCTAGGTCAGATCTCCGTTGGTGACCGCCTGACTCAAGCAGGTTTTGGCTGCGGCGAGTGCTGCGTCGATAATCGCCTGCTCAGTGGTTCCTTTTGCCTGGGCGATCTGCGTCAGTGTCTGCCCGCTTCGCAGTTGGGTCAGCAGTTCGGTGGTTGTTATGCCCAATTTCTGGGCTGCAGCTTCGATCATTGCCTGAGGAAGAGCGCAGAGCGACGTTACTGCCGGTCCCGGCGGAATGCGTCCCCGTCCCCACAGGGCGCCGATGTCGCCGTTCTGGAAGCGCGACTTGAGCGCATCACCATGCGCCTGTGTCAGTTTCCCCTATTGCACCGCATCGTCAATCGTTTTGGTCCCGGCGGTCGTGATAGCGCTGTCGAGTGTGGCGCGCTGGATGTTCAGCGCAGTGGCCAGATTGTCGAGAAACGCATCCCAGAGTGATCCATCAGCAGTCCAGACCCCAAGATGCGCCGCTTTGGGTGATTGGGCGCTGGCGGTTGTTGCAGCAAAGATCGAACGATGCCGAGTGCAACTCCCACGACCATTGCCCCGATCAGCAGGAAACGCAGATGTTTCATACGTTCATATCCTCCATTGTCACTGGAATGTGTGCGGCGTTGTGTGTCCGCTGCGTCTATGGTAGGAAAAAATTGTTAGGAAGATATGTAGATCGTTTGAGGAAAGGATGAACGGTCTCGTGAGGATACCTGGATCGGAACGAATGGCGACGGAGATATTACATTCAGAGAATACGGATGATAGGAGAAGTGGCGGGGAGGGAGGGATTCGAACCCTCGAGGGGATTGCTCCCCTAGCGGTTTAGCAAACCGCCGCACTAGACCAACTATGCGACCTCCCCGTGTTGTCCTGGATGGCGGAGGGGGTGGGATTCGAACCCACGGGCCTTGTTGAAGGGCCGGTCGTTTTCAAGACGACTGCATTACAACCACTCTGCCACCCCTCCCCTAACATGAGGAGCTCCAAAGCACTATGTCGTTGGGGTGGCAGGCGGGACAGGAATCGAACCTGCAACCTGCGGATTTGGAGGCCGCTGCTCTACCAGTTGAGCTACCCGCCTGCATCGGCGATCATAATAGCATATCAACGCGATTTTCGCAAGATTGCCTGGTGGTTAATTTCCGGCGCTACGTGGCGAAACCGAGGCTTCCCTGCAGTCCATTGCCACTGATCGCATCGATGGTCGTTTGGGTAATGTTCCGGACAATCTGGATGATCCTGGCTTCAAGTTGCGCGAATGGGCGTCGATCTGTTCGCGCGAGCGGCGCAAACTTGCGCGCTGCCTCGAAATACCAGCGAATATGCGAAATGAGATGGACCTGCTCCACCCGGTACCGCTGAAGCACAGGCCATCCCCACCGATATTCGCGTTCGATGACTGAGATCGATTGCAATCGGAGAACGACCTGGATCAACCGATGAAAGCGATGAGGGGTGCGTTCATAGACCATTCGCTGGAATTCGGCTGCATCAGGGCGCGATGGATCGTAACAGAGCGTCGGAAAAGCATGTTTGAGACGTTCAGTGACTGCACGGCAGATATGTTCGCGCTGCATGTCAAGCAATGTCGCGTACTGGTCTCCTCGAACTGCAAGCCACTCATCCAGAGGAACCATGACCTGCTCCTTTTCGGTTGCGTTACAGCATCGAAGGGGTGGTGCTCGACAGAAATGTCAGTTGATCATAAGGGGGCATGCCATCACATACTAGCGTACCACAAATAATTGAGAAAGAAAAGACCGGATATGCACTATTTTTCGTTCATTGTCTCACGGACAATCGCAACGCCAGAACTTGTGCCGATCCGCGCCGCACCAGCAGCAATTAAGGCGCGGGCATCTGCCAGCGTGCGAATGCCACCAGCAGCTTTGATCCGGGCACGATCGCCAACAACTGCACGCATGAGCGCAACATCCTCGACGGTGGCGCCGCCTGATGCAAACCCGGTTGAGGTCTTAACGAAATCGGCGCCAGCTTCAACTGCAAGGATGCATGCGCGTCGCTTCTCTTCGTCAGTCAGTAGGGCGGTTTCGATGATGACTTTGCAGATCGCTCCGCCGGTATGCGCTGCTTCGACAACGCTGCGGATGTCGTTGAGCACGTGGTCGTCGTCGCCATGTTTGAGATGACCGATGCTGATGACCATGTCGATCTCACGTGCACCGTCGGCGATTGCCTGGCGAGTCTCGAAGACTTTCACTGCTGTGCTGGTTGCTCCCAGCGGGAATCCAGCAACCGAGCATACGACGGTAGCGCTTCCTGAAAGCAGCGCTGCCGCCTGTGCCACATGCACCGGGTTGACGCAGACAGCAGCAAAGCAGTATTCGTGCGCCTCGGCACATATCTGTGCGATCTGCTGCGGCGTTGCATCGGGTTTCAACAGCGTATGATCGATCATTCGTGCGATGTTCATCAATTGCTCGCTTTCAGTTTATGAAACGGTCAGTCGTGGCATGGTCAACAGCGCATGCGGTACATCCAGAAACTCGAGTGGTGCGTCGGGCGCCAGTGAAAATGCTTCACGCGCCAGACGATCTGCCAGCGCAATCCCGGTCGCCATATCGGGCGCGGCGTGCATATGGCAGGCGCGCACAATGTCGGGATGCTGCGCGCCGATGACGATGATCGGATGGCGCACCAGCGTCTGCGCCAGGATGTATGCGCGTTGCGCTCCGGCAGGAAAGCCGGTCTGTCGCAGGTCTTCCAGAAGTTGACGAGGCGATGATGCGCGTGCCAGCGTTTCGAAGAACCGTCGTTCGCCAGCGCCCTCACCGGCGCCTTCCGGTATTGGTGCCGGTAACAGGATCGGCGCGCCGGGGAGAAGCGGGGTGCGTTCTGCCAATGCCAGATAGGTTGCTGCGCGACTCGCCTGATACAAATTGACTGCTTTGGGTCCCTCGACCCCTGCACGCGCTACGTGCACCGGACGGTTCACCGGCGTTTCGTAGATCGTGCGCGCCTGCGCCACCAGATAATCGTGGACAGCGACTGGCGGACCGGTAGCGATCATGAGCGGATCTCCTGTCTCGCTGAGGATGGTGTTGACTACGTAGCGCAATCCAATGCGTTCACCGCCAGCCCGCACGAATGCCTGAAACGGGTTGCCTTCGATTGATCCCAGGCGGGTGCCAGCATGGTCGAGCATCACAGGTCCGTGGGTCGCGCTGATGGTCGCCTCGCCGCCGCAACCAATGACGACAGTTTTCGCACCGCCGGAATAACCGGCGTACTGGTGCGGTTCGACAACGCCGGTTGCTAGAAGGAGGTCGCATTCGACGCACTGCCGGTTGACGACCAGTGGTATGCCGTTGATAACACCAAGATCAACGAGTCCGTCGGGATCGAGTGCATTGTGGTCAATAATACGGTAACGGGCAACGATGACAGGTCCCAGTTTTGCCAGGCGTTCGGCGGGAGTCGAAGGGCGATGCAGACCGGTGGCGCAGATCAGGGTGATGTGATCCGGGGCAATCCCGCACGCCTCAAGTTCATTCAGGAGACCGCCGACCAGGTGTTCATCGGGGCAGGCGCGGGTCGCGTCGGTAAAGGCAATGGTCACGCGCATGCCGGGATGAGCGAGATCGGCCAGGCGCTGGTCACCGACGTGGATCGTCGAGGTGTGCGACGCAGCCGGAGTATGACTGATAGCACGAGTCACCTGCCAGGATGGCGGTAGCGCCACGGCATCGTTCATGACATGCTCCATCAATCGGGCCAGTCGAGGACGACAAACACATCGTTCCCTTCGATGCGCGTCTCATAGATTGGAATGCGAATGCCAACTGGCGGCACGATCGCTTTACCGGTGCGGACGTTGTAGGTCCACCCATGCCACGGGCATGTGACCGTCTCGCCGATAAGTATGCCGGACGAGAGCGGACCGCCCTCGTGCCGGCAGGAATCGCTGAAGGCGTAGATCACGCCGGCGATGTTTGCCAGTGCAATAGGCAGGCCATCGATCTCGACGTAAATCATCCGACCTGGCGGGATGTCGCGGTACGCAGCGACACGCACGATGTCACGAGCCATATGCCATATTGTAGCATGGTGGCGGGAATCGTGTATAATATACCGTTGAGTGTTGCAGAGAGATTGCAGTGCGACTCTTTGCGGCGGTCACAGGTGCAATGCGGCAGACGCGAAGAGTGTACGGCTGACCATATGCAAATGACAACAGGGGGAGGTCGCATAGTGGCCTAGTGCGCGGCACTGGAAATGCCGTAGGGGGTAATACCCCCTCGCGGGTTCAAATCCCGCCCTCCCCGCCATAGAAGCACGCCAGGGGTCGCTATGTAACTCCTGGCGTATTGTTTTTTTACGGTTGACCAATCGCAACCTAAGCAGTCATATTCCAGCGCAGGCGGGTGTCGTGCTGCGCCGGGGTGATGATAACGCGGTAGGTGATGTCGCCCTGGCGGTTCTCGCCAAGTTCATGGATTCGTGTGACGCGCCCCTGCATTTCGACGCCGGGCAGTGCATCAAAGGTGATCGTGACCGGTGCATCAGGTTGCACTTTGACGATGCTGAGTTCAGTCAGATCGGTCGTTCCGATCTGCCAGGCGCCGGGATCGCCGATGGTGATCAGTGGTGTGCCGGGAGTGACATACTCGCCCGGTTTGATATTGATAGCTGCGACCAGACTAGCAAATGGCGCGCGCAGGGTCAGTTCGTCGAGTTGTGCCTGTGCCACCTGGAGTGCAGCGGTAGCGCGGCGCACGTTGGCTTCTGCTTCAGCGATCTGCGCAGCAGAAGGACTGGCTTTCAGCCGTGCCAAGTTGGCTTGGGCTTCCGCCAGAGTCGCTTCGGCGACAGCAACAGCGTCAGCGCGCTCTTCGCCACGGAGTCTCTCCAGGCGTGCCTGGGCATCGGCAACTTCAGCGCGCGCTGCAGCGAGTTCGTCGTTGTTTGTGCTGCGTACAATGCGGTCGTATGCAGCCTGCGCCTTGATGACGCGCTGCTCGGCAGCGCTGATGCCCGCTGCTTCTGCCTGACGGGCGGCATCGTATGCGATGCGCGCCTGTTCCAGGCTGCTTTCGGCGCTCCGCATTGCTGTTTCCGCCTGAACGAACGCATTGTAGAATTTGCGCTTCTCAGCTTCGTTCAATCCATAACCGAGCGTCGGGTGTTGACCGTCGACCTGCACGCTATCCCACTCATTTTTTGCGACGGCCCACGCTGATTGAGCGCGGGTGAGCGCTTCGACAGCCTGTTCCATCCGCAAACGGGCATCGGTCTTGGCGGTGGAGAGCCGTGCCTTTTCGGCTTCGAGCGTGGCGCGTGCTTCTTCCAGGCGTGCGTCTGCCTGAATGACTTCGGGGCGGTTGCTGGCGCGCTCAAGTTCTGCAAGGCGCGCACGCGCCTGCTGGAGACGGGCTTCGGTGGCAAGGATGTCGCGGTCGGTAACGCTGCCGCGCACCTGCTGCACCTGCGCCTCGGCACGCCGCACCTGCGCTTCAGCAGCGATGATCTCCTCTTCGGTCGGTCCTACTTTCAGACGCGCCAGCGTTGCCTCGGCGCGCGCCTTATTGGCAGCCGCCGAGCAACAATTGCCTCCTGTCGTCGAGTGTTGAGCACGATCAGCTCCTGTTGCGCCTGAACCGTGTTGCCTTCTGATACAAGCACGTCCGCCACTACGCCGCTGCTGTTCATCGCCAGCGCTGCGTGCCAGCACAACGCGGGCTTCGGCGACCACGCGCTCATCAGCGCGCACAGGCGGTATGGGGGTGGGCTGGATGGCGGTCGCCTGACCGCCACAGGCGGTCAGCGCCAAAAGCGCTGCCGCTGTCATCACCGTTCGTTTCATCGAGAACCGGAACATGCGCCTGCCTCACTCTCTCTGTAGACGCACAAAGACGGGACTACATGTCGTCATGGGTTGCTGCCTGCGCTTGTGAATGACGCTCGCGGGCAACCCGTTCATATGGTGTTCCTGGTTGCCTCCGATTCCGCCGGCAATGTGTGGAACTCCTGCTGATCGAGCACAGCCACTTCACAGCTGGTCGCAAAACTGGCGCGCACGCCAGCGGTGCAACGCCCCTGCTGCAGCAGACCGATTTCGCCGAAGTAGGAACCGGTGCTCAGGTGGTTGACGATGATTTCGCCTCCGTCAGGACGTTCGATGAATACCTCGACGTCACCGCTGGTAATGATGTAGAAGTTGTCTGCCGGACTGCCCTGCTCGATAATGACAGCGCCGGGAGCTTACGTGCAGATGTCGGCGTGATGCATCACCCAGCCCAGTTGCTCGAGCGTCAGAGCGGGGAGCGCCCGTGCGACGTATTCGTTGACGATCCGACTGTCGGCAATGATCACAGCGCGACTGACACGCCACGCCATATCGCTGTCGTGGGTGGCCATCAGGATCGTTTTGCCCTGATTGACCAGCTTCTCGAAGAGGGTAAACACCTGTTGCGCCGTTTTCGAGTCGAGGTTGCCAGTTGGCTCATCGGCAAGAATGATCGGCGGATCGTTGGCGAGGGCGCGGGCAATGGCGACTCGTTGCTGCTGCCCGCCGGATATGGTGGATGGCAGTTTATGCGCCTGGTCGGCCATGCCGACCTGATCGAGGAGTATCATCGCCCGTTCGCATCGCTCGCGCGGCGTGAACATATTGCAGAAGTCCATCGGCAGCATCACGTTCTCGACCGGTGAGAGCGCTGGCAACAACTGGAAGAACTAAAACACGATACCGACGTTGCGCCCGCGCCAGACGGCCATATCAGTCTCGTTCAGGTCAAAACTAGCCTTAAACACAACCCGCTCCTTCTTTTCTGAACCGGTCATTGGATAGGAGTGTGCTGCGCGATCATTTCCGTCTTGTTTGACGCCGTATCACGCCGGTTGTTGCAGAATATCGCCTTCCGGGAACATGGTAATGCGAGACGCGCATTGCCAATAGAGACCGGAGATAGATATCCAGGGGGATTGTTTCGCGTGCGGTCTCATCCAGAGGGAATATGCCATTATGCGTGAATATGCTATGTGGTGGAAGCGGAGGTGTCGAAGGCGTGCGAAACCAGTCGTGCGACCCGGATGCACGCTTCAACGCGAAGGCATAGTTTGCGAACTCAGGGCAGTTCTGCCGTCGGAGCGAGTCGTGCAGACGCTGCACCCAAAAAAATCCATACATTCGCATTGCGCTGCGACGCGCTGCCAGGGGTACCGGCTCGTCGGACACGTTTTTAGACCGGAGAACTGCCGCGTAACACCTGCTAGACCTGTACAGATACTGGGCAGCATACGCTGGGCGCTGGTCGGAGCGATGGCGTTGCGCGCCTATGCTTCAGAGCGCCTGACGCAAGACGTAGATATTGTGATCCACGCTGATGATGAACAGGCCGCGCGGGTTGCTTTCATGTCCGCTGGCTACTGGATTGGCGACTCGTTGCCGATTGGCGGATGTACCGCGTATCCGACAGATGGTGCAGGGTACAGCATCAATGTGCTGGCGTTCGATGAACCCTGGCTGAACGAGGCGCTGGCGCAACCGATGTATGATCTTGCCGGTTTCCCGGTGTTAGCGCGACAATTTCTGATCCTGATGAAACTGCAGGCAGGTCGGGTGCAGGATGTTGCCGATGTAACCCGTCTGCTGCGCCAAGCGGATCAGACTGAACGTGCCGTTGCGCGTGCGACTGCTGCCAGTCTCTTAGCAAACGCTAACACAGCGCCAACGTTGTTTTAACGACGATCGTCTAAAATCTCTTACCGCCGATAAGTGCTGCTGGTACAGGTCTGCCCTGGCTTACACTGTATAATGACAATCATCGTTCCAGTTTCAAGCAGGAAAGGAGGCAAAGATGCGAATGTTTCGCATCGTGGGGCTCGCTTTCACGCTTCTTCTGGCACTCAGCGGCGTGAGCCCCGTGCTGGCGCAGGACCAGCAACCGCAATCGGCTCCGCAGGACCTTTTCCTCTTCACCCGGTACCCGGTTCAGGAAGCCACCATTGGCGATCCAGTAACGATCAGGCTGACACTGGGTAGCGATACAACGCCACAGATCGTGCGTCTCGCAGTGCGTGACCTTCCAGAGGGATGGAATGCCAGCTTCCGCGGCGACGGAAAGACCATTCAGGCAGCGTATGTTGCTCCAAAGAGTGACGCATCATTCGATCTCCGCATTGAGCCGCCGGAGAATGTATCGGCTGGCGACTATCGTTTGACGGTGGTTGCCCGCGGCAGTACGCGCGAAGTGACCCTTCCAATTGAGTTGATCCTTAAGGCAAAGGAGGAGTCGTCCGCCGGTTTGTTGTTCAAAGTCGATCTGCCGATGCTGCGTGGGACACCCGATACCACCTTTCGCTACAACGTAACTCTGAAGAATGAAAGCGATCAGGAGACAACGGTCAGCCTGCTGGCTGAAGCGCCGCGCGGCTTTCTGGTTGATTTCAGGCTTGCTGGTCAGAGTATCACAAGTGTTCCTTTTGAACCAAACGAATCAAAGAGCCTGAACATTGAAGTGAAGCCGTTCCCCGATATGCCAGCGGGTAAATACGAGATCAACGTGCTGGCGCAGGGTGGCGAAAGTCAGGCAACAACTCTTCTCGTCGCCGAACTGACCGGTCAACCGAAGGTGAAGTTGACCACCTCTGATGGGCGTCTCTCCGGCGAGGCGCGTATCGGTGAGAAGACCGCGTTCAATCTGATTGTGCAGAATACTGGCAGCGCGCCAGCCCGGAACATTCAACTGAGCGCCGTGCCGCCAGCTGGATGGACGGTTGAGTTTGAGCCGAAGCAGATACCCGAACTGAACAGCAACCAGCGCGTCGAGGTGACGGCGAATGTCCAGCCATCGAACCAGGCGATTGCTGGCGACTATGTGGTCACCTTCGTTGCGCGTCCAGATGAAGGAGCATCAGAGTCGACCGAGTTCCGCGTGACAGTGCTGGCATCAACCCTCTGGGGGCTTGTTGGCGTTATCCTGATCGCTGTTGCTGTCTTCGGGGTAGGGATGGCGGTGATGCGCTTCGGGCGACGCTGACAGGCAGGTTTGTGCAGCGGATGTTCGGATGATACGCTCCGACGTCCGCTCCCGTTTGTGCATCACGTGATTGCGCGGGGTGTCGCGTATTGCAGACATTGCCTAGTTGATAGATTGGGGCCAGGAGGCGGCAATGGATGACATTGTTGTAGAGTGTCGTGAACTGACCAGACGCTACGGTGACTTTGTTGCCGTTGATAGCCTGAATCTGACCGTGCGCAAAGGTGAGATTTTTGGGCTGTTGGGTCCGAACGGCGCTGGCAAGACGACGACCATCCTGATGCTGCTTGGTTTGACCGAGCCGACGTCGGGGAGTGTGCGTGTGCTAGGGCTGGATCCGACACGCCAGCCGTTGAGCATCAAGGCGCGAGTTGGCTACCTGCCCGACCAGGTTGGTTTCTATGATGGGCTGACTGCGCGCGAGAATCTGATCTACATTGCGAAATTGAACGGTATCCGCGGCAGAGAGATGCAGGAACGCATCCGTGAGTCGCTGGAACAGGTTGGTTTGAGCGATGTCGCCGATCGACAGGTGAGAACATTCTCGCGCGGCATGCGGCAACGCCTGGGTGTTGCCGAAGTGCTGCTCAAGCGTCCGCAGTTGATTGTGATGGACGAGCCAACACTGGCGCTGGACCCGGAGGCAGTGCGTGAGTTTCTTGAACTGATCCGGCGTCTCAAATCCGATGGTATTACTATCATGCTCTCGTCGCACCTGCTCCACCAGGTGCAGGCAGTTTGCGACCGGGTAGGGCTATTCTACAAGGGACGGATGGTATTGGAAGGAACCGTCCGCGATCTGGCGCAACGTGTGCTTGGTGGTGCGTACCGTATTCATCTGGAGGCTGAAGGCGGACCTGCTGTCGAGGACGCACTACATCGTCTGCCTGACGTGACCTATGTGGCACGCGATGGCGCCCAAACCTACCATATCGAAGCGCGCAGCGATCTGCGCGCTGATGTAGCACGCTGCGTGATCGAGGCAGGAGGAAAGGTACTGGCGCTGAGCGCCGATATTCCGCGTCTCGATGAAATATATGCGCGCTATTTCCAGAAGAAAGAGGTGGCATATGCTGTCGCAGCCTGAGCGTGTTCCAATTGGACGACAGCGTGAAGGTTCTCCGTGGACTGGTTTGTGGGCAGTGGTCGCAAAAGAAATGGCAGACCACCTGACCAGTGTGCGGATGTTGATTCTGGAAGTGCTGATCGTGCTGACTGCTTCGGGGACGGTTTATGCCGCAACGCAAAGTCTTCGCGCTGGTGCAGGCGGATCGTTTCTATTCCTCAATCTGTTCACTACGGCGCGCGAGCCGTTACCAGCGTTCGTTGGCTTTTTGGGATTGCTCGTGCCGCTAATCGGCATTGCCCTGGCGTTCGATGCAATCAACGGCGAGTTCAACCAGCGCACAATCTCGAAAATTCTGGCGCAGCCAATCTATCGAGATGCACTGCTGTTTGGCAAATTCCTGGCTGGACTGGGGGCGCTGGCGTTGACGCTTTCAGCCATCTGGCTGCTTATTATTGGCTTAGGGCTGCTGCAGTTGGGAGTGCCACCAGATGGCGAGGAAGTGGTGCGTATCCTGTGGTTCCTGCTGGTGACCATCTTCTATGGTGGGATCTGGCTGGCGCTGGCAATGCTCTTTTCAATCGTCTTTCGTCAGCCAGCCACGGCAGCGCTGGCTTCAATCGCCGTCTGGCTGTTCTTCACCGCTTTTTGGGGGATCATCGCCGGTCTGCTGGCGCAACTGTTGCGCCCTGCGCCGCCCGGCGATGCACTGGCATTGATCGAGCAGGTGCAGCTAGAACTTGCGCTGGCGCGCATATCGCCCAATACTCTCTATGCTGAAGTTGCGCTGGCGACGCTCAACCCGGCAGTGCGTGCGCTTGGGTTGATCCTGCCAATTCAGTTGCATGGGGCCGTGCCGGGGTCGCCGCTGCCAGCTGCACAAAGTCTGCTGCTGACCTGGCCACATGCCACAGGTCTGATTGCAGCAACGATCCTGCTCTTCGCGCTGGGGTATGTGCTCTTTCAGCGGCAGGAGATCCGCGCCTGACTGTCAAAGCGTGGTACTGGATGTATCGCTGGCGTCTCGCGCACCACGTCAGGGCGCTGGAAATCATTTAGGATGCAAGCAGTGCGGGTCAGACTTAAGAACAGGGTTTTTGGGAGACCCATCTCAGATCATAAAACCATTAGCCCTCCAGCCCGCTGACCGCGAAATCGTACAGAATCTGGTAGAGGCGCTCCAGGCTAGCAATATCGACCCACTCTTCATCGGAGTGCAATCCAGCGCCCACCGGCCCAAAGCAGATTGCCGGAATACCAGCGCCGCTGTAGAATCGTGCGTCTGAACCGTAGTGCTCGCGATAGAATGTTGGTTGGCGCCCGGTAATGCGCTCGACGCTGGCGGCAAGGCGCGCGAGGTGCGGGTTGTTGGGGTCTGTCAGCAGCGGAATGCCGCCGTTGCTGTTACGAACCACGGTCGCGCCGGGGAAACAGGCGCGCACAGCAGCTTCGATCTCGTCAGGGGTTTCTTCGGGAATGTGGCGAATATCGAGCGAGAGGGTGACTGTCTCAGGAATGCGGTTGAGCGTCTCGCCGCCACGCACTACGGTCGGCACGACGGTCGTCGCCCAGACAGCTTCCCTGGGTGTGGGGAAGCGCTGTTCGAGCGCCTGCAACCCATCGCGCAGCAGCAGGATCGGGTTAACACCGTCCCACGGGCGTGAACCATGCGCTGGTTTGCCATGAAGTGTGACATCGAACCGCACCATGCCTTTTGCCGCATAGCAAATGTTCAGGTCCGTCGGTTCCGCAGCAATGAAGAAGCGGGTACGCCACCCCTGCTCTAGCAAATAACTTGTTCCGTGGAAACCGCCAATCTCCTCATCGGTGACATACATAAAGCCAACGTCGGGCGGTTGGGGCACCGCAGCCAGGTCTTTCATCAACCGCATGAGCACAGCACATGCGCCTTTCATGTCTTGACTGCCGCGACCGTAGATGCGACCGTCGCGCACAACAGGACGGTATTGCTCTGATCGCGCTGCAACCACATCGAGGTGTCCGTTGAGCAGAAGCGCCGGTGTGTGTGTGTCACGCAGCGTCACTATCAGACCTGGCTTCTGTTCAACCTCGTATCGCTGGATCAATGCTCCATCGATCTGACGGGCATACTGCTCGACATAATCAATTGCTGCCTTCAGTTCTGATGGGCGGTCGGCAGTTGACTCAAAGGCAATCAGGTCACAGGCGAGATTGATAATCTCACGTTGCAACGAGGCATCGTTCATGGCGCTTGCTCCGTGTCACTCCGGTCGCTGCGACGTTAGTATACCATGCGATGGAGGTGAGGACCGAGAAATAAGAACCGATGACTGAGAACTGAAAACTGTGAAGACTGAGGATAGAGAGCCTAATTTCAACCTTCCTCCCCTGTGATGCTGGCTGGTCCGTACCGCATCCGCCGTGCAAGCGCAATAATTGACTGTCCATAGGTGGTACCAGGTGATGCCCATCGACCGTTGAGACCGAGAATTGTTGGAGCAATGCCTCTCAGATGGGCAGGGAGTGGTCGGACTGCAAGGGCCGTAGCGATCAGCGCACGTTGCGTCTCATTTGCCTGTGCATCGGTGAGAGCGTATGCCAGCAACCGCCCCAGGTGCGCTGGGATGGCATGGTCAACCCATGTTGGGAAACTAATGCCGCGTTCCCAGCGTTGCCGCTGCGTATTGTATGCCCATCCACTCGGATCGGGTGGCGGATCGCTGCGCCACTCGCCGGTAACACCAATGCCTGCCGGGTTGCGCTGCGGGCGCAGACTCCAGAAACTGGTCAGGTGGCCAGTTTCGTGCGCCATCTGCGCCAGCGCCAGAAACCAGTCTATGCCAGCTGCGTCGCCGATGGAGCGGTATGCGCGGACGATGATGCCAATATCGAAGGGAGTATAACTGGAATCGGCGCGCGGCGTCAACCAGGCGATCGCCATCTCTACCGTACCGGTTGCCCGACCGACAATCGGCGCGTCATCCAGGATGGGTGGAAGATCATCATCAGGTGATGGAACCGGCGTGGGTGGAAGGGGCAGTTCGGTCGGTTCGGGCGGCGCTACGGCAGGCACCTGAATCAGCGGCAAATACACCTGGTATGCTGAACGCTCACTGGCTCGACTGATTGATCCAGCAGCAGCAGTCGCACAGGTAGCGAGCAATGCTTTGAGAAACTGGCGACGTGTCATCATAGCAGTGTCCTACAACAGATAGTTCCTGCCATGAGCGTACCCCGAATACCAAGGCGTTTCCAGAGCTGGAGATTACAGTGTCGTTGCTTCAACCTGAGTAGTGTATGATACTGGCGGTTTCGTTGGGTTTGTTGAGGGAGCGAGTTGTGATCGGACGACGACCAACGCTGGCGCTGATTGCGCATGATCGCAAAAAGGACGACATTGTACTCTTGACGTTACGTCACCGCGATGTGCTTGTCAGATGTCGCCTGATTGCTACCGGAACAACCGGTGAGCGAATCGCGCGGGCAACGCGCCTGGAGGTCGAACGGATGCTGTCGGGACCGATGGGTGGCGATGTGCAGATCGCAGCGCGGGTTGCCCAGGGTGAGATCGATGGGGTCATTTTCCTGGTCGACCCGCTCTACGCCCATCCGCACGAGCCAGATATTCAGGGGTTGCTGCGGGTGTGCAATCTCTACAATGTGCCGCTGGCCACCAACCTGGCGACTGCCGAACTGGTGATTGCCGGTCTGCCGCAGGGAGAGGCAGCGTAGCGCTCGTCACATTCACGATGAGTCCCGTGAGCCGGGCTGGGGCGGCTGGCTCACGGGCGCGGTTGGGCGGACAGAGGATGGGGTGCGGCAACGACAGTGCGCCTGTTTTGGTCGAACGCAGCGCTGCCGTTATCGTGCGTGTCTTATGCTCCAGGCGCACCCATCCCTTCCCGCCGCAACTGCCGCTCAGATCATCAGGTTGAACAGATACCCGATAGCAACAATGCCCACCGCCGTGATGCCGATGAAGGTGATGATCAGGCGTGGCTTGAGCACCCGTCGGAGAATGATCATCTCTGGCAGACTCAGAGCGACGACAGCCATCATAAATGCCAGCGCTGTTCCGAGCGCTGCGCCTTTCGCAATCAGCGCCTGAATGACCGGCATCACGCCAGCAGCATTCGCATAGAGCGGGACCCCCAGCAGCACTGCCGCCGGAACCGACCACCATGCTTCACGTCCCATAATGTCAGCCATCGCCTGTTCCGGCACGTAGCCATGAATGCCAGCGCCGACGGCAATGCCGATAATGACATACAACCAGACCCGCCCGACAATCTCGCGCGTACTTTGCCAGGCAAGCGCGAAGCGTTGCGACCAGGTCGGGTCGGTAACGACAACCGCCCCGCCGCCGGAGCGGATCTGCCAGACAAAGTCCTCCACATACCGTTCCATCTGCAAACGCCCGATGACCATCCCCGACGCAATGGCAATCGCCAACCCTGCTGCCATGTAGAGCGCCGCGATCTGCCAGCCGAAGAGACCGAAGAGCATCACCAGGGCGACTTCATTCACCATCGGGGCGGCGATGAGAAACGAAAAGGTGACACCCAGCGGAATGCCCGCTTCGACGAAACCGATAAAGAGCGGCACGGCGGAACAGGAACAGAACGGCGTCACCACGCCCAGGCTCGCCGCCAGCAGGT